>Ga0265327_10000463_pt1 | contig 72345 bp, 63 predicted proteins | sample 41621metaG_FD_202089 | JGI IMG/M metagenome (GOLD analysis project Ga0265327, IMG submission 202089) | Rhizosphere microbial communities from Carex aquatilis grown in University of Washington, Seatle, WA, United States - 4-16-21 metaG | ecosystem: Host-associated > Plants > Roots > Rhizosphere...
TTTTGCACCTCAAGCGATGGAGAGGGATTGCGACTCGCTATGCGAAATGCACTTCGTCAGTCCTTGCTGCCGTCCACATTCGGTGCATCGCCCTGTGGGCGGCTATCTCATGACGACACTATTTAGCTTTTGCCACCCGAAACGGGGATTTATTTATCGCATCCGTGCGTTACCAAAATTCACAGCATACCTTACTTCTTTCCCGAGATGGCCGAGAAAAGCACGACGCCTAGTACGACGATAAGCAAGGTTGGAAGCCACATCCAGCTGATTCCGTTCATGCTGCCACTGCCCATCACCCCGCCGCTCATCATTGTTCCCGTCGCCATTCCGCCACCGAAGAGCAGTAACAGCAAAGCTGCGACGATAAACGCGATGACAAGGGCTGTCTTGGTTGTGTCCATGATTTGAATTTCCTTTAATCAATTGAAGGAATATCCTTATAGGGGCAATCATTTTTTCCGTCTGTACGCTACTGCCCATAATGCATAATCATTCGAGGAGAACAATATGCTGGTGACATTTACAACCGAGGCCTATGCCGACATCACCATGTTTGGAACTGTGATAGGACTGAGATGAAAATCAACCCAAAGGATTTCCGGGTGCGGGAAGGCGAAAAGGTCAAACTCAAGAAGTGGCCGACGCTTGTGGAGTCCATTTACCAGTCGAAGGAGCAATATCAAGAACTGCTCAGGGAACAGGTGCATGAGCTAAGCGCGCTGCAACAACTTCAATATGCATCCAACAAGTATGCGTTTTTGCTGATTTTTCAGGCAATGGATGCTGCTGGCAAGGATGGTGCCATCCGACACGTCATGTCCGGGGTCAACCCGCAAGGTTGCCAAGTGTTCAGCTTCAAACATCCAAGCGCCACGGAACTGGAGCATGACTTTCTGTGGCGTACCTCCCAGTGCTTGCCGGAGCGCGGCCGGGTCGGTATTTTTAACCGGTCTTATTACGAAGAAGTGTTGATCGTTCGCGTGCATCCAGAGATTCTGCGCAGCCAAGGGCTTCCGGATGGGCTACTCGACGAGGAGACTATCTGGCAGGAGCGTTATCGCTCCATCGTGGACTTGGAGAACCATCTTTATCGCAACGGCACCCGCATTATCAAGTTCTTCCTCCATCTGTCGGAGGAAGAGCAGCGCAAGCGCTTTCTTGATCGCATTGACGAGCCTGAAAAGAACTGGAAATTCAGCCTTGCCGATATTGAGGAAAGGAAGTTCTGGAAAGAGTACATGCAGGCCTATGAGGCTTGCCTGAGCGCAACGAGTACAACAAATGCACCTTGGTATGTGGTGCCCGCCGATGACAAGGAGAATGCCCGGCTGATTATTTCCCGGATTATTCTCGACACTTTCCAGGCACTCAACATGAGTTACCCGGAAACCGACGCAAAACGCCAGCAGGAATTGCTCGCGATCCGCCAACAGCTGTTAGAGAAAGGCCCGAGCAGCACTCATGACCGGTAATTCTTACTTGGAATGGCTGGTTGATGAAAGGCACACTTCAAATCATCAACGTATTGAAACCCCTGCGAACCCCCTGAATGAACAAGGTAGTCCCCCGGCTATGCCGGGGGACTAGACGAGGTTTGACCATGTGATACGGTCGCCCCGATTCTTTTAGCTCGACCAAAAGCTAAGAGAGTCGAATGAGAGATTGAAACCACTGCGAAACCCGTTAAAAAATGAAGCATGATGAACGGAGCTTATCTGGCCTGTTGTTGCGCAGTGTTTACGTGGCCGGAAAAATAAGTGCATAATCCGACCATGCACTCCAAACTCATCCGGCTGATTACGCTGTTCGTTATACTGGTCTGCCTCCCTTTGCAGGGGTTGGCGGCGGTGGCTATGCCTGCTTGCCAGGCACAGCATCAGAACATGGAAATGCATAATGCCGGCCAAGCGGGGGTGATGTCTCATTGCGGTCATTGCCATGATGACGGCCAGCCATCCAAGAGCGCTGCGTGCGACCAATGCTTCACTTGCCATCTGAGTGCGGCCCAGGCCATCATCCCGTTCAGCCTGCCGATGGCCATCAAGGGCGTTGCCCCCATGGTGGCTGCCCCGCTTGCGGGAACCTCGGATTCACTTCCTTCCTCACTGTTTCGTCCTCCTCGATTGACCCTCGCCTAGTGCCGAGGGTCGCCTAGCCTTCTCGCCAGCCTTGTTTTGGGCGCTTTGCCCGGAAAAGGCACGCTTCCTGCTCTACCGACACTTCGGCTCGTTGTGACCAACGGTGGTTTGGTGTGCCGTTCGAGGTCTGGCGTTCCACATCATGTACGCCCCATCTCGACGCCGCCGCAACCACGCCCGGGCGGGTGCCCGCCCATTAGCCTGATCAGGTGAACGTATGAATACCAGAACACTGTTTCGAGCGCCGCTGCTTGCCCTGGTCGCTCTAATCATCCTGCCAGGGCCGGCGGCGGCGGAGGATTCGCCCGGTAACGCCCCCATTGGCGCCAATCTGCAGGAAATGCTGCAATGGGCTGACACGCACAACCCGGAGCTTGCCGCCATGCGCTACGATGTTGACGCAGCCAACGAGCGCATTGTGCCGGCGGGCGCGCTGCCCGATCCGACATTGCGCGCCGAATTCCAGGATATTGCCGGGCCGGGTGCGCCGGACGGCTTCAATCCATTCCCCGGCAAGGGCAGCGGCACCAAGTACACACTGATGCAGAGCATTCCGTTGTGGGGCAAGCGCGATTTGCGCAAGGAGGTCGCCACGGCGGGAGTGGACGAGGCCAAGGGCCGCCGGCAGAGCGGCGTGGCCGAGATTCACGCCCGCATCAAGAATGCCTACGCCCAGTATTACCAGGCGGTCGGCCTGAAGAAGCTGGACGAGGAAGTCCTGCGCCTGATGGGCGAGTTGGAAGCGGTGGCGCAGGTGCGCTATGCCAGCGGCCTGGTGCCGCAGCAGGACGTGATCCGGGCGCAAGTCGAGAAAACCACGCTGCGCTCCGAGATTATCAACCTGGATACCGAGCAACACCATGCCATGACCCGGCTCAATACCGCGCTGGGGCGTTCGCAGCATGCCCCGCTGGCGGAGCCGCAAGCGCTGCCGCGCATGCCGCTGCAAAAGCTGGATGGCGCCACCCTGCTGGAAAAAGCCGAACGCACCAACCCGCTGCTTATCACGCAGTCGGCGCAGATCACGGCCGCCGATGCCAACCGGCGGCTGGTGGAAAAAAACCGTTATCCTGACCTCGCGCTAGGCATCGCCCCAACCCAGCGCTACGGCACCATTGATACCTGGGAGGCGGTGGTGGAGATCAACATTCCGCTGCGGGTGGATACGCGCCGCGCCCAGGAAAGCGAGGCCAGCGCGCTGCTGGCTGCCGCCAGGGAGCGGCAGCAGGCGATTGCCAACCAAGTGGCGGGCGATTTGCAGGAAAGCCTGGCAGCCTTTGAAGCGGCGCAACAACAGGAGCGACTGATTGCCGACACCCTGTTGCCGCAGGCCGAACTGACTTTCCGTTCCGCCTTGGCCGGCTATGAATCCGGCAAGGTGGATTTTGCTACGCTACTCGATGCGCAACGCGCCATCCAGCGTGCCCGGCAGGATAAACTGAAGGCGCAGGTGGAACAGGAACTGCGTATTGCCGAGATTGAAAAAATGGTGGGAGAAGAGTTATGAAGCGTTCCGGCATCTGGATTGTCTTGGCGCTGGCCGGCCTGGCCGGCGCCAGCGTTACGGGATACTGGCTGGGGATGAAGCAGGCTGTGAAACCGGCGGCGACGGTTGCTGCGCCGGCTGGCACACCTGCCCCAGCGGCCGGCGGCGCGGAGCGCAAGGTGCTGTATTACCGCAACCCGATGGGCTTGCCTGATACCTCGCCGACGCCCAAGCAGGACAGCATGGGCATGGACTACACCCCGGTCTATGCCGACGAGGCCGCCCCTGCTGGCCAGCTCAGGATCAGCCTGGACAAGGTGCAAAAGCTGGGCGTCATGACCGAGCCGGTCTCGTCGCGCGACATGGCCCGGATGGTGCGCGCCACCGGCCAGTTCCAGCTGGACGAGCGCCGCCTGTCCAGCGTCACCACCAAATTCGAGGGCTATATCGAAAAGCTCTACGTCAATGCCACCGGCCAGCCGGTCAAGCGAGGCCAGCCGCTGATGGAGGTGTACAGCCCGGAGCTGGTTTCCGCGCAGGAGGAATACCTGATCGCCTGGAACGGCCGGCAGGCGCTTAAGCAAGGTACGGAAGAATCGCAGGCGGGCGTCGGCCAACTGGCGGAAAGCGCCTTGAGGCGTTTGCGCAACTGGGATATTTCCGATGCCCAATTGCAGCGCCTGCAGCAGGAAGGCAAAGCCAGCCGCACGGTCACGCTATATGCCCCGACCAGCGGCGTGGTGCTGGAAAAAGCCGCCGTGCAGGGCATGCGCTTCCTGCCGGGCGAGCCATTATTCAAAATCGCCGACCTGTCGGCGGTGTGGCTGATGGTGGATGTGTTCGAACAGGATCTGGCGCTGGTGCGCATCGGTCAGCCGGTCAAGATCAGCGTGGACGCCTACCCCGGCAAGGACTTTGGCGGCAGGATTGCCTATGTTTATCCCATGCTGTCGCCCGAGACCCGCACCGCCAAGGTACGGGTGGAGCTGTCCAATCCGGGCGGCCTGCTGCGGCCCGATATGTACGCCAGCGTGCAACTGGCAGCCAGCGGCGGCAAGGCGCCGGCGTTGACGGTGCCGGATTCGGCGGTGATCGACAGCGGCACCCGCCAGGTCGTATTGGTGCAACGAGGAGAAGGTTTGTTCGAGCCGCGCGAGGTCAAGCTCGGCATGCGCAGCGACGGCTATGTCGAAGTGCTGCAAGGCTTGCGCGCAGGCGAAAACGTGGTGGTGCGTGCCAATTTCCTGATCGATGCGGAAAGCAACCTGAAAGCCGCGCTGGGTGGCTTCGGCGAAAACACCACGGCTCCCGGCGCCGCATCCAGCCGCGAGGGGCGCTGACATGTTGGCTCGGATTATCGAATGGTCGGTGCGCAACGTGTTCCTGGTGTTGCTGGCGACCCTGGTCATTATCGGCGCGGGGGTCTATGCGGTGCTCAACACGCCGCTGGATGCGATTCCCGACCTGTCTGACGCGCAGGTCATCGTCTATACCGAATATCCGGGCCAGGCGCCGCAGGTGGTGGAAGACCAAGTGACCTATCCGCTCACCACCGCCATGCTGTCGGTGCCGAAATCCAGGGTGGTACGCGGTTTTTCGTTTTTCGGCGCCAGCTTTGTCTACGTCATTTTCGAGGACGGTACCGACATCTACTGGGCGCGTTCGCGCGTGCTGGAATACCTCAATGCCGCGGCCGGTCGCTTGCCGCGCGGCGTGACGCCGAGCCTGGGGCCGGATGCCACCGGCGTGGGCTGGGTCTACCAGTATGTGGTACTGGCCAAAAACCGTTCGCTGGAAGAGTTGCGCGCGATCCAGGACTGGTACTTGCGCTACCAGCTGACTAAAGCGCACGGCGTGGCGGAAGTCGCCAGCGTCGGCGGCTTCGTCAAGCAATATCAAGTGGTATTGGATCCGCGCAAATTGCAGGCCTACGGCATTTCGCCGTCGCGCATCACGCAGGTGATCCGCGACAGCAACCGCGACGTTGGCGGGCGCGTGGTGGAAATGACCGAAACCGAGTACATGGTGCGCGGCAAGGGCTATCTGCGCGGCGTCGGCGACCTGGAAAGCCTGGTGGTCAAGGCCGACCGCGGCACGCCGGTATTGCTGCGCGACGTGGCGCGGGTGGAACTGGCACCGGACGAGCGGCGTGGCTTGGCCGAACTGAACGGCGAGGGCGAGGTGGTAGGCGGCATCGCCATGGCGCGCTACGGCCAGAACGCACTCGAGGTCATCGGCAACATCAAGCAGAAGCTGGCCGAGATCGCGCCTGGTCTGCCGCAGGGCGTCACGGTGGAAACGGTGTATGACCGCTCCGACCTGATCCACCGCGCCATCGCCAACCTCAAGTCCACGCTGTTCGAGGAAAGCATCGTGGTCGCGCTGGTGTGTGTGCTGTTCCTGATGCATGTGCGCAGTGCGCTGGTGGCCATCGTGATGCTGCCGGTCGGGATCCTGATCGCCTTCATCCTGATGCGTGGCTTAAACCTCAACTCCAACATCATGAGCCTGGGCGGCATCGCCATCGCCATCGGCGCCATGGTGGATGCGGCAATCGTAATGATCGAAAACGCGCACAAGCATATCGAACGGGCAGTGCCGGACACGCCACGTATCCAGTTGATGATTGCCGCCTGCAAGGAAGTCGGCCCAGCGTTGTTCTTCTCGCTGCTCATCATCACCGTTTCCTTCCTGCCGGTGTTCACGCTGGAAGCGCAGGAAGGCCGCTTGTTCCAGCCGCTGGCTTATACCAAGACCTTCTCCATGGCGGGTGCGGCGCTGCTGTCGGTGACGCTGGTGCCGGTGCTGATGCTGCTGTTTATCCGCGGCCGCATCATGCCGGAGCAGAAAAATCCCATCAACCGCGTGCTGATCTGGCTGTACCGGCCGGTCATCGACTGGGTGATGCGCTGGAAAAAGACCACCATCCTGGCCGCGCTGCTGGTGCTGGGCGTATCAGTCTACCCACTGACCAAACTCGGCAGCGAGTTCATGCCGACCTTGAACGAAGGCACGCTGCTCTACATGCCGGCCACCTTGCCCGGGCTGTCGGTCACCAAGGCGGCGGAGATCATGCAAACCCAGGACAAGATCATCAAGCGCTTCCCGGAAGTGGCTTCGGTGTTCGGCAAGGCGGGGCGCGCCAATAGCGCCACCGACCCGGCGCCGCTGGAAATGTTTGAGACCGTCATCAACCTCAAGCCGGAATCCGAATGGCGCCCCGGCATGAGCATAGACAAGCTGGTCGCTGAACTGGATCAATCAGTCCAGATCCCGGGAGTGAGCAACGCCTGGACCATGCCGATCAAGGCGCGCATCGATATGCTGTCCACCGGCATCCGCACGCCGATCGGCATCAAGGTATTCGGCAAGGATTTGGGCGAAATGGAAAAGCTCGCCAGGCAAATCGAGGCCGTGGTCAAGACCGTGCCGGGCACTACCAGCGCTTATGCCGAGCGCATTACCGGCGGCTATTACCTGGTGATCGAGCCCGACCGCCAGGCGCTGGCGCGTTACGGGCTGGCGATAGGCGATTTGCAGGAAGTCATCGCCAGTGCCCTTGGCGGTGAAATGATTACCACCACGGTGGAAGGGCGCGAGCGCTTCGGCGTCATCACCCGTTACCCGCGCGAGTTGCGTTCCGACCCTGACAGCATCGCGCGTCAGGTGCTAGTGCCGACCCCGGCCGGGGCGATGATCCCGCTCGGCCAGTTGGCGCACATCGCGCTGGGAAAAGGGCCGCCCAGCATCCGTACCGAAAATGCGCTGCTGTCGGCCTATATCTTCGTCGACATGCGCGGCCGCGACATTGGTGGCTACGTGGCGGACGCGCAAAAGGCGGTGCGCGAGCGGGTCAAGTTCCAGCCTGGCTACTATGCCACCTGGAGCGGCCAGTTCGAGTATATGGAGCGCGCCAAGGAGCGGCTCAAGATCGTGGTGCCGCTGACGCTGCTGATTATCTTCGTGCTGCTTTACCTCAATTTCCGCCGGCTGACGGAAACCCTGATCGTCATGCTGTCGGTGCCGTTCGCGCTGGTGGGCGGGGTGTGGCTGATGTACTGGCTGGGCTATAACCTCTCGGTGGCGGTGGCGGTCGGCTTTATCGCGCTGGCCGGGGTGGCGGCGGAAACCGGCGTCATCATGCTGATCTATCTCGACCACGCCTATCAGGCACTCAAAACGCAACGCGCGGCCGAGGGCAAGCCGTTCGCCGTAGCCGATCTTTACGCGGCAGTGATGGAGGGCGCGGTGGAGCGCGTGCGCCCCAAGATGATGACGGTGGTGGCCATCATGGCCGGCCTGCTGCCCATCATGTGGGGCAGCGGCACCGGCTCGGAAGTGATGCGGCGCATCGCCGCGCCGATGGTGGGCGGCATGGTGTCCTCCACCATCCTGACGCTGATCGTGATCCCGGCCATCTATGCGCTGGTCAAGGAAGCTGCGCTCAAATTCCGCAAGGGTTGAAATATGCAATCTTTCATCCGCTAGGTGCGGTGGCGAGTACAGCAGGCGGGAACTTCCTGCCTGCTGTAGAATCGCACCCCCATGCAGAATCCACCCGCACTTAATTCCTACCGCCCCTACTGGGCCAAGCGCTTTGGCACCGCGCCGTTCCTGCCGATGTCGCGCGCCGAGATGGAGGCACTTGGCTGGGATAGCTGCGACATCACTCTGGTCACCGGCGATGCCTACATTGACCACCCCAGCTTCGGCATGGCGCTGGTGGGGCGGCTGCTGGAAGCGCAGGGCTTCCGCGTCGGCATCATCGCCCAGCCGGATTGGCAGTCGGCCGAGGCCTTCAAACAGTTAGGCAAGCCCAACCTGTATTTCGGCGTGACGGCGGGCAATATGGATAGCATGGTCAACCGCTACACCGCCGACCGCAAAATCCGCTCCGACGACGCGTATACACCGGATGGCGTGGCCGGCAAGCGGCCGGATCGCGCGGTGCTGGTGTACTCGCAGCGCTGCCGCGAGGCCTATCCCGAGGTGCCGCTGGTGATCGGCAGCATCGAAGCGTCCTTGCGAAGAATCGCCCACTACGACTACTGGTCGGACAAGGTGCGGCGCTCCATTTTGGTCGATAGTAAAGCCGACATCCTGTTCTACGGCAACGCCGAGCGCGCGCTGATCGAACTCACCCACCGCCTGGCCAAGGGCGAAAAAGTGACCGACATCACCGACCTGCGCGGCACGGCGTTTTTGAGAAAATCCGTTCCCACAGACTGGCTGGAAGTCGCCTCGACTAGTATGGATCGGCCCGGCCAGGTGGATGCACATGTCGATCCCTATGCTATGGAATCCCCCTCCCCCGCAAGCGGGGGAGGGGTTGGGGGAGAGGGCAATGTCTGTCATGAAAGCAGAAAATCGTCACCCCCCCAACCGGTTTCTCTCGAAATTCTGGCCCATGCGCGCGAGTTGCGCCATCAACAGACCGATGCGGAGAGTCTCTTGTGGGAGCTGCTTCGCGCAAAACGGTTCCTTGGGCTGAAATTTCGACGGCAACATCCGGTTGAGCCCTACATCCTGGATTTTTACTGCGATTCACTAAAGCTGGCCATTGAGTTGGATGGCGGTCAACATGCGGAACAGCAGACTTACGACCAGCAACGAAGTACTTTCCTGGCAGGCAAGGGAATATCGGTTTTGCGTTTTTGGAATAATCAGATGCTGGCCGAAACCGAAGCTGTGCTGGAAGTCATTTATCAGGAAGTCAGTCAACGGATGCCCTCTCCCCCAGCCCCTCCCCCGCTTGCGGGGGAGGGGGACGTTGTCTGTGCCACGGCGTCTGCTTCGGTGCAAGTAGTGCAAATCCACCACAAGCCCAAGCTCGACCGTGCCCACCAAGTCGTCCGCCTGCCCAGCTACGAAGAGGTGAGCAAAGACCCGGTGCTGTACGCCCATGCTTCGCGCGTGCTGCATCTGGAATCCAACCCCGGCAACGCGCGCGCCTTGATCCAGTGCCACGGCGACCGCGAGGTGTGGCTCAACCCGCCGCCGATTCCGCTCACCACCAAGGAGATGGACTACGTTTACGGCCTGCCTTATGCGCGCGGGCCGCATCCGGCTTACAAGGGCGCCAAGATTCCGGCGTGGGAGATGATCCGCTTCTCGGTCAACATCATGCGCGGCTGCTTCGGCGGCTGTACTTTCTGCTCCATCACCGAACATGAAGGCCGCATCATCCAGAGCCGCTCGGAAGAGTCCATCCTGCACGAGATCGAGGAAATACGGGATAAAGTCGAAGGCTTCACCGGCATTATTTCCGACCTCGGCGGGCCGACCGCCAACATGTACCGGCTGGCGTGCAAGGACCCCAAAATAGAATCGGCCTGCCGCAAGCTGTCGTGCGTTTACCCGGATATCTGCGACAACCTCAATACCGACCACTCGGCGCTGATACAACTCTACAGAAAAGCGCGCCAGATCAAGGGCGTGAAGAAAATCCTGATCGGCTCTGGCTTGCGCTACGACTTGGCGGTGAAGTCGCCGGAATACGTCAAGGAACTGGTGCAGCACCATGTCGGCGGCTACCTCAAGATCGCCCCCGAACACAGCGAAGAAAACGTGCTGTTGAAGATGATGAAGCCGGGCATGGGCGCCTACGACAAGTTCAAGGCCATGTTCGAGAAGTTCAGCAAGGAGGCGGGCAAGGAGCAGTACCTGATCCCATACTTCATCGCCGCGCACCCTGGCACCACCGACGAGGATATGCTGAATCTGGCACTATGGTTGAAGCGTAACAGCTTCCGCCTCGACCAGGTGCAGACCTTCACACCCACGCCGATGGCGATGGCCACCGCCATGTATCACAGCGGCAAGAATCCGCTTCGCAAGGTGACCCAGACCAGCGAGGATGTGCCCATCCCCAAGGCCGGCGGCAAGCGCCGCCTGCACAAGGCATTTTTGCGTTACCACGATGCCGCCAACTGGCCGCTGCTGCGCGAAGCCTTGAAAGCGATGGGTCGGACTGACTTGATCGGCAACGGAAAGAAACACCTGATACCGGCGTTTCAGCCGGCGATTGCCAAAACAAGCGATGGCCTCAAAAACCGTGTTGGAAAATTCAAAAAACCGGCTCCCCGCCATTACTCGGGCAAATAATCCCTCACCCCATCCCCTCTCCCGCTTGCGGGCGAGGGGTTTAACCTCCCTTCTCCCGTAAGCGGGAGAAGGGCCGGGGATGAGGGTTTTCAGTAGCCCGCGCGCGCTTACTGAAATCAACGGGGTCGCCCGTTGCATGTAACAAAAAACCTTGCTAACATGTTTCATGTAACGATTAACAAGGAGTTCACCATGTCCACAGCAACCGCGCAACGCGTACAAAAGCATCGCGAGTCCCTCAGAAACTCAGGCCTGCGTCCCATCCAAATTTGGGTGCCGGATGTGCGGCGCGCCGGTTTTGCCGAGGAATGCCGCCGCCAATCCCTGTTGGTGGCAGAGGCTGAACGTCAGGACGCAGCCTTGACTACCTTTATGGATGATGCGCTGGCGGACATCGAAGGCTGGCAGGCATGAATCGTGGCGATCTGGTCACCATCGCCCTGCAAGGCGATTTTGGCAAGGCTCGCCCGGCGCTGGTGATCCAGTCCGATTTGTTTAACCCCACCCACGCCACCGTCACGGTATTACTGGTTTCCAGCGAACTGGTGGATGCCCCGCTGATGCGTATTGGCGTTAGCCCCACCCCGGAAAACGGTTTGCTGAAACCCTGCCAGATTCAGGTGGATAAAGCCATGACCGTGCGGAAGGAGAAAACCGGCACGGTGATTGGCCATCTGGATGACAGCACCATGCTGGCCGTCAACCGCGCCTTGGCAGTGTTTGTGGGGATCGCCTGACCGTCGCCAGCTACCACAGCGGCAAGCGCCATCCGCCGCGGTCTATCCCGCTACGGCGAGGGAAATCTCCGCGCGGATGATGTGGTTTTCGCTTGGCTATGGCTGGTTTGGAAAAGTCTGGTAATTGGTTTTTTTAATATTTGACATAAGGGGCGAGCTTTAACGCGCCCCGCTTGATGGACGGCTTGGGGGATGCGGAAGAACTAGCGTTACTTACGATCGACACAGCTTGGATAAGGCGCAGCTTCACCAGGAACTATAGGGCACAGTTTTACAGGCATCAGTTTCTTCAATCGGTCTGTCCACTTTGTACTGTCAAATTTAATCGGTATCTCTGATGCGTCCCCTCGCTCTGCCCATTGAATGGTGTAGTAGTCCTTATCACCTTTGATAACAATCAAAAGCATGGATTCGCTGTATTGTTCCTTGGTGGGGCTTGCAGTTCCGCAACTTATGACGGCAGAGAATGCACTATAGATGCCGAAATTGTTTTCACCGAGGCTCGTGGCGTTAAATGAATTAGGGCACACACTTTTGAAACCGCCAGCCATAATGTCAGCAAATCCTTTGGGGTTTGCATTTGGGTTCAAGGCAAGATTTTTGGCTCCAGTGATAGTGATCATCTGAGTCCATTTATTTACGTTTTCCCCGGTAAGAACTGATTCTTGTATGTAACTGCCACCTTTTGTGTTTTCGAACGCAGGCACAAAGCCCTTGGGAAACGAAAACATCACGAGTTGACTGAAAATAGGTGTAATAACTCCTACCGAGTGCCCTTGTTGCTTCAATGTATCGACTTCGTTTACTTTTGAGGCATCCTCTTCAGCATGAGTTGCAGTGCAGAGCGCGCTCAACATTGTTAGTGCTATTAGTTTACGGACCATGGGTTTCTCTCTTTAGGTATAAAAATGAAGGGCTGTATTAGCGATGGTCGTGATGACCCCGACGTAATATATGGGCTGAACATTAGCAGCCTGGTCTCGTGCAATCAATAGAGGTTGTGTTTTTATTCAAGATTTCAGCCGCCCCACCTTGAGGAACAGGCGGTCGAATATCCGCAAATGCAGCCATGCGACAAGCGCGCTGATGATGGCGATTAGCTTCCCCCATTATGTGTTTTATCGAACAGACAATTCTGGAAGGTAATAGGAATATGCAAACTCGCCCCTATCATTTGATGGGCTGGTCATGAAAAACAGACTTGTGCACCTGTTTCGTTATAGGCACGGTGCTGGCGCCTATAACGGGCGATACCGCCGATTCGGATGAGTCACACAATGCGGCCATAAATTCCGGCAACACTGGCCTCAGGCCCGATAGCGAGAGAACACACACATCACTGGAGTCGATATGTCTGACACGCCGCTTCTTGAACGACACTACCCTCCAAGGAATTTTGGCGACCGGATTGCTTATGCGTTCGTCAAATTTCTAAGGCTGTTTGCCGATACGTTCTTTGCTCGGCGATATGGACACCGCGCGGTTGTGCTGGAGACATTTGCTGCCGTGCCAGGCATGGTTGGCGGTTCCCTGCAACATTTACGTGCTTTACGTCGAATGAAAAGCGATCACGGCTGGATCCGCATACTTCTGGACGAAGCAGAGAATGAACGCATGCACTTGATGACTTTTATTCAGATTACTCAGCCTACTCAGCTTGAGCGCCTGCTGGTGATACTTGCGCAAGGCGTTTTCTACAATTTTTTCTTTCTGCTGTATGTGCTTTCGTCAAAGACCGCGCACCGTGTCGTGGGATATTTAGAGGAAGAAGCGATCCATAGCTATACTGAGTATCTGGCGGGTGTTGATAATGGTACCTATATCAACGTCGCAGCGCCCAGGATCGCTATTGATTACTGGAAGCTGGCGCCCGATGCGCGGTTGCGTGACGTCATTATCGCGGTACGTGCGGATGAGGCCCATCATCGCGATGTTAACCACAAATTTGCCGACGAGCTAAGTTGAGATATCTCTCTGACTGAGCCAAGATGTAAATTTACTCAGCGCATGAAATCAGAGGAGTTACGCAGCATTTCCTAGTCATGCAGCCTCAACCCAAGTTCGTTACCCAAGACCAAGCAGTTCATCCTTCACGCGCGGATATTCAGGGTTTCAGCCACCCCGCCTTGAGGAACAGGCGGTCGAATATCCGCAAATGCAGCCATGCGACAAGTGCGCTGATGATGGCGACCAGCCAGAACAAAATACGCAGCACCTGAAAAACGGCCTGGACGGGAGGGTAGGACTTGACGGCTCTTGCCCAGTCCAGGGTTTTGAATTTCTCCCGCACCCAGGGCAATAGCGGCAGCCCTGCCGCAATCAGTACCGCGATATCCTGCACGGTGACGTCGGCGAATGGCCTGGCTTCATTCCACCAAGCCAGTGATAGCAATTGATCCGCGCCGATGTCGTATAGCCACAGCAGGTAACAAGCCGGTAGCACGATGAAACCAACCACGAAGGCGGCCAGCCAGGAGAAAGCGGCGGCCGGCGCCAGGCGGAACGCCTTGAACGAGAGATTGCCGCCGACCTGGTAGTGTTTTTCCAGCAACGGCAGATCGTTCCTGACCAATTCCCGGATACCCAGAAAGCGCCAGTCCATGCACGGCGGGGTGGCTGCCGTTCCCAAGCGGTCGCGGGCGAGTCCGTAGGCGTGGTACATCAGGCTATAGGCCTCGATGTCGCTGAAGGAGTCGAGGTCGGTGCGCAGGCCGGAGATGCGGTAAACCAAGCCGCCGGGTCTGTCGACCGGGCTGGGCAAGGCGGGGAAGTCCTGGCTGTTGGAAGCTTCCTGGCGCAGATGCAGGAAAGGGGAGGGCTGGCGGAGGGCGAGATCGTGGTAATTCCAGCCGCGAATGCGTTCCATCATCACATCGTTGGAACGCATGGCGACGGAGAAGGCATCGGTACCAAGCAGGCGCTCATCCACCAGCTGGCCGCAGGCATCGCTGACCATGAGATTGGTGCAACCGGCATTGATCAAGGCGTCTATGCCCTGATTGTCAAACACGCCGCCATCGGAAAGCTCGACGACGATGTCATCGCCATTGCTGTTTTTGTAGAGATCATGGATGGGGAAGGGCGGGAAAATGCCGGGGACTGCGGCAGAAGCCGCTACCGCATGGGCCAGGGTCAGTTTGCGCAGGGTTTGCTTCTGCCAGTCTTCCAGGTTGGTACGGTCTTTTTGGGTGGTTCCGTCGAAACGCAATTGCTGCAAGATGACGTTGGTGTTTTGTTCTTGCCGATATTGCTCGTTGCGTTGCGGTTCCCCTACCCAGGAGCCGGTGAAATGCCAAGGGTGGCCGGTATTAAGGCAGGTGGCGTTGATGGTGAGTACCGGTATCTTGTATTCGTTGGCGCCGTTGTAGGTATCCACATCGAAAACTCCATCTTTCATGTAATTCTGCGCCACCGCCTCGGGCGGCGTGATGTGAATGGCATTGAGGTGGATATTGGGGGCCAGCGTGATGGGGTCAAAGAACAGTTCGTCCAGTATTTCCGCCATGCGGTCGCTGCGTGAATAGCTCTCGTCCGTCATCATGCGCGTGGTTTTCCACGGGTCGAGCAGCAGGTGCATGCGCGGGTTCTGCTGCACCGCCGCCAGGAAATCCCGCTCGATTTCACGCACGATTTCCAGGTACACCTCCGGCGTCGGCGCGGGGGTGCCGGGGCGATGGCCTTCCAGCAGTTGCTTGATTTTCAGGTAGTAATAGGCGCCGATGATGGAGCCGCCGGAAACGGTGGAAAGCACTTCTACCTTGTGCAGCCACCCTTTTTCCGCCAGCGCCGCCAGGGTGCCGATGTGGAACAGCGCGGCACGGAAACCGCCGCCGGACAGGCACAGGCCGAGTTTGCTGGTTGTTTTTTTCTTGCTCATGACGCCCCCCTTAAAACGGATTGTTGTTCAGGTGCTGTTGCAGCCGCTCGCAGTAAGTTTGCATGCTGTGGTCGTGGAGGGCGTTCGGCCCCAGATTGCCCAGGTCTTCGATACTGCCTTTAACGCCCTCCAGAAAGCAATACCACCAATGCGGATCCACTTCCAGAGTCTTGCCCGTGGCATCAAAATAAAGGAATTTCCCCACGTGGCTGAAGTCCAGTTCGCGCGGCGGCACGCGGGTCACGGCGTCATTGTTGTTGACGAAACGGAATGAGCGCGAGGCGGAATCAAGATCATAGGCGCGCTCGAACGTGTGGTCGCCCACGCGCGGGCTGCCGAAGGTGTAAAGCCCATACACCGGCTTATCCACCGGGTCGCCGGCGCGGCGGCCGCTATCGCGCAAATAGGCCGTGGCCAAGATAGCCAGCGCGGCACCCAGACTGTGGCCGGTGATCCATAGCGATTGGCTGTTGTCCTGGAATTCGCGGAGGGTGGCGACCAGGTCATCCCACACATAGCCCAAGGCGCGGTCGAACCCGCTATGCACGCGCGCGCCGAATGGTCCCGCGCATTTTTCGATATCCGCGTCGCTCATCCAGTCTTGTAGTTTCCTGGGCTCGGTGCCGCGAAAAGCCACCACCAGGGTGGTGGCGTTGCCGGCGACGAACAGCTGCGTCTCGCGCCGGTCAATAAAGCGGCAACGGCTGAAGCCCCAAGCGCTGGCAGTTGCCACCACGGCTGCCGCGTCCGCATAAGCCAGCAAGGCCGACCTGCCCAAGGCATAGGCGTTGGCCGGGTGGTATTGGGTGGTGGCAGGGTTGAATTGCTGAAACGGATTCATCATGGGCTCCTTTCAGGTCGTACCGGGAATAACAACGGTTAATTGTCGCTACGCTTGCAGGGGAAGGCTTTGGACAATGCAATGATCGCGCTGCGGCGGCCGCTTTTGTCACTGTCCTGCGGGTGGTCGCGCAGCCATTGGTTGATGATCTTGAGCGCTTCGCTGCGGGTCAGGCTTTCTTCCGGCGGACACACCGCCTTGGCGCCGGCGACGCGGAAATCGCCGATGCTGAAGCCGTCCAGTAGGCCGGAGACATAGCCCATGCACCACATGGCGTCCATGGTTTCGTCGGGCGACAAGGGGGCGCCGTTCATGGATTTTTCCGACGACGCGCAACGGTTGAGCAAGTCGCCGCCGGTGACCGGGGCGGCACCAGCGGATGGCGGCAACAGCGCAAGCCATCCGGCCAGCGCCAGCGTGACGGCAATTTCAGTGCTTATGATTTTTCTGCCCATGCATTTGATCCAGCAGGCTGTAGTAATTGGAAGGAGTGAGCACAGTCGGAATCGCATCCGGCAGCGTGCCCGGGTAGTCCTTGCTGTAATGCAGACCACGGCTTTCGTGGCGTTGTAGCGCGCTGCGCACCACCAGTTCCGCCACTTGCAGCAGGTTGCGCAATTCAATCAGGTCATTGCCGATACGGAAGTTGCTGTAGAACTCGTGCACTTCGTCGCGCAGCAAGTCAATGCGGTGCAGGGCGCGCTCTAGGCGCTTGCCGGTGCGCACGATGCCGACGTAGTTCCACATGAAGCGGCGCAGTTCATCCCAGTTCTGCGTGATGACCACTTCCTCGTCGGCATCGGTGACGCGGCTTTCGTCCCAGTCCGGCAGTTCCGGCAATTCGGTATCTAACTTGGAAAGAATGTCCTGCGTCGCCGAGTTGCCGAACACCAGGCATTCCAATAGCGAATTGCTGGCCAGGCGGTTGGCGCCGTGCAAGCCGGTGCAGGCGGTTTCTCCGATGGCGTACAGATTGGGCAGGTCGGTGCCGCCGATGTGGTCGGTCATGATGCCGCCGCAGCTGAAGTGCACCGCTGGTACTACCGGGATGGGCTGGCGCGTGATGTCGATGCCCAGCTCCAGACAGCGCTGGTAGATGTTGGGGAAGTGCTCGCGGATAAATTCCGCCGGCCGGTGCGAGATGTCGAGATAGACGCAGTCTATTCCGCGCTTCTTGATCTCGAAGTCGATGGCGCGTGCCACGATGTCGCGTGGCGCCAATTCGGCGCGTTCGTCGTGCGCCGGCATGAAGCGGGTGCCGTCCGGCAGTTTGAGCAGGCCGCCTTCGCCGCGCACCGCCTCGGTAATCAAAAAGGTCTTGGCCTGCGGGTGGTAGAGGCAGGTGGGGTGGAACTGGATGAATTCCATATTGGCCACGCGGCAGCCGGCGCGCCAGGCCATGGCAATGCCGTCGCCGGTAGCAATGTCGGGATTGGTGGTGTAGAGATAAACCTTGCCCAAGCCGCCGCAGGCCAGCGCGGTATGCTGTGCGGCAATGGTGACCACCTTGCCGCGTTTTTTGTCGAGGACGTAGGCGCCCAGGCAGCGGTCTTTGCGTTTGCCGAGTTTGCGCGCGGTAATGAGGTCAACCGCAATATGATCTTCCAGCAGGGTGATGTTGGGGTGGTTGCGGACTTTTTGCGCCAGCGTTTCCTGTACCGCGTGGCCGGTGGCGTCGGCGGCGTGGATGATGCGGCGCTTGCTGTGGCCGCCTTCGCGGGTGAGGTGGAAGCCACTTTCGCTATGCTCATCGCGCGTGAACGGCACGCCTTGCCCGATCAGCCATTCCACCATGGCGCGCCCATGCTTGACCACATGGCGCGTGACTTCCGGGTCGCACAGGCCGGCACCGGCGATCAGGGTGTCCTGGATATGCGCTTCCAGTGAGTCGTCATCGGCCAGCACGGCGGCTATACCGCCTTGCGCCCAGCTACTGGAGCTGTCGGTCAACTGGCGCTTGGTAACCAGGCAGACTTGTCGGTGCGGCGCCAGCTGCAATGCCAGGGTGAGTCCGGCCAGCCCACTGCCGATGATGAGTACGTCGAAACGCAACACGATTTTTGTTAGCTTATGATGAACCAACCGCAGTGTACTGCTGTCAGTTGGCCTCGTATAGGGTTACGGCAAAGCGGCCAGCCGCGTTATACTTCAAAAAATAATAATTGGGGGAGACGCCCGCATGGGCGACCGGGAAATAGATCAGGAGTTGGTCGAGCGCGCGCAGCGCGGCGATAAGCGTGCCTTTGGCTTGCTGGTGGAAAAATACCAGCGCAAGCTGGGGCGCCTGCTGTCGCGCATGATACGCGACCCGGCGGAGGTGGAGGACGTGGTGCAGGAGGCCTTCATCAAGGCCTATCGTGCGCTGCCGAACTTCCGCGGCGATAGTGCGTTCTACACCTGGCTGTACCGCATCGGCATCAATACCGCCAAGAATTATCTGGTGGCGCTGGGGCGCCGGCCACGGGTCAGTAACGAAATTGAGGTAGAGGATGCCGAGAATTTCGAGGATGGCGATGAGTTGCGCACGATAGCTACGCCGGAAACTGAACTCATGAGCAAACAAATTGCCCAAACCGTCAATGAAACGGTGGAGGCCTTGCCCGAAGAGTTGCGTACCGCAATCACCTTGCGTGAAATTGAAGGCTTGAGTTATGAAGAAATCGCGAGTTTGATGGGTTGTCCCATCGGTACGGTGCGTTCCCGTATTTTCCGGGCGCGCGAAACCATAGCGGAAAAATTGCGTCCCCTGCTGGAGACGCCGGAAAACAGGAGATGGTGATGAAGGAGCAAGTTTCTGCCCTGATGGATGATGAGCTGGACGTGGACGCATCCGGGCATCTGTTGACCGCGCTGAACAAGGACAACAAGTTGTGCGAATGTTGGGCAACTTATCACATGATCGGTGACTCCCTGCGCGGGGCATCCCATCTCAACCCCGATTTTCACCAGCGCCTGATGCAGCGCCTGGAAAATGAACCGACCGTGCTGGCCCCCCGGCGCAAATCCTACAAACCCCCGTTGATGTTATCCGCCGCCGCTTCTGTCGCTGCTGTGGCCTTTGTCGGCTGGATAGCTCTGCAGCAGCAAACGCAAGCTCCCACCCCCGCCGCTCCCGTACTTGCCCAGAATAATATCTCTCCCGAATCCGTAAAATCCTACCTGTTGGCGCACCAGGAACTATCGCCGGAAAATAATATGCACGCTGCCTACTACGTGCATCCCGTGGCTTACGCAGGGAATGGCAACTGATGCGCATGGCATTGCCTGATCTGCTGTTACGCCCTTTGCTGGCTTGCCTGTGCGTCTTCCCTCTGCTGGCGCAGGCGGCTACGACGGAAGCGCCGGATGATCCCTGGCTGATGCTGGAGAAGGCTGGCCAGGCGGCACACAAGCTGAATTACAAGGGCATTTTTGTTTTTCAGACCGGGCGTGCCGCCAGATCCATGCAGATCACCCATATGAATTACGCGCAGGGTGAATTTGCCCGCGTGGTGGCGCTGGACGGGGTGCCGCAGGAAGTGCTGCGCCAAGGCAACGATGTCGTCATTTACAACCAGCAGAACGACCGGGTGGTGATTGAGCGGCACCGGGTGCAAAGTGCTTTCCCGGCACTGTTGCCCGGTTTGGTGGAAACATTGAAAGCCAGTTACCAGGTGCGTCTTGCCGGGCAAGAGCGCGTGGGAGGGCGTGAGGTGCAAGTGATATACCTCGACCCGCGCGACCATTTTCGTTATGGCTACCGCTTGTCAGTGGATCGCGAATTTGGCCTGCTGCTTAAGTCGGTGCTGTTCAACGAACGCAACGAGCCGATCGAACAAGTCGCTTTCAACCAGTTGCTGGTGATGAGCATGAATGACATGGACTGGTTTCGCCCCGGCATGGAGTCCGGCAAGATGTTTGTGGTGGCACCGGAAGACAGCGTCAAGCCGATCGTTGCGGAAGGGGATGGCTGGGTGATTGCCCAGCTGCCGGCGGGTTATCGCCAGTTGGAACATGTGCAGCGCAAGGTGCCGGGCAAGTCATTCCCGATTGATCACGTGGTTTTTTCCGACGGCTTGTGCAGTGTTTCGCTGTTTATCGAGCCTCTCGACAAAAGCTCTACGCCCAAGCAGGGGTCTGTGATGCAAGGCGCGACCAATATCTTCGCACAGACCTCGCATGGCTACCAGGTCATCGTGGTGGGCGAGGTGCCGGAGGTTACGGTTAAGCAGATTGCCGCCGCCGTCAATTTCAAGAAATAATTCCAAGAAGTTAACTATGATCGAAGAACAAGCCATCGTGGTCGGCGTCGAACGCGACCAGGCATTGCTGGAAATTGTGCGCAACAAGCCCTGCGGGCTATGCGGGCAGACGCGCGGTTGCGGCATCTCGATCTGGGGGAGATTGCTCGGACATCGTACCAACGTGTTCCGGGCAGACAATGAAATAAACGCCCAAGTCGGCGACAGCGTGGTCGTCGGCGTGGATGAGAAGGCGTTGCTGGCCGGTTCGCTGGCCGTGTATGTGGTTCCATTATTCTTGTTATTGGGTGGCGCTGCCGTGGGCGGGTTTTTTGCGACTTCCCCAGGCAACGCGGATACTTATGCGCTCGCCGGCGCCGTTGCCGGGCTGGTGATCGGCCTGCTGTGGCTGCGCGCGCATGCCGCCGGACGCGGGCCGGATGCCCGCTTCCGGCCGGTGATTCTGCGATCCGCTATTGCCGGCGCCAATCTACGGGTATGTCAACGAGGTGAATAAATGATCAAGAAACTACTGGCGGTCTCCGCCTTTTTGCTGGCTTTTACGGCTCCCTCTTTTGCCAAGGAGCTGCCGGACTTTACCGAACTTTATGAGAAGCAGGGGCCGACCGTGGTCAACATCAGCACCACGCAAACCGTGCATGGCGGCGGGCAAGGCGCGATGCCTTTCCCCAACGTGCCGGAAGACGACCCGCTATACGACTTCTTCCGCCGTTTTGCCCCGCCCGGCGGGCAAGGGCAGCAGGACTACCAGACGCAGTCGCTTGGATCCGGCTTCATCATCAGCAGCGACGGCTACATCCTGACTAATGCCCATGTGGTCAATGACGCCGACGAGGTGATCGTCAAGCTGGCCGACAAGCGCGAATTCAAGGCCAAGATCGTCGGCATCGACCGCCGCAGTGACGTGTCCTTGCTCAAGATTGATGCCACCGGCCTGCCCAAGGTGACGCTGGGCGACCCCAACCAGCTCAAGGTGGGCGAATGGGTGGCGGCGATCGGGTCGCCGTTCGGGCTGGAGAACACCGTCACCGCCGGCATCGTCAGCGCCAAGGGGCGCGCCCTGCCGCAGGAAAACTACGTGCCCTTCATCCAGACCGACGTGGCGATCAACCCCGGCAATTCCGGCGGCCCGCTGTTCAACCTCAAGGGCGAGGTGGTCGGCATCAATTCGCAGATTTTCAGCCGCTCCGGTGGCTACATGGGGTTGTCGTTCGCCATCCCGATTGATGTCGCCATGGACGTGCAGAACCAGCTCAAGGCTGGTGGCAAGGTTGCACGCGGCTGGCTGGGCATCAGCATCCAGGAAATCACCAAGGAACTGGCTGATTCGTTCGGGATGAAAAACAACAATGGCGCGCTGGTGGCCGGCGTGGAAAAGGGCAGTCCGGCGGAAAAAGCCGGACTGGAGGCGGGCGATGTCATCCTCAAGTTCGACGGCAAGCCGATTACCACCTCGTCTGATTTGCCGCGTGTGGTGGGCGCCACCAAACCGGGTAAGGATGCCACGGTTGAAATCCTGCGCCGCGGTGCCAACAAGAGTATCAATGTCACCGTAGGCGAGCTGCCGGCTGACGACAAGGAAGAAGCCCATCCTTCGCGCGGCGGCCCGGCCAAGGCCGAACCCAACCGCATCGGCCTCATCCTGCGCGAGCTGACACCACCGCAGAAGAAAAAGCTTAACGGCAAGAATGGCCTGCTGGTGATCGGCGCCGAAGGCTCTGCCGCGCAAGCCGGCATCCGCCGCGGCGACGTGGTGCTGGCTGTCAATAACAGCGAAGTGCAAAGTATTGACCAGTTCAACAAGCTGATCGCTGCGGTGCCGTCCGGCAAGACCGTGGCGCTGTTGGTGCTGCGCGAGGACAGCACGCTGTATGTGCCGGTCAAGGTCAACGGCGGCAAGTAAATAAGTGGCTGCGCGGGCGAATCGCTGCGTTGCGCGGTGCTCGTCCGCTCGCCGTACTACTTGTACTGTCTCGCGTTCTGCGCTCCGTGCGCCTTGCGCTTCATCCCGCTCACTCACTTATTCTGGGCTTTCCCAAGTACAGGTGCGGAGTTTGCCGCTTTCCGGTAAAATCCGCGCCTGAACAGTCTGTTAAACCCAAGGGCGCGTCAGGCGCCCTTGCTTTTGGTACCCCATGAAGAATATCCGCAACTTTTCCATCATCGCCCACATTGACCATGGCAAGTCCACCTTGGCCGACCGCATCATCCAGTTGTGCGGCGGCTTGTCAGACCGTGAAATGGAAGCCCAGGTGCTGGATTCCATGGACCTGGAGCGCGAGCGCGGCATCACCATCAAGGCGCAGACTGCCGCATTGAGCTACAAGGCGCGCGATGGGCAGATCTACCACCTCAACCTGATTGATACGCCGGGACACGTCGATTTCTCCTACGAAGTCAGCCGCTCGCTGGCTGCCTGCGAAGGCGCGCTGCTGGTGGTGGATGCCTCGCAAGGCGTGGAGGCGCAGAGCGTGGCCAACTGCTACACCGCCATTGAGCAGGGCGTGGAAGTGGCGGCGGTGCTGAATAAGATCGACCTGCCGTCGGCCGACCCCGAGCGTGTGATCCAGGAAATCGAGGACATCATTGGCATCGAGGCCGTTGATGCCGTGCGTTGCTCGGCCAAGACCGGCGAAGGCGTGGAAGACGTGCTGGAGACGGTGGTGGCGCGCATTCCGCCGCCCCAGGGCGATCCTGATGCGCCGCTCAAGGCGCTCATTATTGATTCCTGGTTCGACAATTACGTCGGCGTCATCATGCTGGTGCGGGTGGTGGACGGCAAGCTCAAGCCCAAGGATAAGATCAAGCTGATGGCGACCGGCGACGAGTACCTATGCGAGCAGGTCGGCGTGTTTACGCCAAAGTCGAGACCGCGTGAATCGCTGTCGGCCGGTGAAGTGGGATTCATCATCGCCGGTATCAAGGAACTGCTGAGCGCCAAGGTGGGCGATACCGTGACCTTGGCCAACCGGCAGGCGACCGAGCCCTTGCCCGGCTTCAAGGAAATCAAGCCGCAGGTGTTCGCCGGCCTGTATCCGGTGGAGTCCAACCAGTTCGAGGCGTTGCGCGACGCGCTGGAAAAGCTGCGCCTGAACGATTCCTCCCTGCAGTTCGAGCCGGAAAATTCCACTGCTTTGGGCTTCGGCTTCCGCTGCGGCTTCCTCGGCCTGCTGCACATGGAAATCGTGCAGGAGCGGCTGGAGCGCGAATACGACATGGATTTGATCACCACCGCGCCGACGGTGGTGTATGAACTGTTGATGAAAAGCGGTGAGGTGGTGCAGATCGAGAACCCGTCGCGCCTGCCCGAGCCGTCGCGCGTCGAGGAAATCCGCGAGCCCATTATCACCGTCAACCTGCTGATGCCGCAGGAGTGCGTCGGCCCGGTGATGACGCTGTGCAACGGCAAGCGCGGCATGCAGCGCAACATGCAGTACATGGGCCGGCAGGTGATGCTGACCTACGAAATGCCGCTCAATGAAGTGGTGCTGGATTTCTTCGACAAGCTGAAGTCAGTGTCGCGTGGCTATGCCTCGATGGATTACGAGTTCCTGGAGTTTCGCGCCGCCGACCTGGTGAAGCTGGACATCATGGTCAATGGCGAGCGCGTGGATGCGCTGTCGCTGATCGTGCATCGCGCCAACAGCCAATACCGCGGCCGCGAGCTGTGCAGCAAAATGCGCGAACTGATCCCGCGCCAGATGTTTGACATCGCCATCCAGGCCTCCATCGGCGCCAATATCATCGCGCGCGAAACGGTGAAAGCCATGCGCAAGAACGTGCTGGCCAAGTGCTACGGCGGCGACATCACGCGTAAGAAGAAGCTGCTGGAAAAGCAGAAGGAAGGCAAGAAGCGCATGAAGCAGGTGGGTAACGTGGAAATTCCGCAGGAAGCATTCCTGGCGATTTTGAGAGTTGAGGATAAATAATGAATTTTGCTTTGTTCATGGTGGCCATCCTGTTGTTTACCGGCGGGGTGTGGCTGCTGGATATCGTGCTGTTGCGCAAGCATCGCGCGCCCGGCGCCGCCGAGCCTATGGTGGTGGAATACTCCAAGAGCTTCTTCCCTGTCATCCTGGCGGTATTCCTGATCCGCTCCTTCCTGGTGGAGCCATTCAAGATTCCTTCCGGCTCCATGATGCCGACCCTGCTCACCGGCGACTTCATCCTGGTCAACAAGCACACCTACGGTCTGCGCGTGCCCATCCTCAACAACACCTTTTTCGAGATGAACCACCCCCAGCGTGGCGATGTGATGGTGTTTCATTTCCCCAAGGATCCGTCGCTGGATTACATCAAGCGCGTGGTGGGCCTGCCGGGCGACCATATCGAGTATCGCGAGAAAAAGTTGTATATCAATGGCAAGCCGGCAGAACAGGTGTTCGAGGGTAATTACGATTATGTCGGCTCCGGCCTTAACCAGATCATCGCCAAGCGCTATCAGGAACAACTGGGCGAGCACCGCCACGATATTCTGATCGTGGACGACGCTCCCACCATGAATGGCGAAATCACGGTGCCAGCGGGGCATTATTTCGTCATGGGCGACAACCGCGACAACAGCAACGATAGCCGCTTCTGGGGCTTTGTGCCGGAAAACAACGTGGTCGGCAAGGCCTTCATGATCTGGTGGAATTTCGATGATTTCGGCAGAATCGGCAGCAAGATTCCTTAAAGCGATCATCACGACCCCATGAGCCCATGTCGCTTGCCACACTGACCCAACGCCTGGGGCACCAATTTACCTCGCCGGCCTTGCTGCAGCAGGCGCTGACCCATCGCAGCCACGGCCAGCCCAACAACGAGCGGCTGGAATTTCTTGGCGACAGCATTCTCAATTGCGTTGTCGCCGCTCTGTTGTACCAGCGTTTCCAAAAATTGCCGGAAGGCGATTTGAGCCGCTTGCGCGCGCATCTGGTGAAGGAGCCGACCCTGGGCGAAATCGCGCTTACCCTGGCGCTGGGTGAAGAACTCAGGCTGGGCGAAGGCGAACTTAAGAGCGCTGGCTGGCGCCGTCCTTCGGTGCTGGCCGATGCGCTGGAAGCCATTATCGGCGCGGTGTTCCTCGATGCCGGCTTTGCCGCGGCGGAAGCCGTGGTCGGCCGGCTCTACGCGCCCTTGCTGGAAAATTTCGACCCCAAATCCATCGGCAAGGATGCCAAAACCTTGTTGCAGGAATACCTGCAAGGCCGCAAGCTGGCGTTGCCGGAATACGCGCTGACCGCTACCGAGGGCGAAGCGCATTGCCAGACCTTCCGTGTCGCCTGTCGCATTCCCGCGCTCGACATTGTGGCCGAAGGCGAGGGCGGCAGCCGGCGTGCCGCCGAACAAAAAGCGGCTGAGGCCGCCTATCTGAAAGCAATCCATGACTGAACAAGCATTCCGTTGCGGTACCGTCGCCATTGTTGGCCGCCCCAATGTTGGCAAATCCACCCTGCTCAACCATATTCTGGGCGTCAAACTCAGCATCACCTCGCGCAAGGCGCAAACTACGCGTCACCGCCTGCTCGGCATCCATACTACGGACGACACGCAGTTCCTGTTCGTCGATACGCCGGGCTTCCAGTTGAGCCACCAGAGCGCGCTTAACCGCGTGATGAACCGTACCGTGCAGCAGGTGCTGGCGGAGGTGGATGTGGTGCTGTTCGTGGTGGAAGCGACCCGCTTCGGCCAAGCCGACCGCAAGGTGCTGGAACTGCTGCCGCAAAACCGTCCGGTGCTGCTGGTGGTCAACAAGGCTGACTTGCTGGACGACAAGGCGGAATTGCTGCCGTATATCGAGCAGCGCTCCGCTGAATTCCAGTACACCGAAATCGTGCCGGTCAGCGCCAAGCGTAGCCTTAATCTGGATGACCTGCTGGCCGCCATCCGCCGCCACTTGCCGGAACAGCCGGCGATCTATGGCGAAGATGAATTCACCGACCGTAGCGAACGCTTCCTCGCCGCCGAATTGCTGCGCGAAAAGGTATTCCGCCTGCTGGGCGAGGAGCTGCCGTATTCGATGACGGTGGAAATCGAGAAGTTTGAGCAGGAAGGTGGCTTACGTCGCATCTACGCCGCCATCATCGTCGACAAGGAAGGCCAGAAGCCTATCCTGATTGGCAAGAAGGGCGAAAAGCTCAAGCAAATATCGACCGAGGCACGTCAGGACATGGAAAAACTGTTCGGCGGCAAGGTCTGGCTGGAAACCTGGGTCAAGGTGCGTGGCGGCTGGGCCGACGATGATCGGGCGCTGAAAAGCCTGGGGTATTGATGGCTGTAGGTGGAGTTGCCCGCCAAGACCAGCAGCCCGTCTTCGTGCTGCATACCTATCCGTTCAAGGAAACCAGTCTGGTCGTTGAACTGTTCAGCCGCAATTTCGGCCGGGTGGCTGCGGTGGCCAAGGGTGCACGGCGGCCGCGCTCCGCCATGCGCGGCATGTTGCAGGCGTTCCAACCCTTGCTGGGGGCGTGGTCAGGAAAATCTGAACTTCGCAATTTGCATAGCCTGGACTGGGGCGAGGGGCTGCTGCTGCTGCAAGGCGAAGCGCTGATGTGCGGCTTCTACCTTAACGAATTGCTGCTGCGTCTGTTGCCGCGTGAAGACCCTCATGAAGACCTGTACGACTATTACGCCCAGGCGCTACGTCAGTTGGCGGCCGGCGAATTGCCCGCCCCCACACTGCGCCGGCTGGAGCTGCGCCTGTTGCAGGAGCTGGGCTATGCCGTGCCGCTGGAGCAGCAACCAGACGGCTCCCAGGTAGAGGCCGGACGCGACTATTGCTACCTGCCAGAACACGGCGCGCTGCCGCTGGAGCGCGGTGAAACCGGTGTACAATTGGCCGGCAAAACCCTGCTGGACATGGCACGTGATGACTACTCCGACGCGTTTACCCTGCAGCAGAGCAAGCAGTTGATGCGCACCTTGCTGGCACATTACCTTGGCGACAAGCCGCTGCATACGCGGCAGTTGTTGATGGATTTGCAGCAACTGTAATTTTTCCCTCATCCCTAGCCCTTCTCCCGCTTGCGGGAGAAGGGAGTTAAAGCCCCTCGCCCGTAGGCGGGAGAGGGGTGGGGGAGCGGGTGATTCATGGAGCCATTAGAAAGAAAGTCATGATTCGTTTAGGCGTCAACATTGATCACGTCGCCACCATCCGCCAGGCGCGCGGCACGTGCTATCCCAGCGTGGTGCAGGCCGCCCTGCGCGCGGAACAGGCCGGCGCGGATTCCATCACCCTGCACCTGCGCGAAGACCGTCGCCATATCCAGGATGCGGACGTGCATACCCTGCGTGGCCTGCTGCAAACCCGCATGAACCTGGAAATGGCGGTGACCGACGAGATGGTCGGTATTGCGCTGCAAGTCAGGCCGCAGGATGTCTGCCTGGTGCCGGAACGGCGCGAGGAACTGACCACCGAAGGCGGCCTGGACGTGATCGGCCACTTCGACAAGGTGCAGTCCGCCTGCCGCAGGCTCAGTGACGCCGGCATCCGCGTGTCGTTGTTCATCGACCCCGACGAGGCGCAACTGGAAGCGTCCCAAGCAGCCGGTGCGCCGGTGGTGGAACTGCATACCGGCTGCTTCGCCGATGCCGAGGACGAGGCAACACGGGAGCGGGAGCTGGGCCGCATCAAGAATGCCGTGGTGCATGGCGTTTCCTTAGGCTTGCGCGTCAATGCCGGCCATGGCCTGCATTACCACAACGTACACCAGGTCGCCGCCATCCCCGGCGTGGAAGAACTCAACATCGGCCACGCCATTGTCGCCCACGCGCTGTTTGTCGGCTGGGAGGCCGCCGTGCGCGAAATGAAGGCGCTGATGGTGGCTGCCGCTCCCGGCCGATGATCTACGGCATCGGTACCGATATTGTCGAGGTCTCGCGCATCGAGGAATCGCTGGCCCGTTTCGGCGATGCCTTCGCCCAGCGCATTCTGAGCGAGCGCGAATGGCTGGAATTTGGCCAGTCGCAGATTAAGGGCAGGTTTCTCGCCAAGCGCTTTGCCGCCAAGGAAGCCTTTGCCAAGGCACTCGGTACTGGCTTGCGCGCGCCAGCCACTTTCGGCAATATCGGCATTTCCCACGATGACCTTGGCAAGCCGGTATTCGATCTTGCCCCCGAACTGCAAGACTACCTCGAGCAGCGCGCCATTTGCGCCTGCCACCTTTCCATCAGCGACGAAAAGGCGCTGGCGGTTGCTTTCGTCGTGCTGGAAACGTGACGCAAGAGGCTGACTTCGGGCGCCGCTTCGGCGGCATTGCCCGGCTTTACGGCAACGACGCCCTGCAGCGTTTCCAACAGGCCCATCTATGCGTGGTTGGCATCGGCGGCGTCGGTTCCTGGGCGGCGGAGGCGCTGGCGCGCAGCGGTATCGGCCGCATTACGCTGATCGATCTCGACAACGTCGCCGAATCCAACGTCAACCGCCAGATTCATGCCTTGGGCGACGAGTTCGGCAAGGCCAAGGTGGCTGCCATGGCCGAGCGCATCCACGCCATCAACCCGCAATGCCAGGTCACGCAGATCGAGGATTTCGTCACCCTGGACAACCTCGACGCCACGCTGGGTGGCGGCTACGACTTCGTCATCGACGCCATCGACAGCGCCAAAACCAAGGCTGCCATGATCGCCTGGTGCAAGCGTCACCAAGTCAAGTTAATCGTCTCCGGCGGCGCCGGCGGGCGCGTTGACCCGACCAGAATTCAGCTGGCCGACCTCGCCAAGACCACGCAAGACCCGCTGCTGGCGCGCGTGCGTACCCTGCTACGGCGCGAATACGGCTTTCCCAAAGACCCCAAAAAGAAGTTCGGCGTGGACTGTGTGTTTTCCAGCGAACCCCTGCAGCAGCCCAATGTCGGCGCTACCTGCGATGTCGACGCCGGTGCCCAGCATCCCGCCGGCCTCAACTGCGCTGGTTATGGCTCGTCCATGCCGGTGACGGCGACATTTGGCATGGCGATGGTGGCGTCTGCCCTGCAATCGCTGGCTGCCGCGCGCTCTTGAATTTTTCCGCCTAGCCCCCAATTACCTTCCTGCATTATTCCTTTTATAAATCAAAAATGACACGACGGCGAGACGAAGACAGTGCAAGTAGCACGGCGAGGCGAAGCCAACAAAGTCAGTTTTGATTTAGAAAAGGAATTAGTCATTTTTTTTAAGATTGGGAGACCGTTGTAATGAGCAAGACCGCCACCAAGAAAAAAGAAACCCTGGGTTTCCAGGCCGAAGTTAAACAACTGCTGCATTTGATGATCCACTCCTTGTATTCCAACAAGGAGATTTTCCTGCGCGAACTGATTTCCAATGCTTCCGACGCGGCCGACAAGCTGCGCTTCGAGGCGCTGTCCGATGCTGCGCTGTTCGAGAACGACAGTGAGCTGAAAATCCGTATTGCGTTCGACAAGGATGCGCGCACGCTGACCATCAGCGACAACGGCATCGGCATGAACCGGCAGGAAGTCATCGACAACATCGGCACCATCGCCAAGTCCGGCACACGCGAGTTCTTTGCCCAGCTTTCCGGCGACCAGCAGAAAGATACGGCGCTGGTCGGCCAGTTCGGCGTGGGCTTCTATTCCGCTTTTATCGTGGCCGATAAGGTGACGCTGACCACCCGTCGCGCCGGCCTCACCGCCGAGCATGGCGTGCGCTGGGAATCGGGCGGGGAGGGCGACTACACGCTGGAAACGGTGGAAAAGGCCGCGCGCGGCACCGAGATCGTGTTGCACCTGCGCGAGGGTGACGACGAGTTCCTCAGCGACTGGAAAATCAAGTCCACCATCCGCAAGTATTCCGACCATATCACCCTGCCCATCGTGATGAAGAAATCCGAGTGGAAGGACGGTGCCGAAGTGCCGACTGACGAGGACGACACCGTCAACCAGGCCTCCGCCTTGTGGGCACGCGCCAAGAACGATATCAGCGACGAGCAGTACCAGGAGTTCTATAAGCACGTCGCGCACGATTTCGAGCCGCCGCTGGCGTGGTCGCACAACCGTGTCGAGGGCAAGCAGGAATACATCTCGCTGCTGTATATCCCCGGCCGCGCGCCGTTCGACCTCTATGACCGCGAGCGCCGCCATGGCATTAAGCTCTACGTCAAGCGTGTGTTCATCATGGACGACGCCGAGCAACTGATGCCGCAATACTTGCGTTTCGTGCGCGGAGTGATTGATTCCAGCGACCTGCCGCTTAATGTGTCACGTGAAATCCTCCAGCACAGCAAGGAAATCGACGGCATCAAGGCCGGTTCGGTGAAGAAAGTGCTGGGCCTGCTGGAAGACCTGGCCGAGAATGAGCCGGGAAAATACGCCACGTTCTGGAACGAGTTCGGCCGCGTGCTGAAGGAAGGTCCGGGCGAGGACTTTGCCAACCGCGAAAAAATTGCCGGTTTGCTGCGTTTTGCCACCACCCATGCCGACAGCGCAGAGCAGACCGTTTCGCTCAAGGATTACATTGGCCGTATGAAGGATGGCCAGGAAAAGATTTACTACGTGACCGCCGACAGCTTCGCGGCGGCCCAGCATAGCCCGCACCTGGAAATTTTCCGCAAGAAGGGTATTGAAGTGCTGCTACTGTCCGACCGCGTGGACGAGTGGCTGGTGGGGGGGCTGACAGAGTTCGATGGCAAGAAGCTGCAATCGGTGGCCAAGGGTGACCTCGACCTCGGCAAACTGGAAGATGAGGCCGAGAAGGAGCAGCAGAAAAAAGCCGAGGACGAGTTCAAGCCGCTGATCGAGCGCATCCAGGCTATATTGGGCGACAAGGTGAAGGAGGTGCGCGTCACGCACCGTCTGACCGATTCCCCAGCCTGTATCGTGACCGGCGAGCACGATATGAGCGCCAACCTGGAACGCATGCTCAAGGCGGCCGGCCAGCAGGCGCCCCATACTAAGCCGACGTTGGAGGTGAATCCGCAGCATGCGCTGGTGGAAAAACTCAAGGCTGAAAGCGACGAGGCGCGCTTTGCCGACTGGGCCTATCTGCTGTTGGATCAGGCACTGTTGGCCGAAGGCGGGCAACTGGATGACCCAGCCGCGTTCGTGCGGCGACTGAACGGACTGCTGACGCAAATGGACTAGGGGCCCTATCGCAACGCTGTAAAAAGCGCTGCGCTGTTGGCAAAACTCAGCCACAATACCCGCTATTTTGCGATAGCGGGTATTGTGCATTTTGCCTCGTGTTGTTTTAACTAAATCCAAGCACGGTTAAGACAGTTTCAGAGAGTTTATGGCTTCGAAATTTCCCCCATTTAACCCGGATGCCCTGTTCCAGCACGCCACGTCCCTGCACCAAATGGAGCGTCTGGACGAGGCGGCGGCAGCTTATGCCAAGTTACTGGAACTGTTCCCCAAGCAGCCCGAGGTGTTGAATGCCCTAGGTACGCTGCGTTTGCAGCAAGGACGCGCGCAGGATGGCGTCAAGCTGCTCAAACAGTCTTTGAGCATTGCGCCCAGCCAGCCCATGGGGCATTACAACCTGGGCATCGAGCTGCAGCGGCAGGGCAAGCTGGGGGAGGCGCTGCTGTGCTACGACCGCGCCATTGCACTCAATCCCAGGGATGCCGATACCCACCTCAACCGCGGCAACGTGCTCAAGGATCTCAAACGCAATAAGGAAGCGCTGGCGAGCTACGACCGTGCCATCGCGTTGCAGCCCGATCTGGCATCGGCTTATTGGAACAAGGCGCTGCTCAAAATTCTTGCCGGAGATTATGAGGAAGGTTGGCGGCTGTACGAATGGGGATGGAAAAGCGGCGAAAGAGGCAGCACCAGGCAGTTTTTTCAGCCACTGTGGCTGGGTGAGCAGCAGGTCGCGGGCAAGACGCTGCTGATCCGTGCCGAACAAGGCTTGGGTGATTTTATCCAGTTCTGCCGCTACGTGCCTATGGTGGAAGCACTGGGCGCCAGGGTGGTGCTGGAAGTCCCGGCCTCCCTGGTTTCCCTGTTGGCAACCTTGCCCGGCCACTTCACCGTGGTCGAGAAGGGCCAGCCCCTGCCGGAGTTTGACCTTCACTGCCCCGTTATGAGTTTGCCGCTGGCGCTGAAAACGACGGTTGCCAGCATTCCCGCCGATATTCCGTATTTTTATGTTGATGCCCATAAGCAGGAGATGTGGCGCCAGCGCTTGGGCGCCAGGACCAAGCCTCGCATCGGCTTGGTGTGGTCGGGTTCGACAACCCAGATAGACCTCAACCCCTGCAGCAAGCGCAGCTTGCCGCTGGAAGCGTTACAGCCGTTGCTGCGGCTGCCGCTGGAATTCCATGCCCTGCAAAAGGAAATCCGCCCGGAAGACGCCGCCATGCTGGCACGCTGGCCACAACTGCGCGTGCATCAGGACGAATTGCATGATTTCTCTGACACCGCGGCGCTGATCGGGGAGATGGATCTGGTGATCTCCGTTTGCACCTCGGTTGCCCACCTTGCTGGCGCGCTTTGCCGGCCGCTGTGGGTGATGCTGCCTTATTCGCCGGATTACCGCTGGATGCTAGAACGCACTGACAGCCCCTGGTACCCCACTGCCACCCTGTTCCGCCAGACGGCGATAGGCGACTGGTCTGGTGTGGCGGGCAAGATCGCCAAGCAATTGTTGGATTTGCCATTCCCGCCATAACCTGCTGGCAACATGCCCGAAGCGCTTGGCTGGCTCTGGTATAATCCATGCTTACTTAAACCTACATTCATTCAACGAATTCCGACGCCATGACTACCGCCAAAAAATCCAAATCCCCGCGCCAACACCACTTGCACAACGACGAGCATTCCATCGAAAAATCCCTGGCCAACCACCTGATTTTTACCGGTGGCAAGAGCCAGGACTTCGCCACGCCGCGTGACTGGTACGACACCGCGGCGCATACCGTGCGTGACCACCTGATTGAACGCTGGGTGGAAACCGTGGGCAACTACGACGAACAAGATCCGAAGCGGGTTTACTATCTTTCCCTGGAGTTCCTCATCGGGCGTACCCTGTCCAACGCCGCGCACAACCTGGATATCGAGCAGCCGGTGCGCGAGGCGCTGAAAGCCTTGGGGCAGGATATAGAACAGGTGGAGGAAATGGAAACCGACGCCGCGCTCGGCAACGGTGGCCTGGGGCGGCTGGCGGCCTGCTTCCTGGATTCCATGGCGACGCTGGATTTGCCCGGCCTGGGCTATGGCATCCGCTACGAATATGGCATGTTCAACCAGAGTATCGAAGATGGCCGTCAGGTGGAGCACCCAGACAACTGGCTGCGTTACGGCAATCCGTGGGAATTCCAGCGCCCGGAGCGCCTCTATCCGGTGCATTTTAACGGCAATGTGGTGCAGTTTCCCGATGGGCATGGCGGTGTTGAACACCATTGGGTGGAAACTGATACCGTAATGGCGATGGCCTACGACATGCCCATCCCAGGTTACAAGACCAAGACCGTCAACAATCTGCGCCTATGGTCGGCCAAGGCCACGCGCGAGTTCAACCTGGATTCGTTCAATGTTGGCGATTATGTCGGTGCGGTGGAAGAGAAGAACACCACCGAAACCCTGTCCAAAGTGCTGTACCCCAACGACACTTCGGTCAATGGGCGTGAATTGCGCCTGCGTCAGCAATATTTCTTTGTCTCCGCCTCCATCCAGGACATTCTGCACCGCTTCGTCGCCGGCCATCACGAGCTGAATACCCTGCCGCAAAAAATTGCCATCCAGCTCAATGATACCCACCCGGCCATCGCCGTGGCGGAACTGATGTACCAGTTGATGGACGTGCAGCGTGTCGAGTGGGATCGCGCCTGGTCTTTGTGCACGCGCATCTTCGCCTACACCAACCACACCCTGATGCCGGAAGCGCTGGAAACCTGGCCGGTGGAAATGTTTGGCCGCGTGCTGCCGCGCCACCTGGAGATCATTTACGAAATCAACCACCGCTTCCTGCACGAGGTCAACCGCCGTTTCCCCGGCGATGCCGAGCTGCTCAAGCGCGTTTCCATCATTGATGAAGGCCATGGCCGGCGCGTGCGCATGGCGCACCTGGCGGTGATCGGCAGCCATACCGTTAACGGTGTGGCTGCGATCCATAGCGAGCTGCTGAAAACCACGCTGTTCGCCGATTTTCATAAAATTTTCCCCGGCAAGTTCATCAACGTCACCAACGGCATTACCCCGCGCCGCTGGCTCAATCAGTGCAACCCGGGGTTGACCGAACTGATACGGTCGCGTATCGGCGACGGCTTTGTGCGCGACCTGTCGCAGCTCAAGAAGCTGGTGCCGTACGCCGATGACCCGGAGTTCCGCCAGCAGTTCCTGGCGGTCAAGCGCGCCAACAAGCTGCGCTTGGCCCAACGTATCGAAAGCCAGACCGGGGTGCGTGTCAACCCGGACTCGCTGTTCGATGTGCAGGTCAAGCGCATCCACGAATACAAGCGCCAGCTGCTCAACGTGCTGCACGTCATCACCCTGTACAATCGCATCCGCCATGGCCATACGCAAGGGCTGGCGCCGCGCACCGTGATTTTTGCCGGCAAGGCGGCGCCCGGTTACTGGATGGCCAAGCAGATTATCCACCTCATCAACGATGTCGCCGGCATCGTCAACAACGATCCGGCGGTGGGTGATTTGCTGAAAGTGGTATTCCTGCCCAACTACGACGTGTCGTCGGCGGAAAAAATCTTCCCCGCCAGTGAGTTGTCTGAGCAGATTTCCACCGCCGGCACCGAGGCTTCCGGCACTGGCAACATGAAGATGGCGCTCAACGGTGCGCTTACCATAGGTACGCTGGACGGCGCCAATATCGAAATCGGCGAGGAAGTCGGCGATGACAACATCTTCATCTTCGGCCTGACTACCGAGCAAGTGGTCGAGCTGCGCGAGCGCGGCTACAACCCGTGGGAGTACTATAACGGCAATCCCGAGTTGCAGCAGGCGCTGGACATGATAGGCAACGGCTTCTTCTCCATGGACGAACCAGAGCGCTACCGTGCCATCTACGAAAACCTGACCTGGAACGGCGACCACTACCTGCTGCTGGCTGACTACGCCAGCTACATCGCCTGTCAGGAGCGGGTCAACGCCCTCTACCGCGACCCGGACGAGTGGGCGCGCCGCGCCATCCTCAACGTCGCCCACATGGGCAAGTTCTCCAGCGACCGTACCATTCAGGAATACGCGAAAAAGGTATGGGGCGTACAAGGGGTGAAGCGCTAACGGGGTGTTCCCTTCTCCCCGCGGGAGAAGGGCTAGGGATGAGGGCGAAGAGTTTCCACGTTTTTCCGCGCATTCCCAGGTCGCACACTTATGCCCTCACCTCATCCGGTTCCGCCCCCCTCGCTTCGCTCTCCCCGCGGGGAGAGGGTGCCTTACCTCACAGCACAAATCCGCTGCCGCGCTCCCCACGTTCATAGACCACATGGGCGCGGCCGACCAGTAGCGGGTCCATCGGGCCGATCTGCTCGATATCCTTGTCGTCGTAAGGCAGGCAGTGCAGCACGTAGCGCATGGCGTTGAGGCGTGCACGTTTCTTGCAGTCGGATTTGATTACCGTCCATGGCGTATCCGCGGTATCGGTGTGGAAGAACATCGCTTCCTTGGCCTTGGTGTAGTCCTCCCACTTGTCCAGTGAGGCCAGGTCGATCGGGCTGAGCTTCCATTGCTTGAGCGGATGCGCTTCGCGCTCCATGAAGCGGCGGCGCTGCTCCTCGCGGCTGACCGAAAACCAGAACTTGATCAGGTGTACGCCGCTTTTCACCAAATGGCGCTCGAATTCCGGCGCCTGCCGCATGAATTCGGCATATTCTTCATCGCTGCAAAACCCCATCACGCGCTCGACCCCGGCGCGGTTGTACCAGGAGCGGTCGAACATCACCATTTCGCCCGCCGTGAGCAAATGGGTGACGTAGCGCTGGAAATACCACTGGCCGCGCTCCACCTCGCTGGGTTTTTCCAGTGCCACCACGGTTGCGCCGCGCGGGTTGAGATGTTCCATGAAGCGCTTGATGGTGCCGCCCTTGCCGGCTGCATCGCGCCCCTCGAACAGGATCACCAGCCGCTGGCCCTTGTGTTTGATCCACGATTGCAGCTTTAAGAGCTCCACTTGCAGATGGTATTTCTGCTTCTCGTAGCTTTTGCGCGACAGCAGATTTTTGTACGGATAAGCACCTTCGCGCCAGTCTTCGGCCAGTTGGTCGTCAGGATGTCCTGTGGCCGGTTTTATACGGAACAGCGCATTGCGCAGGGCCGCCGCATCGTCGGGTGAGGCGCCATCCATAATGGCCTCCAGCGATTCCGCCAGCCGACCTATGCTTGCGTGCGACAGCGTATGCACAATGTCCTGTACTGCTTCTGCCTTGGATTCACGTGCCGCGGCAGTGCCTTCCTTAACGAAAAATGTTTCAAGTTCCGCCGGGCTGGTATCGGGCGAAGTATCGCCATTGGCCACCGGCCGGCGGTTTATCGGTTTTTTGCGCGTAGCGGAGGATTCCAGTTTGCTGTTCTCGGTGGCCATGGCTGCTCTTTGGTAACAGGATATGAAAGCCCTATTATATGCTTGGCCGGCACACCAAGGGCAACCCGCGGTTGGCGGCTTTTCCTCAAGCCGCGAGTGTGTTACGTTGAGCGTCATTTTCAATTTTCCCACTTTACGGAGGCAATTATGGCGAAAGACAGACCCACCATCGGCATGGACGGATTTCCGCTTCCCATCCTGCCACCAGACCGTGATCCGCGCGTGTGGATCAAGATGGTGCGCGTCATGTTTTTCACCCCTGGCTTCCTGGCACTGTTGCTGATCAAGGCTGGCGAGCCGGTGAGCTTCGGTATCACGGTGGAACTGCTGATACTGGCGAGCGCATCGGCGGTCGTCGCCGGCCTGTTCATCGGTACCCAGCCCATGGGCGGCGGGGCGGACAATTCCTCCAAGGTTGGCCTGTGGAGCGGGGCGCTGATTCTGGAGCTGTTATCCACGGTGCCTTTTCTTTGCGCGGTGCCGCCGCTGTTCCATGAGCTGGCGCACAGCGCGCTGCTGCATGCGACGACCCAGACCGTGGTTGATTCAGTGCTCGGGCCGTCCGAGATGCTGCCGATCATTGCCATCCTGCCGTTCATGCTTTACCAGCTTGCCGGTTTTGGCACCTTGCACTACATCGTTAACCAGCGCATGAATTGGATTATCAATATCGGCGTTGTTTGCCTGATTATTGCCGGCTATACCGCCAACCGGCTTGGCCTCTACGGGATGGAACGGATCTATGTCGGCTTCCTGGTGCTCTCGATGGTGGTGACGGTGTTTTACGGCATCCTCAAGCTTAAGCAGATGCAGGTCGCTTTCGACGCCAACCTGCCCCCGCCGCCAGTAAAAGCGGAAACAAAGCCCGAAACAAAATCGGAAGCAAAAGCGGAAACAAAAGCGGAAACAAAAGCGGAAACCCATCACCATCTGCATCTCCCCACTCCGGTGGAAGCCTCGCCGGCGGGAAACCCGGTAGAAGAGGCCGTCGAACCCGCTAAGCGCAAGGGCAAGCGGCACAAATAGCGCGCACGGCCGGTGGTGGCGCTTGCTGCCGGTCGCTAAATTCCTCCATGCCCTTGCTACGCGTCTGCGCTGTTGTCATCTTTACCTGGCTTTGCCTGCCGCCTGTGGCCGTCGCCGGTGAGGAGGCGCCACCCCTGCGCGTGCTGATCCTGCTCGGCTCGGATTACAGCCTGCCCGCCAGCGTGCTGGAAACCGACGCCATCCGCGCCACGCTGGCGGCCGGAAGCCGCCGCCCCCTGGAGTTTTATACCGATGCGCTGGATGCCAACCGGCTGCCGCTGGCGCAGTATGAGGCGGACTTGGCCGAGTTCCTGCAGCGCAAATACCAAGGGCGCAAGATGGATATGGTGATCGCGGTGCAGCCGGTTGCCCTGGGTTTCGTCGAACGCCATCGCGCGGTTTTGTGGCCAGGCACGCCGGTGGTGTTCTGCGCCATGCCGGCAGACTTGGCGCGGGGGCGCAGTTTCGGCAACGGCATTACCGGCGTCACCGCTACGCTCGACCCGGCGAGCACACTGGAACTGGCGCTACGCCTGCAACCGGATGCGCGCCAGGTGGCCGTGGTGGCTGGCGAAGGGGAATTTGACCGGGCCATGCTGGCCGGTGTGCGGCAGGCGCTGCGCCGCTACCAGGGGCGTTTGCAAACGACCTGGCTTGACCATCACACGGTAGAGCAGATGGTCGATGCGGTTAGCCGCTTGCCGGCAGATACCATCGTCATCTACGTTGCCGTATCGCGTGACGCGGCGGGCCGGGTGTATACCTCGCGCGAGGTGCTGGCACAGCTGGCGCGGGCATCGAAGGCTCCGCTGTACGGCATGATAGACACCTATATCGGGCATGGCATAACCGGCGGCTATATCCAGAGCCTGGCAATTGATGGCCAGCGCGCCGCCAATCTTGCCTTGCGCGTGCTGGGTGGCGAATCCGCCGATGCCATTACGATACAGCCGCCGGTTGTGGCCGAATGCCGGGTGGATAGCCGGGAACTGCGCCGGTTCGGCCTGCGTGAACACCGCTTGCCCGCCGATTGTTTGGTCGAGTTCAAGCAGCCGGGGTTGTGGCAGGCGCATCGTCTGGAGTTGCTGGTCGCTTTGGCAGCCATTGTGTTGCAGGGTGCCGTCATTACTGCCTTGCTGGTGCAACGGCGCCGCCGCCGCGCCGCCGAATTCACCGTCCGCCAGCAGTTGGCGGATTTGGCGCACGCGGCCCGACTGGCGACGGCGGGCGAGCTGACTGCCGCCATCGCCCACGAAATCAACCAGCCGCTGTCGGCCATCCTCAGCAATGCCGAGGCCGCCGAGCTGATGCTGGCTGCCGAGCCGCTGCCGATCGAGGAACTGCGCCACATTCTGGCCAACATCCGGGCGGATGACCTGCGCGCGGGTGAGGTGATCCGGCGTTTACGCGGCCTGCTGGGCAAGCACGCGCCTGAGATGGTGTCGCTTGATCTCAACGCTCTGGTGGTGGAGGTGCTGCACCTGCTGGCGGTCGAGGCGCGGCGGCGTGGGGTGGAGCTGGCCACGGAGTTGGGAGAGATCTCTCTAGTACATGGTGACCGGGTGCAGCTGCAGCAGGTGCTGCTGAATCTGATTTTGAACGGTATGGATGCGATGGCCGACATCCCGCCGGCACAGCGCTGGATCACCGTGCGCACCGCCGCCAACGGGAACGGAGGCGTGAAGGTGGCGGTAAGCGATGCCGGCCACGGTATTCCGGCAGACCAACTGGCGCATGTGTTCGATTCCTTCACCACCACCAAGAGCAATGGCATGGGGCTGGGGCTATCCATCGCCCGTTCCATTATCGAGGCCCACGGCGGCAAAATCCGCGCCGAAAGCAACTTTGGCAGCGGCACCACTTTGCGTTTTACCCTGCCCGCCAACGGGCGCAAGCCGCACAATGAATTCAAGCAGGAGCAGGCATGAGCAAGAAGCCTATCGTGCATGTGGTGGATGATGACGCCTCGGTACGCACCGCGCTCACGCGGTTATTGAAAGCGGCGGGCCATGCGGTGCGTGCCTGGGCCTCTGCCGAAGAGTTCTTGCACGCCGACGCGTGTGATGCTCTGGGCTGCATCCTGCTGGACATCCGCATGCCGGGGATGAATGGCATGGAGCTGCAACAAGCCCTGGCGCAACTCCATCCCGGCCTGCCCATCATCTTTCTTACCGGCCATGGTGATCTTGCCATCGGCGTGCGGGCGATGAAGGCGGGCGCGGTGGATTTTCTCACCAAGCCGGTCGAACGGGAGGCGCTGCTGGCGGCGGTCGCCAACGCGCTTACTCGCGACGCCGCCAATCGTGCCGTTCATGATGACCTGCATCTGTTACAGGAGCGCCATGCCACGCTGACCCCGCGTGAGCGCGAGGTGTTCGCGCTGGTGGCCACGGGGGCGACCAATAAGCAAATCAGTATTGAAATCGCCGCCGCCGAGCGTACCGTCAAACTCCACCGCGCGCGGGTGATGGCAAAGATGCAAGCCACCTCGCTGGCTGACCTGGTACGTGCCGCCGACCGGTTGCGAAAATAAGCCTATGGCTAAACGCCTTGCCGGATTGTAGGAGCGGTGAACTATCCGGGGAAGGCGCGAGGTGCGGGATGAAACTTTGGTGAAATAAGCGTCCCAGCTTGTTTTTGCACCAAAGTGCTATATTCCTTTTCCGCCAGTTGGCGTATAAGTAGGCTTGCAAAAAACCGGAAATTTCCGGCAGACGTCCGCAGTTCCAGGGTGTCACGGTTTTAGATACGTGGCGCCTTCCGTTAAATCCAACAAAAAGGGGAAGTATGATGAAACCGAGCAAACTTTTACCCGCCTTGGCGGCCGCCTGCATGGCGCTGTTGGCGGTGGCGCTTCCGGCGCAGGCTGCGCCGGACAAGCAACCCAACATCCTCGTCATCATGGGCGACGACATCGGCATGTGGAACATCGGCGCTTACGGCCGCGGCCTGATGGCCGGCCGCACGCCCAATCTCGACAAGCTGGCCAAGGAAGGCATGTTGTTCACCGACTACTATGCCGAAGCCAGTTGCACGGCCGGCCGCGCAGCTTTCGTCACCGGCGAGCTGCCGATCCGCACCGGCCTGGTTACGGTCGGCCAGGCGGGGGCGTCGGTTGGGTTGCCCGCGCAGGCGATGACTATTGCCACGGCGCTCAAGGATTTGGGCTACGCTACCGGCCAGTTCGGCAAGAACCACCTGGGCGATCTCAATGAGTTCCTGCCCACCGTGCATGGCTTCGATGAATTCTTTGGTTACCTCTATCACCTGGACGCGATGGAAGACCCCGCTCACCCCGGCTACCCGCAGGAACTGCTGGACAAGGTCGGCCCGCGCAACATGGTGCATAGCTGGGCAACCAACGTGGATGACCCGACGGTGATGCCGCGCTGGGGCAAGGTCGGCAAGCAGAAGATCGAGGACGCGGGCACGCTCTATCCCAAGCGCATGGAAACGGTGGACGACGAGATTCGCGACCTGGCCATTAACTTCATGGACAAGGCCAAAAAAGACGGCAAGCCGTTCTTTGTCTGGCTCAACCCGACGCGCATGCACGTCACTACCCACCTCTCGCCGAAATACGAAGCACTGCGCAACTCCAAGAACCAGTGGAGCTTGCAGGAAGCCGGCATGGCGCAGTTGGATGACGACATCGGCCTGGTGATGCAGAAACTCAAGGATATGGGCGAGGACGACAACACCATCGTCGTCTTCACCACCGACAATGGCACCGAAACCTTCACCTGGCCTGATGGCGGTACTACCCCGTTCTTTGGACAAAAAGGCACCGGCTATGAAGGCGGTTTCCGTTCACCGGCGATGGTTCGCTGGCCCGGCCATGTGCCTGCCGGCGTGGTCGAGAACGGCATTATCTCCGGCCTTGACTGGTTCCCCACCTTCGTCGCTGCCGCTGGCAACCCAAACATCAAGGAAGAACTGCTGAAGGGTAAAAAAGTTGGCGACCGCACCTACAAGAACCATCTCGACAGCTATAACCAGCTGGACTTGATTACCGGCAAGGGGCCGTCGGCTCGCCACGAGGTTTTCTACTTCACGGAAAGCAACCTTGCTGCGGTACGGATTGATGACTTCAAGTATCAATTCATCACGCAGCCCGGCGGTTGGCTGGGTGTAAAGGACCATCCTGACGTGCCGATTCTGGTAAACCTCCGCCTGGACCCTTTTGAGCGCATGGCTTGGCCGCAACATGGAACTCTCATGGGGTCACAGAACTATATGAGCTGGTTCCTGTATGAGTTCTGGCGTTTCGTGTTTGTCCAGCAGGAAGTGGCGAAGCTGGCCATGACCGCTCTCGAATATCCGCCGATGCAGAAGGGCGCGAGCTTCAACCTTGATGCCGTGAAAGCAAAAATCGCGGAAGCGATGGCGGCCCAGGGCAAGTAAAAAAACAGTGCAATTTGACTGGCTGAATGACGGGCGGCTCGCAAGGGCCGCCCGTTTTTTTTGGGATTTGCCGGAGACGTGCCTCGGCGTCATTCCCGCGCTGATGGTTGAACCCTTGATGAAATGCGCGACAAACTGCCGCGGTACCACGTTTTTGCACCAAAGTGCTATATCGGCACCGGGAACTTGGGTTTATAGTCGCACCAATATAAAGAGCGATAAAGCCTGTATGGTTTGGCGGCTTTGAAGGCAGGCTCAAGCGGCATCGGCGGGAAATGAAGACAGTGCCGGTGCGCGGAGGAGGGGTTGTTTGGAAGTGCTGTAGTGATCGTGTTGTAGTTAATTAATAACTAACGAAAGGGGTACATCATGAAACGAAGATTCCTGTCTCTCCTGCTGGTTGCGGCAACAGCGTTGCTCGCGGCACTACCGGCAGTGGCCGCTCAGGCACCGGCCAAACAGCCTAACATCCTGTTCATCATGGGCGACGATATCGGCTGGATGCAGGTCGGCGCTTATCAAAACGGCCTAAGCTTTGGCAACACCACGCCCAACATCGACCGCATTGCCAACGAGGGCGCCAAGCTGATGACCTACTACGCCGAGCAAAGCTGCACGGCAGGGCGCAACGCCTTCTTCACCGGCATGACGCCGCTACGCACCGGCATGATCCCACCGCAACTGCCGGGCAGCCCGTCATACCTCAGGCCCGGCACCCCGGCGATGGCCAAGTTTCTGCTCGACCTTGGCTATACCACCGGCGAGTTCGGCAAGAACCACCTGGGCGATCACACCGATGCGCTGCCGACGGCGCACGGCTTCCAGGAATTCTGGGGTTATCTCTATCACTTGGACGCCATGGAGCAGGTGAGCTTCCCCGACATCAACAAGAGTCCGCTGGTACAAGGTATCGCACCGCCATGCAAGAATACGCCGATTCCGGGCGTCGCTGAAGTCCCCGGCGCGGTGAATCCGAGGACGACGACCTGCCTGACCCCGCCGCGCCCGGTACTCGCCTGCAAGTCTGTCGACGGCACGTCGAAGAACCAGACCTGCCAGGATGCGGGACAGTTGACACTCAAGCGCTCGGAAACCGTAGATGAAGAAATTTCGGCCAAGGTCGTCGACTTCCTCGACCGCAACGACCCGAAGAAGACTGGCAAGCCGTTCTTCGTCTGGTACAACCCGGCGCGTATGCACGTCACCACCGTGCTGCCCCCAAAATACCTGGCGATGCTGGGTGAAGAAGGCGGCAAGGACTGGGGCATCCAGGAAGCGGGCATGAAACAGATGGATGACAACATCGGCGTTGTGATAAAAAAACTGGAGGAGATGGGTCAGCTTGACAACACTATCCTCGCTTTTACCACCGACAATGGCACCCAGACCCAAACCTTTCCGGACGGCGGCATAACGCCGTTCAAGGCCACCAAGCTCACCACTTGGGAAGGCGGCATGCGCGTGCCCATGGTTGTCCGCTGGCCGGGGCACATCAAGCCGGGCACGGTACTGGACGACATTTTCGCGTCGTATGACTGGTTGCCGACGCTTGTTGAAGCTGCCGGCGGTGCCAAGGGCAATGAACTCAACGAGCAGATCATGGCAGGTAAGTATCCCGGCATCGTCAAGACCAAGCTTCAGGGCGTCAATCAGCTCGACTACCTAACTGGCAAGTCGAAGACGTCGGCGCGCGATACCTTCTTGTACTACTCCGGCGCAACCCCGTCGGCAGTGCGCTACAAGAACTGGAAGCTCTACTTTGCGATGGTGGGCTCGACCCCAGAAACCTCAATTGGGGGTGTCCAGAAGATGGGCTGGGCTTTGGTAGACGACATCCGGCGGGATCCCTTCGAGCAGGCCGTGGGCGTGGATCAAAAGACCGTGTTGGGCTACGGTGGCACGCTGGCCTCGCCAAGCACCGCCTACATCTACAACTGGAACATGCTGCCCATTGGACAGCAATTGTGGCTGAAGGAACTTGAGTCCTTTGCCGAGTTCCCGCCGCTGCAAGCTCCGGAAACCTACAACCTCGACCAAGTGCTGCAACAAGTCAAGGCAATGAACCAACACCATCCGAGCGAATAAGCGAGATATCAGATATCGATAACTAATTGGGCGTCCCGCCATGGGGCGCCCTCTTGTTTTTTGAGTTTACAAGGAGGGATTTAGCATGAAGCCCATTGCTTTAATTGCCCAGTTCGCGCGCATGGTTGCGTTTTACGCCATGCTGGCGCTGGGCGGGCAGGCGTTCGCGCAAGCCGACCCGCTGCCATCGTGGAACGACGGCGCGGCCAAGCAGTCGATTGTCAATTTCGTGCAGGTGACCACTACGCAAGGCAGTCCGCAATTCGTGCCGCCGGACGAGCGCATCGCCACTTTCGACCAGGATGGCACGCTGTGGGTTGAGCACCCGATGTATTCCCAGGTCATGTACTGCCTGGATCGGGTGCCGGCGGTGGTGAAGGCGAAGCCGGAACTGGCGCAGGTCGAGCCGTTCAAGACCGTGCTGTCTGGTGACCGCGCAGCCATCGCAAAATTGACGATGCCCGATCTGATGAAAATCCTCGCCGCCACGCTCACCGGCATGCCGGTCGAGCAATTTCAGGCCGAGGTGAAGGCGTGGCTGGCGGCAGCCACGGACCCACGCTGGAAGCGCCCCTACACCGAGCTGACCTACCAGCCGATGCAAGAAGTGCTGAAGTATTTGCGCGACAATGGCTACAAGACCTACATCGTCACCGGCGGCGGCCAGGACTTCGTGCGGGTGTATGCGGAGCAGGTTTACGGTATCCCGCCGGAGCAGGTGGTCGGCACCATGGGCGGCACCAAATACGGCTACGACAAGGACGGCAAGCCGTTCCTGACCAAGGAGCCCAAGCTGTTGTTGAACGACAACAACGGCGGCAAGCCGCAAGGCATCCACCTGATGATCGGCCGCCGGCCACATGCCGCCTTTGGCAACTCGCCCGGCGACCAGCAGATGCTGGAATATACCAAGGCCGGCGACGGCGCGCGGCTGGCGATGCTGGTGCTGCACGATGATGCGACGCGCGAATACGCTTACGGCCCGGCGCAGGGATTGCCAGCCACCAAGGTCGGTGCCTTCCCCCAGACATTGTACGATCAGGCGCAAAAGCAAGGCTGGACGGTGATCAGCATGAAGAACGACTGGAAACGCATCTTCGCATTCGAGTAATCAATTTTTAATTAACAACAGGAGAATCATTATGCTTAGATACATCAAAGTCTTGGCCACACTCGGCATTGGCCTCGCATCGCTGCTCAGCCATGTGGCGGCGGTTGCGGATACGGCTGGCGCGCCGCAAAACCCGGTCACAGCCATCGACATCCTGCTGGAGCCTGACGCAACCATGATCCAGCACGCGACCGCCACCAATGACCGTCTGCTAAAAGTTTTCCCGAAGGGCTTTGCGTTGGACGCCACACATCGTCCCCACATCACCTTGGTGCAGAGATTCGTCCGCACCGAGGATCTCGATAAAGTCTATGCCGCTGTCGGCAAAGTCTTTGCCAGCACCAATGTGACCGGCTTGAAGCTGGAAGCGTTCAAATACTATTACATCCCGGACAAGGACCTGGGGCTTTCGGGCATTGTCATCAAGCCAACCCCGGCATTGCTCAAGCTGGAACAAAAGGTGATCGACGCCGTGACCCCGTTCACGGTAAAAACCGGAACCTCGGCCGCATTCGTTACCGGCGACATTCCCGAGGTTAACCCGTTGTTGATCGCATATGTTTCGGATTTCGTACCGAAGTCGTCCGGCGAGAATTACCATCCGCACGTCACCACCGGCCTCGCCCCGCGGACTTACCTCGACGAAATGCTCAAGGAACCGTTTACGGCGTTCACCTTCTCGCCCGCCGGCGCGGCGGTTTACCATCTTGGCCACTTTGGCACGGCGGCGAAGAAACTCCATGAGTTCGAGTTGAAGCCTTGAATCAGGGCTGGACTGTCATCAGGATGAAAAATGATTGGAGAATAATCTTCCCGGACGAAGTAAAATAGGGCGTGTCCCGGTTGTAGCAGAAGGTGCAGGACAGGTGGTTCAATTAACTTTTTGGAGACTTAAAATGTTTAAACGTATGTCTGTATTGTTGAGTGGGCTGGCGATGGCTGCCTGCCTGGTTTCTTTCCCTGCCGCGGCGGTGGACAACACCAAGCTGGATGCGGAAGCGCAGAAGGCGCTGGCGGCACTGATCGCCAAGGAACCGGCGGCAGCGGGTCTGGCCAAGGGAGCCAAGGGCATCCTGGTGTTCCCGCAGATTGTCCGCGCCGGCTTTATTATCGGTGGCGAGGGCGGTGACGGTACGCTGCTGGTCAACGGCCAGCCGGTGGCTCACTATAGCGACGGCGGCCTGTCAGTGGGTTTTCAGGCTGGCGGCCAGGAGTTCGGCTACGTGTTGTTCTTCATGGATGATGAAGCGCTGAAGGTGCTGAGCAGTATGGACGGCTGGTCTATCGGTGTCGGCCCAACCGTGGTGGTGGTGGACAAGGGTGTCGCCAAGAACCTGACCACCAAGACCGTGCAGTCCGGTGTTTATGCCTTTATCTTCAGCCAAAAGGGCTTGATGGCCGGCATGGCGCTGAAGGGCAACAAGATCACCAAGATCAAGGAGTAATACGGTATGGAGTGGATACCCTGCCGCTTGGCAGGGTATTTTTTTGTAGCGCAGGCGGCCTCGCCTGCCAACCACCCCGGCGGCTGATGCCGCCACCCCTCCTTAAAAACAGGAGGGGATTTAAATTTCCCCTCCTCATGTTGAGGAGGGGTGGTGCGTAGCGCTGGGGTGGTCAATGCAAGCGAGGCCGCCTGCGCTACAAAAATCTCCAGATCAAGAAGTTAGTATTGCGCACGGAATCCTACTTGAGTATAACTTTAAGTCCTACTAGAATGGCACTCGTTGACTAAGTGGGAGTGAGCGATGCTGCAAACATTAAGACGGGCCGGCGGGTCGCTGGTCATGACCGTACCCAAAGCCTTCATAGAACAGAACGGGCTTCAGGAAGGTTCGCAGGTTGACCTGCTGCTGGAAGGTGCCCGCATGACCGTCAATGCAACGCGCAAGCGCCGCTACAAACTGGAGGACTTGCTGGCCGAAATGCCCGACGAATTGCCGCGTGTAGAAGGCTGGGATGAAATGCCAGCGGCCGGCATGGAGGCCTCGTAATGGCCTACACGCCAGAGCGCGGAGACATCGTGCATCTGCAATTCGACCCGGCTTCCGGGCAGGAGATGAAGGGGCCGCATTTTGGCCTGGTGGTCAGCGCCAAGGCGTTCAATCAGCGTGGATTGGCGATGATCTGCCCGATCTCGCAAGGCGAGGCCGTTGCTGCCCGCACTTACGGCACGATAGTGACGTTGATGGGGTCAGGCACGGACACGCAAGGAGCGATCCATTGCCACCAGTTGAAATCCCTGGATTGGCGAGTTCGCCAGGTGAAGTTCAAGGAAGCAGTGCCAGCAGTCATTCTTGACGAGGTGGCAGCGCGAATCGAAGTAATTTTGTTTGAATAGGGTTTCCCTAATAGGCGTAGGAGCGCCGCCCCGGCGCGATGAATTGCCACGCAATTGGGGCGAAGGCGGCCCTCCTATAAGGCTGCAAATAGTGGATGTCCTTCATGGTTAAAAGAAAAAACAAACGAACCACGAGCGCAACGGCGCCTGCCTCATTTTCTTCGGATGCGGGTAGCGATGGCTCCCGCGCCGGCAATCGTCGCCGTATTGGCTTCTGGCTTGCCGCCGTGCTTGTCTTGCTGGCGTTGGGCGGCTTATTCCTCTATTTTTTTCCGGCAGGGCACAAGGCTGAATCTACGCCATCGCCGGGCGCCGCTCATCCGGCGCCGCTTGCCGCGCAGTTTGTCGGCGGCAGCAAATGCGCCCAATGCCACGCCGCCGAATACCAGGCTTGGCAGGGTTCGCAGCACGATCTGGCAATGCAGGACGCGAGCGCGCAGACGGTGCTGGGAAATTTCAAGCAGGCGCGCTTTCATGGCGACGGCATGGATGTCAGCTTCTTCCAGCGCGACGGCAAATACCTGATCCGCGCCGAAGGGCCGGACGGCAAGCCCGGCGAGTTCGAGGTCAAATACACCTTTGGCGTGACTCCGCTACAGCAATACCTGGTCGAGTTGCCGGGCGGCAAGCTGCAAGCCTTTACCGTGGCCTGGGATACCCGGCCCAAGGAGCAGGGCGGCCAGCGCTGGTTCCACCTGTATCCCGGCCAGAAATTCAGCCACACCGACGAACTGCACTGGACTGGCGTACAGCAAAACTGGAACTTCATGTGCGCCGACTGCCATTCCACCAACCTGCAAAAGAATTACGACCCGGCCAAGCAGCGCTTCAACACCACATGGTCGGCAATCAACGTGAGCTGCGAGGCCTGCCACGGGCCGGGATCGGCGCATGTAGCGTGGGCGGATGCGGGAGGGAAAGGTAGTCTGCCCAACAAGGGGCTGACCGCTATGCTTGACGAGCGCCACGGCGTTAGCTGGAACCACGATGCCGCCACCGGCAACTCCAGCCGTAGCAGTGCCCGCAGCAGCAGCCGCGAAATCGAAGTGTGCGCCCAGTGCCATTCGCGCCGCGGGCAAATAGCCGAGGGTTACCACGCCGGCCGCCGCTTCCTTGACCATTACCGGCCCAGCCTGCCCGCCGCGCCGCTGTATTTCGCCGACGGCCAGCAGAAGGACGAGGTCTACAACTGGGGTTCCTTCCTGCAAAGCCGCATGCACGCCAAGGGCGTCACCTGCTCCGATTGCCATGAGCCGCACAGCGCCAAACTGCGTGCGCCGGGCAACGCGGTATGCGCACAATGCCACGCCCCCGCCAAATACGACGCCGCCAAGCACCATTTCCACCAGATGGAGGGCAAGGGCGCGCAGTGCGTTTCCTGCCATATGCCGGAGCGGCTGTACATGGTGATTGATGCCCGCCGCGACCACAGCCTGCGCGTGCCGCGCCCCGATCTCACCGTGGTGCTGGGCGCGGATAAGGCGCCCAATGCCTGCAACAACTGCCACCGCGACAAGGATGCCAAGTGGGCGGCGGCTGCGGTGGCCAAATGGTACGGCCCCAACCGCCGCCAGGAGCAGACTTTCGGTGCCACCCTCGCCGCCGCGGAACGGCTGGATGTAGATAACATTAAGGCGCTGGCGACACTTGCCGATAATACCGTCGTCCCCGCCATTGCCCGCGCCACGGCGTTGCAAGCGCTGGCCGCCCAGCCGGGGCCGGCCACCCTGCAGATGGTGCGTGCCCATGCCGGAGATGCTGACGAGCTGGTACGCCTGGCCGCCGCCGAGGCTGCCGTCGCGCTGCCGCCGGCCGAGCGTGCGGCCGCCTTGCTGCCGCTGCTGCATGATGAACGGCTGGCAATCCGCCTGGCGGCCGTCAACGGTTTGCTGGATTTCCCGCGCAATAGTTTCAGCCCGGAACAACTGGTGGAACTGGATGCCGGCATCGCCGAATACCGTCGCGCGCAGGTTTACAACGCCGACCGCGCCGAAGGCCAGGCCAACCTCGGCCAGTTGGAAGCGCGGCTGGGTAATATGCAGGTCGCCATGGTGGCCTACGAAGCCGCCATCCGCATCAATCCGGCCTTTGTGCCGGCTTACATCAACCTGGCCGATCTCCAGGCGCACCAGGGGAACGAGGCCGAAGCGGAACAGACCCTGCGCCGCGCCATTGCCATCGAACCGGCCAATGCCGCCGCGCACCATGCCTTGGGGCTATCGCTGATCCGTAGTAAGCGATTGAAAGAAGCGCTGCCCGAGTTCCGTCGCGCTGCCGCACTGCAGCCGCAAGATGCGCGCTACGCCTATGTCTACGCCGTGGCGCTGTACGAAACTGGCGATGCGAAACAGGCGATCCAGACCTTAAAACAGGCCGCCAATCGCCACCCGGCGGACCTCGATATTCTGGGTGCGCTGGTACAGTACGCGGCTAAGTCCGGTGACAACGCCACGGCTGCCGAATATGCTGTCAAGCTCAAGACGTTACAAAAATAAACCACTTCGCCGCAAGTTGTGGTGTGTCCGGTAGGGTGGATAAAGCGCCGAAAGCGTGTATCCACCAGCCGTTTGATGGATTCACGCTATGCGCTCAATCCACCCTACGAAAAAAATACTCCGCCGCAAGCGGCGGATGAACCCGTAGCGATTAAATCAGGAGACAACCATGAAAACCGTGAAAAAAATGTCTCGCAAATCCAAAACTGAAGCCAACCTAACGGAGCCGGCCCTGGTGTTTCTTTCCCGCGCGCCGGCCATGCCGAGTGGAGCCCGTCGCCCCATCCATCCTTGCACCAAAGTGCTATAGCCATCCTTGGTGGATGCGTGTATAAACAGGCCATGCTAAAAGGCTTACTTAATTGGCATCGGCCGGGAAATCGATCCAACCACCGGTGCTTGCGTGTTTTTTCAGAAAGGTGTGCGTCATGAACAAGAGTAAATTGAAATACAGCGGTATCGGTCTCGCGGCGCTGCTGCTTGCTCCGACTGCCTACGCGGATATTGCCATCCCGGTTGACAGCATCGATGTCAATCTGGTGGGTCTCGTCGTTGGTGCTGTACCGGATTATTACGGCTCTTCGCATGAGAAAGGCGAAGTTGGCGCGTATGGGCGCTATCAATTCGAAGGCTCGCAGCGCTATATCCTGTTATTGGGCCCGCAACTCTCTCTCAACCTTCTCAACGACTCAAACTGGCGCGCTGGCCCGCTAATCAAGTATCGCTCCGCTCGCGACAGCAATGTGAATAACAACACCGTCAGCCAGATGGATAAGGTTGACAGTGCGATTGAAGGCGGCGTATTTCTTCAGTACAAGTTACCCCTGAGTGACGTGCCATTGCACCAGATGACTTTCGGCGGCGATGTTGAAGGTGGTAAAAACGGAACCGAGGCGCACCTGCAAGCGATGTACTATCAGCCGTTCAGCAAGACGCTGATTGGCAATATCGGGGTGGGCATGACTTACGGCAACAACAAGTTCATGGAGACCTATTTTGGCGTGACCAGCGCGCATGACATCTCGCTTTACCCCAGCCTCGGCGGCCAACCCTACAATGCTTCCAGTGGTGTCGTCGGCTGGAACATCCCGTTCGGTCTGAGCACATTCTTAAACCAGAACTGGCTGCTGTCGGCGGGTGGCCGCTATGAGCGTTTGGTGAGTGATGCCAAGAACAGCCCGGTGGTTGATCAAAGTGGCAATGCCAACCAGTGGATCGGTGGCGTAGGCTTGGCTTACGTATTCAAGTAACAGGATTTATCCGCTAAAAAGCCCCAGCCATCAATATCCGGTTGGGGCTTTTTATTGTACTTGGCAGCAAGAGCATCTCGTTAAATTCAACACAAAACTGTCGGTGATTCCGGTGGATGAGCGCGCCGCCGAGGTGCGGGCGATCAAGGCGGGCTGAAGGGGGATGGGCGAAATGGAAACCAACGGCCATACAACCACATCAGGGTACACCCAAGGAAGATAGCCCATGCCCAACACATTTGCACGCATCATGCTGGCGCGGATATTCAGCCAGCGCTGTTCTTATTTATTTTTCGCGCTGCTGCTTCTTTTGGTCACGCTGCCGTTTCTGATCGACAGCGAGCAGGGCAGGATTATTGCGAACCTGATCAACCTCTCCATTCTGCTTGCCGTAGTCGCGGCGGTTGGGCGCACCAGGTTTTTATTTGCCGCTGCGGTGCTGCTCGCGTTGCCGGTTGTTGGCTTCCAGGTGCTGGGGATCACATGGTCAGAGCCGCGCTATCTGATGTTGTCGTGGGTATTCGGCGCGTTTTTCTACTTCACGGCGCTGTTTTTGCTGCTGCGCTACGTGCTGTTTCCTTATGTGATGAATACGGACAAGCTCTACGGTGCGGCCTCGGTATATTTGATGCTCGGCATCCTGTGGGCGTACCTCTATGGAATCATCCAGTACTTTTATCCAGGCTCATTCGCCCCTGCCGGTGCGCCGCTGAGCTTATTTGACCTGATTTACTTCAGCTTCGCGGCGCTGACCACCGCCGGTTACGGCGACATCGCGCCGGTGCTCCCAGTATCACGTGGGATGGCGATGCTGGAACAGGTGGCGGGCGTGCTCTATGTCGCGATCCTGATCGCACGGCTATCCAGCATGTATCCGCCCGAGGACAAGGGACAATGAGGATTGTCCGCGTACAAAACATCATGGCGACTGCGCGTGCGGGCGCATTGCTGGCCCTCGTGTCGCATGTGGCACATGCCGACGAGGGCGGTGTACCGTTCTGGACTTCCGGTCAGTTCGCGAGTCTCGCGGCCGTGCCTACCGATGCGGGCTGGTCTTTGGCAGTCTTGCCTTATTACTACAACGGTAGTGCGAAGGGCTCTTTTTCCAAAGCTAATGCACTTGTTTCAGGAGAGCTTAGTTCGCGGTTGTCCCAGTTGTCCGTGCAGCCTGGTTACACGGCGGAGGGGAAAGTCCTTGGTGGCCAACCGTATATTGGTGTCTCGTTCGGTGTCGCAAGAAACAATACCGATGTGAGTGCGTCCACCTCATTCGCGAACCTCAACAAGCAAACCAGCCAGTCGCAAGGACAGACCGGCGGCAGCGATCTTTACCCGTACGCGAGCCTGTCCTGGAACAGCGGTGTCCACAACTGGATGGTCTATACACAGGGCGGCGTCCCGGTCGGCGCCTACAACAGCCAGCGGCTCGCCAATATTGGCATCGGTCACGCCGCCATTGATGCCGGCGGCGGTTACACCTATTTCAACGACAAGACCGGGCTGGAATTCTCGGGCGTGCTGGGCTTCACCTACAACTGGGAGAACCCGGATACGCACTACAGGAACGGTAACGACCTCCACTTTGACTGGGCGGTGTCGCAGTTCCTGTCCAAGCGCTGGCAGGTTGGCGTGGTGGGTTATGCGTACAACCAGCTCAGCGCCGACCATTATCCGACCGATGGCGCGGCCGGCGCCCTGCGTTCCAGAGCGCTCGGTGATTTCAAATCGCGCGTGTATGCAGCCGGCCCTGAGCTTGGTTACATGTTCGAGGTTGACGGCCAGCCGGCCTCCCTGAACCTGCGCGGCTACAATGAGTGGGGTGCCCAGAACCGTACGGAAGGCTATGCGCTGTTCGCGACGGTGGCGATCCCACTCGGTTCGGCGAAGAAGTAAGGGCGCGTTACTGGCCACACGTTCATCAACCCTAGAGAGAACGTAACCATGAAAACCATCCGCAGGCAAATCCTTCTCACCGCCGCGCTTCTTTGCGTGTTGGCGTTGACCAACGCCTACGCAACGGACTTTTCTTCCGAGGAGCTCCAGCAGCGCATGCTGGAGCGGCGTAATATATGGTGAAGCTGAAGACATTGCAGGGCTGAAGCTGTAGCGAACAAAACAACCACAGAAAGGGGGTGGAAATGAAAAACTTACACATCCAGAATATCCTTGTCGCCACGTTTGCTTGTGCGCTGGCATGCTCGCCCGCGCAGGCGCAGCAAGTGCCGATTCCAAAGACAGCCGCCGAAGTTCCCGGTCCGGCATCGGGCCCCATGACCCAGGCATACATACAGCAGGTGGGCCGCATGGCCTACGTCTGGGGCTGGCCGCTCGTGTACGTACACAACCAGCGGACCGAGCTCACCAAGGCGCCAGAGCCCGTTCTGATCAACGGCGCTATCCCGATCGCACCGATGAACTCGGTCGTGATGTTGACGGACTACGTCCTTCCCGCCGAAAGAGAGATCGGCGACCCGAATCAAGATGTGGTGTACGGCTTGGGTTACCTGTCGCTCGAAAAAGAGCCCGTGGTCATACAGGTGCCCGATTTCGGTGATCGCTTCTGGACACTGCCGGTCTATGACGCGCGCACCGACCAGATCAGCGAGTTGGGCCTGCAATACGGCACCAAGCCCGGCTTCTACATGATCGTGGGGCCGAACTGGAAGGGTGAGAAGCCGGCCGGCATCGCTGGCGTCGTGCGCTCCACCACCGACTTCGCCGTCACCATGCCGCGCATCTTCATGAATGACACCGCCGAGGATCGCGCGGCCATCCAGCCCGCATTGACCCAGATCCAGTTCTATCCGCTCAGCCAGTTCGACGGCAAGATGAAGACGAAGGACTGGCACAAGATCCCGATCATCAAGAAGGCGGGCAAGCTGGCAAAGTATTCGAGCACGCAACCGCCGTGGGTCGACCCGGCGACCTTCTTCGATCTTCTCCCGATCGTCATGAAAGAGGTGCCGCCGATGCCGGGCGAAGAGTCGCTCTACAAGTGGATGGGCAGCGTGCTCGACGCCGCGGCGAAGGATCCGGCGGTCATGAAGACCCTGCGGGCAACTGCTTTCGCAGCCGACCAGGAACTGGTCGCGCCGATGATGCGCTGGAACGTCAATGGTCAGCCCGCCGGCAATGGCTGGACCTCGCCGGCCAACAACGGAGCGTTCGGCACGGACTACATCCACCGCATGGGCGCGGTCAAGGCCGACCCGTACGACAACAAGCGCAACGAGACGATGTATTTTTATACCGACAACGACACGAAGCTGCAGCAGTTGGCGGGCACGTCGTCATATGCGGTCACCTTTGCCAAAGGCCAACTGCCGCCGGTGAAGGGTTTCTGGTCGCTGACGATGTACGACCCGGAGCACTACTTCGCGCCAAACGCGCTGAAGCGCTACGCGCTCGGCACCAAGAACAAGACGCTGAAGACCAACGCCGATGGCAGCCTGACGATCTATCTCGGCAACAAGTCGCCGGGCAACGACAAGGAGTCCAACTGGTTGCCGGCACCGGCCGGGAACTTCTCGCTCTGGCTTCGCGCGTACTGGCCTGATCAGGCCATCCTCGACGGCACTTGGAAGCCGCCGGTCATCGAGCAAGTGAAGTGAGCAAACCCATTGATCCAGTAAAGGAGACATCACCATGAAGCCCGCACCTACCTCAACCCCCATGGCCGCAATGCGCGTATGCGCGCTGGCAGCGCTTGGGCTGATCGCGGCCGTCCCGGCCTTTGCCGTTGACGAGGCCGAACTGGCCAAACAGACGCAGAACCCGCTGGCGGCGCTGATTAGCGTGCCGTTCCAGTTTAACTACGACCATGACATCGGGCCGCAGCAGGACGGCAAGAAATACTACGTCAACATCCAGCCAGTAATCCCTATCACGCTCAACGAGGACTGGAACATTATCTCGCGCACCATCCTGCCGATCGTCAAGCAGGAAGATTTCGCTCCCGGCCTCGGCACCGATTCCGGCGTTGGCGACATCACGCAGAGTTTTTTCTTCTCGCCCAAGAAGCCCAGTGAATCCGGCTGGATCTGGGGCGTGGGCCCGGTGCTGCTGATCCCCAGCGGCGTGGATCATATCAGCTCGGAGAAGTGGGGCGCCGGCCCCACCGGCGTGGCGCTCAAGCAGCAGGACGGCTGGACTTATGGCATCCTGGCCAACCAGATTTGGTCGTATGCCGGCAGCAACGGCCACCCGGACGTGAACGCCACCTACCTGCAGCCGTTCTTGAGCTACACCACCCACACCCACACCAGCTTCGGCATCAATTCGGAATCTACTTATAACCGGGTAACGCAGCAGTGGTCGGTGCCGTTCAACCTGTTCGCCCAGCAGTTGCTCAAGGTCGATGGGCAGATAGTGGCGCTGATGGCGGGCGTGCGCTACTGGGCCGACACCCCGGACAACGTCGGCCCCGAGGGCTGGGGCTTGCGCTTCCAGGCGAACTTTTTGTTCCCGAAATGATGGTTTTTTTTGGTTAAGTGGATTGACGCTAAACGAAGTAAAGCCTGACAATCATGTCTTATTTACTGGACTCCAGGTTCCAGCTTTGGTTGGGCTGGAAAGACGATATTGGGAAATGAGAATGACCATAAAAAGAAACCGCAACACCAACAGGGCAAGCAAGACGGCACGGGTCCTGCTTGGTTCATCGGCAGCAGAATATGCCATCAAACTCAAGGCGCTACTGGATTGAAGCTGGAGCGAAAGAAACTGCTACTAAAGGGAAAGTTGAAATGAAAAGCCTGTACATTCGGGCCATTCTTGCCGCCGCGATCTTCAGCACGCTGGCATTGTTTGGTATGGCCACTAGCGCGAATGCCGCTGACAACAAGCCTAACATCGTTTTCATTGTCGCCGATGACCTCGGCTGGAAAGATGTCGGTTTCCACGGTTCGGACATCAAGACACCGAACATCGACCAACTGGCCGCGACCGGCGCGCGACTCGAACAGTTCTACGCGCAGCCGATGTGTACGCCTACGCGCGCCGCGCTGATGACCGGACGTTATCCGCTACGCTACGGCTTGCAAACTGCCATCATCCCGGCGCCCTCCACCTACGGGCTGCCAACCGACGAATGGCTGCTGCCGCAGGCGCTCAAGGAAGCCGGCTACCAGACCGCGATTATCGGCAAGTGGCATCTCGGCCATGCAGACAAAAAGTTTTGGCCGCGGCAGCGCGGGTTCGATTACCACTACGGCCCGCTGATCGGCGAGATTGATTACTTCACGCACAAGGAGCACGATACGGTGGACTGGTATCGCGACAACAAGGTGGTGAAGGAGAAAGGCTACTCCACCACGCTGCTCGGCAATGACGCGGTGAAACTCATCAACCAGCACGACCCGGGCACGCCGCTCTACCTGTACCTGACCTTCAACGCTCCGCACACGCCGTATCAGGCGACGCCGGAATATCTCGATCAATACAAGCACATCGCCGACCCCAGCCGCCGGGCCTATGCGGGCGCCATCACGGCGATGGATGACCAGATCGGCCGCGTCCTCGCCGCCCTCGATAGCAAGAAAATGCGCGACAACACGCTGATCGTTTTCATGAGCGACAACGGCGGCACGCATAACGCCATGTTCGCGGGATCAATCACGGACATGTCAAAAGTCGTCATCCCGTGTGACAATGGGCCTTATCGAGGGGGTAAGGGCGACCTTTATGAGGGTGGCACGCGCGTGGTTTCGCTCGCCAATTGGCCCGGCCACATCAAGGCCGGCAGCACCGTGGATCAGATAATTCATGTCGTGGACTGGTATCCGACGCTGGCAGGTCTCGCGGGCGGGAAAACCGGCAAAGCCAAACCGCTCGACGGCCTCAACGTCTGGCCAACCATCAGCGCAGGCAAGCCTTCGCCACGCACCGAGGTGGTGTATAACGTCGAACCATTCCGCGCCGGCATCCGCCAGGGTGACTGGAAATTGATCTGGCGCACCCTGTTGCCGGCCAGCGTCGAACTCTACAACATCGCGCAGGATCCATCCGAGAAGAACAATGTTGCCGCGCAGCACCCCGACAAGGTCGCCGCCTTGCAACAGCGCGCCAACGAGCTGGCCGCCAGCATGGCTAAACCAATGCTGCTGGAAACCGAGATCAAAGCCATGATGCAACGGATCAAGATGCCGCCGTCACTGCCGGCGGAGCTGGACAGTCTCGACGAAGAGCGGTGAAAATGAACACCAAACGTGCACAACTCTATGGGATGGTACTGACTTGAAAAGCATACAAACAAAGGAGATAGCAATGACCACCAAATCTACCCGCAACGCCGGCAGGACAAGCAAAACGGCACTGGCGCTGGCCTTGCTGAGTGCATCGGCGACGGCGTCCGCCGGCGGGCTGCTGCTGTATGAAACCGCCACCGACGATGTCGGCCTGGCGTCGGCCGGCTATTCCGCCCGCGCGCAGGATGCCTCCACGGTGCTGACCAACCCGGCCGGCATGTCGCGGCTGGAAGGCACGCAAACCCTGGTGGGGGCGCAGCTGCTGTACGGCGACATCAACTTCTCGATGGATCACAGCGCAAACCAGGCCAGCGGCGGCGACGGCGGCAATCCGATTGGCTTGTTCCCTGGCGCCAGCGCTTTTGTGACCCACAGCGTGTCGGATGACGTCACGCTCGGCATGGGCATGGCCGGCAACTTCGGCCTGACCGAGGAATACGACAGCAGCTGGGCCGGCCGCTATTACGGCCAGAAAGTCACCTTGATCGGCGCATCGCTGCTGCCTTCGCTTTCCTACAAGGTCAACGACAAACTGTCGCTGGGCGCGACCGTCAATGCTATGTACGGCATTCTGCAGATGAAGACGGCGGTCAATAATATTGATCCGGCCTATGCGGATGGCCAGCTCAAGATCAAGGACGAAACCTGGGGCGTCGGCGGCAATCTCGGCCTGATGTACGCATTCACCCCCGCCACCCGTGTGGGGCTGACTTATAACTCGCAGGTGAATCTCGACTTTGAGGCAAGGCTGAAGTTTTCCGGTATCGCGCCGGTGCTGAACGGGGTGTTGAATAACCGCGGGCTGCAGGACGCTAATACCAAGGTTAACATCAAGGTGCCACAGGGGGTGATGGCCAGCCTGTTCCACCAGGTCAACGACGACTGGGCGGTGCTGGGTAGCGCGGGCTGGCAACAGTGGTCGAAGTTTGGCATGGTGGAGCTGACCGTGGATTCCAACGATCCGAAGAGCGCCACCACACAGCTGAATTTCAAGGATACCTGGCATGCCGGGCTGGGCGCGCAGTACCGCTTCAAGCCGGACTGGCTGCTCAATTTCGGTATGGCCTATGACTCGAAGTACATTAGCGGCAATACCCCTACACCTCTGTTACCCACCAACGAGGGCTGGCGTTTCGGCGCGGGCGTGGATAACCAGGTCAGCAAGAGCTTTAGCTGGGGGGCTTCCGCTGAGTATCTTTATGGCGGCACCCAGAACCTGAACGTTAGTTCGAAGCTGCCGGTTGCGGCTGGCGGGCGTGGCGATCTCAACGGCTCTTATAATAACGAGCAGATGCTCTTTATTTCCGCCAACGCGAGGTGGGCGTTCTAACGAATGTTTTATACTTGGCTTTGTTAATTTGAGAAGGGGATGATCATGAAAACCGGGATATGCAAATTTGTGGGCGCATTGCTGGCTGCCATCGCGCTGGTAACTACTCCACTTTCACAGGCGGCGCCGCAGGTCACCGGCACCCTGGGTTCGCCCAGCGCCACGACGACTATCAGCGGCAGCCAGTTGCCGGCGCCCGATCCGAAATTCGGCGGCGTGATCAAGGAGGATGCCCTGCAATCGAAACCGTGGTGGGCGCCACGCATCGTGCCACCCAAGCAGGCGCCCAATGTACTGCTGATTATCACGGATGACTCCGGCTTCGGCGTCCCCAGCACGTTCGGCGGCGTGATCCCGACGCCGACGATGGATCGCATCGCGCAGAATGGTCTGCGCTACAACAACATCCATTCCACCGCGCTTTGTTCGCCGACACGCGCCGCGCTGATTACCGGGCGCAACCACCACTCCGTGGGCTTCGGCGTGATTTCCGAGCAATCCACCGGCTTCCCCGGCTACAACAGCATCATCACCAAGGACAAGGCAACCATAGGCCGCATGCTGCTGGACAACGGCTATGCGACCGCGTGGTTTGGCAAGGATCACAACACCCCGGCTTTCGCTGCCAGCCAGGTCGGCCCGTTTGACCAATGGCCGACCGGCATGGGCTTCGAGTATTTCTACGGCTTCGTCGGCGGTGATGCCAACCAGTGGCAGCCCAACCTGTTCCGCAACACCACGCAGATTTATCCGTTCCAGGGCAAACCCGGCTGGAATCTGGTCACCGGCATGGCCGATGACGCCATTGATTACCTCAATCGCATCAACCAGACCATGCCGAGCAAGCCGTTCTTCATCAAGTACGCGCCCGGCGCCACGCACGCGCCGCACCACCCGACCAAGGAATGGGTGGACAAGATCCACAACATGCACCTGTTCGACCAAGGCTGGAACAAGCTGCGCGAGCAGATTTTTGAAAACCAGAAGAAGCTCGGCGTGATTCCGCAGAATACCCAGCTGGAACCGTGGCCGACCAAGATTCTGCCGAATTGGGATAGCCTTACCCCGGAAGAAAAGAAGCTTTACATCAAGCAGGTGGAGGTCTTTGCCGCCTTTTCCGCCTACAACGACTACGAAATCGGGCGGGTGGTTCAGGCCATTGAAGACATGGGCAAGCTCGACAACACGCTTATCATCTACATCAACGGCGACAACGGCACCAGCGCCGAGGGCGGCCCCTTGGGTACGCCCAACGAAGTCGCTTTCTTCAACGGCGTCAGCGTGCCGGTTGCGGATCAGATGAAGTGGTATGACGTGTGGGGTACCGAGCAGACCTACAACCACATGTCGGCGGGCTGGTCATGGGCTTTCGATACGCCTTTCACCTGGTTCAAGCAAAATGCCTCCAGGCTCGGCGGCATCCGCCAGAACATGGCGGTGTCCTGGCCCGGCCACATCAAGGACCAAGGCGCCCTGCGCGAGCAGTTCATGCACGTCATTGACGTGGTGCCTACCATCCTCGAAGTCACCGGCATTCCTGCGCCAAAAACGGTGGATGGTATCAAGCAGGCGCCGATCGAAGGCACCAGCTTCGCTTATACCTTCGATGCCAAGAACGCGAAGGCGCAATCCCGGCACAAGACCCAGTACTTCGAGATGTTTGGCCAATGGGCCTTGTATAACGACGGCTGGCTGTTGAGCACCCAAGTCAACCGCGCACCGTGGGAGGTTATGGGCGCTGCTAATCCTGACCCACTCAACAACCAGGTACTCGAACTCTACAACCTGAACACGGATTTCAGCCAATCGCAGAACATTGCCGATAAGTATCCAGCCAAGGTGAAGCAGATGAAGCAGATGTTCATCGCGGAAGCCAAGAAATATCAGGTGTTCCCGATGGACGCATCGGTCGCCGCGCGCATCGTGGCGCCGCGTCCCAACATCACCGCCGGCCGTACCGAGTTCGTCTACACCAAGCCGATGGTCGGCCTGCCGCAGGGCGATTCGCCATTTCTGCTCGACAGTTCCTACACCATCACGGCGGATATCGACGTACCGCAGGGTGGTGCGGAAGGCATGATTCTGACCTCCGGCGGGCGCTTTGCCGGCTACGGCTTCTATTTGCTCAAGGGCAAGCCGGTGTTCCTGTGGAATCTGATCGACCTCAAGCGCATCAAGTGGGAAGGCCCGAATGCGCTCACGCCTGGCAAGCACCTCCTGGAGTTCGACTTCAAATATGACGGACTTGGTGTCGGCACGCTGGCGTTCAACAATATGAGCGGCCTCGGCCGTTCCGGTACCGGCACGCTCAAAGTGGACGGCAAGGCGGTGCAAACCATCACCATGCCGCACACCCTGCCCATGATCCTGCAATGGGACGAGAGCTTCGACATCGGCTCCGATACGCTGACCGGTGTGAACGACGCCGACTACCAGCCGCCGTTTACCCTGACCGCCAAGCTCAACAAGCTGACGATCAAGGTGGATCGGCCGCAACTGTCGCCTGCGGACATTAAGCAACTCGAAGAGGCGCAACGTAACAACAAGGCGAGCGAGTAGCGGTAGCTTCGGTTGTTAACTACGCGGGCCGTCTCTCACGGGGCGGCCCACGCCTGCATTTTCTGGACAAGACTGACAAGTAACCAAGACTGACAAGTAACAAGGAAGGGTATGATTCAGTGACCTGCGTTATTCCGGTACATCATGGAAACATGGCGCATATTGCACACGAACAAAAGGTTACTCCATGGACACAAGCAGCGTTTTGAGCACCTTTGCCGCCACATCCTTCGCCTTGCTGAATCCGCTGGGGATGCTTCCCATTTTTATGGGCTATAGCGCCAGGCTGGAGGGAGGGGCACAACGCTGGCTGGCACTGCTCGTGTCATTGACGGTCATGGGCTTGACCTTGCTGTTCCTGCTGACGGGTAATGCCATCATTGAATTTTTTGGCATCACTCTGGATTCCTTCCGCGTAGCCGGTGGCATCCTGTTGCTGCTGATTGGCATCAATCTTGTCATGGGCGATCCCGGAAAGGCAGCAAAGGAGTTGGTGGTCGCGGCGCAGTCGAGCGAGCTCGGTACGGCAAAATCCGTCTATAACCAAATTGTGGTCCCGTTTGCCATGCCGCTACTGGTGGGGCCTGGCGTCATTGCCAACTTGATTCTCTACGCCGGCGAGGCGCGCACGCATCATGACCGGGAACTCTTTTTTGGGCTGATCGCCATCACCATCGGCATGGCTTTGGTCACTCTGATAATCCTGATCTCGGGCAGGGTATTGCGGCGATTGTTGGGCGACGTGGGTCTTAGTATTCTGACCCGCATCCTTGGCCTGCTGGTAGCCTCTATCGGAGTACAGTTTGTTATTGCAGGCGGAACGGACATCATTATTCACTCGATTGCCCCGGCCGTATTGGGGATTTCGCGCTAAATACTGCCGAGAGACGCCAAATAAAGAAATGCACGAAGGCTGGTTCGTGATTCTGCGACTTTACGGACCGCTTGACCCCTGGTTCAACAAAACGTGGAAGCCGGGTAGGATTGAGTTGGTGAAGTGAACTTCAGTGGCACACAAGGTGCGGCCATCTCCCACGAGGCGGCCCGCGAATTTACCATTGAGGTGGCTCTAACAATACAAAAAAGACGACAATGACGAACAGGCTTCGCTGCGAGCGCGTTCTATGGCGATGTTCAAGTCATTGTTTATGCAGACAGGTGTCGTGGCAAAAACAAAAGGAGACAGCCATGAAGACGAAATTGATAGCCCCCACCCTGATGGCCGCGTTGCTTGCGGTTTCGGCGCTGACGCAGGGCGCGCTGGCAGCGGCCGCGCAGATTAACGGCACGCCCGGTTCGGCCAGTTCCACCATCACGCTTGACGGCCAGCAGCTCCCGCCGCCGCCTCAGCCATTTGGCGGCGTCATCAAGGAAGCTGCCAACAAATCCACGCCCTGGTGGCCGGCGCGTGTTGTGCCGCCCAAGGGCGCACCCAATGTGCTGCTCATCATGACCGATGATAGTGGCTTCGGCGCGCCGGGCACCTTTGGCGGCGTCGTTCCCACCCCGGCACTGGATCGCATCGCCAATAACGGGCTGCGCTACACCAACTTCCATTCCACGTCGTTGTGCTCGCCGACGCGCGCGGCGCTCATTACCGGCCGCAACCATCACGTGGCTGGCTTCGGGGTGGTGGGTGAAATCGCGACGGGCTTCCCCGGCTACGACTCGGTCATCAGGAAGGAAAACGGCACCATCGGCACCATCCTGCGCGACAATGGCTACGCGACCTCGTGGTTCGGCAAGGATCACAACACGCCGTTTTATCAATCGACGCAGGCCGGGCCTTTCGACCAGTGGCCTAATGGCATGGGCTTCGAGTACTTCTATGGCTTCGTCGGTGGCGACGCGAGCCAGTGGCAGCCGAACCTGTACCGCAATACGACGGCCATCTATCCTTTCGAAGGAAAACCGGGCTGGAACCTGACCACGGCGATGGCCGACGAGGCGATCCAGTACATGAAGCAGCTCAAGGAAATCGCGCCCGACAAGCCGTTCCTGGTCTATTACGTGCCGGGCGGCACCCACGCACCGCACCACCCGACGCCCGAGTGGATCAAGAAGATCGGCGACATGCACTTGTTCGACCAAGGCTGGAACAAGATTCGCGAGACTATCTTTGCCAACCAGAAGCGGCTGGGCATCATGCCTGCTGATGCCCAGCTGACCCCTTGGCCGAAGGAGCTGCCGGCGTGGGATTCCCTCAGTTGGGACGAGAAGAAGCTGTTTATCAAGCAGGCCGACGTCTACGGTGCCTATCTTGCCTACACCGACCACGAGATCGGCCGCGTCATCCAGGCGGTCGAGGACCTGGGCCAGCTCGACAACACGCTGATCATCTACATCAGCGGCGACAACGGCGCGAGCCCCGAAGGCATGCTCAACGGCACGCCGAACGAGTTCACCACTTTCAATGGCGTTGCCGTGCCGGTCAAGGCCCAATTGCTGTTCTACCCGTTCTGGGGTTCCGACAAGACCTTCCCGCACTTTGCCGCGCCTTGGGCCTGGGCGATGGACACGCCGTTCAAATGGACCAAGCAGGTGGCGTCGCACTACGGCGGCACGGCGCAGGGCGTGGCCATGTCCTGGCCCGGCCACATCACCGATGTGGGCGGCATCCGCCGCCAGTTCCACCACATCATCGACATCGCTCCGACCATCCTCGAAGCGACCGGCATCCCGCTGCCGGAGTCTATCGACGGCATCAAGCAGCGCCCGATGGATGGGGTGAGCATGGCCTACACCTGGAACAAGGCAAACGCCGACTCCCCGTCTCACCGCACCACGCAGTACTTCGAGATGCTCGGCAACCGCGCCATCTACCACGATGGCTGGGTCGCAGCGACGACCCCGGCGACGCTGCCGTGGGAACTCAGCAGCGCTGCGCCGCCCGACGTGATCACCGGCTACAAATGGGAGCTTTACCATGTCGCCGAGGACCCGACCGAGTTCAACGACCTGGCGGCCCAGATGCCGGACAAGCTCAAGCAGATGCAGGAACTCTTCTACGCCGAGGCGAAGAAGCATGACGTGCTGCCGCTGGACAACACCTCGCTGGCGCGCTGGAACGCGCCCAAGCCCAACCTCACCGGTGGACGAACGGTCTTCACCTATACCGGTACGCTGACCGGCGTGCCCAACAGCGGCGCCCCGAGCATCCTGAACAAGTCGTACACGATCACCGCCGAGGTCACCATCCCCGAGGGTGGCGCCGAAGGCATGATCGTCACCGACGGCGGGCGCTTCGGCGGTTATGGCCTGTTCCTGAGTCCCAGCTTCAACTGGTGGTCCAAGGCGGATTTATTCAGGAATCTGGGCCTGGGATTCCTGGCCTTCGGCTTGTTGCTTGTCTGGCGCGGACAGAGCAAAAACTGGTCAGGCCTGAAAATGAAAATAAGCTACATGGTGGTGATACTCGCCGCACTTCTGGTGGTCGCGGTATTGGCCACGCGCATGGTGGGCATCGGCCGCGGCAAGCCGGTGTTCCTTTACAACTTGCTCGACCTCAAGCGCACGGTCTGGGCAGGGCCTGCGTTGGATGCCGGCAAGCACACCATCGTCTTCGACTTCAAATCCGCTGATCCGGGCTTGGGCAAGGGTGGGACGGGCGTGCTCTCCGTGGACGGCAAGGAGGTGGCCAGGAATTCCATGGAACACGCTACCCCGATTACCTTCCCCGAAGACGAAACCTTCGACATCGGCCAGGACACGCGCACCGGCGTTGCGCTGCTGGAGTATCGCTATGATGTCCCGTTCAAGTTCACCGGCACGATCAACAAGCTCACCTTTAATCTTGGCCCGCAGCAGTTGACGGAAGAAGAGCGCAAGCAACTGCCGGCCATTGCCGACGCGGTTGCCCGCGCGAAAGACTAGGTGTGGCCGGCGCGATGAAAAGGCTGCTGATTCTTGCTGCTGTCGGCGAAACCGCGACTGGCGTGGCGTTGCTGGTTGTTCCGTCGCTGGTCGGGCAATTGCTGCTCGGCGCAGAACTGACCGGCATTGCCATGGTAGTGGCGCGCGTGGCCGGCATCGCCCTGATTGCATTAGGCGTTGCTTGCTTGCTGGCGCGGGATGATGGCGGCAGTCCGGCGCAGCATGGCTTGCTGTGCGGCATGCTGGTCTACAACACTGCGGCGTGCGGGGTGCTGGGATATGCCGGCACCATGCTGCATATGGCGGGGGTACTGCTGTGGCCTGCGGTGTTGTTGCACATGGCAATGGCTGTTTGGTGTTTGCGCTGCCTTGGGCCATTGCCGGGCAGGAAATAGACAAGATGAAACTGGAGCGAAAGATGAATCGGGTTAAAGTAGCATTAAGGGTGTTGGGGCTGTTTTTTTCTGCAGGTGCATTGCTGGCAGGTTGTACGCCGCAGTTTCCCGATTACAAGGCGACGGCGAAGAATACGCCGCTGCCAAATCTGCGCGGCATGCGTTATTGCGAGCTGTTTTTCATTGGCGGCAACCCGATCACGAAAAACCTGTATGCCGACGTCTTTAATACCTCATTCCTGAATGAGAAGGCTGATCCGCGTGATAGCTGCCCCGAGGGCGTATGGTCGAAGGTGGATGGCGATGCGCTGGCCAAACAATACCATGCACTGAAGGTTTTCAAGAATGGGCCGCGGGCGTGGACGATAGACTATACCGAGCTGCCGATTTCGCCGGATGTCGTCACCTTCGATGGATTGCAGGCGCGCTGGTTCATGACCGTGGATCTGCCCAAAAATATTGAGGTGGGTGAAAAAGGGGGCACAGCCTACAAACCCACCGTCGGCCACCGCAATTCCGCGATGAAGTTCGACAAAGGCAAACCGGTTTTCATACTGGAAAGTCCGAATGGTATGTCGTGGGTGATGCAGGCGTATTCGATGATCGTTGACCCGGCGCTGACTTATGAAGGTCTGCAAACACTCGACAAAAAGCTCAAGCTACCGCCGGGCTGGAAATACCGCGTCAAGGTTCTGGAGGATGATCTGACCATCCGGGCCTTGAACGGCAACGCGCTCCTCGTGCAGGACGATCTGGAAAACACTTACGACGCGTGTTTCAAGGATGGCGGGCAGCAGGCTTGCAGCATCAATCCGTAGCCAGGATTTTTTAACCAGAAAGGAAGGAATGAACATGAACGCATTACTACGCAGTTTGACCGCCCTGGCCATGCTTGGCTGTGTATCCGCCTGGGCTGCCCCAAACAGCTTGCAGGACGCCTCCAACCTGACGGCGCAGATTGTGCAGGCGCGCCAGGCCAATGCCGGACTGATGCATCAGTACAACTGGAACAGTCGCACGGAAATTATCAGCGAAGGTACAGTCAAGGACACCAAGATCGAACTGGTGAGCTATGGCCCGTCGGGACAATTGCAGCGCAGCGTGCTGAATGACCAGCCTGCAACAGGCACCTACCTGCCGACGCCCATTGGATTCCTGCGCCGCGCCATCGCCGATGACAAGAAGAAGGAGATGCAGGAGTACCTGACCGGATTGCAAGGCCTGATTGAGCAGTACACCCTGCCCACGGCGGGAAAGGTGCTGGACTTTATGATGTCGGTGACACCCGTTCCAGACGCCAACGGCATGGTCAATCTGACCGGCTCCAACGTCGTCCAGCCGGGCGACAACATGAGCATCATGGTGAACCCGTGGACGCGGCATGTGAGACAGGTGCAGGTGAATACGACGTTTCAAGGCGATGCCGTGCAGTTAACGGCCACGTTCGAGACGATCCCCATCAGCGGACTCAATCATGTTTCCTTTGCCGAGGTGACGGTGCCATCCAAACAGTTGAGCGTGCAGGTGCAGAACTACAACTATGCCCGTTTTTCTAATTAAATCTACCAACCAAGGAGAGCCGCATGACTACACTATTCAGCAAGACAGTGATTGGCGCAGCGATTGTCCTGGCGTCTTATGCCGGTGTTGCGCTGGCTGGCGACGCCAAGAACTCGGGATTCCTCAAGGATTACTCGCTGCTGCAACAGGCGCAGGATGCCGCCGGTAATTCGGTAGAGCGTTACGTCAACCCTAAGCTTTCCGCCGGGAGCTACAGCAAGATCATGATAGACCCGGTGGTTTACTTCCCCGAGCCGAAACCCACGGACAAGGTGGATGCCGCGACGCTGGCGCAGATCAAGAGCTATCTCACCGAAACCCTGAACCAGAAAGTTGGCGCCAAGGGCGCACTGGCTGATGCGCCGGGGCCGGGAGTGATCCGCATGCGCGTGGCCATTACCGCCGTGGCGGCGCAAAAGCCGGGCCTCAAGCCCTATGAATTGGTTCCGATCGGCTTCCTGATTTCCCGCATGAAGACTCCCACGCTGGACGCGGTGGTGAATGTCGAGGTTGAACTGCTGGACAGCGTTACCGGCGAGTTGCTGGGCGAAGTCGTCAAGCAGGGCACAGGCAACCAATTGGCTACTACGCCAGATGCCAAGCTGACCTTTGCCGAAGTGCAGCCGGTGCTCGATATCTGGTCAACGCAGGCGGCGGATTTCGCGGCATCCGGCTTTGCGGTCAATACCGGCAGTGATTCGGCTGCCGGCAGCCTGGGGCAGTGATTGGATGAAGTAAATCCCTGGCGTTGAAATGAGTGTTGTGTAGTAACAAACACCGTGTATGGTAGATATGCCGGGGCGACCAGCACCCCCGGCGGGTGGATGCCCAAAAACCAAGTGCTTTGAACCATGATTAGGAGAAAACCATGAAACCACTTTACCTGTATGCCCTGTTGCCCGCGCTGCTCGTTGCCGGAACCGCCAGGGCGGATTACCCGATGGTGAATATCGCGGCCGACAAAGTGATTGCCAAGTACCAGAATGCGACCTGTGAGCAGTTGTGGCAGCAGAAGAGCATGCCCAAAACGGATGAGGAACAGAACATGATCCAGATTCTGCGCGACGATCCGCAGATACGCGCTGTCTTTATTAACAAGATCGCCGCTCCCGTGGCCAACAAGCTGTTCGAATGCGGACTGCTGCCATGAGTATTGCCAAGCGGGTGCTTGTACTGGTGGTGGGGGTGCTTGCCACCGCCGGCGCGTATGCGCAACCGCCGGCACCGGCCGCCGCGCCGGGGGGGCAGGCTGCTGCGCAGCCGGTCAAGCCGGTGCTGGAGGAGCGGGCCATCGGTCTGCTGAAGGCTGCCAGCGATCGCCTGGCGGCGGCCCATTCGCTGTCATTCACGGCGGTCATCAGCTACGAGCACCCGAGCCGCCTTGGTCCTCCGCTGATCTATACAACGAAATCAGCGGTACTGCTGCAACGGCCTGACAAGCTGCGGGTGATTACGCCGGGCGACGGCCCGGCCTCGGAGTTCTACTACGACGGCAAGACCATGGTGGCGTTTGCTCCGGCCGAGAACCTGGCCGCCGTCGCCGACGCTCCGCCCACCATTGACGCCGCCTTGAAAGTGGCCTTCGATAGCCATGGCACCTACTTCCCGTTTGCCGATGTCATCGTGGCCGACCCCTATGGGGATATGGCTGATGGCTTGCAGCGTGCTTTCTACATGGGGCAGTCCCATGTGGTTGGGGGAACGACCACGGACATGGTGGTGATCGTCAATCACTGGGTATTCGCACAAATCTGGATCGGGGCCGAGGATAAGCTGCCGCGCCGGATGCGCGCGGTTTACCTGGATGATCCGGCGCAGCTGCGCCACGACATGGAACTCTCCAATTGGCAGATTGATCCAGCTATTCCAGCAGGCGCTTTTAGCTCGGCAAAAGCCGCCGCCGCACCGCGCATGCCCTTCGCCCACCCGCACCACCCATTGCCTTCGTCCGCCGTAGGCAAGTCAGCCCCATGAGGAGAGCATCATGCTGAAACATACCGTTATTGGCTTAACCTGCCTGGTGGGGGCGACGTTGCTGCCGGCAACGGCGTTGGCGTGGTCGCACGCTGGCAGCTATGGCGGGGGCGCATCGCATGCTGGTGGTTTTGGTGGTGGAGGTGGAGCCTCACATCCCGAAAGCTTTGGCGGTGGAGAGTCACACAGCGAGGCGCCCGAATCCCATAGCAGCGAATATGGCAGCACCACCCACAGCGAAGGCTCCACTACCCACACCAATGACTACGGCGATAGCGCGACGCATACCGCAGGCCAGGGTACGACGGCGACCGGGGCCTATGGCGGCACCGCGACCCATGAAACAGGCAGTGGCACAACCACGGCGAACAATGCCTACGGCAGCGCCACGCATACCCAGGGGCAAGGTACGACCGCGACCAACAATTACGGCGACACCGCAACGCACTATGAAGGGTCGGGAACCACTACCGTGACCAACCCCTACGGCGGTAGCGCGACGCACTACGCTGGAGGCGGCACCTACGCGACCACCCCCTACGCGACCGCCTACCATCCGCCCGCGGCTACGACGAGCTATTACGCATATCCTCCGCCCGCCACGGTGAATTACTACGGCAGCGGCTGCTACGATTGCGAGAGCGGGTCCACCGCGGGTGCCGCTGCCGCGGGACTGCTGGTTGGCGCGGTTGCAGGCGCCGCGATTGCGTCGTCCAACGAAAGCGCCGCCAACTCGAATGCCTACTCCTCCGGCTACAACGCGGGTACTGCCAACACCACGACGGCTTATTCCGAGGGTTACAACGCCGGCACGGCAAACACCAACACGGCTTACTCGGCTGGCTATAACGCGGGCGCGGCGAACACGGCTGTAGCCGCCCAACCCATCGGCAACAATACCGGTGCTGCAAACCCGCCCGTGGCTGGCGCAGGGGCTTACAATCCCGGTGGCGTAGCCGGCCCGGGGCCGGCGCAACAGGCGGGCTATGCCATGGGCATGACCTATGCTGCGCTGCCGGCCGGCTCCATGTCCATCGACAAAAACGGCACTACCTACTACCTGCACGGCGACACCTGGTTTCAGCCGGCTTATGGCGCGAATGGCGTCTATTACCGCGTGGTGCCGGCGCCATGAGCCAGTCAGCCTATGTCTTTGGGATGATGTGCCGGACTGGCGGATGTGCTTCCAGGTGCGGTTTGGTTTTCGAAATAAATATCCTGTCACCGCATATCGCCGGTTGCCCGCCCAGTCTTTCCTCGGTACGAGGACCCACAATTCTTCTCCCTATCCTACACTGACATCATGAACATTCCGCATAAAAACAGATTGACCATCGCGCTCGTGCCCTTGTTGCTGCTTGCCGGATGCGCGGGGAGCGGTTTCCGCAAACATCAGCCGCTTGCCGAACCCATGCAGATCGAGGCCGGCTCCATCCTCACCCTGACCGCGCCACTCACCTTTCCTCCCGGAGCCGCAGCGATTTATCTGCAGGATAACCATATCGTGGGCGCGAATGCCATCGTGCAAAGTTACCCCTATTGCACACTTGTCGCGCCAAGGCTCCCTGCGGCGGGAACCATCGAGCCTGGGGCATACGCGGTGGAGAATGTGGAGTATGACGACAAGGCCATCGGCGCGTCTGGCAATATCAGCAGTGTGACCCGTATCCGGCTGGTGGCAAACGCGGAATTCCCCTACAACCTCAACTGCCAATGGCCGGACGGAGGTGGTCAGGGCTTCCTGACATCTGAGGAAATCCAGGGGGTGATCGGAGACCTCTTCAACATGGCTTTACAGCGCTAAATAGCCTTAAAAAAAAGAGGCAATATTGTGAATTGATAATGTTGCCGTCGCCTTGCTCCTCATGCTGAAAATAAATACGCCATTCCAGGGGCTGTTCAAGGGTTACGTTGAATCACGACGGATGGGCGATTTTAATGAATATAGTTAAGCTTTTGGAGTACGGTAATGCTGCAGCCTACCGCTAGGCGATGGGTGATGTTTCTATTGGTTTTCGTGGGGGGTACTACCCAAGCCCATGCGCTGGGACTGGACGACCTGAGCAACAAGGATGCCGTGGGTGGGTTGAAGGCGGCCTTGACCCAGGCGGCCGATACCGCGGTGGCAGAACTCGGCGTGACGAACGGTTTCTTCGATAACGCCAAGGTCAAGATACCGTTGCCGGATACGCTGAAGAAAGCCGAAAAAGCCATGCGCACTTTTGGCATGGGCAATCAGGCGGATGAGCTGGTGCTGCGCATGAACCGCGCTGCCGAGGCGGCTGTGCCGGAGGCCAAAACGCTGCTGACCGATGCGGTGAAAAACATGAGCGTGCAGGATGCCAAAGATATCCTCACTGGCGGTGAGGACGCGGCGACCCAGTATTTCAGGAAAACCACTTCCGGGCCGATGGCGCAAAAGTTTTTGCCCATCGTGAAAAAAGCCACCGAGGACGTGCAGCTAGCTCAGGAATATAACCAGTTTGCCGAAGCTGGCGCCAAGTTTGGCCTGGTCAAAAAAGACCAGGCGAGCCTGGAGCAGTACGTCACCCAGAAAACGCTGGATGGTGTCTACACCATGATGGCGGAGGAGGAAAAAGCCATCCGCAAGGATCCCATGGGGCAGGCCAGCAGCCTGATTAAAAAGGTGTTCGGGGCCATCGGCAACTAAGCCGATTAAAGACGCCATTAGATAGTGTCGTCACAAGATTATAGAAATCGGTCATAATTGGGACTTCATTACAAAGTTGCTCAATTGAATGACTGCATCGACCTTGAGAAGGCACGACATTACTGATCGCGTATGGGAATTGCT
>Ga0265327_10000465_pt1 | contig 72062 bp, 68 predicted proteins | sample 41621metaG_FD_202089 | JGI IMG/M metagenome (GOLD analysis project Ga0265327, IMG submission 202089) | Rhizosphere microbial communities from Carex aquatilis grown in University of Washington, Seatle, WA, United States - 4-16-21 metaG | ecosystem: Host-associated > Plants > Roots > Rhizosphere...
GGCCGGCTCTGTCCTGCTGCTGAGCGCCCTGATTGCGTTGGGCAGTTCGCGGACCGCGTTGCTCGCCGAGATGGCCGTAGGCCACGACAGCGACCATCAACGCGCGCTCGAGGCGGCGCAGGCGATGCTGCGCGATGCCGAACTCGAGATCCGCGGCGTACGGCCGGGCGATACCACGCCGGGCCGCATCCGCTATCCGCGCAATGTGGACGAATGGATCGAGTTGCAGGCCGCGCTCGGCGCGTCGACCCCATCCTGCCTGGGCGGCATCTGCCTGTCCGATCGCGTGCGGCCGTACTTCTGGACCGACCCGGCGGCCTTCGACGCGATGAAGCGTGTCGCCGGCGGACCGAGCGCCGAAACAACTCGCACCTCCTGGTACTGGGTCGAACTGCTGCCCTACGACATGGCCGCCAGCACCCACGGAGGCCAGGCGGAAGCCTTGGCGCCCGATGGCGCGACCCCCTTCATCTACCGAGTCACGGCAGCGGCCCAGGGGCGCAAGCCCGGCACCCGCGCCGTCGTGCAGACCACGCTGGTGTGGAAAAAAGAAAGGTCCTGATCCTTGAAGCACAAGAAGAAGCTGACTCGCGGCGCCATTCGCTGTGCGCTGCTCACCGCGATCGTCACGATCGCCGCGGCCGGGCCGCAGGAGCGTCTCGGGCAGGCGCTCGAAGCCGGTGCGAGACCGGAAGTCGTGAGTTCCGTGATCGCCGGTGCGCCGACCGGCGGCGCGGACCCGGTGCTCTTCGTCGCCAGCTACGAGCCGGGCGCTGCCACCGGCTCGGTCACCGCGTATCGCATCGACCGCGGCGGCGTAAAGCCAGACAGCGAAGGCCTCTGGGGCCGCGTCACGCCGGCGGGCGCGCCGTCCAGGCCGCAATCGACTGCCACCCTGATGGATGCGAAAGGCGACGACTGGCCGGCCCGACGGGTGCTGCTGTCGGCGCGAACCCAGGATGGCGCCACGACCGGCGTGGCCTGGCGATGGGCGTCCTTGTCCGAAGCATCCCGGCTCGCGCTGCAGTTCACCGGGACCTTCCTGGATGCGCCGAACGATGGCTCGCCCCTGGCCGCGCCGGCCGCGCTCGCAGCAGAGCCGGCCGAGGCCCGAGGCAAAGCGCGCATGGCCTACCTGCGCGGCGACCTCCGGCTGGAGGCATCGGCCGCAGCGCCCGGCCCGTTCCGGACTCGCGCCTCGCGCCACGGCGACATCGTCCATTCCAGGCCCTGGTACCTCTCGGCCAGACCCTCGGGTGGCTACACGCAGGAAGACCATGCCGGCTTCCGCCAGCGCGCAGGCGCGCGGCCCGCCATGTTCTACGTAGGCGCCAACGACGGCATGCTGCATGGCTTCGACGCAGCCACCGGCGAAGAGCGGATCGCCTATGTGCCCGAAGGACTGCACCCCCGCCTCGCGACACTCGCCCTGCCCGCCTTTCGCCATGGCTATTTCGTCGACGGTTCGCCGCTGGCCGGCGACGTCTATCTCGGCCCGCCCGGCAGCCGCGACCCGAGCCAATGGCGCAGCTACCTGGCGGGCTTCCCGGGCCGCGGCGGCAAGGGCTATTTCGTGCTCGACGTGACCGATCCCCGCGAATTCGCCGAGTCACGGGCCAGTCGACTGGTCGTGCTGGACCACAGCGCCGACGCCTCGGATCGCGACATCGGCCGCATCCTCGCCGAGCCGGTGACGGAAATCGGCGACCCGTCCGCCAGCCGCCAGATCACCCGCATGAACGATGGCCGCTGGGCCCTGGTCATCGGCAACGGCCACGGCAGCACCGACCAGAAGGCGGTGCTGCTGGTCCAGTACCTCGATCAGGGCAAGGAACTGCTCAAGATCGAGGCCGATGCCAGGCCCGGCCTCGGCAACGGGCTCTCGGCACCGCGCCTGATCGACCTCGATGGCAATGGCACGCCCGATCTCGCCTACGCCGGCGACCTTCGGGGACAGCTCTGGAAGTTCGACCTGAGCGGCAAGAGCTCCACGACCTGGTCCGTCGCCTTCGATGGCAAGCCCCTCTTCAGAGCGCGCGACCCTGCCAGCGGACGACCGCAACCGATCGCCTCGGCGCCGGTCTGGAAGGCCCATCCGCGCGGCGGCCTGATGCTGGCCTTCGGCACCGGCCAAGACGGCTCCGCGGCCGATCGCCTCGACGGCCAGCCGCAGAGCGTCTATGGCATCCACGACGACACGCCGATCGGCCGGCGCGACGATGGCGGCATCCTGTTCGGCAAGGGCAGCGGCCCGGTCGAGGGCGGCCGCGCCAGGCTGGTCCGGCAGACGGCCGAGAACGACCCTCGGCATGGGGTCGGCACGGTGTCGTCGAACGCTCCGCGTGGGGTCGGCGGCGGTACCGCGCCGCCGCGCGGCTGGTGGCTCGACCTGCCGCTGCCTCGCGAGCGGGTGCTGCGCAACCCTTCCTGGTTCGACGGCGACCTGGTCGACATATGGAGCAGCGTACCGAGCGACGACCCCGCCGAGCCACCCGCCGCTGCTCCGCGCAGCTGGCGCACCACGCTCGACATCTTCAACGGCAGCGCGCCCAGGTCCAGGCTCTACCTGCACGTGCCGGCCGGAGCCAGCGGCCAGCCCTCGCGGGTCGAAACCACGAGCAGCGTCGCCATCCGCGATCCGGCCCGCGAATGGAGCGTGGCCGCGCCCGGCATGCCGGCGCCCCCGCCAGTGATCCGGCTCGGCGGCATCATGATGCGGCCGAGCTGGCGCCAGCTCGAATGAGCAGGCATCGTGCGCGCGGCATCACCCTGACGGAGGTGCTGATCGTCATCGCCATCCTCGCGATGCTGGCCTCGATCGCCTTGCCAGGCTTGCAGGATCACCTGCGCCGAGGCCGGCGCGCCGAAGCCGTCGCCGGCCTGCTCAAGGCTGCCCACTGGCTCGAACGCCGGGCGACCGCCATCGGCAGCTACCCGGGCGACGAAGGCGATTTCCCGGAGGTGCTCACGCAAGTGCCTTCGCGCAGCTACCGCATCGGCTTCAGCCCCGACGACGCCGAAGGCAGCGGCTACACTTTGTCCGCCATCCCCCAGGGCGATCAGGCCGGCGACCGATGCGGCGGCCTGACGCTCGACCATAGCGGTCGTCGGGGGCTGATCGCTTCCTCTTCTTCCGGCAGCTCGGACGCTCTCCAGGCCGACTGCTGGGTCCGCTGAAAGCCCAAGCTGAGCACCACAACCCAGCCCGCGCACCAGACGCCGCTCACGCCCGACCAGGCGATGCGGCTGGCACTGTCGCTGGCGCAGGCGGCCGCCACCACGGCGCCGCCCAACCCGGCGGTCGGCTGCGTGGTCGTCGACCGCGCCGGGCGGCTGATCGGCATGGGCCGGACCCAGCAGACCGGTGGCGCCCATGCCGAGGTCATGGCCTTGCGCGACGCGGCCGCGCACGGCGCCGGCACCCAGGGCGCGACCGCCTACGTCACGCTCGAGCCTTGCGCCCACCATGGCCGCACCGGTCCCTGCTGCGATGCGCTGGTACAGGCCGGCGTTGGCGCGGTCGTGGCCTCCATCGCCGACCCGAATCCGCTCGTCTCCGGGCAGGGCTTCGCCAGGCTGCGCGCGGCCGGCGTGCAGGTCCGGACCGGCCCGCTGGCGGACGAGGCGCGCGAGCTCAACCTGGGCTTCTTCAGCCGGATGATCCGGCACCGGCCCTGGGTGCGACTCAAGGCCGCGGCCTCCCTGGACGGCAAGACCGCGCTCGAGAACGGCATCAGCCAGTGGATCACCGCGGAACCGGCACGCGCCGACGGTCATGGCTGGCGCGCTCGCGCCGGCGCGATCTTGACTGGCGTCGGGACGGTGATCGATGACGATCCGCGCCTCGACGTGCGGCTGGTGCCGACCGAGCGCCAGCCCCCGCTGGTGATCGTCGACAGCCGCCTGCAGACGCCGCCCGATGCCCGCCTCTTCGACAACCAGCGCAAGGTCTGGATCTATGCCGCCCAACGCGACGAGGCCAGGGCTGCCGCCCTCGAAGCCCGGGGCGCCACCATCAGTTGCCTGCCCAATGCCGGCGGCAAGGTCGAGTTGGGCGACCTGCTCGACGACCTGGCACGCCGCGAGGTCAACGAACTGCATGTCGAGGCCGGCCACAAGCTGAACGGCTCGCTGATGCGCGAAGGGCTGGTCGACGAGATCCTGCTCTATCTCGCGCCGAAGTTCATCGGCGACGGCATGGGGATCGCCAGCGGGGCCCACCCGGGCGGACCGCTGACCGAACTGGCCGGCGCGCTGGCGCTCGAATTCCGCGGGATCGAGGCCATCGGCTGCGACCTGCGCATCCTCGCCCGGGTGGCCGGCAGGGACCGGTTTTAGCGTCGCGGCGGGCGGCTGCGCCATCTCTGCGAAAATGCGCGGATGTTCACCGGAATCATCACCGGCGTGGGGCGCATCGCCGCCGTCCACGACCTCGGCAGTTCTTCGTTCCACGGCAAGCGGCTCAGCATCGCGACACCCGAGGGCTATCTGGACGATGTCGGCCTGGGCGACAGCATCGCGCTCAATGGCGCCTGCATGACCGTCACCACCCTCGACCAGCCCGGCCGGCAGTTCACCATCGACATCTCGGCGGAATCGCTCGACAAGACCACCGGCCTGGCTCAGGTCGAAGGCCGGGTCAATCTCGAGAAGGCGCTGCGCGCCAGCGACCGCCTCGGCGGCCACATCGTCTCTGGCCATGTCGATGGCATCGGCACTGTGAGCCGCTTCGCCCAGGTCGGCGAGAGCTGGGAGCTGCGCGTACAGGCGCCGCCGGCCCTCGCCCGCTTCCTGGCCTACAAGGGCTCGATCACCGTGAACGGCGTGAGCCTCACGGTCAACAGCGTCAGCGACAGCGCCGACGGCAGCAGCGAGATCAGCATCAACCTGATCCCGCACACCGTCGAGAACACCGCGCTGGGCAGCCTGGCCGCCGGAAGCCGGGTGAACCTCGAAATCGACACCGTGGCCCGCTATGTGGAGCGCATGCTCCAGGCCGGCGCGCTCCAGATCCCGCCCGCCAAGAAAGACAAGCTCCCATGAATGCCTCCGTGACACCGATCGGCGCCCCGCGCGGCGAGCGCACGCCCGCCTCCATCTCTCCGGTCGAGGACATCGTCGCCGACATGCGCGCCGGCCGGATGGTGATCCTGGTCGACGAGGAAGACCGCGAGAACGAGGGCGACATCGTGATGGCCGCCGAGCACATCACGCCCGAGGCCATCAACTTCATGGCCCGCCATGCGCGCGGCCTGATCTGCCTGACCCTCTCGCGCGAGATGTGCGAGCGCCTGCAGCTGCCGCCGATGGTGGCGCGCAACGGCGCCAAGCATTCGACCGCCTTCACCGTCTCGATCGAGGCGGCCGAGGGCGTCACCACCGGCATCTCCGCCGCCGACCGGGCGCGCACGGTGCAGGCCGCGGTGGCCCGCGATGCGGTGGCCACCGACCTGGTCCAGCCGGGCCACATCTTTCCGCTGCAGGCGGTCGACGGCGGCGTGCTGATGCGCGCCGGCCATACCGAGGCCGGCTCCGACCTGGCGGCGATGGCGGGCTGCTCCCCGGCATCGGTGATCTGCGAGGTCATGAACGAGGACGGCACCATGGCCCGGCTGCCCGACCTGCAGCTGTTCGCGGCCGAGCATGGCCTGAAGATCGGCACCATCGCCGCGCTCATCGAGCATCGCAGCCGCACCGAGACGCTGGTCGAGAAGGTCGGCAGCCGCGAGATCCAGACCGCCTGGGGCCCCTTCACCGCCCATGCCTTCACCGACAAGCCGAGCGGCGGGGTGCACCTGGCGCTGGTGCGCGGCCAATGGAGCGCACAGGACACGGTCGACGTGCGGGTGCACGAGCCGCTGTCGGTGCTCGACGCGCTGGAACGCAACCGGGCATTGCATTCGTGGAGTCTCGATGCCAGCCTCGAGCACCTGGCCCAGCAGGGCAAGGGCGTGGCGGTGCTGCTCAACTGCGGCGAGACCGGCGCCGAGCTGCTGTCGCAGTTCGAAGGCACGGCCCGGCCGGCCCAGGCGCCCGAGCGCGGCCGGATGGACCTGCGCAGCTACGGCATCGGCGCGCAGATCCTGCGCGAATGCGGCGTGCATCGAATGAACCTGCTCGGCACGCCGCGCCGGATGCCCAGCATGGCGGCCGGCTACGGCCTGGAAATCGCCGGCTATCTCTCGAAGGAAGAAGCATGACAGAAGAAAACAACATCGACGCAGGACGGGACCGCTGATGCAACAGGCGAACCGGGGCGAGATCGCCCTCGACGGCAAGGGGCTGCGCATCGGCATCGTGCAGGCGCGCTTCAACGCCGACATCACCGACGCATTGGCGAGCGCCTGCCGCAGCGAACTGGCGGCACTCGGCGTCGGCGCGGACGACATCGACCACTTCCTGGTGCCCGGCGCACTCGAGGTGCCGCTGGCCCTGCAGGCGCTCGCGGCACGCAAGCGCTACGACGCGCTGGTTGCGCTGGGCTGCATCATCCGCGGCGAGACCTATCACTTCGAGCTGGTGGCCAATGAATCCGGCGCGAGCGTGAGCCGCGTCGCACTGGACCACCGCATCCCGATCGCCAACGCGATCCTCACGACCGAGAACCTCGAGCAGGCGGTCGCGCGGCAGACCGACAAGGGCCGCGATGCGGCGCGGGTGGCGGTCGAGATGGCGCGGCTTCTGGCGGGATTTGCATGACTGAAGAAGACACCAAGGCCACCAAGCCCACCAAAGGCGACGACAGCGGCAGCAGCGGCAAGGGCGGCAAGCCGCGCCAGGTGCGCACCGGGCTCACCAGCACCGGAGCGCGCAAGGCATCGGCCAAGTCGAACCGCAGCCGTGCGCGCGAATTCGCGCTGCAGGCGCTCTACCAGCATCTGGTGGGCCGCAACGAGGCGGCCGCCATCGATGCCTTCACCCGCGACCTGGCCGGCTTCCACAAGGCCGATGCGGCGCACTACGACGCGCTGCTGCACGGCTCCATCGAGAGCTCCGCCGAGCTCGACTCGCTGATCGTGCCGCTGCTCGACCGCAAGCTCGACGAGATCTCGCCGATCGAGCATGCGGTGATGTGGATCGGCGTCTACGAATTCAAGAACTGCCTGGACGTGCCCTGGCGGGTGGTGCTCAACGAATGCATCGAGCTGGCCAAGGAATTCGGCGGCACCGACGGCCACAAGTACGTCAACGCGGTGCTGAACGGCCTGGCGCCGCAGTTGCGCCCGCTGGAGGTCGAGGCCGACCGCGCCAGCGGCAAGGCCAGGCCGTGAAGGTTCGAAGCGCATGATGAGGATCTCCAGCCGCGCCGAGCGCATCGAGCCCTTCTACGTGATGGAGGTCGCCAAGGCGGCCGCGCGCATCGCCCGCGAGGTGGCGCACACCGATCGGCCGATGATCTTCCTGAACATCGGCGAACCCGATTTCACCGCGCCACCGCTGGTGCAGGAAGCCGCCATTCGCGCGGTGCGCGCCGGCGCCACCCAATACACGCAGGCCACCGGGCTTGAGCCCCTTCGCGAGCGCATCAGCCACTGGTATGCCGAGCGCTTCGGCGTCGATGTGCCGGCGCGGCGCATCGTCATCACCGCCGGCGCCTCGGCCGCACTGCAGCTGGCCTGCCTGGCGCTGATCGATGCCGGCGACGAGATCCTGCTGCCCGATCCGAGCTACGCCTGCAACCGGCATTTCGTGACCGCCGCCGATGGCCGCGCGGTGCTCCTGCCGACCACCGCGGCCGAACGCTTCCAGCTCAGCGCGGCCAAGGTCGAGGCGGCCTGGGGCGAACGCACGCGCGGGGTGCTGCTCGCATCGCCGTCCAATCCGACCGGCACCTCGATCGCGCCCGGCGAGCTGCGCCGCATCCACGAGGCGGTGTCGCGCCGCGGCGGCATCACGCTGATCGACGAGATCTACCTGGGGCTTTCCTACGACGATGCCTTCGGCCAGACCGCGCTGGCGATCGACGATCAGGTGATCAGCATCAACAGCTTCAGCAAGTACTTCAACATGACCGGCTGGCGCCTGGGCTGGCTGGTGGTGCCCGATGAGCTGGTGCCGGCGGTCGAGCGGCTGGCGCAGAACCTCTTCATCTGCGCGAGCACCGTGTCGCAATACGCGGCGCTGGCCTGCTTCGAAGCCGAAAGCATCGCCGAGTACGAGCGGCGCCGCGCGCAATTCAAGGCGCGCCGCGACTGGTTCATCCCGCAACTGAAAGCGCTGGGCCTCGATGTGCCGGTGGTGCCCGACGGCGCCTTCTATGCCTGGGCCGACTGCACCGCCTTCGCCGCGAAGCTGGGCATCTCGGGGAGCTGGGACTTCGCCTTCGAGGCGATGAAGAAGGCCCATGTCGCGATCACCCCCGGCCGGGATTTCGGGCACGACCAGACCGGCCGCTTCGTGCGCTTCTCGACCGCCAGTTCGATGGCGCAGCTCGAGGAATCGGTCGCCCGCCTGCAAGCCTGGGCCGGCGCCTGCGTCGCCGCATGAGCCCCACGCCAGCGAGCCACGTGTTCACCTTCGGCATCCGCGTTTACTGGGAGGACACCGATGCCGGCGGCATCGTGTTCTATGCCAACTACCTGAAGTTCATGGAACGGGCCCGGACCGAATGGCTGCGCTCGCTGGGCATCAGCCAGAGCGCGCTGCGCGAGACCAGCGGCGGCATCTTCGTGGTCAGCGAGACACAACTCAAATACCATCGCCCGGCCCGGCTCGACGATGAACTGCTGGTTACAGCCGAATTGCGCCAGATCGGCACGGCGTCGTTGATAATCGGCCAGCGGGTGCTATCAAAATCAGAGCAAGACGCATCGAGAAGCGGCAACCTGGCCGCCGATGCCGATGCACCCTTGCTGTGCGAAGGCACGATCCGCATCGGATGGGTCAACGCAGAAAGCCTGCGACCGGCACGCATCCCGCGAGAAGTTTCGGGAACCCTCGAGCGCCAGGCCGGCTCCATGTCTCAACCTCTCAAGCCATGAATCCACAAGAACTCTCGATCGTCTCCCTCCTGCTCCACGCGAGCCTGCCGGTGCAACTGGTGGTGCTGCTGCTGATCGTGGTCTCCGTCGCCAGTTGGGCGGCGATCTTCCGCAAGTATTTCTCGCTCAAGCGCACGCGCGCCCTCAACGACGAGTTCGAGCGCGAGTTCTGGTCGGGCACCAGCCTGAACGAGCTGTTCTCCTCGGCGGCGCAGAACGCCAAGTTCGCCGGCCCGATGGAGCGCATCTTCGCCTCCGGCATGCGCGAATACCAGAAGCTGCGCGAGCGCCATGTCAGCGACACCGGCACCCTGCTCGACGGCGCCCGCCGCGCGATGCGCGCCAGCTTCCAGCGCGAGCTCGACGCGATCGAGCAGAACCTGTCCTTCCTGGCCACCGTCGGCTCGGTTTCGCCCTATGTCGGCCTGTTCGGCACGGTGTGGGGGATCATGCATGCCTTCACCGGCCTCGCGGCGCTGGCGCAGGTGACGCTTTCGACGGTCGCGCCCGGCATCGCCGAGGCGCTGGTCGCGACCGCGATCGGCCTGTTCGCGGCGATCCCGGCGGTCGTCGCCTACAACCGCTTCGCCCGCGAAATCGACAAGATCGCGATCGCGCTCGAGACCTTCATCGAGGAGTTCTCGAACATCCTGCAGCGCAATCTCACGGCCCACATGAACCCGGCCAACCTCAGCCCCGCGGCCACCGGCCGCTGAAGCAAGGCAGGAAGCCATGCCAGCGATGTCATCCCGCGGCCGCGGCCGCCGCACGATCAACGAGATCAACATGGTCCCGTTCATCGACGTGATGCTGGTGCTGCTGATCATCTTCATGGTCACGGCGCCGCTGATCACGCCCAGCGTCATCAACCTGCCGAGCGTGGACAAGGCCAACAAGCAGCCCGACAAGCCGATCGAGATCCTGATCAAGAGCGACGACGAGGTCCAGATCAAGAAGGACCCGGCCACCGGCAGCGGCGGCACCTCGATACCGATGCGGCAGATCGGCCAGGCGGCCAGGCAGGCGCAGGCCGGAGACGCCGACCGGCCGGTGGTGATCAGCGCCGACAAGGGCGTCAAGTACGAAACGGTCGTCAATGCCATGAACCAGCTCAAGCGCAGCGGCATCGACCGGGTCGGCCTTTCCGTCACCACCACGGGTGCCAGGTGAGAGCGGACTCGCGCATGCATTCCATCGGCGCAGGGGCCTGACCCATGTCGCTCGCTGCCGACCGCCCCGAATTCGCCCCGCCGCCGCAGCGCGGCACCCCGCGCGCCGTCGTCTTCGCCCTGCTCGCCCATGCGCTGCTGATCGCGGCGCTGACCTGGGGCGTGAGCTGGAAGCGCGAGGCCGAGGACGAGGCGGTCGAGGCCGAGCTGTGGTCTTCCACCGTGCAGCAGGCTGCACCCCGTGCGGTGGCACCCGTGCCCCAGCCGCCGGTGCCCACGCCGGTGCCGGCGCCGCCGCCACCACCTCCCCCGCCTCCGCCGCCGCCCCAGGCGGTGACCCCGCCGGCACCGCCACCACCGCGCGCACCCGACATCGCGCTCGAACGCGAGAAGCAACTGCAGGCCCAGAAGGAACAGCAGGAGCGCGAACTGGCGCAGCAACAGCAGCAGAAGAAGCTGGATGCCGCGAAGAAGGCCGCGCAAGAAAAGGCCGCGCAGGACAAGCGCGACGCCGAGGCGCGCGAACGCGCCGAGGAAGACGCCCAGCGCAAGCGCGACGAGCAGAAGAAGCTGGCGGACGCCAAGAAGCTGCAACAGCAGCAGCAGGCCGATGCCAAGGCAGCGGCCGATGCGGCGGCGAAGAAGGCGGCCGATGCGAAGCAGGCGGCCCAGGCCGCGGCCGATCGAGCCGCCACGCTCAAGCGGATGCAGGCATTGGCGGGCACGGGTGACGAGAATTCGACCGGGACTGCCGCGCGCTCGTCGGGGCCTTCGGGCAGCTACGGCGGCAAGGTCGCTGCAGCGGTTCGTCCCAATGTGGTCTTTCCCGATGCCGACCTGGTCAGCGGCAATCCGGGGGCTGAATTCGATATCCGGCTCGCGCCCGACGGCACCATCGTCGGCACGCCGACCCTCACCAAGTCGAGCGGCCTGCCCAACTGGGACGACGCTGCCCTGCGCGCGCTGCAAAAGACCGAGAAACTGCCGCGGGACATCGATGGCACCGTACCGTCGCGCCTCATCGTGACCTTGCGGCCAAAGCGCTGAGACGCCGCGTCGTTTCGCGGCGGCCCGGAAACAGAGGAGACCGAAGCGATGACTACCTACGCCACCCTCCAGGCCGTGCATCCCGCGACCCTGATGCTTTTCGCGCTGGTTGCGCTGGTGGCCATCGCGACGCCCGGTCCGACCGTGCTTCTGGCCCTCGCCAACGGCTCTCGCTATGGCGTTCGGCGAGCAGTCCCCGGGATGCTCGGCGCGGTCGCCTCGGACTTCGTGCTAGTCGGCGCCGTTGCGCTCGGCCTCGGTGCCCTGCTGGCGGCATCCGAGCTCTGGTTTTCGATCCTCAAATGGGTCGGTGCGGCCTACCTGGCCTGGCTCGGCCTTCGGCTCCTGCGTTCGAAGGGCGGTCTGGACGTGGCGCAGCTGCAGGGTGGCAGCCAGGGCAATGGCCATGTCGCGCCACGGCGCGTCTTCGCCAAGTCCTTCCTGGTCGCGGTGACCAATCCCAAGGGCTACCTGTTCTGCTCGGCCCTGCTGCCGCAATTCATCGATGCAGGCGCAGCGCAATGGCCGCAGTACCTCGCGATCGCGCTGGTCTTCGCGGGCATCGACTTCAGCGTGATGCTGGGCTACGCCGTCGTGGGGGCACGGGCGGTGAAGCTGCTGCGCCAGCGTGCGGTGCTCTGGCTCGACCGGACTTGCGGCAGCGCGCTACTGATGCTGGCCGGGTCGCTGCTTTTCTTCAGGCGCAGCACGAGCTGAACCCCGCGACGCCGAGCTGGCGCGCTACTCGTAGACCACCGCCGCCCGCCCCGCCTCCGCCTGCGCCATCCAGCTGGCCAGCGCGGCATCGGTCGGGAAGAACTTCGCGCGATCGCCCAGCTGCAGCTCGACCTGCGCGCCACCGCGTGCCATCGACAGGCGCACGCCCAGGCCCTGCTGCAGCTCGCCGTGCTCGCTCTGCTCGACGCGCGGCGGAAAGTCCTTGACCAGGCGAGCGATGTCCGGTGCCTTGCCATTGACCGCCACGCGCAGGAACTTGCCGAAGCGGCAGCGCGCGGCAGCCAGGTCCCAGACCTGCTGCACCTGGAAACGCGCCTCGAAGCCGCCACGGCCCGGCTGCAGCCGGCCGCTGACGATCACCAGTTCATCGTCCTTGAGCACGTTGCGGTGAGCATTGAAGAGCGCCTCGTCGGCAGTGCCGTCGATCGCGCCCGACTTGTCGTCGAGCTTGAAGATCGCCAGCCGGCCGCGCTGGCCGTTGATGACCCGGAAGTCGCTGACGATGCCGGCGATGACCTGCGGCTCGCGGCTGTCCATCAGCTCGTCGATCTCGCGCTTGCAGAAGCGCCGAACCTCGTGCGCGACCTCGTCGAACAGATGGCCCGACAGGTAGAAGCCGATGGCGGTCTTCTCGTAGCTGAGCCGCTCCTTGACGCCCCAGGGCGTAGCCTCGACCAGGTCGGGCTCCTGCGTGGCCGAGCCGTGCTCGCAGTCGCCGAAGATGTCGGCCTGCGCGACGTTGGCCTGGGTGGCGTTGGCGAATTCGAAGGCGCGGTCGACCGAGGCGATCAGCGAAGCGCGGTTCTGCTGCAGAGAGTCGAAGGCGCCGGCCTTGATCAGCGCCTCGACGGTGCGCTTGTTGATGCGCTGGCGGTCCACCCGCACGCAGAAGTCGAAGAGGCTGGTGAAGGCGCCGTCCTCGCGCGCCTTGACGATGGCTTCCACCGCCAGCTGGCCGGTGCCCTTGACCGCGCCAAGGCCGTAGCGGATGACCTTGTCCTCGACCGGCTCGAAGCGGTAGTTGCCACGGTTCACGTCGGGCGGCTCGAAGCTCATGCCGAAATTCTTCTGCGCGTCCTCGAAGAGCAGCTTGAGCTTGTCCGTGTCGTCCATTTCCACGGTCATGTTGGCGCAGAAGAACTCGGCCGTGTAGTGGACCTTGAGCCAGCCTGTGTGATACGCCAGCAGCGAATAGGCGGCCGCGTGCGACTTGTTGAAGCCGTAGCCCGCGAACTTCTCCATCAGGTCGAAGATCTCGTCGGCCTTGCGCTCGTCGATGCTGTTCTTGGCGGCACCCTTGCGGAAGATCTCGCGGTGCTCGGCCATCTCCTCGGCCTTCTTCTTGCCCATCGCGCGGCGCAACAAGTCGGCGCCGCCGAGCGAATAGCCGCCGAGGATCTGCGCGGTCTGCATCACCTGCTCCTGGTAGACCATGATCCCGTAGGTCTCGGACAGCATTTCCTCGACCAGCGGATGCGGATATTCCACCGGCTCGCGGCCGTGCTTGCGCGCGACGAAGCTGGGGATCAGGTCCATCGGGCCGGGGCGGTACAGCGCGTTGAGCGCGATCAGGTCTTCGAGACGGGTCGGCCGCGCGTCCTTCAGCATGCCCTGCATGCCGCGCGATTCGAACTGGAACACCGCCTCGGTCTTGCCTTCGGAGAAGAGCCGGTAGGTGGGCGCATCGTCGAGCCGGATGTTCTCGTAGGCGAAATCCTGCTGGCCCTTGTGGCGGGCCACGATGAAGTCCTTGGCGATCTCCAGGATGGTCAGCGTGGCCAGGCCCAGGAAGTCGAACTTGACGAGGCCGACCGCCTCGACGTCGTCCTTGTCGTACTGGCTGACGGCCGAATCGCTGCCCGGCTGCTGGTAGAGCGGCGTGAAGTCGGTCAAGCGGCCCGGTGCGATCAGCACCCCGCCGGCATGCATGCCGATGTTGCGGGTCATGCCTTCGAGCTTCTGGGCCAGCTCGACCAGCATGCGGACTTCTTCTTCCTTCTCGATGCGCGCCGCCAGTTGCGGCTCGGCGGCGATCGCGTATTTCTCGCGGTCGGCCTCGCTCAGGTTCGCGGGCGGGTACTGGATGGTGACCGGCTTGCCCGGCTTGTTGGGGATCAGCTTGCTGATGCCGTCGCAGAACATGTAGCTCATGTCCAGCACGCGGCCGACGTCGCGGATGGCGGCGCGCGCGGCCATGGTGCCGAAGGTGGCGATCTGGCTGACCGCGTCGCGGCCGTACTTGTCCTTGACGTACTCGATGACCCGGTCGCGGTTGCCCTGGCAGAAGTCGATGTCGAAGTCGGGCATCGAGACCCGCTCCGGGTTCAGGAAGCGCTCGAAGAGCAGCTTGTATTCGAGCGGATCGAGGTCGGTGATCTTCAGCGAATAGGCGACCAGCGAACCGGCGCCGGAACCGCGGCCCGGGCCGACCGGGCAGCCGTTCTTCTTGGCCCAGTTGATGAAGTCGCCGACGATCAGGAAGTAGCCGGGGAAACCCATCTTGAGGATGGTCCCGATCTCGAATTCCAGCCGCTCGACATAGCGCGGGCGCTCGGCGTCGCGCTTGGCTACATCGGGGTAGAGATGGGCCAGGCGCTCTTCCAGGCCTTCGAAGGAGGCGAGGCGGAAGTAGGCGTCGATCGGCATGCCGTCGGGCGTCGGGAAGTTCGGCAGCTGCGGCTTGCCCAGCACCAGCGTCAGGTTGCAGCGCTTGGCGATCTCGACCGAATTCGCCAGCGCGCTCGGCAGGTCGTCGAAGAGCTTCGCCATCTCGGCCTTCGACTTGAAATACTGCTCGCGGGTAAATCTGCGCACCCGACGCGGATTGCCGAGGATCTCGCCCTCGGAGATGCAGACCCGGGCCTCGTGCGCCTCGTAGTCGTCGGCGGTCGCGAACTGCACCGGATGCGTCGCCACCACCGGCAGGCCGAGCCGCGCGGCGAGTTGCACCGCGGCGATCACATGCGGCTCGTCATCGTTGCGGCCGGCGCGTTGCAGCTCGATGTAGAAACGGTGCGGGAAGATGCCGGCCAGGCGCAGCGCCACTTCGGCCGCGCGTTCGGGCTGGCCCTGCAAGAGCGCCGCGCCCAGCGGCCCTGCCTGCGCACCCGAAAGCAGGATCAGGCCGCCCTGCAATTCTTCGAGCCAGGCCAGCTTGCAGGCCGCCTGCGCCTGTCCACGCCCGACGTTCTGGGTCCAGGCGCGCGCCAGCAGTTCGGACAGGTGCAGGTAGCCTTCCTTGTTCTGCACCAGCAGCAGCACCCGCGTGAGCGCGGTCGGATCCTGGCCCAGGCCTTCGAGGAAGACCTCGGCGCCCAGCACTGGCTTCACGCCCTTGCCGCGCGCCTCCTTGTAGAACTTGACCCCGCCGAAGAGGTTGTTGAGGTCGGTGATCGCCAGCGCGGGCTGGGCGTCGGCGGCCGCTGCCTTGACGACCTCGTCGATGCGGTTGGTGCCGTCGACGACGGAAAACTCGGTGTGCAGGCGCAGGTGGACGAACATCCGGCCATTGTAGAAAGCGGCGGGTTCATCATGTGATTTCAAGCCGCCTGAAAAAACGCGGCCCGGCGCAAAAAGCCGCGTCTCGCCGCCAATGGTCCGAGGCAACGGCACCCCTACAATCGCGCCCCGTGAAAGAAGCGCAAGAGATCCTGAACATCGCCGCCTACAAGTTCGTCGGCATCGGCGACGGCCCCGAGCTGCGCGAGCGGTTGCGCGCCCTCACCCATTCGCTGGCGCTCAAGGGCACCATCCTGCTCGCGCCGGAGGGCATCAACCTCTTCCTGGCCGGTCAGCCCGATGCGGTGCGCGGCTTCCTGCAGGCGCTGCGCGCCGATGCCCGTTTCGCCGATCTCGAAGCCAAGGAAAGCTGGTCGCAGGCCCAGCCCTTCAGGCGCATGCTGGTGAAGCTCAAGCGCGAGATCATCCGCATGGACCATCCGGCGATCCAGCCGGCCGCGGGGCGCGCGCCGGGGGTCGACGCGGCCACGCTCAAGCGCTGGCTCGACGCGGGCCACGACGATGCGGGACGCCCGCTCGCGCTCCTGGACACCCGCAATGCCTTCGAGGTCGACCACGGCAGCTTCGACGGCGCGATCGACTGGCGCATCAAGAAATTCACCGAATTCCCGAAAGCGCTGAAGGCGCACGCGGCGGATCTGGCCGGCAAGACGGTGGTGAGCTTCTGCACCGGCGGCATCCGCTGCGAGAAGGCGGCGATCCTGATGCGCGAGGCCGGGGTCGCCGATGTGCTGCAGCTCGAAGGCGGCATCCTCAAGTATTTCGAGCAGGTGGGCGGCGCCCACTATCACGGCGAATGCTTCGTCTTCGATGGCCGCGAGACGCTGGCGCCGGACTTGAGCGCCCGCGCCAATCGCGCCAGCGCGCGGGCTGCGGAAGATCCGGATCTCGAACTGAAGCGCTGACGGCAGCCTCGGGCGACGCCCGCCGACTCAAGCCGGCGTGCTTCCCGTGTCCGGCGGCGCCTGCACCTTGAAGAGATGCTCGGGCAAGGGGATGAATTCGGTCTCGCCCGGCACATGTCCCATGCGCTGCGCGGCCCAGTCGGCGCCGGCCTGGAGGATGCGCTCGCGCCGGCTCGACACGAAGTTCCAGCTGATGAAGCGCGGCCCGTCGAGCGGCGCGCCGCCGATCGCCATGATCCGCACCGGCTGCACGCATGCAAGCATGACCGCCTGGCCGGCCGGCAGCACCGCCATCGTGTGCTGCGCCACCGGCACGCCATCGACCGCGATGTCGCCATCGACGGGATAGAGCGCCAGCTCGGCCGCCAGCGGCGGCAGCTCGAAGCGCGCGCCGGCCGGCAAGGCCAGGTCGAGGTAGACGGTAGGCGCCAGGGTGGCGACCGGCGAACGCAGGCCGAAGGCCTCGCCGACCAGCACCCGCACCTGGGCGCCCTGCAAAGTCAGCGCGGGGATGTCGGCCGCCGCGGTGTGCGCGAAGCTGGGCTCGACCTCCTCGTGGGCCTGCGGCAGCGCGACCCACAGCTGCAAGCCGTGGTTCCGGTAGCTGTCCTCGAGCAGCCGCTCGGGCTTGCGCTCGGAATGGACGATGCCGCGCCCCGCCGTCATCCAGTTGATCGCGCCGGGAAGGATCTCCTGCGCGCTGCCCAGGCTGTCGCGATGCATCATCGCGCCCTCGAACAGGTAGGTGACGGTCGCCAGGCCGATGTGCGGATGCGGCCGCACGTCGTGGGCCGAGCCGGGCAGCTCGACGGCCGGCCCGAAATGATCGAAGAAGACGAAGGGCCCGACCGAGCGCTGCTTCGCGGCGGGCAACAGGCGCCGGACATTGAAGCCCCCGCCCAGGTCCTTGTCGTGCGGTTGCAGCAGCAAAAGCGATGTAGCGGTCATCGTGGTCCTCGGGCAAGCACCGGAAAGGCTCAGGCGCGCGATCTTGCCACTTCGGCGACGCGCTCGCCGAAGGCGCGCGCCGTGTCGAAGTCGCCGCGCGCCATCTCGGCCGGGCTGGCATCGGTCGGCGAGGTGGTCAGCAGCCCGTTGTAGCCGCCGACATAGTTGATCGAATCGCGTGTCGCGGCCTTGGTGCTGCTGGGCATCAGGCCGAGGCTGACCCACAGGCCGCCATGCTGCATCGCCAGGTGCCACAGGTACGTCAGCGTCGCGTCCTTGTCGCCGTTCATGGTGCCGCTGTTGCTGAAGCCGGCGAAGAGCTTGTCCTTCCAGCCCTGCACGTACCAGACCTTGGACGAGGCATCGGCGAATTTCTTGAACTGCCAGCTGACGCCGCCCATGTAGGTCGGCGATCCCATGACGATCGCATCGGCCGCGCCGAGCAGCTCCCAGCCTCCCTCGGGCAGGTTGCCGTCGGCATCGATGGCGAGCAGCTCGGCGCCGGCGCCGTCGGCCACCGCCTGCGCGATGCGCTGGGTGTGGCCGTAGCCGGAATGGAAGACAACGACGATCTCGGCCATCGGATTTCCTTTTCTTGTTGCGGGGACGCCGGCGCACATCGTACGCAGTCGCGCCCCCGGGAAATCCGCCGGCCTTCGGCTTACCTGCGGTCGATGCCGAAGCGGCCCGCGCCGAAGGACGCGAAGGCGAACAGACCGCCCGCGATCGCCATGTTCTTGAAGAAGTTCAGCTGGTTCATCGCCACCTTGTCGGCGGCCATGTCCCAGTAGTGGTGGAAGCCGAGCGCGGTCGCGATGGTGAACAAGGCCAGCAGGAAGGCAGCCGTACGGGCCTTGAAGCCGACCAGCAGTGCCAGGCCCAGGCCCAGTTCGCAGAAGACCGCGATCGCGGCGGCGAGCGTCGGCAGCGGCAGGCCGGCCGAGGTGATGTAGCCGACCGTGCCGGCGAAGCCGGTGAGCTTGCCGAAACCGGCCGGCACGAACAGCGTCGCGATCAGGATGCGGCCGACCAGGGCGGTGATGTCCTGCATGGTGCCGGTGCTGGCCGGGGTCGCGTAGGGGGAAGCGGTGGTGGTTGCGGTGGACATTGGAAAGACTCCTGTAGGTAAAGAATTGAGAAAAGAAGCGACCTCAGGCCGCGAGGTCGAAGACCAGCACTTCGGCATCCTTGCCGGCGCCGAGCGTCAGTTGCGATTCGCCTTCGACGAGCGCGGCATCGCCGCTCGCCAGCCTGCTGCCGTTGACTTCGAGTTCGCCACGCACCAGGTGCACGTAGCTCTTGCGCTTCGGGTCGAGCGACAGTTGCGCTTGCTCCGCGCCGTCGATGAGCCCTGCGTAGAGGCGCGCGTCGGCATGCATCAGCACCGAGCCCTGCGCGCCGTCCGGCGATGCTACCAGGCGCAGTTGCCCGCGCTTGTCGGCCTCGGCGAAGCTCTTCTGCTCGTAGCCGGGCGCGATGCCGCGCACGTTCGGCTCGATCCAGATCTGCAGGAAGTGGGTGGTCTGGTCGGCCTTGTGGTTGAACTCGCTGTGCATCACGCCGCGGCCGGCGCTCATGCGCTGCACGTCGCCGGGCGGAATCGACTCGACGTTGCCCATGCTGTCCTTGTGCGCCAGTTCGCCCGACAGCACGTAGCTGATGATCTCCATGTCCTTGTGGCCATGGGTGCCGAAGCCTGCGCCAGCGGCCACCCGGTCCTCGTTGATGACGCGCAGGTTGCCGAAGCCCATGTGCTCCGGGTCGTAGTAGCCGGCAAAGGAAAAACTGTGGAACGAACGCAGCCAGCCGTGATCGGCATATCCGCGTTCCTGTGACTTGCGAACTCTCAACATCGCTCTGCTCCTGGCCTGCTTCGAGGCCCTTCGAATGCCGCGCCGTATGCGCAGCGGATGGGATTGACTTTAGGTTCGGCACGGGGTTCTGGAAGTGGCCGGATTTGATGGCATCATTCAAATTTTTTGATCGATTGAGCATGCCCACTGCCCGCGAAGTCCTGACGCCCGAGGCGCTGTCGATGCTGCAGGCCGTGGCCAGCAGCGGCAGCTTCGCCGCGGCGGCACGCCAGCTGGGGCTGGTGCCCAGTGCGCTCAGCTACCGGGTGCGGCAGATCGAGGATGCGCTGGACGTGCTGCTCTTCGACCGCAGCGCCCGCCAGGCGCGCATCACCGAGGCCGGCGTCGAGCTGCTGCGCGAATCCTCCCGCCTGCTCGGCGAGATCGATGCGGTCGCGAACCGCGTGCGGCGCGTGGCCACCGGCTGGGAGCCGATGCTGACCATCGCGGTCGACAGCGTGATCGCGCGCGACCCCTTGCTCGACCTGGTCGGCGCCTTCTTCGCATTGGAGCCGCCGACCCGCCTCAAGCTGCGCGACGAGACGCTGCTGGGCACCATCGAGGCCTTGAGCAGCGGCCAGGCCGACCTGGCGGTCGGCGCGGTGCTCGATGCGGCGAGCCTGGCTTTCACCGCCACCGGCATCCACAGCCGGCCGCTTGGCAACCTGGCCTTCGTCTATGCGGTGGCGCCGCACCATCCGCTGGCACGCGCCGCCGAACCGCTCAGCGACGACCTGATCCGGCAGCATCGGGCCGTGGCCGCCGCCGATTCGGCGCGCGCCGGACCGGCGATGACGGTCAACCTGGTCGGCGGGCAGGACGTGCTGACCGTGCCGACCATGCAGGCCAAGCTGTCCGCGCAACTGCACGGGCTGGGCGGCGGCTTCCTGCCGGAGCCGATGGCCCGGCCCTATATCGAGGCCGGCCACCTGGTCGTGCGCCGCACCGAACGGGTCGCGCCCCTGGGCACCATGCATTGCGCATGGCACGTGCGCTCGGCGACCGGCCCGGGACGGGCGCTGCAGTGGTGGCTAGAGCGCTTCGACAACGAAGGCACGCGGCGCGCGCTGCTCGAAGGGCACCGGGGCCGGTAGCTGCTTGGCGCTATCCATGAGAGACGGGCCGGCCCTTGCGGTTAGAGTGCATCGACCGACAACCGACAAAGAGACCGCCATGACCCTTCGCCCCGTCGCCGACCGGCACCGAACCCCGTCCTCCCGCCACTATGCCGTCGTCGGCGCGGGCATCGCCGGCGTGGCCTGCGCGCGCACGCTGGTCCAGGCCGGCCACCGCGTCAGCGTCTTCGAGCGCGAGGACCAGGTCGGCGGCCGCATGGCCAGCGAGTCCACGCCCTTCGGGCGATTCGACAGCGGCGCCCAATACTTCACCGTGCGCGACCCCCGCTTTGCCCGCGTGCTCGAGGACACGCCGCAGATCTGCAAGCGCTGGAGCGCCAACCTGGTGCGCGTGCTCGATCCGCACGGCCGGGTGGCCGAGGCCGCGCTGCCGGCCATGGAGCCGCACTGGGTCGCGCAGCCGGGCATGGACGCCCTGGTCGCCCATTGGGCCGTGCCGCTCGGCGAATCGCTCCTGACCGGAACCCAGGTGACGCGCATCGAGGCCGATGCGCTCGATCCCAAGCGCTGGCAGCTGCGCACCGCGGGCAGCGACCAGTCGCAGCATGTCTATTCGGGCTTCGACGCGGTACTGCTGGCCGTGCCGCCGGCCCGCACCCGCGAGCTTCTGAACGGCGGCAGGTTGTCCAGGGAAATCGGCAGGCAGATCGAGCCGGTCCGCATCTCGCCCTGCTGGACGCTGATGATCGCCTTCCCGCAGGCCAACCAGCCGACGCTGTCACACCTCGGTCCGCAATGGAACGCGGCGCGCAGCACCCACCACCGGGTCGCCTGGCTGGCACGCGAATCGTCCAAGCCCGGCCGCGATCCGATCGAACGCTGGACCCTGCAGGCCAGCGCCGCCTGGTCTCAGGAGCATCTGCGCGACGACGCAGCGCGGGTCGAGGCCAAGCTGCTGCGCGCCTTCGCCGAGATCACCGGCATCCGAGCCGAGCCCTCGCACGCACAGGCCCGCTGCTGGCCCGAGGCCCAGACCCAGGTGCCGCTGGGCAAGCCGAACCTGTGGGATGCCAAGGCGCGCATCGGCGTGGCCGGCGACTGGTGCATGGGGCATCGCATCGAGGATGCCTTTCTTTCGGGACTCACCCTGGCCCTCAAGACAATATGAAATGAAGCACGGCCCTGGCGGCTTGCGACGTTCAATGAGGCGATGAATCGAATCGGCCGCTTCGCGCCTTCGCCGACCGGGCCGCTGCATGCGGGATCGCTGGTCGCGGCGCTGGCCAGCTGGCTGGATGTGCGGTCGCGCGGCCCGCGGGCGCGCTGGCTGGTGCGCATCGAGGACGCGGACACCGAACGCTGCCTGCCGGGCATGGGCGAACGGATCCTGGCCCAGTTGGCCGACTGCCGGCTGCTGCCCGACGAGCCGCCGGTCTGGCAGACCCGGCGCACCTCCTTGTACGAGCACGCCCTGGCGCGCCTGATCGATGCCGGCTTCGCCTATCCCTGCGGCTGCTCGCGCAAGGACGTCGACGAGGCCCTGGCGCGGCTGGGCGTGGCCCATGCGCGCCATGGAGAGCGCGTCTATCCCGGGACCTGCCGCGACGGGCTGCACGGCAAGCCGGCCCGGGCCTGGCGCTTCGCCGCCACGGCCTTCTCCAACGGCCGCGTAGAGCTGCGCTGGACCGATCGCCGGCTTGGCGAGCAGCAGCAGGACGTGGCCCGCGAGGTCGGCGATTTCGTCCTGCGGCGGGCCGATGGACCCTGGGCCTACCAACTGGCGGTGGTGGTCGACGATGCGGACCAGGGCATCAGCGACGTGGTGCGCGGTGCCGACCTGGCCGACAATACCGCGCGCCAGATCCTGCTGCAGCACGCGCTCGGCCTGCCGACGCCGAGCTACCTGCACACGCCGCTGGTGCTGGGCGCCGATGGCGACAAGCTGTCCAAGCAGAACGGCGCCGAGGCGCTGGCCACCGGCACGCCGGCGCTGGCGCTGGCGGCACTGGATGCGGCGGCGCGGGTGCTGGGCCTGCCGGCCGCCGACGCGGCGACCCCTGGGGAGGCGCTGGCATCGTGGGTGACGGCATGGCGCGGTCTCTACAATCCGCCGCCGTGATGTCCTCCTCCAACAACGACGCTCCCCAGGATCCGGCCGATGCCGAAGCCACCGGCGAGAACCATCCCCTGCACCGCCGCCTGAAGAGCTTCGTCAAGCGCGGCGGCCGCACCACCGAAGGCCAGGCGCGCGCCTACGAGCAATTCGGCCCGAGCTTCCTGCTGTCCTACGCGGCCGAGCCGCTGGACTTCGAGCAGGCCTTCGGCCGCAGCGCACCGACCGTGCTGGAGATCGGCTTCGGCATGGGCGAAGCAACAGCGCACATCGCGGCGCTGATGCCCGAGACCAACTTCCTCTGCTGCGAGGTGCACGAGCCCGGCGTCGGCGCGCTACTGAAGCGCATCGGCGAACTGGAGCTGCGCAACATCCGCATCTGCGCCCATGACGCGGTCGACGTCATCGACCACATGCTTCCCGCGGCATCGCTCGCCGGCGTGCACATCTTCTTTCCGGACCCGTGGCACAAGAAGCGCCACAACAAGCGCCGCCTGATCCAGCCGCCGCTGGTGCGCAAGCTGGCCGAGCGGCTGGCGCCCGGCGGCTACCTGCATTGCGCCACCGATTGGCAGCCCTATGCCGAGCAGATGCTGGAAGTGCTGGGGCAGGAAGCGATGCTGCGCAACAGCGCCGAGGCCTACGCGCCCAAGCCCGCCTACCGGCCGCTGACGAAGTTCGAGAACCGCGGCCTCAAGCTGGGCCACGGCGTCTGGGACCTGGTGTTCCTGCGGCGCTGAAGCGCCGGGCGCCACCCGCATCGCACGAAGCGAACGCGCCCTGCCTGATCAGCCGCTCGGGGGTGCCAGTCAATGCGCCAGGCTGGCCTCGACGGCCGGCGCGACGACGGCTCGTCCCTCGCGCGACTGCATCAGGCTGATCTGCGCCGCCATGATCTGCGCCGCCCGGAAGGCCGATCGGCTGGCGATCTTCGTGTGCGCCACCAGGGCCTGCCAGTCACGCTCGATCTCGGTGCCGGAACGGTCCTCGCGACTGGCCATCAACATCTGGCTCACGTCGACCAGCGCCGCCGCCGAGCTGAGGCAGATGCTGATCGCCGACTGCGCGGCGCTGCCGCGCACCCGTTCCTCGTCGCTCGGCAAGGCGGTGTCCAACAGCTCCAGCGGCATGTTGGCGGTCGGCCCCAGGTAGGGCGTGCCCTGCAATTCGCTGTCCGCGTGGGCCAGCACTTTTTCGATGGCGACCAGCGCGCTTTCGAGCAACGAGATTTCGGTAGACGTTTGCTTCATTTCATCCAGACGGATCGATTCCGTGAGACTGGATGTTGACAGCCCGCGCGGCTTTATCCCTGTGTAAAAAGGCACAAGACAAAAGCATTCTTCAAGAATGTGGCGGCCAGCTGACTCAGCGGTCAGCGCCGCGATGCACAGGCCTCAGCTCGATGGTCTCCGGACCAGTTCGTCGAGCAGTTCGGCGTAGCGCGCGGTGAGCGCTGCGGCACCCGGCAGGAAGCGCGCGATGCGCTCTCGCTGCAGCGCCCGATAGGCATCGATGGCCACATCGTGCTCACCCAGCACGCGCAGCAATTGAGCACTGCCCGCGTCGACGTCGTTGCCGGGATAGAAATAGCCCAGCTCCGGGCACAGCTCGGCGTTATGGACCAGCGCGAAGCCCTGCCAGCACACTTCGAGATAGAAGTAGTTGAGCGGGTTCTCCCATTGGTGGGAGACGACGATGTCGGTGTTCTCGGCCAGGAAGCGCGGCGTCTCGTGCCGGCCCAGGAACACCGCCTTGTGCTCGCGCACGATGTCGAGCTGGTTCATCAGCGTGATGAATTCGAGGCTGTTGCGCGCGATGCCCTCGGCATTGGTGACCTGCAGCAGCTCGATCGAATCCGGGCGCTGCCTATAGGCCGCCTCGGCGATCAGGATCGGGTAGAGGCAGAACTTCACCACGTCGATGTTCGGCTCCATCACCGTGAGCCGGCGACCCCGATCGCCGCGCGGCCTGCAGATGCCGCCATCGGGCAGTGTCGCGCTGCGCTCTTCCAGGAAGACCGGACTCCAGACGAAGGGCACCGCCCTCGCCTCGCGGCGCCGCAGCACCTCGAAGTAGGAGCGGCTGATGCGATCGACCTGCGGGACCATCCAGATGTCGTCGTAGCGCTGGTTGACGAACAGGTGCTCGCCCCACAAGGGACGATCGAAGACGATGGATTCCATCGCATGCACGTATTCGAAGCCGCAGCAGTAGGACACCAGCCGGCCGCCACGGCGCTTGAGCGCGTCGGTCTGGGCGGCATCGATCTGGCCGCCGAGCTCGATCAGCACGTCGAACTGGTCCTGCGACGCGTCGAAGGCCACCGTCGGCCAGCGCTTCAAGTCCCAGGGCAGCGCGTCGGTGATCGGAACGGCCGTGGTGTTGGCGAGCTTCACCGAAGCCACGTTGGGGCAATGCGCGAGCGCCTCGGCCAGGAACACCGCGTTCTGCTTGATGCCGTTGTTCCATAGGGTTTCGGCGGGCTCGCGCAGACCGATGGTGATGCCTATGCGCAACCCATCGCGCCGGGTCGCCGGCGTCATTGCCGGGCCTTCGGGTGAATTGAGGGCGCTGTCATTCAAAGCTCCTTCCTTGTGCGTAGTCGGCAATTCTGGCTTTTCTCGAATTAATGCTTTAGTTATCCATCCAGCTGGCCAAGCGCTTTGATTTTCTGTGGCATCCGAGAGACAAAGTGATCCATTCACTTTTCAAATCGCTCGATTTGTGTGTGTTATCCCTCACTTGCTAATTAAGATCCGCTCGCAAGTCCGGCGGTGATCGATTGGTTGGCTACAGTCATTTCGAAGCTCCGGAAGAGAGCGAGAGGAGCCCCGGCAAGCTGGCCGCGGCGGGCATTTCAGCGTCGTCCTGGCCAAGTCGAATTCATGAACAAGTCCTACCGCAGTATTTGGAACGAAGCGCTCGGCGCCTGGGTCGCCGCTTCCGAGACCACTGCGGCGAAGGGCAAGAAGGCCCGCTCCGCCACCTGCGGCGGAACCAGCCTCGGTGGGCTGGCCACCAGCGCGACCCTGCTGAGCATGTTCGCCCTCGCCGGCAGTCTGGTTGGCATCAGCGACGCCTACGGCCAGGTCACGCCCGAGGCAGCTTGCACCGCGAACGCGGGCGGCACGATGTACAACGCCGACCCCACTTGCGTCAATTACGTCAACAACACCCGGATCCTTCTCAATTCGCTGTCGACCTCGACCTCGACCGGTCTGAGCACCTCGGTGAGCCGCGATGCGAGCCTCTCGACGGGAATCAGTTCGCTCTCGACCGGATTGAGCACGACCAACAGCAACGTCACGACGCTGTCGACCTCGACGTCGACCGGGCTCAGCACTGCAACCAGCGGCATTGCCAGTCTTTCGACGGGAACCGCTTCGCTATCTACCGGCTTGAGCAGCGCCGTCAGCCGCGATGCGAGCCTGTCGACGAGTCTTGGGACTCTGTCGACTTCGACATCGACAGGGCTCAGCACTGCGACAAGCGGCATTGCCAGCCTCTCGACCGGGACCAGTTCGCTGTCGACCGGGCTCAGCACGGCGAACAGCAATGTTTCGAGTCTCTCGACGGGTGTTGGCACCTTGTCGACCTCGACTTCCACCGGTTTGAGCACCGCTGCGAGCGGCATCGCGAGTCTCTCGACAGGAACCAGTTCGCTATCTGCAGGTCTGAGCACGGCCAATAGCGGTGTTGCAAGTCTGTCGACCGGGCTCAGCACCGCCAATAGCAACGTTTCGAGCCTCTCGACCAGCGTTGGCACCCTGTCGACTTCGACATCCACCGGGTTGAGCACGGCGAACAGCGGCATCGCCAGTCTCTCGACGGGGACCAGTTCGCTATCTACCGGGCTGAGCACGGCCAATAGCGGTGTTGCAAGTCTGTCGACCGGAGCGAGTTCTTTGTCGACCGGGCTCAGCACCGCCAACAGCAACGTTTCGAGCCTCTCGACCAGTGTTGGCACCCTGTCGACCTCGACGTCCACCGGGTTGAGCACGGCGAACAGCGGCGTCGCCAGTCTCTCGACGAGTGTTGGAACTCTGTCGACTTCAACCTCGACCGGCCTGAGCACCACTGTCAGCCGCGATGCGAGCCTCTCCACGGGTGTGGCGACTCTGTCGACTTCGACATCGACCGGCCTCAGCACTGCGACAAGCGGCATTGCCAGCCTCTCGACCGGGACCAGTTCGCTGTCGACCGGGCTCAGCACGGCGAACAGCAATGTTTCGAGCCTCTCGACGGGCGTTGGCACCTTGTCGACCTCGACTTCCACCGGTTTGAGCACCGCTGCGAGCGGCATCGCGAGTCTCTCGACGGGGACCAGTTCGCTATCTACAGGTCTGAGCACGGCCAATAGCGGTGTTGCAAGTCTGTCGACCGGGCTCAGCACCGCCAATAGCAACGTTTCGAGCCTCTCGACCAGCGTTGGCTCCTTGTCGACTTCGACATCCACCGGGTTGAGCACGGCGAACAGCGGCATCGCCAGTCTCTCGACCGGAACCAGTTCGCTGTCGACCGGGCTCAGCACGGCGAACAGCAATGTTTCGAGCCTCTCGACGGGCGTTGGAACGCTGTCGACATCAACCTCGACCGGCTTGAGTACCGCTGTCAGCCGCGATGCGAGCCTCTCCACGGGTGTGGCGAATCTGTCGACTTCGACATCGACCGGCCTCAGCACCGCGACCAGCGGCATTGCCAGTCTTTCAACGGGGACCAGTTCCCTATCGACAGGTCTGAGCACCACCAACAGCAATGTCGCGAGTCTGTCGACCGGCGCAACTTCCCTTTCGACCGGGCTGAGCACGGCAAACAGCAACGTGGCGACCCTGTCGACATCGACTTCGACCGGACTCAGCACCGCGACGAGCAGCATTGCCAGCCTTTCGACTGGAACGAGTTCACTCTCGACGGGGCTGAGCACGGCCAATAGCAACGTTTCGAGCCTCTCGACGAGTGTGGGCACCTTGTCGACCTCGACCTCCACAGGCTTGAGCACCGCCAACAGTGGAATTGCGAGCTTGTCGACGGGCGCCAGTTCACTCTCGACCGCGCTCAGCACGACGAACAGCAATGTTGCAAGTCTGTCGACAGGGACCAGCTCGCTGTCGACCGGGTTGAGCACGGCCAACAGCAACGTTTCGAGCCTCTCGACAAGCGTTGGCACTCTGTCGACTTCGACATCCACCGGCCTCAGCACCGCGACCAGCGGCATCGCCAGTCTTTCAACCGGAACCAGCTCCTTGTCGACCGGGCTGAGCACCGCAAACAGCGGGATCGCGAGCCTGTCGAGCGGCACCAGTTCGCTTTCAACCGGACTCAGCACCGCGACGAGCGGCATTGCCAGCCTTTCGACTGGAACGAGTTCACTCTCGACCGGGCTCAGCACTACCAACAGCAATGTGGCTACCCTGTCGACCTCCGCGTCGACCGGCCTCAGCACTGCAACCAGCGGCATCGCCAGCTTGTCGACCGGGACCAGTTCGCTGTCGACCGGGTTGAGCACTGCCAATAGCAATGTTTCGACCCTCTCGACGGGTCTCGCAACTTTGTCGACTTCGACGTCGACCGGATTGAGTACCGCTGCCAGTGGAATTGCCAGCCTTTCGACCGGAACCAGCTCACTATCGACCGGGCTCAGCACAGCCAACAGCAACGTTGCGAGTCTGTCGACCGGGGCCAGTTCGTTGTCGACTGGGTTGAGCACAGCCAATAGCAACGTGACGACTCTGTCGACATCGACGTCGACCGGGCTGAGCACCGCAACCAGCGGCATCGCCAGCCTGTCGACCGGAACCAGTTCCCTATCGACCGGCCTGAGCACGACCAATAGCAACGTGGCCACCCTGTCGACGTCGACGTCGACCGGCCTCAGCACCGCAACCAGCGGCATCGCCAGCTTGTCGACCGGAACGAGCTCGCTTTCGACAGGCTTGAGCACGACCAACAGCAATGTCGCCAGTCTCTCGACCGGCGTCAGTACCGCCGCCAGCGGCGTCACCAGCCTTTCCACTGGTCTGAGCACGACGAACAGCAGCATCGCAACGCTGTCGACGTCAACATCGACCGGCCTCAGCACCGCTGCCAGTGGCATCGCCAGCCTGTCGACTGGAACCAGCTCGCTTTCGACTGGGCTGAGCACGACCAATAGCAACGTGGCCACCCTGTCGACATCGACGTCGACCGGCCTCAGCACCGCAACCAGCGGCATCGCCAGCCTGTCGACCGGAACCAGTTCCCTATCGACCGGCCTGAGCACGACCAATAGCAACGTCGCCAGCCTATCGACCGGCGTCAGCACGGCCACCAGCAGCGTTGCGAGTCTTTCCACTGGCCTGAGCACGACGAACAGCAGCGTCGCAACGCTGTCGACGTCAACATCGACAGGCCTCAGCACCGCTGCCAGTGGCATCGCGAGCCTGTCGACTGGAACCAGCTCGCTTTCGACTGGGTTGAGCACGACCAATAGCAACGTGGCTACCCTGTCGACATCGACGTCGACCGGCCTCAGCACCGCAACCAGCGGCATCGCCAGCCTGTCGACCGGAACCAGTTCCCTATCGACCGGCCTGAGCACGACCAATAGCAACGTCGCCAGCCTCTCGACCGGCGTCAGTACCGCCACCAGCGGCGTCACTAGCCTTTCCACTGGCCTCAGCACAACGAACAGCAGCGTCGCAACGCTGTCGACGTCAACATCAACTGGCCTCAGCACCGCAACCAGCGGCATCGCAAGCCTTTCGACCGGAACGAGTTCGCTTTCGACAGGCTTGAGCACGACCAACAGCAGCATCGCAACGCTGTCGACGTCAACATCGACAGGCCTTAGCACCGCAACCAGCGGTATCGCCAGCTTGTCAACCGGAACGAGTTCGCTTTCGACAGGCTTGAGCACGACAAACAGCAGCGTCGCAACGCTGTCGACGTCAACATCGACAGGCCTTAGCACCGCTGCCAGTGGCATCGCAAGCCTTTCGACCGGAACCAGTTCGCTTTCGACTGGGCTGAGCACGACCAATAGCAACGTGGCGACCCTGTCGACCTCCACGTCGACCGGCCTCAGCACCGCAACCAGCGGCATCGCCAGCTTGTCGACCGGAACGAGCTCGCTTTCGACAGGCTTGAGCACGACCAACAGCAATGTCGCCAGCCTCTCGACCGGCGTCAGTACCGCCACCAGCGGCATCGCAAGCCTTTCGACCGGGACGAGCTCGCTGTCGACTGGGCTGAGCACGACCAATAGCAACGTGGCCACCCTGTCGACATCGACGTCGACTGGGCTGAGCACCGCAACCAGCGGCATCGCCAGCCTGTCGACCGGAACCAGCTCCCTATCGACCGGCCTGAGCACGACCAATAGCAACGTCGCCAGCCTATCGACCGGCGTCAGCACGGCCACCAGCAGCGTTGCGAGTCTTTCGACCAGCCTCAGCACCACCGACAGCAGTGTCGCAAGCCTGTCCACCGGCGCAAGTTCGTTCTCGACCGGCCTGAGCACGACCAACAGCAACGTCGCCAGCCTCTCGACCGGCTTCGGCTCGCTGTCCACCGGCTTCGTTTCCCTCTCGACCGGGGTCAGCACGCTGTCGACTTCCGCCTCCACGGGCATTGCCAGCGTCTCCACCAGCGCCAGTTCTCTGTCGACCGGGCTCAGCACCACGAACAGCAATGTGGCGAGCCTTTCCACGGGCGTGAGCACCGCGACCAGCGGCATCGCCAGCTTGTCAACCGGCGTGAGCACGGCCACCAGCGGCGTCGCCAGCCTCTCGAGCGGCCTGAGCACGACAAACAGCAACGTCGCCAGCCTGTCCACCGGCGTCAGCACTGCCACCAGCGGCGTGGCGAGCCTTTCCACGGGCCTCAGCACCACCGACAGCAACGTGGCGAGCCTGTCGACCGGGGCCAGTTCACTGTCGACCGGACTCAGCACCGCCAACAGCAATGTCGCAAGCCTGTCCACCGGGGTCAGCACCGCGACCAGCGGCGTGACGAGCCTCTCCACCGGTCTCAGCAGCACCAACAGCAATGTCGCCAGCCTGTCCACCGGCGTGAGCACCGCGACCAGCGGCATCGGCAGCCTGTCGACCGGCCTCAGCACCACCAACAGCAACGTGGCGACGCTCTCGACCGGCATCAGCACCGCAACCAGCGGAGTCGCCAGCCTGTCCACCGGCTTGAGCACGACCAACAGCAACGTGGCGAGCCTGTCCACCGGCCTGGACACGCTGTCGACCTCGACCTCCACCGGGCTCAGCACCGCGACCAGCAACGTCGCCAGCCTGTCGACCGGCCTGAGCACGACCAACAGCAATGTGTCCAGCCTGTCCACCGGGGTCAGCACCGCGACCAGCGGCGTGGCGAGTCTCTCGACCGGCCTCAGCACCACCAACAGCAACGTGGCGAGCCTGTCGACCGGTGTCGATTCGGTCTCGACCGGACTCAGCACGGCCAATAGCAACGTGGCGAGCCTGTCCACCGGCGTGAGCACCACGACCAGCAGCGTGGGCAGCCTCTCGACCGGGCTCAGTACCACCAATAGCAGCGTGGCGACCTTGTCGACCAGCGTCAGCACCGCGACCAGCGGCGTCGTCAGCCTGTCGACGGGCCTGAGCACGACCAACAGCAGCGTCGCGAGCCTGTCCACCGGATTCGGTTCGATCTCGACCGGCTTCAACTCGATCTCGACCGGCTTCACTTCGCTTTCCACCGGTGTCAGCGCACTGTCGACCTCCACCTCGACCAGCGTCGCCAGCCTGTCGACCAGCACCAGCTCGCTGTCGACCGGGCTCAGCACCACCACCAAGAGCCTGAACACGGTTGCGGCGGGCGCGGCAGCCGGCCTTGGCGGCGGCTCGACCTACGATGCCGCGACTGGCACCTGGTCCGCGCCCACCTATTCCGTCCAGAACGCGGATGGCACGAGCCGGACGGTCAACAACGTTGGCGACGCCATCAGCGGCATCGCGTCGCAGGGCACCAGCTACTTCCACACCAACTCGAGCCTGCCGGATGCGTCGGCCACCGGCACCAACGCGGTGGCGGTCGGTCCGCAGGCCGTCGCCAGCGGCGCCAACTCGGTGGCGATGGGCAACAACGCCCAGGCCACCGGCACCAATGCGATCGCGATCGGCACCGGCGCGCTGGCCACCGGCTCGCAGGCGATCGGCGCCCAGGCCCGCGCCGGCGGCGGCGGGGTGGCGGTCGGCGACAACGCCGATGCCGGCGGAACGCCGCTCAGCGCTGCCACCAACATCTCGCGCGGCACCGCGATCGGCTTCGGCGCGGTGGTGCAGCAGAGCGGCGGCGTGGCGCTCGGCACCGGCTCGGTCGCCAACCGGGCCGGCGGCACCGTGGTCGAGGCGCTGTCCGGCGCCACCGTCAACACCCAGGCCGCGGTGTCGGTCGGCAGCCCCGGCGCCGAGCGCCAGATCACCAACGTGGCGGGCGGCACCCAGCCGACCGATGCGGTCAACGTGCGCCAGCTGCAATCGGTCACCGCCGGCGACATCAAGTACGGCACCAACTCCGACGGCTCGACCAACTACGGCCAGGTCACCCTCGGCAATGGCCAGGCACCGAACGGCACCCGCGTGTCGAACGTGGCCGACGGCATCCTGCCGAACGACGCCGTCAATGTCGGCCAGTTGCAGCAGGTACAGAGCCAGTTGGCTCAGACCTCCAGCGTGGCCTATTCCGGCATCGCGATGGCCTTCGCGATGAGCGGCACCTACCTGCCCACGCTGGCACCTGGCGAGAAGACGGTCGGCGTGGGCCTCGGCAGCTACCAGGGCTATGGCGCGGTGTCCCTCAATTTCAAGCAGCTCTCGGACGACGGCAAGATGTCCTGGGGCGCGGGCGTGTCCAGCACCGGCAAGAATTGGGGCGTGAACGCCGGCGTCGGCTGGAAGTGGAAGTAAGCTGCCGACACCGCCCGGGGGCGGCGCCCGCGGCCGGGTCGCGGGCGCGCGGCGCAGTCCAGCGACCATCCTGACCACCATGCGCATCGGCATCTCCGTCATCACCCACCAGGGCCAGAACATCTGGGAGAACGGACTGGGGCAGAACGTCGTCTTCCTGGCGCGGCTGTTCCAGCGGCTGCCCTTCGTGCGCTCGGTCGTGCTGCTCGACGTGGGCGACCAGCCGCGCATGCCCGAGCAGGTCGACATCGACATGCTGGGGCTGCGACTGATGCCGGCGCGCGCCGCGTCGGATGAGGTCGACGTGATCGTCGAGATGGCCGGCGCGCTCGATCCGCAATGGCTGGCGCTGCAGCGGGCCCGGGGCAGGAAGGTGGTCTATCACTGCGCGGGGCAGCCCTATGTGGGCTTGATCGAGTCCGCGGTGTTCGACCGGCCCGGGCATTTCCACCAGCCGGAGCGCTGCGACGAGGTCTGGCTGCTGCCCAAGGACGAGGGCTTCGCGCCGATGCTGCGTACCCTGCATCGCTGCCCGGTGCACCTGGCCCCCTTCATCTGGGAGCCGCTCTTCCTGAAGCGCCGTATCGACGAGGTCGAGGCCCTGGGCCATCGCTTCGGCTGGCGCGCACCGGAGCCGGCCGGCGAAGGGACCGCGGCGGGCCTTCGCGTGGCCATCTTCGAACCGAACGTGTCGGTCGTGAAGACATCCAGCATCCCGATGCTGGCCTGCGACGAAGCCTTTCGCGCCGATCCGTCCAGCATCCGGAAGATGCTCGTGCTCAACACGCTGCACCTCAAGGACCATCCGACGATGCTCTACCTGGCGAATTCGCTGGACCTGGTCCGGCAGCACCGGGCGCTGTTCCTGGGCCGGCATGACTTCGTCGGCTTCATGGTCGAGCATGGCGATGCGGTGATGTCGCACCAGTGGCAGAACGCGCAGAACTACAACTACCTGGACGCGCTCTACGGCGACTATCCGCTGGTGCACAACTCGCCCTGGCTGGAAGGCTTCGGCGCCGGCTACCACTACTGCGGCTTCGACGCGGCCGCCGCCGGCCGCCAACTGCGCTACGCGGCTGCCCGACACCAGGCCCAGCGCGAATCGTATCGCGCACGCTCGCAGCGCGTCTTCGACGCGGTGGATCCGTTCTCCGACGCCAACCTGCGCGCCTACGCCGACCTTCTGAAGCGCCTTTGCAGCGACACGCCGGAGCTGCTCGCGGCATGACGACGAAGGCACTCAGGGTCGGCGTCTCGATCTACGTGCGCAAGGGCGAGCAGTCGCTCTGGGAGAACGGCATCTTCCAGAACTGCCTGTTCCTGGTGATGCTGCTGATGCGCTCGCCCTGCGTGGCGCAGGCCTACCTGGTCACCGGCGGCGGCGACGGCGGACCCGAAGACGCCAAGGGTTTCCTGTCGGATTCGCCGGTGCCGGTGATCGACATGCAGGCCGCGGCGGCCACGCTCGACGTGATGATCGAGATGAGCGCCCAGCTCGACCTGCAATGGGCCATCGCCTTCCGTGCGCGGGGCGGCAGGATCGCCTCGATGCGAGTCGGCAACGACTACGTCATCGACATCGAGCGCATGCTCTTCGACAAGCCGCACGGCCTGCTGGTGACCGGCGCGCCCTACGACGAGATCTGGACGCTGCCCGAGTACGAGACGACCTGCGTGCCCTACTTCGCGAGCGCCTTCCGCGCACCAGTCCACATGCTGCCCCACCTCTGGAGCCCGGTGGTGCTCGAACGCGCAGCCAGCAAGCTGCCGCCGGGCCAGGCCTTCGGCTACCAGCCCGGGCGCCGGCGCTGGCGGGTGGCGATGTTCGAGCCCAACATCTGCATGGTCAAGACCAGCCACATCCCGCTGCTCGCCTGCGAATCCGCGCATCGCGCCGACCCCGGCCTGCTCGAGCATGTCTACGCCTACAACACCTTCCACATGAAGGACCACCCGGTCTTCAACGGCTTCGCCAACAGCCTCGACATCGTGCGCCACGGCCTGGCCAGCTTCGAGGGCCGCTTCCCGGTCTGGCAGGTGATGGCCGCCAACGTCGACGCGGTGATGAGCCATCACTGGGAGAACGGGCAGAACTACCTCTACTACGAAGCCTTGCACGGCGGCTATCCGCTGGTGCACAACTCGCACCTGATCGGCGAGTGCGGCTGGCGCTACCACGGCTTCGATTGCGAGGAAGCTGGGCTCGCACTGCGCCAGGCCTTCGAGCAGCATGATGCCGAGCTGCCTGCCTACCGCGCGCGGGCCCGCGCCTTCCTGGCCACGCTCGATCCCGAAGCCGAGGCGAACGTGCGTTGCTACAGTGCAGCCATCGAACGGCTCTGCGCCAGCTGACGAGCCGCCGCCCCGCACGCACCACCGCACACTATGCGTCATCTCGCCCGCATTCGCCTGGCCGCCCTCATCGCCCTCTTCCTGGCGGGCCTTCTCGCCGCCTTCGTCGCAGAAGCCCAGGGCGTGCTGGTGCCGCAGGCCCCGCCGCCCCCGGCGCAGGACGTGCTGACGCGCGCCGCCGGCAGCGTCGGCGTCAAGCGTTGCCTGCCGGCCATCACCCGGCTCGCGAGCCTGGTCGTGCAGGGCAGCCGGGCCCAGGACGTGCTGCTCGACTGGGACCGCAAGCAGCCCGACCTCGGCCCGGTGTTCTCGCTGGTCGGCCTCGAATTCCCGAATGCCGGCATGGCCGCATCGATCACCGCGATCCCCGAGCCCGGCGGCAACTGCACCGTCTCGGCCGAACGCATCTCGGTGGCGCCCTACACCTGCGCCAGCATCGCCCAGCAGGAGCTGGCCGGCTACCAGATGACCAAGCTGCTGCCGATCTTCACCGTCTACACCGACCCGAAGGAGCCGAGCTCCTCGGTCTCGCTGATCGACTCGCCGCCGGGTTGCCTGGTGATTCGGCGATTCGTCGAATACGGCTGGCGCGATCCGGCGGCGCGGCCGGCCTCGGCTCCGCCCGCCAAGCGCTGACGATCGTTTCGCTATGAGCTCCATCTACACCCTTGTCGCCGCCAGGCATGGCCGCTTCTTCGTCAATCGGGGCGACACCTACATCGGGCAGAGCCTGCAGCGCTACGGCGAATGGTCCGAAGCGGAAATCACGCTGTTCGGCCAGTTCGTGCGTGCCGGCGACACGGTGGTCGAGGCCGGCGCCAACATCGGTTCCCACACCGTCTGGCTGTCGAAGCAGGTCGGCGACGCCGGATGCGTGCATGCCTTCGAGCCGGCGCGCCATACCTTCCAGCTGCTCTGCGCCAACCTGGTGGCCAACGATTGCCTCAACGTGCGAGCGGCACAGCAGGCGGTCGGCCATGATGTCGGCAGCATCGCCTTCCCCCTGCTCGACCCGCGCCGCAGCTGGAATTTCGGTGGCGCCTCACTGAAGAAGAACTGGACGGACGCCAGCGAGACCGTGGCCTGCACCACGCTGGACGCGCTGGAACTGCCGGCGCTCGACCTCATCAAGGCCGACGTGGAGGGATTCGAGCTCGAAGTGCTGGCCGGCGCCCGGGACAGCATCGCGCGCCATCGCCCGGTGGTCTACCTGGAGATCAACGGCGCAGCGGTCCGCGACGGCGCCGTGGCGCTGCTCGAACCGCTGGGCTATTCCTGCTGGTACTTCATCACGCCGATGTTCTCGCCGGACAACTGGCTGGGGCAGCCCGAAGACATATTCAAGGACTATTCATTCGACCTGCTGTGCCTTCCGGACGAAGGCTTCACGGTCGAGGGCATGGCACGGGCCGGCGTGGCCGACGGCACGGTGAGCTACTCGGCGACCGAGGTTCGCTGGGCGACGCCTGCCTGGCAGAGTGCCCGGGTGACGCGCAAGCCTTAAAGCGTGGTCCCTGGCCCGGCCACGGCCAGCAGCGCCGACAGCTCGCGCGCGATCGCCTCGACCTCCTCGATCGGCATGTCGCGCACCGCGAAGGCGCGCTTGACGTTGGGGCTCTCGCGGGTGGAAGCGATCCACTCGGCGCGAGAGGCCACGTCGTGGTGCAGATGCACCAGCGGCGCCTGCAGGGACATCCACCTGTAGCCCAGGCGCGAGGCCCGCATCAGCAGTTCGTCGTCCTCGCCGCCCCAGCCCTCCAAGCGCGGGTCGTAGCCGCCCAGGCGCAGATAGACCTCGCGCCGGAAGAAGACGATGCCGCCGTTGGCGCTGGCATAGATCAGGTTCGCATCCGACGGCAGCCGATCCGGGTCGAGCGGCCCGAAGACATCGAAGCGGCCGCTGTCGACGAAGGCCTTCTTCATCTCGCCCTGCACGTTGATGACCGAGCCATAGGGACACAGCACATCGCAATCGCCCTTGTCGATCAGCGAATCGATCGCATGGCGCAGATGAAAGGGCGTGGCGATCGAGTCGGCGTCATGGAAGCACACCACCCTGCTGCTGGAGAGCCTGAAGCCCATGTTGTAGAGCCTGGATTTCGGGAAGGGACCGGCGTGGTGCACGAACACATGGCGCACCCTGGGGTCGTTGATGCGGCGCCAGTCGAAGCGCGGCTCGGTGTCGGCCTCCATCAGCCAGATGCGGAAGTCGGCATAGGTCTGCGTCAGGTGCCGCAGCACCGCGTGGAGGTTCTCGCGCCGCTCCTCGTTGCCTTCGCGATAGGACATGACGATATCCAGGTCGCGCAGCGAGATCGGTTCGGCATCGTACATGCCGCGATTGTCCTACGCCGTGCTGCCCAGCCGCCGCAACGCCTCGGGCGCGAGCAGCTCGATCTGCCCGTAGCCGAGGCCGATCAGTCCCTCGTCGGCCAGCGCATTGAGTTCCTTCGACAGCGTCTGCCGCGTCACGCCCAGCATCATCGCGAGCGCCTCCTGCGGCAGCCGGATGCTGGCCCGCGCCACCGGCGACTGCGTCACGTCGCCGTGCGACAGGGTCAGGAGCCGGCGCGCCACGCGGGCGCGCAGGCCGCGCAGGGTGGCGTCCTCCATCAGCCCGTAGAGCCCGCGCACCCGCGCCGCCAGCAGCGCCGCCACTGCGCGGGCGAAGGCCGCGCCCTGCATCTGCTGCGCGAAGGCCTCGGCAGGCAGCACCAGCAGGTCGAGCGCGCTGAGCGCGGTGGCGTCGTGGGTGCGCGGGGAGCCGTCGATCAGGCTGATCTCGCCGAACCAGTTGCCGGGCTCCAGCACCGCGAGGATGGCTTCGCGGCCGTCCTGGCGCAGGGTCGAGATCTTGATCATGCCGGCCGCCAGCCCGAAGAAGCCGGCCCCTGCCGCATGCACCGGGTCGCCCTGGCGGAACACCATCGCGCCGCGCCGCAGGTGCACCAGCTCGACCGCGCCGAGCAGCGCCTCGCGCTGGGCGCGGGCCATCGAGGCGAACCAGGGATTGGCTTCCATCGCCGCCCGATGCGCGGCGGAGATCGGCGGGTGGAGCGGGGGCGGCATCGTCGTCCGGGGGTTTACCAGGGTCGCAAATTGTCAATTTTTTGACAGTTGGGCGTCAAGCGCGGGTCTACAGTCGGCCGCACAACCACCAGGACAAGCACGATGAACGCCAGAGCCAATTTCCTTCGCATGCAGGACAGCACACAGGAAGACTGGAAGCTGATCGGCGGCGAATACATGCAGTTCGCGGCCGGCCTGCCCGCGCGGGTGATCAAGCACCTGCAGCTGCTCGAAGGAGACTACGGCGGCTTCCCGATCGACCGCTACAACCACTCGCTGCAGACCGCGACACGTGCGCTGCGCGATGGCCGCGACGACGAATACGTGGTCTGCGCGCTGCTGCACGATATCGGCGACACCCTCGGCACGATGAACCACCCGGACGTCGCGGCCGCGATCCTCAAGCCCTTCGTGACCGAGGAGAACCACTGGATGGTCGCCCACCACGGCATCTTCCAGGGCCACTTCTTCTTCCATCACATCGGCCTGGACCGCGACATGCGCGAGAACTTCCGCAGCCATCCCTGCTTCGATCGCACCGCGGAGTTCTGCGAGCTCTACGACAACCCGGCCTTCGACCCGAAGGCGGAGACCCTGCCGATCGCCGAATTCGAACCGATGCTGCGCCGCCTGATGGCGCAGCCGCGCCAGAGCATCTACAAAGCCGCCACGTCGGCCAATGCCGCCGCAGCCACCGCCTGACCCGCCCCAAGAAGGAGACCCCGATGAACGCCAGCACCCCGTCCGAGATCCAGAAACTCGTCAGCGCCGAGGAGTGGCAGCTGCGCGTCGACCTGGCCGCCTGCTACCGCCTGGTCGCGCTCTACGGCTGGAGCGACCTCGTCTTCACCCACATCAGCGTGCGCATACCCGGCCCGGAGCATCATTTCCTGATCAATCCCTACGGCTTGATGTTCGACGAGATCACCGCATCGAGCCTGATCAAGGTCGACCAGGACTGCAACAAGATCATCGACTCGCCCTATCCGGTGAACCCGGCCGGCTTCGTGATCCACAGCGCGGTGCATGCGGCGCGCGAGGACGTGCAGTGCGTGCTGCACACCCATACCCGCGCCGGCGTCGCCGTCAGCGCCCAGAAGAAGGGCGTGCTGCCGATCAGCCAGCAGTCGACCTTCGTGCTGGGCTCCCTGGCCTATCACGACTACGAGGGCGTGGCCTTCCGCGACGACGAGAAGCCGCGCCTGCAGGCCGACATGGGCAACGCCAACTTCCTGATGCTGCGCAACCATGGCCTGCTCACCGTTGGCAAGACCGTGGCAGATGCCTTCCTGGCCATGTACACCTTCGAGAACACCTGCCAGATCCAGATCGCGGCCCAGGCAGGCGGCAGCGAACTCACCCAGGTCGACCCGCGCATCGTCGAGGGCGTGGCCCATGCGATGAAGGTCCAGACCGGCGGCCTGGGCGGGGCCTTCGTCTGGCCTTCGCTGATTCGCAAGCTGGATCGGGTGGACGGCAGTTACAAGAATTGAAGCACCCCCCATGCGGCTTCGCCGCTCCCCCCTCTCTACCGCCTTCGGCGGGGAGGGGGGCGCACCCGGCGGCCTGGCAGAGCCAGTTCCGCGGGTGCCCGCGAAGGGCGGCCGGCTTCGCGGCCGCGGATCGGGAGGTGGATGTCGCGTCATGCGATGCGGGTGGCGCGCGGCGGCATGGAAACTGACAGGCACCCGGTCGCAATTTGCGTCGCGCAGTTGATCGCACGGTCTCGAAGGCCGTCCTTTGCTGTCGGCGCTCAGCACTCGCCTTCGCTGGTGGGGCCGTAGGTGCACGCGAATGGATCGTTCCATCGGTAGCCCCTGTGGAACAGATGGGCGACGTCACCCGTGTCCCAGAACAAGGTGCCATTGCCGCTCGAAGAGAGCTTCCACTTGCCGCGGGTGTTGTCGCTGAATTCGACGGAGCCCTTCGCATAGCAGGGTGAGTACCTGTCGTGCGCACCCATCTTCGCGGGGACCGCATAGGCGTTCAGGAAGAAGCGCTTGACCTCGCTTCTCGATGGCTTGAACGCCTTGCAGTACTTCTTTTCCAGTTCGTCGTTGTCGTCATCGCTTTTTCCGACTTCGGTGATCTGGATGCCGGTGACGGTTCGCGGCTTTGGCCTCTCGTGCTGATGGGCCTGGATGGCCAGCGGGTGGAAAAGAAGAATGCAGCCGGCCATTGCGATGCAGATGAATGGCTTCACCATTTCGCTGTTCCCGCCTCGGTCTTGACCTTGTAGGAGACCTGGGGATGCTTGTAGACCTCGTTCATTGAAACGCTCAACGTGTTCGCCAGTTCCTTGACCAACCAGCGCAAGGAATCATTTTGTTGATCGTTGATCGTCTCGTAGATCGCGTTTTCACCCTCGCCTGACACGGGCCTGCCGACGATCTCGACCCCTATGGCATCCGCATTGGATGGGAACCTGCGAGGAAAATCCTTTTGCTGCTCGAACCTCGACAGATTCTTGACGCCCCGGATTTGCCCGGCTGCTTTCAACTCTGCCGACGAGCAGTTGTGGGTCTCGATGCAGCGTGACTTCAGATGCCCGACATGGTTAGTGACGCGATACAGCGACGCCGTCTGGTAGATCTGACCGTCGCGGTCGATGAGGAAGTGGGCGCCATTCGCCTTAGGCTGCTGATAGCTGGCAAATGCGCCTTCCGCCGTTGATCCGCCGGTTTGATGGACCACGATGCCATTGACCTTGTCCAGCTTTCCGCTTTCGATGTTGGGGATGATCTTCAGCTTGATCCTCGATCCGGCATCAACGTGCCCGTCTTTCGTGATGTACAGCATGGTCGTCTCAAGCCTCCTTGTTCGCCCGGATGTCGAAGCCCGCGGCCACGGTTCCCGCCGAACCGCCGCGCTCGTTCTGAACAACATATTCGAGCTTGACCTTTGCGAATGAGAGGCTGATCTGTTCTCTCACGCGGTCCATCGAATCCGTCGCGCCCGGTCCGACCGACGTCACGATCACGTCATCCATCACGATCTTCATGAACTCCAGAGGCGAGCCGCCAGCCTTCCTCACGGTGAGGGTTGCATTGGCAATGTGTTTTCCCGTTAGGCAGAACTTCATGAGGTTGGGGCTGGAACGATCGACGTAGTGGTCCAAGTTCAGGTCGCACACGGTTGCCTTTCCTGAGCCTCCCCCGCTTCCGCTATGCGTGCTCGATTTCTGGCTCACTTCCCAATCCCAACGAAGCACCTCGATCTCGTCCTTGTGGCTCGAGTCCTGCGCCTCGCCGTTGATTCCGCTCAGTTTTAGAAAGATGTCTTGTGCCAATGTCGGCTCCCAGGTGGTTGAGTTGTGGACGGTGCGCGCTTGTTGCGAACCCCGGGCATTACCGTTTGGTTGTGAGATGGCGGCAATGGGAAATTTCCGATCGTTCCAGGAATATTTCCGAAGAAGTTCCAACCCCCTGGCGGCAAGCGCCACTCTTCATCCACTGCGGTGGAGGCTGCAGAGCAGAGCCTTCACGTGTCGGGGCGGCGATCAAGCGCCGCACATGAGAACTGCACCACTTCCTGAAGCGAGCATCCCACCGTTGGTGCGCAAGCGATCGCTCTGAAGCTTGGCTCAGGCCCGCACGCGCGCACCGAAGGCGTGCGGCGCATTCGAAGCAACCCGCCGGCCCATCACCCAGCGGGCTTTTTCACGCCCGACGCCGGCACGCCGCTTGCATGATGTTGACCACTCAACACTGATACAAAAATCATGTTGAACAATCAACATATTCTGCCTAAGATGCCGGCACTGGTTCACGAAAAAAGCGTCTGCCCACCTATGAAACACGCCAAGGAGTGCCATCCATGCTGAGCGAAGAGAAGAACCGCCTGCTGACCGAAGTCGGCCCCGACAAGCCGATGGGCCAATACCTGCGCCGCTACTGGCACCCGATCGCCGGCACCAGCGAGTTCGACGACCAGGCCGTCAAGCCGGTGCGCATCCTGGGAGAGGACCTGGTGCTCTACAAGGACCTGAGCGGCAACTACGGACTGGTCGACCGGCACTGCCCGCACCGCAATGCCGACATGTCCTTCGGCTTCGTCGAGAAGTGCGGGCTGCGCTGCAGCTACCACGGCTGGCAGTACGAGGCCTCCGGCCAGTGCATCCACCAGCCCTTCGAAGAGGTTGCCGACCCGAGCGCGCGGATGCGCAAGAACACCGCCATCAAGGCCTACCCGGTGCAGGAGAAGGCCGGCCTGCTGTGGGCCTACATGGGCCCGCAACCGGCGCCGCTGCTGCCCGACTGGGAGCTCTTCCATGCGAAGAACGGGTTCGCCCAGGCCGTGTTCGCCGAGATTCCCTGCAACTGGTTCCAGTGCCAGGAGAACTCGATAGATCCGGTGCATTTCGAGTGGACCCACAACAACTGGACCACTCGCCTCGCCGGCGAGGAAGGCCCCTATGTGCCGACTCACCAGAAGCTGGCCTTCGACGAGTTCGAGCATGGCTTCATCTACCGTCGCCTGCGCGGCAGCGAGACCGAGGACAACGTGATGTGGACCACCGGCCGGGTCACCCTGTGGCCGAACGGCTTCTTCCTCGGCCATCACTTCGAGTGGCGGGTGCCGATCGACGACACCCATACGCTCAGCGTGCTGTGGGTCTTCAGCCTGGTGCCTTCGGAACAGGGCGACTACGTGCAGGACAAGATCCCCTCCTGGTATGGCCCGGTCCGCGATGCGGACGGCCGCTGGATCACCAGCCACGTCGCCAACCAGGACTTCGCGGTCTGGGTCGGCCAGGGCCCGATCACCGACCGCACCCGCGAGAAGCTCGGCCAGAGCGACAAGGGCATCGTCCAGATGCGCCGGCGCTTCTTCGAGGACATCGAGGCCATGCAGGCCGGCGAGGAGCCCAAGGGCCTGATCCGCGATCCCGCGAAGAACCATTGCGTGCCTCTGCCCTCGGCCTGCGCCAGCGAGGTGGCAAGCGGCCTGACGCGCGCCGAACTCGATGCTCATCCGCTGCTCGGGCCCTACCTGCGCGATTTCTTCGGCCAGGCCGGGCAACCGCGCGCGGTCACCGAGGCCTACGAGCGCGCCATCGGCCAGAAGGTCCGCGGCGCCACCTTCTTCAAGGTGCACGGCAGCGGGGCCGAGGCTGCGGCCGGGCAGGCGGCCACCGAAGCCGCTGCATCCGCAGCGCCCGCCATGCCCGCTGTACCGGGGCGCTGAGCCCCCGTTCCTCCTCCTCCGCCCACCCCCACGATCCTCCAAGAAAGTCCCCGATGAGCACTCCCTCCCTCTCGCGCAGAAAGTTGATCCAGATCACCGCCGCCGGCGCAGCGGCCGGCGCGCTGCCGCTGCACTTCGCGCGGGCGGCGGTGCCGACCAAGGTCGGCGTGCTGCTGCCGACCAGCGGCGTCTATGCCTCTTCCGGCCAGGCGGCGCGCAAGGGCATCGAGTTCGGCGCGCTGGTCAACAAGGAGCAAGGCGGCCCCGAGCTCGATATCGTCTTCGCCGACACCGAGTCCAAGCCCGAGAACGGCCGCGTGGCCGCCGAGAAGCTGATCCGCGACGGCTGCACCGTGCTGATCGGCGCCTGGGACACCGGCGCCACCATCTCGGCCGCGCAGGCCGCCGAGGCCGCCAAAGTGCCGCTGGTGGTGAACATCGGCTCGGCGCCGCAGATCACCGAGCAGGGCTTCACCCAGGTGTTCCGCAACTTCACGCCGGTGACCACGCTGATCGAGAGCTCGGTGCTGCGCATCAAGGAACTGGCCGCCGGCGCCGCCAAGCCGCCGAAGAGCGCGGTGCTGCTGTACGTCAACGACAGCTACGGACAGGCGGCACTGGCAGGGGTCTCGGCCCTGTGGGCCAAGCAGGAGGTGCCGATCGCCATCGTCGACAAGATCGGCTACGACGTGAAGGCCAAGGACCTGTCGGTCGAGGTCGCCAAGGCCAAGGCCAGCGGCGCCGACCTGGTGCTGCCGCTGACCCGGGTCAACGACGCGATCATGATCGTGCGCGAGTCGGTCAAGCAGAACTTCAATCCGATGGCCTTCATCGGCCCCGGCAGCCCCGGGCCCTACGAGCGCGCCTTCACCGATGCGGTCGGCAAGTACGGCGACGACTACATGGTCAGCGTGCCCTGGTACAACCCGAAGAATCCCCGCGCCAAGGCGCTGGTCGAGCGCTACGAGAAGATGAACCCGGGCGCGCGCTTCGAGCTCAACGTGGGCTTCTCCTTCGAGGCGGTCGAGATCGTCGCCGATGCGGTGAAGCGGGCCGGCTCGTCGGCCGCGCCGGCCATCCATGCCGCGCTCAAGACCACCGACATCGCCGACCACGTGATGTATGGCGGCCCGATCCGCTTCGATGCCAAGGGCCAGAACCCCAACATCGGCGTGGTGCTGCTGCAGAACCGCGACGGCCAGCCGATCGTGGTCGGCCCGAAGGACATCGCCGTGGCGCAGGTGCGCTTCCCGATGCGGCCCTTCGACCAGCGCTGATCGCGCCGCCCGCTCTGCTCGTTCGAAAATCCATGTTCGATCTCTACGCCAACGTCGTGGCCGGCGGCGTGCTCATCGGCCTGATCTACGCGCTGGTGGCGCTCGGGCTGACCATCATGTTCGGGGTCATGAAGATCGTCAATTTCGCGCACGGCGAGATGGTGGTGATCGGCATGTACATCGGCTACATGCTCTGGTCGGCCTTCGCGCTGCCGCCCTGGGTGGCGATGCCGATCGCCGCGCTGCTGATGTTCGGCCTGGGCTACCTGCTCCAGCGGGCCTTCGTGAACCGCTTCATCAGCCGGCCGCACCATGTGCAGTTCATTCTCTTCATCGGGCTGGCCTTCGTGATCACCGGCGCGCAGCTGATGCTCTTCGGTCCCGACACGCGCAGCATCTCGTCGCCGGCGAGCTTCGAGGTGGTCAGGCTGGGGGCGCTGCGCCTCGACCTGGTGCGGCTGCAGGGCGGGATCGCGGCGCTGCTCCTGATCCTGCTGCTGCTGGCCTTCCTGCGCTTCTCGCTGACCGGCGCCTCGATCCGAGCCGCCGCCGACAACCAGGTCGGTGCGCAGGCGATCGGCCTGCGCGTCAAGCATGTCTACGCGGTCACCGCGGGCATCGGCCTGGCCTGCGCCGGCGCGGCGGGCGCGTTGATCGCACCGATCTTCGACGTGCAGCCGACCCTGGCGCAGGGCTTCACGATGGTCGCTTTCATCACCGTGATCATCGGCGGGCTGGGCAGCCTGATGGGTGCGCTGGTCGGCGGCCTGCTGATCGGCGTCTCCGAGAGCCTGGCGGCGCTGCTGCTCAATCCGGCGATGAAGTCGATGATCTCCTACGGGCTGCTGATCGCGATGCTGCTGATCCGTCCCGAAGGCATGTTCGGCGGGAGGCGTCGATGAGCGCCCGGTTCTCAGCCGGCGCCTGGAGCGCGGCGCTGGTCTTCGCCGTGCTGGCGCTGCTGCCGCTGGGCGTGAGCGACGCGCGCCTGTCGCTGCTCACGCTGATCCTGATGAGCGCCTTCTTCGGCCAGGCCTGGAACCTGATGATGGGCTTCGTCGGCCAGTTGTCGCTGGGCCACGCGCTGTATGCGGGCATCGGCGCCTATGCGGCAGCGGTCTCGGTCGGCAGTTTCGGGGTCTCGCCCTGGATCGGCCTGCTGGCCGGGGCGGGCCTGAGCGCGGCCGTCGGCGCCGGCATCGCCTGGCTCGGTTTCCGCTTCGCGGTGCGCGGCATCTACTTCACGCTCTTGACCATCGCCTTCGCGGAGATGGGCCGCATGCTGTTCGAGAACTGGGACTTCGTCGGCGGCAACGCCGGCTACTTCCTGAAGACGGTGGGCGACGGCCATCCCCTGCTGACCCTGCGCGGCGGCACCACCTTCTTCTATCTCGCCTTCCTGCTGCTGTGCGCCCTGGCGCTCGCCCTGTGCGCGGCACTGTCGCGCTCGCGCCTGGGCTACCTCTGGCGCGCGATCCGCGAGGACGAGGAAGCCGCCCGCGCCATCGGCGTGCCGGCCCTGCGGCTGAAGACGCTGGCGGTGATGATCAGCGCCGCGATGACCAGCGTCGGAGGCTCGTTCTACGCGCTGCTCAACGGCAGCATCTTTCCGGACACCATCATGGGCATGCACTTCTCGATCGAGATGATCGTGGCGCCGATCCTCGGCGGGCTCGGCACGCTCTTCGGTCCGCTGGTCGGCGCCTTGTTCGCGATCCCGGTGACCGAGTTCTCCAACCAGCTCTCGCAGGACCTGGGCCTGTTCGGCTTCAACACGCTGGTCTACGGCGCGCTGGTGCTGCTGGTGGTCGGCCTGCTGCCGCAGGGCCTGGTGCCGGGCATCGGGCTGCTGGCGCAGCGGCTGCGGGCGCGCCGCGCACGGCGCCATCCACAGGAGCTGCGCTCATGAATCCCATGGCTGTCCCGGCGAACGCCGCCGACGCGCCCCTGCTCAGCGTGCGCGGCCTGACCAAGGTCTTCACCGGCCTCACCGCGGTCAACGACGTGAGCTTCGACGTCGCACCCGGCGCGATCGTCGGGCTGATCGGTCCCAACGGCGCCGGCAAGACCACCTGCTTCAGCATGATCGCGGGCGCGCAGCGGCCCAGCGCCGGCGCGGTGCATTTCGAGGGCCGGCCGCTGACCGGCCTGCCGCCGGAGCAGGTCTGCCGGCGCGGGGTGGCGCGCACCTTCCAGGTGGTGCGGCCGCTGCTCGAGATGACGGTGCTGGAGAATGCCACCGTCGGTGCCCTGCTGCGCGCGCCGACGCTGGCGCAGGCGCGCGACGAGGCCGCGGCCACGCTGCGCCGGGTCGGCCTGGGCCACAAGCTCGACACGCTGGCGCTGCACCTCACGCTGCCCGACCGCAAGATGCTGGAGCTGGCCAAGGCACTGGCCACCGCGCCTAAGCTGCTGCTGCTCGACGAGGTGATGGCCGGCCTTCGGCCGAGCGAGGCCGACGCGATCATCGCGGTGCTGCGCGAGCTGAACGACGCGGGACTCACCATCGTGCTGGTCGAGCATGTGATGCGCATCCTGATGTCGATCGCCCATCATGTCGTTGTGCTGCACCACGGCGAGCTGGTTACCCAGGGCACACCGCAGGCAGTCACGCAGGACCCCCGCGTGATCGAGAGCTATCTCGGCAGCAGGCATCGGACGAAGGTGGCGGCATGAAGCAGGACCACGCATCCCATGACACGACCCAGGGCGCGGCGGCCCTGCTCGAAGTCGCGAACGTGCAGGCCTTCTACGGCGAGGCGCAGGCGCTCGGCGGCGTCGGCTTCCGCATCATGCCCGGCGAGATCGTCTCGATCGTCGGCGCCAACGGCGCGGGCAAGACAACCCTGATCCGCGCCATTGCCGGCATGACGCCGGTGCGCGCCGGCAGCATCCGCTTCCAGGGCCGGGAGATCGCCGGCTGCGGCAGCGCCGAGGTCTGCGAGCTCGGGGTGGCGCAGGTGCCCGAAGGGCGGCAGATCTTCCCGAGCCTCAGCGTCGAGGAGAACCTCCGGCTGGGTGCGGTGTTGCGGCGCGCCCGCGCCGACCGCTCGGCCAACCTGGAGCGCGTCTACGCCAGCTTTCCCAAGCTGGCCCAGCGGCGCGGCCAGAGCGCCGGCACCCTGTCGGGCGGCGAGCAGCAGATGCTGGCGATCGGCCGCGCGCTGATGGCGAATCCGCTCCTGGTCATGTTCGACGAACCCTCGCTCGGGCTGTCGCCCGCGCTCACCGGCCAGATGTTCGACGTCATCGCCGGTCTGCACAGTGACGGCCTCAGCGTGGTGCTGGTCGAGCAGAACGTGGTCGAGTCGCTGGAGCTGTGCCAGCGGGCCTACGTGCTCGAGAACGGTACGATGACGCTCGAGGGAACCGGTGCCGAACTGCTCGACGACGATCGGGTGCGACGCGCCTACCTCGGTCTCTGACACACTCCCGGCCGACCTGATTCCCGGCCACCATCCATGACGAAGACAAGAAATCCGGCGCGCGGCGCGCCTGCTGCTACCCCCTGCCCCTGGGAGGACATCGCCGACGACGGCTCGAACCTCTCCGTCGACATGCTGCCTTCGGTGCCCTTCGTGCGCCTGGCCGACCTGTTCCGACGCAAGGTGACGGCGCCCTATGCCAACCTGCACGATCTCACCGTGCCGCAATGGCGAATGCTGGCCTTGATGGACCACTTCTCGCCGATCCCCTTCGGCATGCTGGTGAGCTTCTCCGGCAGCGACAAGGCCCTGGTCAGCCGCACCGTGCGCCAGCTCGAGGAACTTGGCCTGGCGGCGGTGCTGCCCGACGCGCAGGGCAACAAGAAGAAGCTCACCTGCGCGATTACGCCCGAGGGCGAGGCGATCTGCCGCGAGCTGATGCCGATCGCCCAGCAGCGCGCGGCCCGGCTGCTGAACGGCCTGAGCCGCGCCGAGCGGGTGACCCTGCATGCGGTGCTCGGCAAGCTGGAGGCCTTGATCGAGGCCCTGCCGCCGCTCGGCCCCGAAAGCGGCGCAGACGAGGACCAGGACTGAACCGGCCGGCACATGCGTCCTCCTCCGCGGCCGCGAAGCCGGCCGCCCTTCCAGAGCACCCGCGGAACCGGCTTTGCCGGGCCGCTGGGTGCGCCCCCCTCCGAGCCGAAGGCGCCAGAGAGGGGGGAGCGGCGAAGCCGCTCGGGGGGTGTCAAAAGCTATGCCGCAACCCGAACTCGTAGCCGCTCGAAGGATTGTCCGGCGAGGTGATCACGCCGCTGAGCGCCTGGGCAGCGCCATTGCTGTTGCTGATGCGCGCGACGGTGGCGTACACCGCGGTGCGCTTGCTCAGGTTGTAGACATAGCCGAGCGCGAACTTGTCGGAGGTCGGGTTCGGCACGCCGCCGCCGGGGCGCCGCTGGTAGCGCGCGAACGAGCCCTTGATCTCGCCGACGCCGATCGGCAGGCTGAAGCCGAGCAGTGCGCCGCGGCCGTCGACCGGTCCGAGCGACTCGGTGTAGAGCTCGGTCATGAGCTTCAACCCCATCCAGCGCTCGAAGGTATAGGACGCACCGAGGTTGCTGACCGTCAGGTTGCCGGCGACGTAGGTGGTGCGGCCGGTGGCCAGCGCGATGTTGACCGGCCCGTTCTGGTAGCCGATGCGCCCGCCCGCGTAGTTGCCGTCGTTCTTGTTCGAAATGGCCAGCGGGCCCGGCAGCACCGACCTGGAGTCGTTCTCGCCGCTCGCCACCATCAGCTGGCCATAGAAGCCGCCCAGGCCCTGCGGCAGGAAATAGCCCACGCTGTTGGACACGCGGGTGCCGGTCTGCGCCGGCAGGCCACCCAGGCCGGAGAAATAGATCTGGTTGGCGCCGATGCCGCCGCCGGTGCCGAAGGGATCGAAGAGCGCGGTGCTCCAGAAGGTGGGCGTGTAGTCGCGGCCCAGCCGAAGCTCGCCGAAGGGCCCGGTGAGGCTGACGGTCGAGCGCCGGTTGAAGGTCAGTCCGCCGTTCGGCGCGGTGAGGCCGCTCAGCTGGTTGTTGCTGTTGGTCGGAAGGCCGGTGCCGGTGTCGGTCGCCAGCCCGGCTTCCAGCCAGAAGCCGGCCGAATAGCCGCCGCCCAGGTCTTCGGTGCCCCTGAAGCCGAGCCGGCTGAAGCTGTTGCCGCTGCTGGACAACTGCCATTTGCTGGTCGACACCGGGCCCGAGCCGGTGGTGTAGGTCACGCCGGTGTCGACGACACCGAACAGGGTCACGCTCGATTGCGCCGAAGCGCCGGCCGCGCAGGCCATTGCGGCGATGGCCGCCGACAGTCTCTTGCTCATTGCTCTTTGTTCCAAGTTTGCGAAACCGGTGTGCGGCATGCGCCGCGTTGTTCATTGCCGCAGGGGCGCCTTCCAGGCGTCGTAGCCATAGACCCAGTCGGCATCGCCGCCCGACTTGAGCCACTGGTTGCCGCGCGACCCGATCTGGATGCGGCTGGCGCGCTCGATGCGCATCGCCTGGTAGTTGGCGAGCGCCGCCCGCGCCTCGGCGGCGGTGGCGACGCCGTCGAGGTTGCGCGACAGGACCACCGCATCCTCGATCGCCATGCCGGCGCCCTGGGCCATGAAGGGCATCATCGGATGCGCTGCATCGCCCAGCAGCGTCAGCGCGCCCTTCGACCAGTGCGTCAGCGGATCGCGTTCGTAGAGCGCCGTCTTGAGCACCGTGTCGCAGGCATCGAGCAGCGCTCGCGCATCCGGATGGAAGCCCGCGTAGAAGCCGCGCAATTCGTCGACGCTGCCGGCGGTGGTCCACGATTCGTCGTGCCACGAATCCTGCGCGGTCGTGGCGAAGATGAAGGTGTCGCGCCCCTGGTTGAGCGGGAAGGTGACGATCTGGCTCTCGGGGTTGGGACCCCACCACTTGGTGAAGGCGCCGACGTCGGGCAGGTCCTTGACCCGCTCGGTGGGCACGACCGCGCGGAAGGCCACCACGCCGGTGAAGCGCGGGCTCTCGGCGCCGAACATCGCATTGCGCACCGCCGAGTGGATGCCGTCGGCGCCGATCAGCACGTCGAACGCTTCCTCGGGCCGGTCCTTGAAGCGGATGCGCACGCCGGCGCCGGTATCTTCGATGGATTCGGCGCGGCTGCCGAAGCGCACGCGCTCGATCGGGAACTCGGCGGCCAGCGCGGCCAGCAGGTCGGCGCGATGGATGGTGAGTTGCGGCGCACCGTACTTGCGCTCGGCCTCGTCGCTCATCGGCAGGCGGGAGGTCTCCGCGCCGGTGTCCCAGGTGCGGCTGATCCGGTGGCTGGGCCGGGCGCCGGCTTGGCGCGCGGCCTGCGCGATGGCCGGCCCGAGCCCATCCAGCGCGCGCACCGCGTTCGGCGTGAGGTTGATGTCCGCGCCCACGCGGAAGAACTGCTTCGCCTGCTCGAAGACGGTGACGTCGTGGCCGCTGCGGTGCAATGCGTTGGCCGCGGCAAGCCCGCCGATGCCTGCGCCGATGATGCCGATTCTCAAACGAGCCATGTCGATTCCTTTGCTGTGGGTGTGTCAAGATCGCGTCGCGATGAGCGCTTGATTGTTCGGAGATCGACCTTCGGTCTCAACCACCAGGCATCCGCAAAAGGGCACGATTCTTCCCAGCCTCGCATCGACCAGAAAGGCCGCGACCGGTGGACGTACTGAGTGAAGTGCTGGCGATCTGCCGCGCCGAACGCGCCGTCACCGCCCGCTTCTCGCTGCGCGCGCCGTGGTCGCTGCGCTCGGAAGGCTTGCCGGGTTCGATGATCCGGCTGTCGCGCGGCGCGCCCTACTGGCTCTGCATCGAAGGTGCCGCGCCGCTCAGGGTCGAGAGCGGCGACCTCGTGATGCTGCCCCAGGGCGCCGCCCATACGCTCTGCTCCGCGCCCGGCGTGCCCGCAGTGCCCTTCTCCGAATTGATCGCCCGCCATTCCGAAGGTCCGAAGGACGAGAACCCGCTGGTCTTCAGCCACGGCGGCGATGGCGAGGCGACCGAGATCTTCTCCGCCCTGCTGTGGTTCTCCGCGTACAGCCGCCACGTGGTGCTGGGCATGCTGCCCCCGCTGGTCCACATCCGCGAGAGCGACATGCCGATGGCGGGCTGCCTGGCCACCACCATGCAGTCGCTGATCATGGAGACGCTCGATCGCCGTCCCGGCTGGCGTCTGTCGGCTTCGCGCATGGGCGAGCTGCTCCTGGTCAACATCCTGCGCGAGCGCCTCGGCCGCATGCCGGCGCAGGATCCGGGCTGGCTGCGCGGCCTGTCCGAGCCGGCGATCGCGCGCGTGATCATGGCGATCCATCGTGCGCCGCAGCAGGGCTGGGACGTCGAGCAGCTGGCCGCCGAAGCCGCCATGTCGCGATCGCGCTTCTGCGCGCGCTTCAAGGCGCTGGTCGGCGAGACGCCCATCGGCTACCTCACCGCCCACCGCATGGCCCTGGCGGCCGAGCAGCTCGATGCCGGGCTGCTGCCGACGGTGCGCATCGCCGAGCAGGCCGGCTACGACTCCGAGAAGGTCTTCGCGCGCGGCTTCAAGCGCTGGTCGGGACTGACGCCGAGCGCCTATCTGCGGCGCGAACGGCATCGGAGAAAACAGCTCATGGATCTGCAGGACGGATGGCGTGAGCACGACCCGCTTGCGCCCCCCGATTCCTCGGGCGAGGCAAGCAGGTCGCAGCTGGAGTTGAAGCCGAAGGCGCGCTGATTCAGGCGTGGGCGCGGCTGACGCCCGCCGTGCCCGGCCGGCGTTCGCGCAGCCACAGCACGAAGCCGCAGCCGAAGACGATGGCCTGGGCGCCGACCAGCAGCGCGAAGCCGGCAACGAATCCGGCGCCCGTGCCGCCCGAGGCACCGGAGCCGGCCGACACCGAGGCGATCACGCTGCCCATCAGGGCCGGCATGAAGCCCGCCACCAGGCTGCCGGTGCCGTTGACGACGCCGAAGGCGCTGCCGACGTTCTCGGGCTGCGAGCAATACTGGACCGTGCTCGGGAAGGCCGGACTCTGCAGGCCCCAGAAGAAGTTGGCCGCGATCAGGCAATACACCGCCGAATAGGGGTCTTGCACATTGATCGCCAGCAGCACCGACAGCGCCACGCCGATGCTGCCCGCCATGAAGATGAAGGGCACCTTCTGGCGTTCGATCTTGTCGATGATCACCCCGCCGATCAGCACCGCCACCACCGTCGCGTACTGCGGCAGCGATGCCAGCCAGCCGAGTTCGCGGATCGAGAAGCCGCGCGCCTCCTTCAGGTAGGTCGGCAGCCAGTTGCTGCTGCCCCAGAGGTAGGCCAGATAGGCCGAGGTCATGACGGTGATCAGGAGCAGGTAGCGGGTGTGCAGCGCGCCGCGCACGATGTCGGCCACCTTGCCCATCGCATCGCCGAAGGACTTGGGCTTCGCCTTCTCGGCATAGGACTTCGGCATCTTCACGAAGGCCAGCACCAGCGGAATGCCCAGCACGATGTTCATGATGCCGATCGCGTGGAAGCTGGTCTGCCAGTCGAAGCTGGCCAGCAGGAAGCCCACCAGCGGGAAGCCCAGCGCCAGGCCGAGGCCGGTACCCATGTTGACGATGGAATTCGGCTTGCCGTTCTCGTGGCTCTCGAAGTAGGCCTTGATGTAGGACGAAGCGAGCGAGAAGACCGGACCCTCGGCGATGCCCAGCAGCGCCCGCGAGGCGATCAAGAGGCCGTAGCCCTCGAACCAGGGCGTGACGAAGGTGACGCCGCCCCAGAGGATCAGGCCCATGATCAGGCTGCGGCGCACCCCGAAGAGCGCCTCGCAGAAGGGCGTCAGCACGAAGGCCGAGATGCCGTAGCCGACCGTGAAGGCGGTGGCCAGCAGGCCCTGCCCGACCCGGTCGTTCGGCGCGATGCCGATGTGGCCCAGGAAGGCCTTGTCGGTGATCAGGACCGCGATGTTGATCCGGTCCACATAGGAAATCGCCACGATCACGAACATGGTGATCACGCCGTACCAACGCATCTGTCTGGTGTTCATTGCTGCTCCTCCTGCCGTAGGGTGAGTTCGGTCTTTTGGGTGTCAGATGTCGAGCACCAGCGGACCGCGCTTGCAGGCCGAGACGCAGATCATCATGGTCTTGTTGGATGCTCGTTCGAGCTTGGTGAGGATGCCGTCGTGATGCTCGATCTCGCCTTCCAGCACGGCCGTCTCGCAGGCGCCGCAGACGCCTTCCTTGCAACTGTGGTCGGGGTTGAGGCCGGCGTCGATCAGGCTGTCCAGGATCGACTTGCCGGGCGGCACCTCGACCGTCTTGCCGCTGCGCGCGCACTCGACCATGTAGCTCTGGGTGGCGCCGGGCGCCTCGACGTGCACCGCGGCGAAACGCTCGATGTGGGCGTTGGCGTAGCCGAGCTTCTCGCAGGTCTTCTCGAAGTTGTCGAGCATCGGGGTCGGGCCGCAGCAGTAGAAGTGGCTGTCGGCGGACCGGGCGCCGAGCAGCGCGGCGAGATCGGGCGGCCCGCCCTTCTCTTCGTCGAAATGCCAGGTCAGCGCGATGCCCTTTTCGGCGGCCAGCGCGGCGATCGCCTCGCAGAAGGCGGCCTCCTTGCGGGCCCGCGCGCAATAGATGAGCTCGACCGGGCGGCCGATGGCTGCGAGCCGCTGCAACATGCACCAGATCGGTGTCACGCCGATGCCGCCCGAGACCAGCACCGAATGCCCGGCCTCTTCCTGCAGCTTGAAGTTGTTGCGCGGTTGCGAGATGGGCAGCGTCATGCCGACGCGCAACTGCTGGTGCACGTAGCGCGATCCGCCGCGGCTCTTGCGGTCGTTGAGCACGCCCACCACGTAGCGCTGGCGGTCGGTCGCCGGGTTGCACAGCGAATAGCTGCGCACCAGGCCGTTCGGCAGGTGCAGGTCGATGTGAGAGCCGGCCTCGAAGGCGGGGAAATCCACCTCGGGCGAAGCCGGGCGAAACTCGACGCTGACGATGCCGTCGGCCTCGTAGCGCATCGTGTGCACCAGGGCGTTCAGCGTGGGTGAAGACATGACGGAACCTCGGAAAGATGGCGCAGGTCGACGTCGAGCCGCGCGATGGCGTCGATCTCGACGCGCAATTCGGGAAAGACCAGCGCATTCACGCCGATGAGGGTCGAAGCCGGATAGGCTGGCTGCGCACCGAAGACTTCGCGCCGTGCGCGGCCGACCTCGTCCTTGTCGGCGATGTCGGTCACATAGACCACCAGCTTGACGATGTTGTACAGCCCGCCGCCGGCCGCTTCGACCAGCGCCTGGATCTTGCGCAGCACCAGAAGCGTCTGCTCGTAGGTGCCGAGCGCCGCGCCGGCCTGCGCCGCTGCCGCCGTCGCCGGATGCGCGGTCTGGCCGGACAGCACCAGCTCGGGGCCGAGCGCGAGCGCGTTCGACCAGCTGGCGTGCGGCAGATCGGGCACCGCCGCACAGGCGATGCGGCGCACCGGCGTGACGGCGGCGTTGCTCATTTGGCGGACGCTGCCTCAGCCGGTGCCAGCTGCTGCTGCGCCAGGCCGCGCATGTGGCGGCGCAGGCGAACGATGCCCAGGTCGTGCTGGTAGAGCTGCTCGTGCTGGTTGGCATCGGGCTCCATGTTCTCGATCAGCACGCGGTCCTGTTCGAGCACATGCCAGTGGCGCGCCTCGAGCCGGTTCTTGTACAAGAAGCGCCAGGTGTCGCGCTCCCAGCCCTTCGGCAGCTTGCGCACGCGCCAGTGGAAGGCGCAGGACAGCGTCGGCGAGATCGGCGTGTAGCTGCCGATGATGATGAAGTTGCCGCCGGGGCCGCCGGTCTTCGGATAGGGGATCTCCAGGCGCATCCAGTGCACGCCGGTGTCGGCCCATTCGGTCCAGTCGAAGTTGACGTTGCGCTGGCCTTCCTTCTCGAAGACGAAGCCGGTGTCGGTGGCGCGCACGCCGAACTTGGCGGTGGAGTCGCCCTCGGCCATCGAATGCGACTGCTTGTGCAGGAAGGTGCCGTGCATCGGATCCATCACGTTGTCGAGCACGTAGCGGTAGTCGCCCTTCCATTCGGCATAGCAGAGGAAGCTGGAATATTGCTCGTCGTCGGTGAGCTGCTCGGGCAGCTCCAGCGGCGGCGGCGTGTCGACCGATTCCTTCGAGTTGTAGAGCCAGACCGCGCCGGCCTTCTCCTCCACGTGGAAGAAGCGCGTGGCCTGCGAGCCCTCGAGCTTGCAGCCCGGGCTGCCCGGCACGCGGGTGACGACGCCGTCGCAGCGCACCTCGACGCCGTGGTAGGGGCAGGACAGCCGGTCGCCCAGGATCACGCCCTGCGACAGCGGCGCGCCGCGGTGCGGGCAGCGGTCTTCGAGTGCATGCAGCTTGCCGCCGTGGTCGCGCCAGAAGGCGAACTTGCGGCCCAGTCGGCGCAGCGAGACCGGCGATTCCTTGATGAAGCCGGTCGGGCAAATCGGATACCAGAGGTCCTTCAAGCCGACTTCGAGGACTTGATCGGCCGGATCGTGGGGGGTGGTCATGATGCTTCTCCTTGTGGGGCTTGTCTCAGGCGCCGAGGGCGGCCATTTCTTCGCGGTAGATGGCTTCGGTCCAGGGCTTGCCGCTCGGGCTCGCGAGGCCGCTGTCGTTGAGCCGCTCGACCAGGCTGCGCAGGTCGTGCGCGCCGGCCGCGAAGGCGCGTTCGATCGCGTCGCCGAGCAGGTCTTCGTAGGTGGTGGGAGTGCGCTGGCGCGCCTGGTGGGGATCGAGATAGCGGTCGGTCATGGTTCGCTCCTTCGGCAAGGTTTCAGGCGGGAAAAACGGTTGTCGGTTGCAGGCGGCGGCCTCACTGGCCGCCAGCCCGCACGCGCTCGCGGATGCGTTCGCGCACCGGCACGAAGTCGTAGCTCGGATAGCACTCGGTGCTGAAGACGCCCCAGGCGCGGCGCTCCAGCTCGACATTCAGTTCGGGCAGCTTCTCGGGAGGCAGCTCCAGCGTGAGGATCTGCCCCAGGCCCATCGCGACGGTCCACGAGACGATGCGGGTGCCCGCGGGCGGAAACGACTCCCACCAGCCGGCCGCCTTCATGCGCGCCTGGACCTCGTCGAGCGTGAGTCCGGCGTGGTGCTTCATGACCACCGTGAGCAGCAGCATCGCGGGTTGCGTTGCCGACTTGCCTTCGACGATCGATTCGCTGGACTTCATCGCCTTGGCTCCGCTCACTCGGCCACGATGTGGCGGGCCTTGATGATCTGGGCCCAGACCGCCGTCTCGTCGCGCATCGCGGCGGCGAACTCGGCCGGCTTCATCGCGGCGCCGGTCATGCCCTGGGTCTTGAGGTTGTCGCGCACGTCGGGCTGGGCCAGGATCTCGGCCGCATCCTTGGCGAGCTGCTCGACCACCGCCGGCGGTGTGCCGGCGGGCGCCAGCAAGCCATACCAGGACGTCACGTTGATGCCCTGGATGCCCTGCTCGGCCAGCGTCGGGATATTGGGCGCCACCGGCGTGCGCTTGGCCTCGGTGATGCCGATCGCGACCAGCTTGCCGCTCTGGATGAAGGGCAGCGCGGCCGGCAGGTTGCTGAACATCAGGGGCACCGCGCCGCCCAGCACGTCGTTGATGGCCTGGGGCGTGCCCTTGTAGGGCACGTGCAGCAAGTCGACGCCGGCCTGCTGCTTGAACAGCTCGCCGGCCAGGTGCAGGCCGCTGCCGACGCCGGGCGAGGCGAATGACAGCGTGCCCGGCTTGGCCTTGGCCGCGGCCACCAGCTCGGATGCGTTCTTGATGCCCGAGGCCGGCGATGCCACCAGCACGTTCGGCGCCTTGGCCAGCATCGTGACCGGCACGAAGTCCTTCTCGATGTTGAACGGGAAGGGATTCATCAGCGTCGGGTTGATGGTCAGGTTGCCGGCCGGCACCACCAGCAGCGTGCGGCCGTCGGGCTTGGCGCGCTTGACCTTCTCCATGCCGATGTTGCCCGCGGCGCCGGCCAGGTTCTCGACCACTGCCGGCTGGCCGTAGCGCTTGGTCAGGCCCTGCGAAAGAATGCGCGCCAGCGTGTCGACCGGGCCACCCGGCGGGAACGGCGAGATGATGGTGAAGGGCGCGGCGGACAGCTGCTTCTGCACATCGCTCTGCGCCTGGGCCGGGCTCAGGGCGGCGAACGAGAGCAGCGCGCCGACGACGACGAATCGCAGCGCCGAGGAAGAGAGGGTGTTCATGCAGAGCGGCTTCATTTCTTTTCGGTGAGGAAAGCGCCCTTCGGGCCTTCGGCGTTCTTCTGGCGGCGGGTGTGGCCGTCGAGGCCGCCGTCGACCGCCCATTCGGCGAACACGGTCGGGCCGGGCTCGAATTCGCGCGGCTGCCAATCGGCGGTGAGCTGGTCTTCGTCGGCGTAGTACTCGATCAGGCCGCCAGCCGGATTCTTGAAGTACCAGAAGTAGGCCGAAGACACCGGATGCCGGCCCGGGCCGAGCTGGGTTTCCCAGCCGCGGCGCGAGAAATGCAGGCCGCCGCCGAACACCTCGTGGATGTCGCGCACGGTGAAGGCCACATGGTTGAGCCCGCGCTTGCCCGAGGGCAGTTGCAGCAGGAACAGGTCGTGGTGGCCGCCTTCGGCCGCGCAGCGCATGAAGGCGCCGCGATTCGGGTAGCTGTCGGAGGCGATGAAGCCGAAGCGCGCCGCATAGAAGGCGCTGGTCGCCGCCACGTCGCTGACGAAGAAGACCACATGCCCGACCTCGATCGGCACCGCGCGCTCGTAGACCGGCGCCGCCTGGTTGATGCGCGGCTTGGCGTTCCAGGTGTTCATCGCGCCGCAGTCGACCTCGACCGGATGCTTGCGGCTGACCTGCAGGCGCACCGCAAGGCCATTGGGGTCGATGCAGCCGATGCGGCGCGCGCCTTCGACCATGCTGTCGGTGAAGCCCGGGTCCTGCGCGATGGCGGCCGCATAGCGGTCGAGGTCGGCATCGCTCTCGACGCCCCAGACGACTTCGAGCAGCGTCGGGCCCTGCTCCATCGGCGCCGGCAGGCCCGGCTTGCCGAGGGCGGCGACGACGACCTTGCAGCCATTGAGGCATTCGAAGACGAGTTCGTCGGCGGCCTCGGTCTTGAGGGTCAGGCCCCAATCCTCGAAGAAGCCGCGGCAGACCGGCAGGTCGTCCGCGACGTAGGTGATCTGGTCGATGCCAAGAACGCTCATGGTGTGCTCCCTTGCTTCAGTTGGCCCACGGCAGGGGCTGCTCGTTGGTGCCCCAGTACATGCTCTTCTGCTCCATGTACTGGAAGATGCCTTCGCGGCCCTTCTCGCGGCCCAGGCCGCTGTCGCGCCAGCCGCCGAAGGGCGTCGAGACCGAGAACTGCTTGTAGGTGTTGACCCAGACCGTGCCGGCCTGGACCGCGCGGCCGAGCCGCCAGGCGCGCTTGAAGTCGCGGCTCCAGACGCCGGCCGCCAGCGCATAGATGCTGTCGTTGGCCTGGGCGATCAGGCTGGCCTCGTCGTCGAAGGGCATCGCCACCAGCACCGGGCCGAAGATCTCTTCCTGGCTGGTGCGGGCTTTGTTGTCCAGCCCTTCGATGATGGTCGGCGTGTAGAAATAGCCGTTGTCGTAGACCTTGCCGCGCGGACGCACGCCGCCGGTGCGGATCTGGCCGCCTTCGGACACGCCCAGCTCCACGTAGCGCTCGATGCCCTCGCGATGCCTGGCGGTGATCAGCGGCCCCATCTGCGTCGTTTCGGAAGCCGGGTCGCCCACGCGCAGCGCATTGGCGCGCTCGGCCAGCCGGGTCAGGAATTCGTCGTAGATCGGCCGCGCGACGAAGAGGCGCGAACCGGCGATGCACGACTCGCCCGACGAGCTGAAGATGCCGTAGAGCACGCCGTTGACCGCATGGTCCAGATCCGCATCGTCCATCACCATGGTGGCCGACTTGCCGCCCAGCTCCAGCGAGACCGGCATCATCTTGTAGGCCGCGATGTGGGCGATGTGCTTGCCGGTGGTGGTGCCGCCGGTGAAGGACACCCGCTTGACCAGCGGATGCTTGGTGATGGCGTCGCCGATCACCGAGCCGCGGCCCGGCAGCACGCTGACGATGCCCTTCGGCACGCCGGCGGCTTCGCAGATGCGGGCCAGTTCGAGCGCCATCAGCGGCGTGACCTCGGCCGGCTTGACGACCACCGCGCAACCGGCGGCCAGGGCCGGCGCCAGCTTCTGGGCTTCGCTGGCGATCGGCGAATTCCAGGGCGTGATCGCGGCGACCACGCCCATCGGCTCGTGCACGCTCATGGTGACGAAGGGGCCGCGCGAGGGGGTGATGCTCTCTTCCAGCGTCTCGAGCGCGGCCGCGAAGAACTGGAAGGTGCCGGCGGCGCTGGCCACCAGGGCGCGGGTCTCGTTGATCGGCTTGCCGTTGTCGAGGCGCTGCTTCTGCGCCAGCTCTTCGGCTTCGGCGCGGATGAGTTGCGCCACCCGATGCAGCACTGCCGCGCGCTGGTGCGGCAGCTGCTGGGCCCAGCCGCTGGTGCGGAAGGCCAGGTCGGCGCGGGTGATGGCTTCATCGACGTCGGCCAGGCTGGCCGCGCGCAGCCGGGCGATCGGTTCGCCGGTGGCCGGATAGAGGCTTTCGTAGACGTCGCCGCCACCGAGGCGCCATTCGCCGGCGATGTTGATGGGGAGCAGTTCGGTTGAGATCATGGGGTGTTGTTCTCGTGGGTCAGATCGCGAGCGCGGCCACGCGGTTGCGCAGCGCCCGCACCGCGCTGTAGACGGTCAGCGCCGAGGTCTTGGGGTTGGCCGCCAGCGGCTTGTTGCGCATGGTCAGCTCGAAGCTGCCGAAGGCACCCTTGGCCTCGACCGTGTGCACGTTGTCGGCCACCGCCGGGTCGGCGATCAGCCGCACCAGCGTGCGGTCCAGGCCCAGCCCGGCCAGCGACACCGTGGCCGCCACATTGGCGTTCTTCGGGTAGAGCGATGCGGCCTCGCGCGCCGAGCCTTCGAAGATGACCGTCTCGCGCGCCAGCGCATCGAGCTCGCGGCCCTGCTCGGCCGGCGTGCCCTTCCAGGCGCGCGGCGGCTTGCGGCCGGTGTAGCGCACCTCGTCGAGGCCGCCGATGCGGGCCGCGGCCAGCGCATCGATGGCGCCGATCGCGCCGGGAATCAGCTGCACCTGGGTGGCGCCAGCCTGCGCCGCCGCTTCGAGCGACTCGGCCAGGCCGGGCGCCGAGAGCGCGCCCACCGATGCGACGACGCAGGCGGTGCCGCGGCGCAGGGCCGGCAGCACATGCGCCTCGATCGCCGCATGGCCGGCGGCCTCGACCACCAGGTCGATGCCTTCGGCAGGCACCGCAGTGCCGACCTGCGCATCCGGCGCCAGCCGGGCGGCGGTGTCGCGCGCCGCGGCCACCGCATCGGCCGGCACCACGATGGCGCGCACCGACAGCGCCGCATCGGCCTGCAGCAGCTCCAGCATCGAGGTGCCGATGGCGCCGCAGCCGACGAGAGCGATGCGCGTGATGGCGGGCATGGATGGCACTCCGCTCACTTGGCCGCGCCGAGGGCGGGAATCTGCGTCACGGTGTTGGTCGGCGGGCCGGCGAAGGTGCTCTTGAAACCGCCGATCGACAGCATGTCGATCTCCAGCAGGAAGGGGCCTTCGTTCGACAGCGCCTGGTCGAGGCGCGCCGGCAGGTCGGCGAGCTTCTGCACGCGGGCGTGCGGCAGCGCGATCGACTTGCACAGCAGCTCGTAGTCGGGCGTGTGCAGCTCGGCATAGCACTGGCGGCCGCCGTATTGCGCATCCTGGATGTTCTTGATCACGCCATAGCTCTTGTCGTTCATGAGCACGATCACCATCGGGGCCTTCTCCTGCACCATGCAGGCCAGCTCGCCGAGGTTGAGGATGAAGCCGCCATCGCCGGCCAGGCAGAAGGTCTTGCGGCCCGAACCGGTGACCGCCGCGCCGATGGCCGCGCCGATCGCCATCGGCATGCCCTGCCCGATGCCGCCGCCGGTGGCGTGCACGCCGGCGCTGGGTTCGAAGATGCGCAGCTCGCGGTTGCCCCAGGTGCTGTTGGAAACGGTCACGTCGCGCACCCAGTTGAAGTTGCGGCCGGCCACGCCCTGCAACTTCTGCACCAGCTCGGCGTAGGGGCCGAGGCCGTCGCGCAGGCTGGCCACCGCCTGGTCGTGCGCCGCGCGCAGGTCGGCCAGGAGCTTCGGGTCGGCCTTGTAGGCGGCCGCTTCGAGACGGTCGGCCAGGCCTTCGAGGGCCAGGGCCGAGTCGCCGCAGACGAAAGCGGCGCTGGCGTAGCAGCGGCCTTCGGCGGCCGCGTCGGCATCGATGCGGTAGAGCGGCTTGGGCAGCTTCAGTTCGTACTTGAGCGTCTCGTTGCCGCGCAGCCGGGAGCCGACCACCAGCATCGCGTCGCAGCTCTGGTAGAGCGCCTCGACCGGCTTCTGGATGTTGTAGGCGCCGAGCGAGCCCGGGTCGTCCTCCGGCACGATGCCTCGCCCCTGGGTGGTCGTGACCACGCCGAAGCCCAGCTTCTGCAGGCGGCGGATCGCCGCGCCCGCGTGGCGCGCGCCGCCGCCGACCCACAGCATCGGGCGCTTGGCCTTGGACAGGCTGGCGGCCAGCTTGTCGAGCGCGACGGCCGAGGGCACGGCGGCTTCGATCGGCAGCGGCGACAGGTCGTCGGGCATGGTGGTCAGGGCCGACTGGATGTCGATCGGGATCTCGACGCTGACCGGGCCGGTGGGCGCGGTCAATGCCACCTGCACCGCGCGCTTGAGCGTGCCGAGCGCGGTCTCGACGCTGCGCACCCGGAAGGCGGCCTTGGAGACGGCCTTGAGCATCGTCAATTGGTCGGGCGCCTCGTGGATGTAGGACATGCCGCGATCGATGTAGGGCGTCTCGATCTGGCCGGTGATGTGCAGCAGCGGCGCGCCGGCGGTCAGGGCCTCGACCATGCTGCCGGCGATGTTGCCGGCGGCCGGACCGGTGCTGGTGATGCACACGCCGAGGCTGGCGGTCGAGCGGGCATAGGCGTCGGCCATGTTGCCGGCGCCGGCCTCGCCGCGCGCCGAGATGAAGCGGATGCGGCCGCGCTGCGCGAAGGCATCGAGGATCGGCATGTTGTGGATCGAGATGACCCCGAAGGCCGCCTTGACGCCGCACTGCTCGAGGAAGGCGGCGACGACGGCGCCGACGGTGACGGGTTGCTGGGTGTTATGCATAGCGCGAATGGCCTCCGGAAATGTCGATGTGGCTGCCCGTCGTATAGGACGCGAGCGGGGATGCGAGAAAAACGAGTGCGCGAGCGGCTTCGAGCGGAAGCCCCAGGCGGCCGAGCGGGATGTGCTTGGTCTGCGCCAGCTGGGCGCTCCAGGCGGCCCAATCGAGATCCTTCTGCTCGCGCGCCTCGAAGCGGCGGCGCCATTGGCCGGATTCGACCAGCCCGATCAGGATGCCGTTGACCCGCACGCCCTGCGGCGCGAACTCGGTGGCCAGCGAACGGACCAGGTTGAGCAGGCCGGCTCGCGCGGCCGAGGTCGCGACCATGTGCGGCTCGGGCTGGCGCGCCAGCAGCGAATTGGCGCAGACGATGGCGGCGTCGCCCAGCGCCTTTCGCTGCGCGCTCAGCTGCGGCAGGAAGGCGCGGGTCGGGTGGATGACCGAGAAGAACTTCAGGTGCAGTTCGTCGGTCCAGGCGCGGTCGTCGGTGTCGGCGAAGGTCGACACCCGGCCCTGGCCGGCGTTGTTGACGAGCATCGAGGCCGGGCCCAGCGCGGCCTGGCTCTCGGCGGCGAAGGCCTGCACCGATTGCGCATCGAGCACGTCGCAGCTGCGCGCGAAGATGCGCGCCGCGGGCCGCGTCTCGCGCAGCTCGGCCACCGCCCGGTCGAGCCGCTCGGTGTTGCGCCCGCAGAGGGACACGGCGGCGCCGCAGTCGAGCAGCAGCCCGGCCGTGGCCAGGCCGATGCCGGAAGAGCCGCCGGTGACGACGGCCACGCGGCCGGCCAGCGCATCGGCCGCGAAGAGGTTGGTGGTGGTCACGCTCATGGTGATGGGCTCGATGGCGGCCTCAGGCGGCGCGGTCGCCGCCGCGCAGCGGGACCACGCGGCCCGGAGGCGTCGGTGAATAGTTCAGGAGGCCGGAGATCGACTCGGCGGTCTCGCGCACGCGCTGGACCATCTCTTCCATCCGGCGCTCCTCGATGTGGCCCGAACCGATGGTGGCGCCGAGCGCCGCCACGATGTGGCCGCCGTGGTCGCGCACCGGTGCGGCGATGGTCGAGATGTTCGATTCGAAGAAGCCTTCGCCCAGCACATAGCCGCGCTCGCGGTCGGCCTTGACCATCTCGAAGAGCTGGTCGACGGTGACCGGCGTGCTCGGCGAGAAGGATTCGAGACGGTCTTCCGGGTAGAGGGCGCGCAGCTGGATCAGGCTCAGGTCTTCCAGCAGCACCCGGCCGAGCACCGTCGCATGCGCCGGCAGCCGCGTGCCCACGGTGACCGAACTGGCGAAGGGCGTGGGCGGCGCGACCTTGGCCACGTAGACGATCGAGCGGCCATCGCGCACCACCAGGTTGCAGGGCGTGCGAAGCTCGTCGCACAGGCGCTGCAGCAAGGGCGTGCCGAGCTGGGTCAGCTCCAGCGAGGCCAGGTATTCGAAGCCCAGGCGCAGCACGGCAAGGCCCAGGCGGTAGTCGCGGCCGCCTTCGGCGCGTTCGAGGAAGCCCATGCTCTCCAGCGTGGTCAGAAGGCGGAAGACGGTCGAGCGCGGCAGGTCGAAGCGGCGCGCCAGCTCGGGCGCGGACAGCGAGCGGTTCTCGCGGCTGAACTCGCAAAGCATGCGCAGGCCGCGTTCGAGGGCCGGCACGTTGTAGCGGTCCGCGCCCTCTTCGATCAGATCGACTTCGGTGCTTGCCATGATCGTCCTTGCGTTGTTCTTGTCGGGTGTTTCAGGCCGCGAGCACTTCGCGCAGCAGCGCGGCGACCGCAACGGGCTGCTCGACGTAGCTGGCATGCCCGGCATCCGCCAGCAGTTCGAGCTCGACCCCGCACCGCGCGGCGACCTCGGCGCAGCCGGCCGGCGGCGTGACCACGTCGAGCGCGCCACAGGCCACGCGCACCGGCATCGCCGGCGGCAGGTCGGCCAGCAGGTCGCTGCCGCAGAGCAGTTCGATCGCCTGGCGATAGCCGCCCTCGTTGAGCCGCGACATGTTCCAGCGCACCCATTGGCGTGCGGTCTCGCTGGCGCCGGCCGAAAGAAGGCGATCGGCGCTCTGCGCGGCCATGCCGGCGATGCCGACGCGCTCCAGCGTGCCCAGGCGCTGCTCGCGCACCTTCTGGCTGGCTTCGGGCCGGGCACCATAGCCGGAGGCCGGGCTGATCAGCAGCAGGCGGCGGATGCGCCCGGCCAGGGCCGAGCCGGGCCGCGCGGCCGCGGCAGCGGTCAGGGCGCCCAGCGAATGGCCGACCAGCACGCAGGATCCGATCTCCAGCGCGTCGAGCAGCGCATGCAGGCGCCCGGCGTAGTCGGCGGCCTTGGGCGCGGCCGGGGCCAGCGGCGTCGAGGCGCCGTAGCCCGGGGCATCCCAGGCGATGAGGCGGGCCGTGGGCGCCAGCAGTTCGGCGGTGCCCAGCCAGGAGGCCGAGCCCGAGCCGATGCCATGCAGGCAAACCACGGCCGGGCCGGCACCGCATTCGCGCACCGCGACCACCTGGCCGCCGCGCACCGGAACCTGGCGCAGCGCGAAGGCGGCATCGAGGCGTGCCTGCTGCACGGCGGGCAGCGCGAGGTCGATGGTGCGGGCGTCGGTCATGGCGCGGGCCTCGTCGTGCTGCGGATCAATCAGCGCTTGATCTTGGCGAGCGGATGATCGGCCGGATAGCTCGGCGTCACCGGCTTCTTGGCGCCGAGCATCACGCACATCAGCGCGTCCTCGTCGCCGATGTTGATCTCCTCGCGGTAGCAGCCGGGCGGCACCGAGATCAGGTCGCGGTCGGTCATCACGGTCTCGAAGCGCTCGCCGTCCTTCTCGATGACGACCTTGAGCTTGCCGCGGATCAGGAAGAAGACTTCCTCGACGTCGGTGTGCAGGTGCGGCGGGCCTTCGTGGCCGGCCGGGATCACCATGGTCGAGAAGGTGAAGTTCTCTGCCGGGACGGTGTTGACGTCCTTGGCGACGCCGGTGCCGCCGGTGCCCACGTAGCGCATCTGCGCACGCCGGAACTTGGGATCGAAATCGGCCTGGAACTTCAGCGCGTCCCAGTCGTACTTGCGGGTCGAGTAGCGGGCGATGCGTGTGTTCATCCACGCCTCGAGGCTGCTGCCCTTGGGCTGTTCCCAGCTGGGGGTCGTGTCGTCGATCTTCTGTTGTTCGGACATATCGCTCATGGGGAGACTCCTTGGTCGAAAAAATTCAGTGCATCACGAAGCCGCCGTTGACGGCAAGCAACTGGCCGGTCACGAAGCGCGCCAGGCCGGAAAGGGAGAAGAGCACCGCGCCGCAGACGTCGACCGCCTGCTGCTCGCGCGGAATGGCGCGGCCTTCGAGGTATTTCTGGTGGCGCACCACCGGCACGTATTCGGTTGCCTCGACCAGCGTCAGGCCGGGCGCCACCGCATTGACGGTGATGCCGGAGCCGCCCCACTCGCGCGCCAGCGAGCGGGTCATCGAGATGACGGCGCCCTTGCTCGATGCATAGGCCAGCAGGTTCGGCGCGCCCCACAGCGCGGTGTCCGAAGCCAGGTTGACGATGGCGCCGCGGCCGCTGGCGGCCAGCGCGGCCTGGCAGGCCCGGCTCATGAGCCAGGTGCCGCGCACGTTGACGTCCATGACGCGGTCCCACATGTCGATCTCGAGCGCATGGGCGTCGCGGCCGCCGGAGTTGGTGATGGCGGCGTTGTTGACCAGGCCGTCGAGGCCGCCGAACTGCTGCGCGGCGGCGGCTGCGCAAGCGTCGATCGACGCGGGGTCGCAGAGGTCGAGCGCCAGGCCGTGAGCCTGGAAGCCGGCTTCGCGCAGCGCATGGGCCTCGGCCTGCGCCAGGTCCGCGAGGATGTCGGCCATGACGACGGAAGCGCCAGCCTGGGCGATGCACTTGGCAAAAGCCAGGCCCAGGCCGCGCGCCGCGCCGGTCACCAGCACCCGGCGCCCGGCGAGCAGATCGCGCGGAAGTTCTGCCAGGAGCCCCTGCAGGCTGGCGGGATCGGCGACTGTGTTGACTTCGGTCATCGGAGCGGGCCTTCGTGTCGTTGATGTTTCACTAACTAAACATCGATTTATTAATGAAACGATGAACGAAGCATAGAACCACCGCCGTCGATCATGAATAAGTAAAAACCCTATGTTCTTCGGATCCGACTCGCTTGCCTTCCCCCCATAGTTCCAAAACGGCCCCGCATCGACTGACCCGGGCCTGACCCGGCCCGGCTGGACAAACCCCGAGCCTTCCGGACAAGCGCCCGCCGTCTTCTCTCCCTACGATCGACAAGGCCGCCGGCACCGGCGGATCGCCTGTTCCAGGCCTGCCAGGCGAAGCCCCATGAACACCGCCACGCAGCGCCGCGGTCGCCTGAAGGCGGGCGACGCGACGGACCCTGCTGCAGAATCGCCGCTCATGAGCTCATCCATCTCGCCGGCCGCGAAGGCCGCTTTCACACCGACGGGCACGCTGCGCGCGTCCATCAATCTCGGCAATCCGATCCTGGCGGGGCGCGACGCGGCCAGCGGCGAGCCGGCCGGCGTGTCGATCGACCTGGCACGGGCCTTCGCCGCGAGGCTGGGCCTGCCGGTCGAACTGGTCTGCTTCGACAAGGCCGCCGACTCGGTCGACGCGGTGCGCGCCGAGCGTGCCGACTTCGGCTTCTTCGCGATCGATCCGGCGCGCGGTGCGGGCCTGCTGTTCACCGCGCCCTACGTGCTGATCGAAGGCAGCTACCTGGTGCCGGCCGGCTCGCCGATCCGCGACAACGAGGCGGTGGATCGCGACGGCCAGCGCATCGCCGTCGGCACCGGCAGCGCCTATGACCTCTTCCTGACCCGCAGCATCGGCAAGGCCGGCATCGTGCGCGTGGAAGGCGCGGCGGGCGTGATGCGCAGCCTGCGCGCCGGCGAGGTCGAGGTGGCGGCCGGCATTCGCCAGGTGCTGGAGTCCGAGGCGGCAGCCGACCCCGGGCTGCGCCTGCTGCCGGGCCGCTTCATGGTGATCCAGCAGGCGATGGGCATTCCGGCCTCGCGCGGCGCCGATGCGTCGGCCGTGCTCGCGGGCTTCGTGGAAGAGATGAAGTACAGCGGCTTCGTGGCTGATGCGCTGGCGCGGCATGCGATCCAGGGTGCGAGCGTGGCGCCGGCGGGGCCTGCGGCCTAGGCTTGGCTTGGGCGCACGCGGTTGGCGCCGCCGCGCCGCGGTTTCAGTTGTAGCGCGAGATGTCCAGCCCCTCCAGGCTGATCCCCGGCTTGCGTCCCGACACCATGTCGCTGATGACGCGGCCAGTGCCCGCCGCCATGGTCCAGCCCAGCGTGCCGTGGCCGGTGGCCAGCAGCAGGTTCCTGTGCCGGGTCGGGCCGATCACCGGCGTGCCGTCCGGCGTCATCGGCCGCAGGCCGGTCCAGAATTCGCCGCCGATCGGGTCGGTGCCCTGCGGGAAGAGGTCGGTCACCACATGGTTGAGCGTGTCGCGCCGGCGCCGGTCGAGCGCCAGGTCGAAGCCCGAGAGCTGGGCCGTGCCACCGACCCGGATGCGGTCGCCCAGCCGGGTGACCGCGACCTTGAAGGTCTCGTCCATCACCGTCGATTCGGGCGCCATGCGGGCATCGGTGACAGGCAGGGTCAGCGAGAAGCCCTTCACCGGATAGACCGGCAGGTCGATGTCCAGCGGCTTCAGCCACTGCGGCGCGTAGCTGCCGAGCGCCACCACGTAACGGTCGGCCTCGAAGGGGCCGGCATCGGTATGCACCGCCGCCACGCCCGCGCCATCGCGCGCCGCGCCGAGGATGTTCACGCCGAACCTGAAATCGGCGCCGGCGGTGTGCGCCAGGCGGGCCAGGCGCTGGGTGAACTTGAAGCAGTCGCCTGTCTCGTCGCCGGGCAGGCGCAGGCCGCCAACGAACTTGCCCTGCACCGCCGCCAATGCCGGCTCGTGCGTGATGCAGCCCTGGCGCCCCAGCAGCTGGTAGGGCACGCCGTAGCGCTCCAGCACCTCGATGTCCTTGGCGGCGCCGTCGAGCTGCTTCTGCGTGCGAAACAGCTGCAAGGTGCCGAGCATGCGCTCGTCGTACTGGATGCCGGTGTCGGCGCGCAGCTGCACCAGGCAGTCGCGGCTGTACTCGGCCAGGCGCACCATGCGGCCCTTGTTGACCTCGTAGCGCGCCTGGGTGCAATTGCGCAGCATCGACAGGCCCCAGCGCCACATGGCCGGGTCGAGCATCGGCCTGATCACCAAAGGGCTGTGCTGCATCAGCATCCACTTGATGGCCTTGACCGGCACCCCGGGCCCGGCCCAGGGCGACGAATAGCCCGGCGAGACCTCGCCGGCATTGGCAAAGCTGGTTTCCAGCGCCGGCGCGCGCTGGCGGTCGATCACCGTGACCTCATGGCCGGACTTCGCGAGGTAGTACGCGATGCTGGTGCCGATCACGCCACTGCCCAGAACCAGAACTTGCATGCCAACCCCTCATTGAGATCCGCGCCGGCCCCGGGCGCTACAAGCCGATGGCCTCCTGCAATTGCCGTGCCGTGAAGCGCTGCTTGCGCTGCGGCCAGGCATCGAGCAATTCCTGCATCTTCGCATTGCGCGGTGCCCGGACGCCATGGGCCGCGGCCAGCCGCACCACTTCGCCGGACAGCACGTCGATCTCGGTGCGCCGTCCCAGCGCCAGATCGTCGGCCATGCTGGAGCGCGCCTGCGGGTCGATGCGCAGCATGCGCGCCGCGACCAGGCGAAACAGCGGCGTCGGCAGCCGCAGGACCTGGACCAGGCGGCGCGCCGGCACTGCGGCGACCTGGGCCGGCACGATGCCGGCCTTGTCCAGCACGCCGAGAGCTTCCTCGATCAGCCCGGCGAAGCACATCCTGTAGCCGCGCTGGAGCAGCTCGTCGCGCAGCGGCAGCCCGGACAGCGCATTGACCGGGTTGTTGAGGTTGATCAGCAGCTTGCCCCACTGCACCGGCAGCAGCTCGGGATGGAGGTCGATGCCGATGCCGGCGCGCTCGAAGGCGGCGAGCCAGGGCCGCAGCGCCGCATCGTCCTGTGCCGCCAGGCGGCCGCCGGTGCCACGATGGAAGGCGCCGGCAGCAAGCTGCGCGATGTTGTAAGGGACCATGGCCGGCAGCACCCGCAGCGTCGGCGCGGCTCGCGCAGCGGTGGCCGCGTTCGAGACGCCGTTCTGCAGCGACAGCACCGGCGTGCCGGCCGGCAGCGCGGCTGCCAGTTCGGCCGCGGCATCGGCGGTGGCGCCGCTCTTGACCGTCAGCAGCACCAGCGCCGGCCGGGCATCGGCGGGCACCCGCCCGGCCAGGCGCAGATCGGCGGCCGGCAGGCTGGAGCGCCTGGCATCGAGGTCGGTCAGCAGCAGCCCATGCTGTGCGAGCTCGCCCAGCACCCGCGGCCGGCCGACGAAAGTGACGGGTATGCCGGTGGCGGCCAGGCTGCCGCCGAGGAAGCAGCCGACGCTGCCCGCCCCCATGACGAGCACCTCGCCGGGGATGTCGCCGTTCACCGTCATCGAAAGCGGCAGGCGGCGAGGACGCTCGCCGCCGTCAGACCCGGTCCGCCACCCACGCCTGCACCGACTTCAGCGCGGCCGGCACCCCTGCCGGATCGGTGCCGCCGGCCATCGCCATGTCGGCCTTGCCGCCGCCCTTGCCGCCCACCTGGGTGGCGACGAAGTTCACCAGCTCGCCGGCCTTCACCCGGCCCATGGCGTCGGCGGTGACGCCGGCCGCGATCTGCACCTTGGCGCCATCGACCGCGGCCAGCACGATGACCGCGCTCTTGAGCTTGTCCTTGAGCTTGTCCATGGTGTCGCGCAGGGTCTTGGCATCGGCGCCGTCGAGCTTGGCGGCCAGCACCTTGACGCCCTTGGTGTCGACCGCCTGCGCCAGCAGTTCGTCGCCCTTGGAAGACGCCAGCTTTCCCTTCAGCGCACCGACCTCGCGCTCCAGCAGCCGCACCTGCTCCAGCACCTGCGCGAGCCGGGGTTGAAGCTCGGCGGCCGGGGTCTTGAGCGTGGCCGCGGCGCTGTGCACCGTCGACTCCAGCTGCTGCAAATAGGCCAGCGCATTGGCGCCGGTCACCGCCTCGATGCGGCGCACGCCGGCGGCCACCCCGCCCTCGCTGGTGATCTTGAACAGGCCGATGTCGCCGGTACGGCTCACGTGCGTGCCGCCGCACAGCTCGCGGCTGCTGCCGATGTCGAGCACGCGGACCGTCTCGCCGTATTTCTCGCCGAAGAGCATCACCGCGCCGGTCTTCTGGGCCGATTCCATGTCCATCAGGCGCGCCTGCGTTGGCTGGTTGGCCAGGATCTCGTCGTTGACGCGGCGCTCGATCTCGATGATCTGCTCGGCGCCGACCGCCGCGTTGTGGGCGAAGTCGAAGCGGGTCTTGTCGGCATCGACCAGCGAGCCCTTCTGCTGCACATGGCCGCCCAGCACCTCGCGCAGCGCCTTGTGCATCAGGTGGGTGGCGCTGTGGTTGCGCATGGTCGCGGCGCGCCGCGCGGTGTCGACCCGGGCCGTGACCGTGTCGCCGACCTTGAGCGAGCCTTGCGTCTGCGTGCCGTGATGGCCATAGACATCGGCCTTGATCTTCTGCGTGTCGTCGACGCCGAACTGCACGCTCTCGGCCACCAGCACGCCCTGGTCGCCGACCTGGCCGCCGCTCTCCGAATAGAAGGGCGTGGTGTCCAGCACCACGATGCCGGACTGCCCCTCGGCCAGCTGCTGCACCGGCGTGCCGTCGGCATAGAGCGCGGCGACGGTGGCCTTCTGCTCCAGCAATTCGTAGCCGGTGAAGACATTGCCGGCGCCGCTGTATTCGACCGCGCGGTCCATCCTGAACTTGCCCTTGCCGGCTTCGCGGCCGGCGGCCTTCTGCTTTTCCATGGCGGCATGGAAGCCGGCGTCGTCGACCGCGACGCCGCGCTCGCGGCAGACGTCGGCCGACAGGTCGAGCGGGAAGCCGTAGGTGTCGTGCAGCTTGAAGGCGACTTCGCCGGGCAGCACCTTGGCATCGCCGGCCAGCGCGGCATCGAGGATCTCCATGCCGTTGGCCAGGGTCTCGAAGAAGCGCTCTTCCTCGGCCTTGAGCGTCTCGGTGATGCGCTTCTCGTCGGCGCGCAGCTTGGGATAGGCCTCGCCCATCAAGGCCACCAGGTCGGGCACCAGCTTGTGGAAGAAGGGCTTCTTCTGGCCCAGCTTGTAGCCATGGCGGATGGCGCGGCGCACGATGCGCCGCTGCACGTAGCCGCGGCCCTCGTTGGACGGGATCACGCCGTCGGCCACCAGGAAGGCGGTGGCACGGATATGGTCGGCAATGACGCGCAGGCTCTTGTTGTCGAGGTCGCGCTCGCCGGTCTCGCGCGCGGCCGCCTTGACCAGCGCGTCGAACAGGTCGATCTCGTAGTTGCTGTGCACGTGCTGCAGGATCGCGGCCAGGCGCTCCAGGCCCATGCCGGTGTCGACGCAGGGCGCGGGCAGCGGCCTGACGCTGCCGTCGGGCTGCATGTCGAACTGCATGAACACGTTGTTCCAGATCTCGATGTAGCGGTCGCCGTCCTCGTCGGGCGAGCCCGGCGGCCCGCCGGGGATGCCGGGGCCGTGGTCGTAGAAGATCTCGCTGCAGGGGCCGCAGGGGCCGGTGTCGGCCATCATCCAGAAGTTGTCGGACATGTAGCGGCCGCCCTTGTTGTCGCCGATGCGCACGACGCGCTCGGGCGGCAGGCCGATCTCCTTGGTCCAGATGTCGTAGG
>Ga0265327_10000466_pt1 | contig 71897 bp, 65 predicted proteins | sample 41621metaG_FD_202089 | JGI IMG/M metagenome (GOLD analysis project Ga0265327, IMG submission 202089) | Rhizosphere microbial communities from Carex aquatilis grown in University of Washington, Seatle, WA, United States - 4-16-21 metaG | ecosystem: Host-associated > Plants > Roots > Rhizosphere...
AAACCGATTACGAACTGCGCCTGGTCCAGGAGGCTGTCAGGGAATATGAACTGTGATATGGACTTCCGCCGGACGTCATACCGTCCCCTCACCTCCTTCACGCAAGGACGCATCGCGTCATCTCCACCACACCACCAGGTGCGCCCACGACAAGAAGGAAAGCCGATCTATTGATAAAAAAACCGGCTCACACCTCTCTCGTCAGAGCTTCGGCACTACACGACGTAATCCGGCTACACCGGAAGCCACTTCGGATCACCCCTTAGTCCGGGGAGATCTGTCCTAACCCTGGGCGTCTCTCGACGTCGTCGGATCAGTGGCCTATGTTCGCGCAGGAGCCTCGCCTAGCGAGGTGCTAACAGCCGAACTGTAAGCCACCCACGTATCACGGTCAACCCGAGACTCTTTCGAGCCCATGAAGGTGTCTCGTGGCGCCGTGGAAATGCTGAATCAACGCGGCTGGGCGGTGGACTATCCCTCGGCGACTTCGATGACCTCGCCGATCTCCTCCAACACCTTGTTTTGATGATTGCTCGCCAGAATGTGTCCTGCCGCGATGGCAACCGCCACCGGCCACTCGATGATCTCCAGGGCGACCAACGCTGCCAAACCGCCGAAGTACGCCACTTGATCGGGGCGAGGGATGCGCACCCGACCGACGAGAGGCAGCTCGATTGCGAAGTCCTTCGCCGTTTGCACGCGTTCGACGGCCTCGCGATGAGTGGTCGAACGTCGCGTCTTTTCAGCCATAGGTTGCCTCCCGGTTACTTTCAGTTCTCCGTCTCGCCGGACACACCAGTCACACTCGTTACTGTGTCGAGCACCGATGTTCCGGCCGTTGACCCCGTGACCGGATTGGCCGAGCGAGTCTTGACTCCACCATTTCGCCAGTTGTACGCATTGCTATGGCGGGTCGGAGTGGTGGAAATCGTCGATTGACCCGACGCCGGGTGATCTTCGTGCCCGGGTAGGAGTTTGGCTATCGGTATCCATCGCGAGATTGAGTCCGGTGCGACGGCCGCAACCGCCGTTGCGCCGGCGGCTGCGCTCAATGCTTGGAACCATCCGACCGGCCCCAGCGGCGTGCAGCCGAGAAGCTGACTGATACCAGGTGTGCTGACCAATACCGCCAGGGTTGTCAGCGAGCCGGCGGCGGTCGCCACAACCAACGGGCTGTGTGAATCGAGCAGAGTTTGACCGAGCTGTGTTGATACCAAGGCCACTAGCCCCACCGTGGATGCCCGTTGTGGTCGGCCGGTGAAGCGGCCGGCCAACCACGCGGCCGTGGCAGCGGTAGCGGTGACGCCGCCACGGACGGCGACGGCTCCCCACAGCGCCTCTTCGTCCGGGCCGCGCAGGCCGCTGTTGTCGGTAACTCGCGGTGGACTCACCGCGAGTGCGGCAGCAGGCAAGGCGTCGGTGAGCATGTTGACTAACAACAACTGTCGGGCATTCAGTGGTGACCGACCAGTGAGAGCACTTCCCACGATGGCGAATAGCACCTCTCCGGCATTGCCGCCCAGAAGTACCGAAACCGCCGCTTGCACTCGCTGCCACAGTTGGCGACCCTCTTCCAGCGCATCCAACAGCGAATGAACCTTCCCGTCAACGAGAACCACGTCTGCCGCCGAATGCGCGGGATCGCTGCCGCGCGAGACCACACCGATCCCGACGGTCGCGGCGCGGATGGCGGCGGCATCGTTGGCTCCATCGCCGACCATCGCGCAGATCCGGCCAGTGCGTTCCGATGTTTGGACAATCTGCACCTTGTTTTCCGGCGACATCCGGGCGAAGACCACGTGATCGGCAACCGCTTGTTCCTGATCCTTGCGTGACAACGCCTCCCACTGTGCCCCGCTGATCACCTGATCCAGGGTGACCGGCAAGCCGAGTTCACGGGCGATGGCAGCCGCGGTGATTGGGTGGTCACCGGTGATGAGTCGTACCGCGATGTCTTGTTGTGCGAGCTCCGCGAGCATGCGCGCGGCCTCCGGACGAGGGGTATCGGAGAGTCCGAGTAGTCCGGCGACGTGCAGGTGCTCTCGGCACAATTCCGCGATGACATCGGAATCCTGTTGAGCTGCTTGGACTTGTTTGGGTGTCAGGGTCCGGCGGGCGACCGCGATGACGCGCAGTCCATTCGCGGCCAGTTCTGCGACGGTGGGTTCGATGCTTGAGTCCGCATCGGAGCATGCGGCCAGGAGGACTTCTGGTGCGCCTTTCACTGTCAGTTCATCGCCGATGATGGAGGCTGAAAATGGTCGTCCAGGCCGGAAGGGTAAGTGCACCAACGATATCGCGTTGCCACCGTCGCCAGTGGCGGCGCGTGCGGCCTCGGCGATGGCGGCATCGGTGGCGTGCGCATACCGTCCGTCGATGGCAGCCGGTGTGGCGGCACCGGCGTACGCCAGCACCGAGTCTCGGGAGAATCCCGTGGCCGTGTACACCTGTGTTACCTGGAGCCGGTTCTCGCTCAAAGTACCGGTCTTGTCGAAGCACACCACGTCGACTCGGCCCAGGGCTTCGACCGATCGCGGCGCGCGTACCAGAACTCCTGTGCGCGTGAGCCTTCGCGCTGAGGCCTGCTGTGCAAGGGTGGCGACCAGCGGGAGCCCTTCGGGGACGGCCGCCACGGCGACCGCTACTCCGCTGGATACCGCTTCGCGAATCCCGGTGCCCCGGAACAAGGCAAGTCCGCTGACCAAACCGCCGCCGATCAAGCTGACCGGCAACGCTCGGTTGGTCAGTCTGCTCAACTGATGTTGCAATCCAAGCGACTGATGAGCGTCACCGGCCAGCGCCGCCGCGCGGCGTGCCTCCGTCTTTTCGTTGACGGATGTCACGATGGCCAACGCGGTCCCCGTCATCACCGTGGTACCCGCATAAAGCATGCAGCGCCGGTCGGCCAGCTCGGTACCCGGTGTTGCCGCGACCTGTTTGTCGACCGGGAGCGATTCACCCGTCAACGACGATTCGTCGACCTCGACGTCGTCGGCCTCGATGAGCCTCGCATCGGCCGGCACCACCTCGTCGGGCCGCACCTCGATGATGTCACCGGGACGCAGCAGCTGGGCCTCCACGCTGCGGTAACTCCGTGTTCCGTCGGCAGCTTCGGAGATCGTTCGCGCGGGTGGCACCTGTTGGTGCAGCAGACGACCGAGTAGCCGTTCGGAGTGCAGGCGCTGAGTCGCCGCCAGTAGCGCGTTACCGGCCAGCACCGAACCCACCAGCACGGCGTCGACAGGGGAGCCCAGCACAGCGCTCGCGGCAGCGCCGACTGACAGCACCGGTGTCAACGGGTCGGCCAGCTCGGTGCGCACCGCCTGTGCGAAGTGCCACAGCGACCGTCCGGGAGTGGCCGCCAGGGTAGCGCCGCGTTCGAGTAGCCCGGGTGAGGTGGCGGCGATTTTGCTCTGCGGCAGTAGTGCGCGCACCTCGTCAGTCGACATGGCGTGCCATTCGTGGACGATCTCCGGTTCCGGTGCGCTCGCGCGCACGACACCGCGTGCCAGCCAGTATCCGGTCAAGATACCGGTTGCCGCGCCCGCGGTCACCGCCTCTGGGCCGCGTCCGCGGATGCCGGGAAGCATCAGAAGAGCACCTAAGGCCGATGCGCCAGTGGCTATTTCGATGCCACGGCGGCTCGCCGTGCGCGCAGCTGGAATGGCGTGTAGCACGTGCCAGGCGGCCGTCAAATCATCGAGAATGAGGTCGCTGCCCCACGGCGGCCGCAGCTCTCCGGCACCGGGCATGATCCCGAGCGCCAGGTCCGCAATCGACAGCGCGCTATCGGCGGACGAGGACAGGACAGCGACTGATTTGCCGTCCTGTTGAAGACCCGCAGTGGCCTCGGCGAGAGCCTCGTCCACGGAATCGTCCACCGGCAGGATTTCATCGAGGGTTGAACGTAATTCGCCCAGTCGGGCGTCGTCTACCGAGACGATGGTCAGCCCGGAGCGGCGGGCCTCGGCGATCACCGCGGAGGCCATGGGCAGGTGCGCATGCTGCACCAGCACCTCGGCAGCGCCGTGCGGTGCACCCACACGATGCCAGCCGGACGGCAGACCATCGTGAACCAACTTCTCCTGGGCTCGATGCCACGCCGCCGCAACCTCATGCCCGTCGACTCCACGGATACGCGATAGACGCAGTTCAGGAGAGCACAGCACCCGTGGATCGATGACCAGGGTGTCGACACGGTCGAGGCGGCGAAGGCCGTCGGGCCGCAACGGCAGGGCGGTGTGGCGGTCGGCGAGGCCGCGCCCCAGCGTGGCCGCGAATGATTCGCGGGCCGCACGCGCGCCCTTGGGCGCTGTCACCCCGGCGGCTGTGCCGGCCATGCCCGGATTCTGGGTTATCGCCCCCAACCCTGTGGAGCCGAGAGCCTGTACCCAGGCGAAGCGTTCGGCGTGCCGGTCCACCGGGCCCTTGCGTCGTGGGGCCGCCCGGCGGTACACGTTGGGGCAGTCCGCATATCGGGCCAAGTCTTCTTCACGTCGTGCCCATTCGCGTGCTCCGGCAAGCGATTCGGCCGATTTCAAGAGGCCCATCCCTAGGTCGACTGCCAGGGACGGCGGTGCGAATGTGACGGTGTTGGCTGCCGTGGTGAGCAAGCTCAGCACGGTGTCGGCGGTCGTCTGGCCCAGCCGATCTTCGAGCAGTCTCCGGACCCAGGGTTGGTAGTCGATCGCGACCACGGCACCCACGAGGCTGGCAGGTAGTCGAGGCAGGAGCAGAGTCTGTCCTACGGTGGCGACGCCGAGTCCGGCCGCATTGGCGGCCGTGGTCAATAGCTTCTGCGCGAGTAGCAGTCCGTCACCGGGGATTTCGGTGGGCTGGGCCCGTGGTTCTTCGCCGTGACCGCCGTAGCGAGACTCGAGTCCGTCGAGAACCTTGCACAGCGCGCGTAGCGCCGTCGACGACGAACCAGGGTCGGTTTCCATTTCGATGACGAGCCGTGACAGCGGATAGTTGAGCACCGCCGATGTGACCCCGGGGTGGGAGCGGGCGGCCTTGAGTATTTCGGTCGTCAGTTGCGGAGCCTGAGAACTGTTGAGATGACGGATCTCGATCCAGACGCGCCGATCGTTGAATGAGCACCGTCGGCCGAGCATGAGTTCGGACCACTGGCGATTGAGCGCGCGTGCGCTTTCGCGAACCGGCGCCGTCACGGCATTGACACCGAAATCCGTTGCCGTGAGGGCAGCGGCGACCACCATTTGGGCTGAGGTTTCTGCAAGCGCTGTCGCGGTTTTGATCCCTAGCGTGACGGCACGGAGGGGAGACGGAAGAGGTTTTCGAGGTGTCAATTGAGTGGGCTAGGAGTTTGGTCCGGGTTTGCGAGCCGGCTGTTTCGCGGGGACTTTCCGTGATCGTGCTGCCTTCGTGGCGGCCGACGTGGTGGGCGTGGATGTCACGGGCTTTGCGGCAGGTCGTGCGAGTGGGATGACCGACGACGGTTCCGTGGAGGCCTGTGTCACCTCGGACGTCACCTCGGATCCGCTGTTCAGCTGGCGCAATACGAGTGCGGCACCGCCAACCACGAGAACCACCGGCCATTCGACGAGCCCGGTGACGGCGAGCGCCCCGATGACGGCTGCCGCTGCCGGAGTTGAGTGACTACCCTCGCTAAGACCGCGACGGACTCCTGCGGCCGCGCCGGCAACCGCACCGATCGTGCCGCTGATGGCAGCGCCACCAATCGCCCCGGCCACCGATGTTGTGGCCTCCGCGGCCTTGCTCACGCTCCGCGCCACGCGACCGACAAAACTCACGACCACTCCAGCCCTAGTTGACAGATTTCCTTCTTTTCTTCCTAAATTGTGCAGCATCCGGCCACGGGATGTTCATGTATGGATCACTAAGAAGCGATTTCGGGGATATATTGGCCGTGTGGCGTTGCGTATCGCCCGCTTAATGCACACAGCAAATTCACAGTCAATTCACACCGCTTAATTCGGCAAGCTTGTTGTGCGGGTTGCCTAGTCTCTCGGAATGAAGTGGCTCCATATCTGGTGGCAGCACGAGGTGGTCTACGGATACAAGGGACCCCTGCTGCTCAGCTTCGTTGCGTTCGTGGTGACCTTTGTGGCCACTCGAACGATTACGCGCCTCATTCGCGCGGGGAAGGGCCCGTTTCACAACGTCAGTGCCGGCGGCGGCGTGCATCTGCATCACTCCACGCCAGGCGTTCTGCTGGTCATCTTGGGCGGGTTCACGGCGACCGGCTCCCCGCCGTTGTCGGCTTGGACGTATGTCGCCGGGTTGATGGTGGGTATCGGCGCCGCGTTGGTTCTTGACGAGTTCGCGATGATCTTCCGGCTGCAAGACGTGTACTGGTCGCAGGAGGGCCAGCTATCGGTGAATGTTGTCACGCTGGCTACCGCGACTATCGGGCTGGCCGCGGTAGGCGTATCACCGCTCAACGTGAAGGGCCTGGCGGATCAGACGGTTACCGCGCGCGTTATCGTGCTGGGGCTATTGCTGATTCACCTCGTGCTGGTGGTAATCACCGCACTCAAGGGTAAGTATCCGACTGCGCTCATAGGAGTATTTTTTGCACCGGTCACCTGGTGGGCGGCCGTCCGCTTGGCGCGTCCGACATCTCCGTGGGCACGGCGGCATTACTCGACGGCGAAGCTCGCCCGTGCCCGACAACGGGCGGAAACCTTCGATGAGCGATGGGGTCCGGTGCGCAGCCATTGGGATGACATCATTGGTGGTACACCGACGACGGCAGACGCACCGGTGGACAGTCACCAGGGATGATTATCGCGCCGAAGCCTGCTTAACGTGCGATGAATCCGAGGTGCCCGCGGCCGGTGCCGACTGCGGGCGTCGGGTCGGCGCCGAGCACATCCAGCATGAGATCGCTGTAGATGTCACGAAAATCGGTGGTGACCTTGAGGTCGCCGTTGTCCAGGTCGGTGAGGCTGGGCTCGTCTCCGTAGAACCCACCCAGTACGGGTCCGCCCGCGATGAAGACCGGGCCCGCTGTGCCGTGATCGGTCCCGTGAGATGCGTTGGCGCGCACTCGCCGTCCGAACTCCGAATAGGCCATCACCACGGTGTTTCTTCCGTGCGGATCGGCCGCCATGTCGGTCAGGAAGGCGCTCACGGCTTCATCGAATGTTTGGAGCAGTCGCTGCTGGGTGGCGCGCTCGTCGGCGTGTGTGTCGAATCCGGAGAGTTGCACCGAATACACCTTGGTGGGTACGCGTACCTTGATGCATTCGCCCACCACCTCGAGCTGGGTGGCGAGCTGGTTTTCCTTGTTTCCCTTCGCCGTAGCTTGATTGGTGAGGTGAGAATGAGCCGCCGCGATGGGGCGAAACGTCGCGTTGGCGACCCGTGTGTCGTGATACGACTGTCGGACGTAGGCCATCACCTGTGTGTCGGTGGAATCAGGGCGACCAAGCTGCTCGACGGTGTGGTCATACTCGCTGTGGGTGAGCGATGCCGTAGCGAGGGCGGCGGCTGCGGTGTGTGCTCCGATGGCCAGCGGCGGAAGAACGGCACCGATGTTGACGGCCCGGATCGGATCGGATCCCGTGGAGTCGAGCCATCGACCGATCCAGCCGGTCGGGACGGGATCGCTTGGGGACGCGGTCTGCCAGATATCCATCGAACGGAAATGTGAATGATCGGGTTTCGGGTAGCCCACACCACGGATGATCGCCAACCTGTTGCTCTGCCATTGACTTTCAAGTCCCGTGAGCGCCGGATTCAAACCGAGCTGTGAATCAAGGCGCAGCACTTCGTGCTCGGAGTAGACGAGATCTGGTCGCGCATCGTGGTAGGCGCCGTCCGCGTACGGGATGAGGGTGTTCACTCCGTCGTTTCCGCCATAGAGCGTGATAATGACCAGTGTCCGCTCGGCTGCCGCCAACGGCCGCTCCCGGGCGGCGCGGTGCAGATCTTGCCAGGTGATGGCGCTGGCTCCGGCCAACATTCCAGCCGCTGCGGCACCGACGCTGGCGCGCAGGAACAGTCGACGATTCATTTCCGGCATCTGATCCACCTACGTCGTGAGGTATTCGGGGCTGTTGAGCGCTGCAGCGACAAGCCTTGGCGGGGTGGAGATCAGGGGCCTGAGCGCAGCCGCGCTGCTGTCGGTCCATTGTCCGACGCCGATGAGATATCCGACGGCGTCGATGCGGTCTGTGGGGTGAGCCTGCTCGATTGTGGACAGGTCTCCGGCCTGAGCCAATGCCTCGGCAGCGCTGAAACGGATTCCCGCGCTTGAGGTGGACATCCATGCTCGCCCCGCAGGCCATCCGCCCACGCTCGGTGGGTAGAAAGGTTGTTGGCCCAAGGCTTTCAGAATGGCGTCGAGATGGGCGGTGTGGGTGATCGGGGTGCGCCTTCCGGTATCGGACACGGTGACGTTCAGGGTGCGTGCGGCACCGACCAGCCATTCTGTGGGCGTGGTGATGAGTTTTGTTCCGCCGTTGAGGAATTCGGGGTCGGTGAGTATTGCGGAGGTGAGGGCGCGTAGATTCCGCTCCGGCCCGTACGCGGCTACCAGCCGCTCAAGGGTGGGAGCCGTGGGCGGTGCATCGGAGGCCAACTGCTGCCAGAGGCGCGTGGCTATGTATCTCGATGAATGTGGTTGGGATAAAACGATATCGCAGAATTGTGCGGCGTTGAACGGTGCCGTCTTGCCGAAGAGGGTCTTCGGTGACGCGTCATGCCGGCGTGCCGTGAAGGTTGCCTGGCCCTTCTTATCGATTGTCCAGCCGGTCAGTGCGCGCGCGCCCGCACGTACGTCGGCTTCGGTGTAGCCATTGCCATGGCCCAGCGCGAACAGCTCCATGAACTCGCGGGCCAGGTTTTCGTTGGCCGCCTTGGCGGTGTTGGTCTGGCCATCAAGCCATAGCACCATGGCGGCATCGGTCAACATGGTGTGCGCCAGTAGCCGGAAGTCGCCCAGGTTGTTGGCGCGCAGCGCCTCGTTCTGCGCTGCCATCATGGAGGCGTACCGAACCTTCGCCACAGATGTCGCAAAATGGTTGTGCCACAGCAGCGTCAGCTTCTCGTGTACGGGCTGCCCGACGGCGAGCATGCGCCGTATCCACCAGCTGGACAGCACCTCACGATCCGCGGTCAGCCGCTTGTTGAATGCAGTGCGTTGCTCCTTGGTGGCGCTGTTGCCGGGTCGGGATGCGGGGTAGGAGAGGTCGGGTAGTGGGGTACGGCGAGCGCCGGGGTCAGCATTCGGATCACCCCCGAGGGCCGAGTCCACGTACTGCGGGAGATCGAGCTGACTTACGGCGTCGATTGTTCGGCCGGTGGCGCCAAATCCCATGCGGCGCAGCACGCGCGAAGTGGCGTTCCACTGAGGGCTCTGACCCGCCATGCTGTCAACCTACGCGGAGTGTCGCGGAACAGCCTTTACTCCAACGTGATTGGCAGGAAACTAACAGGCGCCGACGAGGAAATTCGCACCTTCAGGTTGGTTCTGTGTGGATCGGCAGGTCGCGCGCCGATGGTTCTCGGTTAGTCGGCGGCAGCCTGCCGCAGTGCCTCACCCTGGCGGTTCTTGAGTTTGGTCGCTACCAGGGCGATCCCGCCTGCCGCGACCAGGACCGGCCATTCGAGCACGGCGATCAGGCCGATCGACGCTGCCGCGACCACCGTGCCCGGACGGATGCGACCCGTCTGTATTCCCCCCTTGATGTCATCGGAAATTACGACGACGCCTTCGGCCACCGCGGTGCCTATCTCGCTGACCGTGGCGACCGCGCCGTCGGCGACCGATTGCGCTGCCTTAGTAGCTCGCTCTATGAACGTCACAGGATTCTCCCAGCCTCTGTTTGTTGAGGATTAGGTAGACAGTTAGCCCCTTGTTCGCCTCTCGGAAGGCTCCAAGGCATGCGGACCGATTACATCTGTACATCAAACAGGCTTTGTGTGTAGCGAAGGCTAACCGCGGTATGAGGACAGGTGAAACAGCAGGTAATGGTTATTGGACCGATTATTTCTGGGCTTCGTACCGTGGTTGGGGGTGGCGCGGCTGCCGTATCCGAATTATTGGGACGGGAACGTCCGCGTCGCCTGTGGTCCGGTAACGGTCGCGCGTGGATCGAACTGCGAGTTGCCGATTCATCACGCCTCGATGACTACACGATTGCCTTGCAGCAGGCGCTGGCGGGAGTCGCGGGCGTCCAAGTGAACTGGGCGCTGGCGCGGCTGGTTGTGGAGCTTGCCGCAGATGGGCCTGATCTCACCGAGATCCTCCAGATCGTGGAGTCAGTCGAGCGGACTGTGAATGCGTCCGGCGACGACAATGAATCGGCGTTGAGTGCTTGGCCGGTGATTGATATCCCTGGGGACGGCGCGGAGGTCGTCAATCGAATCAGTTTGTTGGGGGCCAAGGTTGTCGCGTTGAGTGTGTCGACGGCACTGCAAGTGACACAAATGCCCAGACTCCCACGTATGTTCGCGGCCGCTACCACCTTCGCGGAGGCGCAGCCGGACGTGCGGAGAGTCTTTGAGCGGTCATTGGGGCGGGCGCGGGCTGACGCGCTGCTGGCCCTCGGTACCGCGGTCACCCAATCGCTCGGGCATACTCCGTCCGTGATTGCCGCGGATCTGATGATGCGCGGCCTACGTCTGGTGGAATCACTTGCAGCCGTTGATGCTTGGTCCGAGCACGAGCCGAGCTTGGCGGTCGGAGCGGCCTGCGCTCCGACGCCGGAATCAGTACGGCCGCGCCCGGCTCCGGATACCTCCGCCGATCACTATGCACGAGCGGCCACCGGAACCGGGCTGGTTGGTGCGATCGGTTTGGCTGTCAGTGGTGGGGGCGAAATGGCCACCGAGGCTGTCATTGTCGCTGCGCCGCGAGCGCTCAATTACGCGCGTGAGTCGTACGCAACCACGTTCTGCGCAGGGCTGAGCCGTCTCCATCGCACGTTGGTGCTGCGGCCCGATGCATTGCGGCGGATGGATGCAATCGATGTCCTCGTCGTGGATCCCGCAGTGTTGGTAGGCAATACACTGCGTGTTGCAGAGGTCAATGGGGTCGATGGTGAGCTCCATGTGAAGGTGTGGCAGTGCGCCCAGATGGATGTCGCGGCCGGTCTGCTCGGTCCGGGTGTTCATACCGGCGCTTCCTTGTCTCCCAGTCATGAGCTGCCGGAGCTGCAAGACCTGGAAATTGTGGTGTCTCGCCGTGCCGACCCGTATGCCGAACCGCTTATCGCTGCCGCCCGCGCAGCGGAGGTCCGGCTGGTGTCGGTGGATCAGGCAGACTCCGGACAGCTGCGTGGAACATTCGATGAGCTCGTGACAGTGGGCGACGATGTGGATCTTGGGCTTTCGGCGGCGGTACGCCGGTTGCAGTCCGAGGGCAAGGTCGTCGCCCTCGTCGGGCGCGATCTTCGGCATGCGTTCGCGGCGGCCGACCTCGCATTGGCGGTCACCGTCTCCGACGTGCCGCCTGCCTGGACGGCCGACGTGTTGTTGCCCGATCTCATGGTGGCGTGTCGTGTCGTGGACGCCATACCTGCGGCCAGGTCTGCGGCCCAGCGTGGAGTCGAGTTGGCTGCCGGTGGAACAGCACTCGGCGCGCTCACGCTGTTGCCCGGTGTGCGGGCCGCGGGACTACGTCCAAGCATCGCCGCGGCGGCGCTGGCACTGATTCCTGGCTATGTGATCGGCCGGGGAGCGTCGAGGCGGCCAGACCCCGAGGCTGCGGCTGATATCGAGTGGCACGGGCTGACCACCGGTCAGGTGCAGGAGCAACTTGAGGCTCTCCGTTGGGATCTTGTCGAGCTTGATGACGCCGCCACGGGGGAGGAACCGGAATCACGCTGGCGTGCATGGGCCGCCGACGTCCTGGATGGAAGCAAGGATGTCATTGAGGCGATGTGGCACGAGATGCAGGACCCGCTCACGCCCATCCTGGCCACTGGGGCGCTGGCTAGCGCGCTGATCGGTTCGCCGGTGGACGCCGCGTTGGTAGGTGTGGTGCTCCTGGGCAGCGCGGGGATCTCCGCCGTACAACGCCTCAACGCGGACCGGCACTTGACCAAGATGCTCAGTGCGCAGGCCCCGCCGGCCCGGGTAGTGACGGGGACGGATGAATTCAAGCTGGTGGACGTCGCGAGATTGACACCCGGCATGACCATTGAGGTGCGGGCCGGGGAAGTGGTGCCCGCCGACGCACGGGTACTAGTTGCGGTGGCGGCAGAGGTCGACGAATCTTCGCTGACCGGAGAGTCGCTGCCGGTGATCAAGCACCCGGATCCGACGCCCGGCCGTCCGCTGGCCGAGCGTGCTTGCATGTTGTACGAAGGCTCGACGGTCCTGAGCGGTATGTGTCGTGCGGTGATCGTCGCGGTCGGCGGAGCGACAGCCGCGGGGCGGGCCATGGCATTGGCACCCCGCAGGCGCGATGACGTGGGACTACACGCGCAGCTCGCACATGTCACGGCAAAGGTGCTGCCCTGGACGCTCAGTGGCGGAGCCGCGGTGATCGCTACAGCGCTGCTGCGTGGGTCCGGGATCCGGGAGGCCGTCACCGGCGGCGTCTACTGTGCAGTCGCCGCGGTGCCGGAGGGTCTGCCCTTGGTGGCGACTCTCGCTCAGCGCGAGGCAGCCAGGCGATTGACGGAGCGAGATGTCCTAGTCAGGGCGCCACGGTCGGTGGAGACGCTAGGGCGTGTTGAGGTCGTCTGCTTCGACAAGACCGGCACGCTGAGCGAGAACCGTCTTGTGGTGACCGATGTTTCGGCACAACCGAACTGCAATCAGGAACTGATCCTGGACCGTGCGGCGCTTGCCACTCCGCTCGCGTTGCATGAGCTTGCCCCGCTGCAGGCGACGGACGCGGCGGTCGTCGCACGGGCCGGAGGACAGCCAAAGCGTGACCGCGAGTTGCCATTTCGTGCCGGAAGGGCGTACGCTGCGGGCCTCGATGGCCGCACCCTAGCGGTTAAGGGTGGTCCAGAGGTCGTGCTGTCGGCGTGCATCGAGGGACAAGACGATGATGTCCGCGAGGCGCTCCTGAAGCACGTCCACGACATGGCGACCAAGGGGTTACGTGTCATTGCGGTGGCTGAACGGATACTGACCGCCCCGGACCTCGAAGTTGCGACCGATTCTGGTCTGGAGCCACTGTGCGGCAGCGGGTTTCGCTTGCTCGGATTCCTGGGAATCACCGATACCCCGCGTCGCGATGCCCGGGAGCTACTGCTCGGGCTGGCCAAACGCGATATCGGTGTGCGCATCATCACCGGCGATCATCCGGCCACCGCGCGGGCCATCGCCCGCGAGATCGGGCTTGAGGTAGCCGATGACTGCCTCATCACGGGTGCTCGTTGGGAACGGCTATCGATCGCCGAGCGGGCAGAGGTGGTGCAGCACAACGTCATCTACGCCCGGATGACACCGGAACAGAAGGTGCAGATTGTTCAGCAGATCACGCAGTCAGGGCGGATCACCGCGATGGTGGGGGACGGCGCCAACGATGCCGCGGCGATCCGTGCCGCGGCGGTAGGGGTCGGCGTCTCGTCACACGGCAGTGATCCCGCCCGCGGTGCTGCCGATGTGGTGCTCACAGAGGGGCGCGTCGGAAACCTTCTCGACGCGATCGACGAGGGCCAACGGCTATGGCAACAAGCCCAGGCCGCAGTGGCGATGCTGCTCGGAGGAAACGCCGGTGAGGTGGCGTTCAACGTGTACGGGACGGTGGTGCGTGGCGTCGCGCCCTTGACGGCCAGACAGATTCTCCTGGTGAATTTGTTGACCGATGTGCTTCCTACCACTGCCGTCGCGGTCAGTTCCGTTCGAAATATGCGCCCGCCGTCGCAGCGCGGCATAGACATGGATGAGCTTTCGCACACCGTCGCGGTCCGTGCCCTTGCCACTACTCTCGGCGCAAGCGCCTCCTGGACGCTAGCCACGTTCACGGCGACACCGCAGCGGGCAGCAACGGTGGGGCTGGTCGGTCTGGTCACCACCCAGCTGGGTCAAACGCTGCTGGAGTCGCGTGATCCGCTGGTCATTGCAACCGTCGCCGGAACCTTTGCCGCGCTCGCGGTGCTGGTGACCACGCCCGGTTTGAGTCAACTCGTCGGATGTGTGCCGCTGGGGCCGCTGTCGTGGTTAGAGGCTCTTGCCCCGGCCGCGGGGATGACCGTGCTCACCGCGGCCAAGCCGGACCTGTTGCTGCGAATGGCATCGGATGTGCGAGACCTGGTTGCCAAGTACGCCGCCGGCGCCGACGTCCGTTTGACCAATGTGGTTGCGGCGCTGGATACCTGGGCGCGTGATTTGCCCGGTATGACCGGCGATGGAACCGTGCATCACGCAGTGGCCAATGCGCAGCCTGTCACCAGATCCGACTTCGTTCCAACCGCCTAACCGACAACGACGGAGAGATATGACCACCATCGACGAGGGCCAGACAAACACTTCGGCCGAGACGGATGCGGCTGATGCCGAATCGAAATCGTGGGATCCTGAGCCCGGCGAGGTACCCGCTGACGATGCCCCGAGTGATGAGCCGGCCGAGGAATCACCGCATCACACCCTGCGCGAGAAGCTGCTGGATCTGGAACGGCGTGCGGTCGAGTTGCCGATTGTGGGCAGGTTCCACACCCCGGACAAGCACGATTTTGTGTACTACACCGGCATTGCGGCGTTGATCACGTTCGGAATAGTCGAATGGCCGATCGCGCTGGCGGTCGTGGGAGGACACTTGCTGGTCAAGCAGCACCACAGCCGGACCCTCTCGGCGATCGGAGAGGTGATGGAGGACTTCTGGCGCTGACGTTCTCTTAACGGGTTTCGGGTTGACCGGGTCCGTGAGTCTGTGTCACGCTTGTACTTGCAAGCATCTCGATAGGTGAGGCGTCTGCACGGATATAGGCCACTGACCCCGAACGTCGAGAGACGCCCCGGGTCAGGACAGCTCTTCCCGGATTAAGGGTTGAGCCCAAGTGGCTTCAGCGAGTCTGATACGCCGTGTGGTGCCAAAGCTTTGACGAGGGGATGCGGCTCACGTGTGATTGGACGTGTGCTCTTCTTCCCCAGCGCTTGATGACGTGTTGTGGCGCGTGTGCGCCCTGGCCAGGAGGAGGTGAGGACCACATGGGAACTGGCGACAGTAGCCCTTATCGAAGTCCTCGTACATCGTCTTCTGGCCAACGCGCGCACCTCTAGGGGAGTGCACGTTTGACCGGAACCGCCTGAGCCATCAAGGAGTTCCGTCATGGCAAACGTATTGACCTTCCCCACGTCCCTTCTCGACTTCGGCAACCGTGTTCCGGAGACGGCGACCACCGTTGCGGCACCGCGGAGCGACTACAACACCGAACTGTCCATTGCGCTGACCCGATTCGAACTTGCCGTCGGTGTTGGTTCGGTGGTCGGCGGGCTCGTCGGCCTCGGTCTCGGTGCTACCGCCGGATGCCTCGTAGGTGCTGCGCCCGCAGGTGCGGTCGGAGCGATCGTCGGCGGTGCGGCATTCGGAATTCCGGTTGCGGTGTACAGCTGGGTGCAGATGAACAACTCGCTGAACTGTGCATAGTCTGTGGCCAGCGGTGCAGGATCGACGGATTGAACTGGCACATCGAGTGTGATGTCGGCGCGGAATTGCCCGGGTCGACATCACACTCTATGTGGCCTAGCCCGCGTTCTGTTGCAGGGGTTCAGCCCGCACGCCGTGCCGATTCTCTTTCTCGCGCTTGAATATTCGTTTCGTGGCGGGCTTCGATAAATCCCGGCCGACAGGTGAACATCAGGGTGTACGTGGCCAGTTACATGTCCTCGCGGTGATCGGCGGTGTGGTCGGGTGTGGCTCGCGTGAAGACCAACGTCACGGCTGGTGGTGCCGTCCCGTCGCGGCCAACAATTCGGGCACCGTTTCGAGCTTCACCCGGGGGCGTCCTTGTGGTTCACCGGTCGCCCGCTCGTGCGAATCGATGGTGAGCCAATCGGATTGGGACACAATGTGCGGCTCGTGCCCCAACAGCCATTCCTCAAGGGCCGCAACATCGGGCGCGGCCCGCAGTTCTGCGGTTGCCAGGTCGGCGAGCAGGGTGTCGACCGACTCCTGCGAGTCGCTCTTGTTGGTTCCGATAACGCCAACCGGACCACGCTTGATCCAGCCGACCACGTACTCGTTGTCGCGGCCCGCGATACGCCCCGCGTCATTGAGGATGACCCCACGCCGGGAGTCGAAGGGCAATCCCGGCACCGGAACCCCGCGATATCCGATGGCGCGCACCACCAGATGGGTGGGCAGTGTTTCGCGTTCACCGGTATCGCGGGCAACCAGGTACCCGTCTTCGTCGACTAATTCGTTACGGCCCAAAGTGATTGATTCGACTTGGTTCTCGTCGGTGCCGTTGCTGTGCAATTCAATGGGGGAGGTGCGGAACCGGAACACCACTCTGCGATGTCCATCGGTGTGCGGCCGCTCCGCGTACTTGCGCAACGTGTCGATGTTGGTACGGGTGGGCTTGGGCGCCGCCGCCAGCTGCTCGTCGGTGATACCGGCCAAGTCCTCGGGGTCCACCACCACGTCGACGCCGGGCAGCTCGCCCATCTCGCGTAGCTCCAGCGGAGTGAAGGTCGCCTGTAGTGGACCGCGCCGTCCGATGATCACCACCTCGCGGATCGCGTTGTGGTCCAAGGAATCCAGTGCCCGATCGGCAATATCGGTGGTGTGTAGCGACTCCGGATCCATGCCGAGGATGCGTGCGACGTCCAGTGCGACGTTGCCGTTGCCGACGACCACGGCGCGCTGACCGGACAGGTCGACCGCCACGTTCTGGTATGTGGGGTTGGCGTTGTACCAACCCACTACGTCGACGGCGGCGATACAGCCGGGCAGCTGATCGCCGGGGATGCCCAGTGGTTTGTCAGACTGGGCGCCGACCGCGTAGATCACCGCGTCGTAGCGAGATGCCAGCTCCTCGGCGGTGATCTGGGCTCCCACCTCGATGTTGCCGAAGAATCGGAACCGCGGATGCGTGGCCGTCTTCTCGAACACCGCGCTGACCGACTTGATCTTGGGATGGTCGGGGGCCACCCCGGACCGAACCAAACCCCAAGGGGTGGGCAACATTTCGAGCATGTCCACATGGACGTCGAAATCGGTGTGTTTGAGCAGCGATCCGGCGGCGAAGAACCCCGAGGGGCCCGCACCGACGATGGCGACGTGAACGGCGCGCACCCTCGTACATCCTTATCTGCCCGTCAGAGCAGCGGCTGTCGTCGGCTATGGGCTGGCCGACAGGGGGCTGGCCGCGGTCCTGTCCGGACGGGTTACCCCACCGATGCTAGCGACGGAAACGAGGGTGCGCGGGTAGACCTGCGGACTAGGCCCGCATTTCGTACGCACCGGAGAGTGCCTCGATCCGATTCCAAATCTCATCGAAGCGTTCGGAATTGAATACCGGTTCTGAAATGACGTCCTTGGCCCACTGCCTTTGCGTGGCCGTGGCCTCGCGCTTGCCCAGCAGATCAACCGCGTAGGTGGAGAAGTCCCGGTTGAGGAACTCGAAGATCTGGTCAATCAGCAAGGAGTCGGTGCCACGCAGCTTCGCCTGCTCCAAGATCAGACCGCCGTACACCACCAGGGTGAACAGCTCGCCGATGCTCAGCTGCAGGTCCAGGCCGGCGATCTTGATCGCGTCCCGCTCGCTGGCGACAAGCGTGGCCAACGCCTCGGCACGCTGGGTGAAGGCCGCGACGTTCGGGATGCAGGCATTGTCCGCGAAGGGCTTGCGCCAGTCGTGGAAGCGGACCTTGCCCAGTCCGCTGGCCGGTCCCTGACGGAACAGGAACTCGTCGTCGCCGGGCTGCAGCTGGACGCCGGGCACCGGAAGGTCCTGCGCATCATGCAGGTAGGCGGGCATGAACTTGAGGATCAGTGCCAGGTTCACCGCGACGGTGCCTTCGAGCTTGGGCAGACCCGCCACATCGATGCGTGCGGCAGTCGTGTAGCTCTCTGCCTCGAAGGCCTTGGCCGACATGACGTCGGCGAGCAGTGCCAGCACCTTCTCGGCCTCGGTGGTGGCCTTCATCTTGGTGACGGGGTTGAACAGCAGGTACCGGCGGTCCTCGACGTTGGCGGTGCGGAAGTAGTCGACCGCACGCTCGCTGAAGAGCTTCATTGCCAGTAGGCGGGCGTACGCGTCGACGAATTCGCGGCGCACATGATCGAACTTGGTCACCGGGCTGCCGTAGAGGATCCTGTTGTGGGCGTGGGTGATTGATTCGTAGAAGGCGTGAGTCGACAGGCCGATGCCGCCGAAGCACAAGTTGAACTTTCCGATGTTGACGGTGTTCAGTGCCGCGCTGAAGGCATCCGCGCCTACGTGCAGGATGTCGTCTTCACTGACCGGGTACTCATCGAGCTCGAACTCGGCGACGTACATCTGCGACGGCACGACGTTCTTGATCACCTTGTAGTTCGGGTGCTCGCTGTCGGCGAGGAAGAAGACGTACTGATCGAGTCCGTCGCGGCCCTGGACCCGGCCGAACACCGAGACGATGCGGGCACAGTTGCCGTTGCCGATGTAGTACTTGGGGCCCGATGCCTTGTAGCCGCCACCTTCGAGTGGGGTCAGCACCATGTCGGAGGAGTAGATGTCGGCACCGTGGGCCTGCTCGGACAGGCCGAACGCGGCGACGGCACCACCGTCGAGCAGATCGGCGGCGCGCTTGCGCGGGTCGGTGTTGGCGCTCTGCCATACCGGGCCCAGGCCCAGCACGGTGACCTGCCACGGGTACCAGTAGTTCAGGCCGTAGAAGCCGAGGATTTCTGAGAGCTTGGCCACTCGCGCGGTGTCCCAGCGCTTTTCGGCGTTCCCGGCGCCGTCGGCAGCGGGGGTCAGGAAGGTGGCGAACAGTTTTTCGCGTGCCGCGAAGTCCAGGAAGTCCTGGTAGAAGACCTTGTCGACGTAGTCCTGGAGCAGCCGTGTTTTTCCACGTTCCTCGAACCAATCGACAGTTGCTTTGAGGAGCCGACGCGTTTCGCCGTCGAATTCGGCGAAGTCGTCCGCAGTGGGGTGAAGCAGTTCGGTCTTGGGGGCGGCGTTCGTATCCTGACTCACGGTCAGGAACCTACCACCGCGTCAGTTTGGATAGGGAGGGACGGGGATTTGAACACCACGTGCACAAGCGGTTCGGGTCGCGTTAGTTGGCCCGGAGCGCCGGTGGGACGGCGGTCACGTCTCCGCCGTGGAGGCAATGGCGGTGACGCTGTCGCCCGAGGCGGGCCAGCGCCATGAGCGCGAGGTCGTCGGCGTCCATCGCGGGGCGGTGCGGAACAAAGTCGTCCAGCAGGGCAACCTCGACATCTTGCCGATGCAGGCCGTCGCGGATGCCCGCCGTGAATGTTGAATCGGCGCTGCGCAGTGGTGTGCCCTGAGGAACCGATTGTGCGGCCAGTGATTTCACCATGATCACGGCGCCCTCGCCGCGGTCGGCGATTCGTTGCCCGAATCGGTGGGTCAGGTAGAGCGTGCGCAACCGGTTCAGGTCGGATTCACCACAGCGGCCGCCGACGGCATCTTCGTCGGTGATGCACACCAGCAGGCCCACCTCGATATCGTCCGTTGCCGCGGCGAGTTCACCGGTAAAGACGTCGGGTGAGGTGGTCCGGACGCTCACGCCGGCGGTCATGGTCAGCGTGTACGCGTCGGCCCGTCCGCCATGTGCCGCCAGGACAATGTTGATGCCGTTCGCCGCGATGTGGCGCGCGAATGCGGTTGCGGTTTCGGTCTCTCCGGCCGCAATGACCGCCCATGGGCCGTACCGTGATCTTGGTAGCGCGGCTAGCTGCCTGCCAAAGGAGTACATGTCGAGTGGGACCCCCGGTAGCCAGGTAGTTAAGTATTGTATTTCTTGTTTGAATTCGATATATCAAATTCACTGAATATTAGCAGCCAGACGGTCGGATTGGGGGGTGAATGACGAAGCCCGCACCCGCTGTGGTGCGCGCCGCGCAGATCCTCGACCATCTGGCGGGCCGACCCACTCAACCGTTGTCGATGACCGAAATTGCCGAGGCCGTGGGGGTCAATCCGGCGTCCACGCTCGCGATACTTCAGGCACTGACCGAAGCGGGTTACATCGTCCGGCATCCCCGGCACAAGACGTACTCGATCGGCCCGTCCATGCTGATTACCGGGCATGCGGCGCGGTTGCGATTTGAGATCGCCGATGTGGTGGACACCGAGGTGAAGCGACTCGCGACTCGGTTCGGAACGGCATGCACCGCCTCGATGATCGCGGGAGAGGACGTCGCGGTCATCGCGTCACACGGTCGGTCGCCGACAGGCGGCAGTTATCAGGTGGGACAGCGAATCAGGCTCAGTGCGCCAGCCGGTCTGGTGTTCATGGCGTGGGCGCAGGACGAGGACGTGCGGCGCTGGCTGCTGCGGGCGACTCCGGCGATCACCGATGAGCTCTGGGGCGGGATGCAGGCCATGCTGGCCGGGATCCGCCAGCGGGGCTACTTCGCGTCCGTGCAGAGCGACCGTGTCGACAAGTTTTATATGCAGCTCGGTGAGCCGGCCAGCCACGGCACCGTCGGGCAGCGGCTCGACACCATTCAATCCATGCTGGCAGCCTTGCTCGCCCGTATGGGTGAGCCGATCGATTTCAGTGAGCTGCGGCGCATCGGCTTTCTGGGCGCGCCCGTCTTCGACGGTAATGGCGAGGTCGCGGTGATGCTCAGTGTGCTGGGAACACCAAGCCGCCTCACTGAAGCCGAGGTCGCGGACGCGGGAAATCAGCTGCGATTCTGTGCCGACCACATCACGTCGATCACCCACGGCAGGCAGGGCTCCGGCACGTAGCCGTCGGGTGGCAATACGACCCACGCTCTGCCCGGTAGCCTGAACAGTTGTGGATCTGGACTGCCAAGCCGACATCGCCGACCTCGACACGACTCTCACCACGGTGGAGCGGGTGCTCGACGTCGACGGCCTGCGTGCCCGGATCAAGACGCTCGAGGAAGCCGCCGCTGACCCCAACCTGTGGGATGACCAGGCCCGTGCCCAGCAGGTGACCAGTCAGCTCTCGCACGCACAGGGTGAGCTACGGCGCGTCGAGGCGCTCCGGCAGCGGCTCGATGATCTGCCGGTGCTGTACGAGCTGGCGGAGGAGTCCGAAGACGCTTCCGTTGTCGCGGAGGCTGATGCCGACCGCGTGAAGCTGCGCGAGGACATCGAGGCGATGGAGGTCCGGACACTGCTGTCCGGCGAGTACGACGAGCGCGAGGCCGTGGTCACCATCCGGTCCGGCGCCGGCGGTGTGGACGCCGCGGACTGGGCCGAAATGCTCATGCGCATGTACATCCGCTGGGCCGAGGCGCACAAATACCCGGTCGAGGTATTCGACACCTCGTATGCCGAAGAGGCGGGCATCAAGAGCGCGACCTTCGCCGTGCATGCCCCCTTCGCCTACGGCACCTTGTCGGTGGAGCAAGGCACACACCGCCTGGTGCGAATCAGTCCGTTCGATAACCAAAGCCGGCGACAGACCTCGTTCGCCGATGTCGAGGTTCTCCCGGTGGTGGAGACGACCGATCACATCGAGATTCCCGAAGGCGATCTACGCGTTGACGTGTACCGATCGAGCGGACCGGGCGGCCAGTCGGTGAACACCACCGACTCCGCGGTTCGCCTCACCCACATCCCGACCGGCATCGTCGTCACCTGTCAGAACGAGAAGTCGCAGCTGCAGAACAAGGTCGCCGCGATGCGCGTGCTGCAGGCCAGGCTGCTGGAGCGTAAACGGCAGGAAGAGCGCGCCGAGATGGATGCGCTCAAGGGCGATGGCGGCAGTTCATGGGGTACGCAGATGCGCTCCTACGTGCTGCAGCCGTATCAGATGGTCAAGGACCTCCGCACCGAGTACGAGGTGGGCAATCCCGCGGCAGTGCTCGACGGGGACATCGACGGATTCCTCGAGGCGGGGATTCGGTGGCGCAACAGGCGTGATGATTAAAGCCGCCGAATTCAGTGCGGCGAGTCTTCGCCTAGCAGAACGCTGGAATTCCTTCTGGTCCAGCCAGATTGGACGCTGGCTGCTCGACAACGGGCTGCGCATAGTCATCGCCGTTCTGGGTGCGATGATCCTGGTCCGCTTCATCAACTGGGGTGCCCAGAAGATCACCCGACGGTTGGATCGCTCGTTCACGCAAAGCGACGCGCTGGTGCGTTCGGAGGCCAGCAAGCACCGTCAGGCGCTGGCCTCGGTGGTTTCCTGGATCATCGTGGTGCTGGTCGTTGTCATCACGACCGTGCACATCGTTGGGGTGCTGGGCATTTCGATCGGCGGGTTGGCAGGTCCGGCCGCGGTGCTCGGTGGTGCGCTGGGTTTCGGTGCGCAGCGCGTGGTCCAGGATCTCTTGAGTGGATTCTTTCTCATCACCGAAAAGCAGTACGGCTTTGGTGATTTGGTGGAGCTGTATGTACAGGGGCAAACCACCGAGTCGCGGGGGACCGTCGAGGAGGTCACACTGCGGGTCACCAAATTGCGCTCGGGCGACGGCGAGGTGATCACCATTCCCAACGGGTTGATCGTCAAGGCGGTCAACCTGTCCAAGGACTGGGCCCGCGCGGTCGTCGACATCCCGGTGCCGACGAGCGTCGACTTGGCTCGGGTGAATGATGTGCTGTACGACGTCTGCCAGCAGGCGCTGGTGGACCGCGACCTTTCGCAGCTGCTGCTCGATGCCCCGTCACTCATGGGTGTGGAGAGCATCGAGGTGGACCGGGTCAACGTGCGCATGGTGGCACGAACACTGCCGGGCAAGCAGTTCGAGGTGGGGCGCCGGATGCGGGCCAAGGTGATCGCAGCCCTGGCGAAGGCAGGTGTCGCATTGGTGGGGGAAAGCCGCCCGACGGTGCGGACAATGTCGTCGTCGAGCTCGGGCGAGCTCAAACGCGACGCCAAGCGCGACGAAGCCAAGAACGACAAAGAGGGTGTTGACACCAAGCCGCAGCCGATCGTGCGGGCGGAGGACCTCACATGAGTGAATCCGGCCAAGAGCCGTTCTGGGAGAAGGCGCTGTCCCGCGCGAAAAAGCTCCGCGAGAAGGTGCGGATCAGGACGTCGACCGTTGTGCTGATCCTCGCTTTTATCGCCGCGAGCTGGCTCTACGACATCACGCGGCCTGAGCCTGCTCCGCCACAGCCGCCGCCGGGGTACACCTGGGTGCCGACGCCCAGCGTCACGACGACCGCGCCGAGGCCGGTGCAGACCACCACGAGGCGTCCGACGACGACCACACCGCCCACCACCACGACGACCGAACAGACGAACACGATCGTGACGACGTTCCCGACGTTGACGCCCAGCGGCGCGCCGCCGACACCCCCGACGACGACAACGCCTCCGCCACCGGGCATATTGCCGCCCTGGGTGGTCCCGCCGCAGCTTCCGCCGCTGCCGGGCGCACCTCCGCCGACTGCTCCGACCCCCGTGCCCTAGTGCGTCCTCACGGTGATCACGGTTTTCCCGGCTACACTGGCGTGCCGTGATCAGCCTCGAAAAGGTAACCAAGCTCTACAAATCGTCGGCTCGGCCCGCGTTGGACAACGTGAGCCTCGAGATCGACAAGGGTGAGTTTGTGTTCCTCATCGGGCCTTCGGGTTCGGGCAAGTCGACATTCATGCGTCTGCTGCTGGGCGAGGAGCTGCCGACCAAGGGCGAGGTCCGGGTCTCCAAGTTCCACGTCAACAAGCTGCGGGGTCGGGAGATCCCGCATCTGCGGCAGACCATCGGCTGCGTGTTCCAGGACTTCCGGCTGCTGCAGCAGAAGACCGTGTACGAAAATGTCGCCTTCGCGCTTGAGGTGATCGGCAAGCAGACCGACATCATCAACCGGATCGTGCCGGAGGTGCTGGAGATGGTGAACCTGACCGGCAAGGCCAGCCGGCTGCCGTCGGAGCTCTCCGGTGGTGAACAGCAGCGTGTCGGTATCGCGCGGGCCTTCGTGAACCGTCCGCTGGTGCTGCTGGCCGACGAGCCGACCGGAAACCTGGACCCCGAGACCAGTGAGGACATCATGGCGCTGCTGGAGCGGATCAACCGCACCGGCACCACCGTGCTTATGGCGACACACGACCATCACATCGTCGACTCGATGCGTCAGCGTGTGATCGAGTTGGAACTGGGCAAGCTGATCCGCGACGAGCAGCGCGGTGTCTACGGGGTAGATAGGTAAGTGGAATAGAACATGCGTTTTGGATTCCTGTTCAACGAGGTCCTCACCGGCCTGCGCCGCAATGTGACGATGACTGTGGCGATGATCATCACGACCGCCATCGCGATCGGGTTGTTCGGCGGTGGTCTGCTGGTGATATCGCTGGCCAAAAACTCGAAGGCCATCTACCTGGACCGCGTCGAGACGCAGATCTTCCTTACCGAAGATCTGTCGGCCGGCGACACCAACTGCAGCAGCGATATCTGCAAGGGTCTGCGTGACGAGATCGAAAAGCGTTCTGATATCAAGTCGGTGCGCTTCGTGAACCGCGAGGACGCCTACGCGGACGCGGGACGGCGGTTGCCGCAGTTCCAGGATTTGATGAAGGACGTCAGCAAGGACGCGTTCCCGGCCTCGTTCATCGTCAAGCTCAAGGACCCCGAGAAGCATGCCGACTTTGACGAGGCATTCGTGGGCAAGCCCGGCGTCCGGGGTGTGCTCAACCAGAAGGACCTGATCGACCGGCTGTTCGCCGTCCTGGACAGCCTGCGTGACGCGGCGTTCATGATCGCGCTGATTCAGGCCGTGGGTGCTGTCTTGTTGATTGCCAACATGGTTCAGGTGGCCGCGTACACCCGGCGTACGGAGGTGGGCATCATGCGTTTGGTGGGTGCCACCCGCTGGTACACCCAGTTGCCGTTCCTGCTGGAGGCGGTCATCGCGGCGCTCGCCGGCGTGGCGCTTGCGGTCATCGGCCTGATCATCGCACGGGTGACCATTCTCAATGGGGCGCTGCAGCAGTTCATTCAGGCCAACCTGGTGGCACCGATCACCTACGGTGACGTGTTCCTCGCGGCCATCCAGATGGCGGCGCTGGGTATCCTGCTCGCCGGTGTGACCGCCTACGTGACGCTTCGTTTGTATGTCCGGCGATGAGTAAGAAACCGACCGACGGGCGCCAGATCATCGCGTCCAATCGCAAGGCGCGCCACAATTATTCGATCCTTGACGTCTATGAGGCCGGGGTGCAGCTGGTGGGCACCGAGGTCAAGACTCTTCGCGAGGGCAAGGCCTCCCTGGTAGACGCCTTCGCCACCATCGATGACGGCGAGGTGTGGCTGCGCGCGCTACATATACCGCAGTACGACCACGGAACCTGGACTAACCACGCACCGCTGCGGAACCGGAAGCTGTTGCTGCACAGAGCGCAGATTGATCAGCTGGTCGGCAAGGTCCGCGATGGCAACCTCACGCTGGTGCCGCTGTCGCTGTACTTCCTGGACGGCAAGGTCAAGGTGGAGCTGGCCTTGGCGCGCGGTAAGCAGGCGCACGACAAACGTCAGGACATCGCCAAGCGGGACGCTTCTCGCGAGATCACCCGTGAGCTGGGGCGGCGCGCCAAGGGCATGTGACCCGAACGGATTACGCGGCCACGGCGTGCGTCATCTGGTGTCTGCGTTGCCGTTCCACCGTGACCAGGTAGAAAGCCCACGCGAAGGCAAAGCTGGTGAACAGGCTGGATACGAAGTAGAGCCATGGGCGCCGAATGCCGCGGCGATATCCGTCGATGATCGTCATGAGCGGCAGCAGGATGACGTTGCCGATCGTGTAGTCCTGCCCGGCCGAGCCCGCGGCAGGGTTGGCGAACATCAACGTGATGTAGTCGATCCAGCCGGTTACGGGGTTGGACACGTGGTACTCGGCGACGTATCGGATGTTGTAATACCACCCCAGCGCAACCGACGCGATGCCGGCGACGTAGTAGACGACCTCAAGTAGCGATACGGCGGGACCCGTTGTGGGCCCGGCGAATATCGACCGGTTCGCGGTGACGATGAACGCGATGACGGCGCTTCCCAGGATCGCGTGGACGATGAGCGACACCATGTCCGGAGCCTCGCAGCGACCCCAAGTTTTGTCAATAGTGACATAACTTGGGGTCGGTTGTTCGTGGGGTACCTTTCGAGGATGGCCAGACCTGCCCAGACTGTGCGCAGCGAACGGACTCGTGCGGCGCTTCGGCAGGCGGCGGTGGTTCGCTTTCTCGGCCAGGGCGTAGAGGGCACCTCGGTGGAGCAGATCGCCGCGGACGCGGGCGTCTCGATGCGAACCTTCTATCGCCATTTCGAGTCCAAACACGATCTACTCTTCATGGACTACGACCTCGGTCTGGAATGGTTCCGCAACGCCTTGGACGCGCGATCGCCGGGTGAGCCCATCCTCGAATCGGTGGAGTCCGCGATCTTCAGTGCGCCCTATGACGTCGATGCGGTGGTCAAGATCGCGACGCTGCGTAACCAGGAACTCGATCGGGCGCGCATCGTGCGGCATATCCGGCAGGTGGAGGCCGAGTTCGCCGAGGTGATCGAGCAGCATCTCGTGTGTGATGGTGGCGGCGATACGGATCCTGATGTGCGGCTGCGTAATACCGTGACAGCGCGCTGTATCGCGGCGGCGGTTTTCGGTGCCATGGACGCGTGGATGCTGGGCGAGGATCGCTCGCCCGATGAGCTTGCGCGGCTCAGTCGCACCGCGCTGGACTGGTTGAAGGCGGGAATCGGCGATATTTCCTGACGTCAAGTTTTGTCACTATTGACAAAACTTGACGAGCCGTGCCAGCGTGGGGTGATGGCGGACTTCGAAGCGATCGTGATCGGTGCCGGACACAACGGCCTGACTGCCGCGGCGAAACTGCAGCAGTCAGGGCTGCACACGGTGTGCCTGGACGCCAAGCTGTATGCCGGCGGTATGGCCTCGACGGTGGAGCTGTTCGACGGGTACCGATTCGAGATTGCCGGGTCGGTTCAGTTTCCGACGTCCGCCGTTCTGAGTCGCGACCTTGGCCTCGACACGCTACTGGCCGTCGACCTGGATGTTGTTTCGGTGGCGCTCAGGGGGATCGGCGACGATCCACTGATCTACTACAGCGATCCGATGAAGCTGTTGGCCCATCTCAACGACGTGCACGGGGCCGAGGCGGTCAACGGCATGGCGGGGATCATGGCCTGGAGTCAGGCGCCGACCCGGGCGCTGGGGCGTTTCGAGGTGGGACAGCCTCCGAAGACTTTTGATGAGATGTATGCCTGCGCGACAAACGAATTCGAGCGGTCAAGCATCAACGAGATGCTGTTCGGATCGGTGACCGACGTGCTGGACCGCTACTTCCCCGACAAAGAGAAGCACGGTGTGCTGCGCGGCATGTTGGCGTTCCTGGCGCTCAACATGACCTACCGCGGTCCGGAAACCCCTGGTAGCGCCGCGGCACTCGCGTTCGGGTTGGCCATGCCGGATGCGACCGCTTTGCAGATGAAGAAGCTGCGTGGCGGCATTGGTGCACTGACATCGCATCTGCATGCTCGCGTGGTTGCGCACGGTGGTGAGGTTCGACTCCGTAGCAAGGTGACCCAGATCCTCACGTCGGGCGGTCGGGTGACCGGCGTCGCCTTGGAGGATGGATCGACAATTACTGCGCCGATGGTTGTTTCGTGTGTCGCACCCGATCTCACCGTCGTGGAGATGTTGGATTCTTTGGCCGTTCCACCGGATCAGCGTGACCGATTCGCGCGGGTAGATCACCGTGGCAGTTATCTACAAATGCACTTTGCGCTCGACGCGTTGCCGGAGTTCGTCGCGCCCTACGAGAGCCTTAACGATCCGGGGTTGCAGTCGACGATCGGGATGTACAGCACGCCGGAAGAGCTGCAGGCGCAATGGGAAGACTGTCGACGGGGGATCGTGCCCGCTGATCCCGCAGTGGTGTTTCAGATTCCGTCCTTGCATGACCTACAGCTGGCACCGGAGGGCAAGTACGCGGCCTCGGCATTCGCGCTCTGGTTTCCCGTGGAGGCCGGGCACGCCAGCTATGGCGAGATGAAGGCGGAGATGGGGCAGCGGGTGATCGACAAGATCTCCCGGCTGGCCCCCAATTTCGAGGACATTGTGCTGCGGCACACCACGTTCACGCCGCGGCACATGGGCACCATGTTCGGTGCGCCGGGCGGTGACTATTGCTTCGGGCTGGTGCACGCGGACCAAATCGGTATCAACAGGCCGGGGCCGCGCGGATACCGCGACCATCCCTTGCCTGTCGGCGGCCTGTATCTCGGGAGTGCGGGGTGTCATGGAGGACCGGGAATTTCCTTCATCCCCGGATACAACGCGGCCTTGCAGGTACTTGAGGATGCCGGCTAGAAGGCGCGACTGACAGCGGGGGAAAGTACGAATCCGTGCGGGCCGCCACCGGTGAAGTTATTGGGCAGTACGCAGATCGTCTCGTGCTGCTCGCTGACGCCGCACGTGATCACCTTGTCGGTGCCCTTGAGGCCGTACGTGATTTTCTGCCCGGGCGCGAGCGGCCGATAGACGCTGGGGTCGATGGATGCCGGGCCGGCGGGGGAGGCGTCTGGTCGGGCGATGATCTCTTGCTGCCCCAGATCCGGCATGTGGCTCAGGATCGCGGTTGGGGTATTGAGCGACACCGTGGCGAAATTCTCGTCACCCGTCACGCCGGGGAGCTTGCCCCAGCAGGCTCCGTCGACGCCGGTGGCGCGCGAGTTGGCGGTGATGCGGCAGTGCAGTCCGTCCGGAGTGAGGAACTGCACACCCGAGGTCGCGTAGGCGGAGTAGGTCTCAAAGGCGGTGGCCTCGACCGGTGCGTAGCCGTCAAGGTTGGGCACTGGCGGATCCGCGGAGGCTTGACCAGCGAATACGGTTGCGCCCGCCGCAACGGTGACGCAGGTGATCAGCAGCGTGCGCATGGTGATGACTCCCGAAGTTGGCGACGTTTGGCTGACGCTACCGTGGGGTGGGCGGGTAATTCGGTGGCTTCGTGGATATCCGGCGGTAGGATGGAGTGTCCCACCGAAGGTCGGTGGGGTGACGGGGCTGAAAGGTTTCGACAGCGAGTCTCGACTTAAGGGAAGCGTGCCGGTGCAGGCAAGAGACCACCGTAAGCGTCATTGCAACCAATTAAGCGCCGATTCTCATCAGCGCGACTACGCACTCGCTGCCTAAGCGACTGCGTGTCTGTCAGACCGGGACCTCCCGCGGCCCGGACCCTGGCATCAGCTAGCGGGATCAACCGGTGGCTTCGGCCGCGGAAGTCACCGGGACATCAAACAGCGGCTGGGATCGTCATCTCGGCTTGTTCGCGTGACTGAGAGATCCGAGTAGAGACACAGCGAACTGCGCACGGAGAAGCCTTAATGAACGGCCGTTGGACCCGGGTTCAATTCCCGGCAGCTCCACAAGAGAAGACCCCCCGAATATTCGGGGGGTCTTTCTGTATTCAGGGGTCCGACGGCGGCCGCAATGCCCGCTCGTCTCGGGCCGGGCTACACCATGGCAGCGACCGTGTCGAAGTACACGCCCTTGGCTGCGCCCGAGCTGTCCCTGATCCCGTAGCCACCGCCATCGCCGGCCGTGTCCTGGTAGCAGAAGAACCACGTGGGCGGGTTGGTGGGATCCTCGTTGGCCAGTTGCCATGTCAGCCAGTCGGACGCGTCCGCCAGGCTGACCTTGGCGGGCGTGATGTAGCCGACCTCGGTGAAGGCCATCGGCCGGGAGTCGCTCTTGGATGCCTGCACCGCCTTGAGCGCGTTGATCTGCGCGATGCCGAAGGGCGTTGTCCGCGGGTCCACGAAGGTGGCGTTCTGGTCGTCCTTGATGCTGTACGGGTGGTAACCCAGCAGGTCGTAGTCGCCGCTCTCGCCGCCCGCGTACATGCCGTTGAGCCAGTCCACCGGGGACCGGTTCGACTGGAAGGTTGGGTAGGCCGCCATACCTCCTGAGATGACCTGTGCCCCAACGGCCCTGATCTTCGGCGCGGCAGCCTTGAGGTACGCCACGTACGTGGCGGGGCTGCCAATGTTGAACGCGATGAGGTTGGGTTCGTTCCACACCTCGTAGTAGGGAATGCTGCCGAAGATTTGCGTGCACTTGTTCACAAAGTTTCCGAACGCGGCGGCGCTATGAGTGAACGGGTAGTGGATGCCCAGGCAGGGCATGGGGGTTAGGCCACGGGCGGTCAGCGCGTTCTTCACATTCTGGACGGGCGTGTAATTGGTCTGGCCGAGGAAGTTGCTCAGATAGCCCCAGTCGACTGCGAATCGCACTGTGGTAAAGCCCATCGCGGCAATGCCGTCCAGTGTGGTGGCCAGATTGGATGCCGACAACTGGCACAGATTGCTCTGGTTGATGCCGATGGTCACGTCAGTTCCCTTTCTTCGGTGCGCGCATGTCTTGGCGGTAGGTGACATCGTCGGGCTGAGTGCCCGCGTCTGGATCGAGGATTGGCGGCGCGGTGGCCCATGTTCGCCGCGCTTGCGGCGAAAGGCGTTGTCACAGAGAGGGTTACTCCCGTGACCAGAGCATCGACTACTGCATAGATGGTGGGCTTCATGGCCCCCCGCCTCCCCGCGATCTTGAAATGACCAGGGGAATGTACATGACTTCAAGATCACTCACGGCCGTTTCGGAGCTCGATTCTGCGCAGCCTATTGACGGTGATTGGGTCATCTTTCAACGCATCGCCGCAGTCAAGGATCTGGTTCAACTGCTGGTAGCACCGGACTGGAGTGTGGCCGGACTCGATCGGATGGCCTCATCGTCGATCCGTCCGTATGCCACCAAATGTATTCGAATTAAAGTACTTCGGAGATACTGGCGGGCAGTTCAGGCGATCCAGACCGTCTTGATATTGCAGAACTCGCGGATGCCATGGGCCGAGAGCTCGCGGCCGTATCCCGAGCGTTTGATGCCGCCGAAGGGTACCTCTGGGTAGGACACCGTCATGCCATTGACGAAGACCTGTCCGGCGTCGAGCTCATTGATGAAGCGTTGTTGCTCGGCTTCTTCGCGTGTCCAGGCGTTGGCGCCGAGGCCGAAAGAGGTGGCATTGGCGATCTCGATTGCTTCTTCGATGTCGATCGCGCAGTAGACCGAGGCGACCGGACCGAACACCTCTTCGCCGAATATCGGCATGTCCTTGGTGATATCGGTGATCACGGTCGGCGGGTAGTACCACCCTGGGCCATCTGGGCGTATGCCGCCGCAGCGGACGATGGCGCCGGCCGCGACGGCCTGCTGGACCTGCTTGTCGACTTCGTCGCGTCCCTGCTCGGTGGCCAGGGGGCCGACATCAGTGGCCGGGTCAGTCGGGTCGCCGACGTGTAAGGCGGCCATCTTCTCGGCAAAGCGGGATAGGAAGTCATCGTAGATATCGCTATGGGCGATGAATCTCTTCGCGGCGATACAGGATTGGCCGTTGTTTTGGACTCTGGCCGTGACCGCGGTCGAGACGGCCTGCTCAAGGTCTGCCGACGGCATCACGATGAACGGGTCGCTGCCGCCGAGTTCCAGCACCGTAGGCTTTACTTCATCGCCGGCAATCGCGGCCACCGAGCGCCCCGCTGGTTCGCTTCCGGTGAGCGTGGCGGCGGCCACCCGCGGGTCCCGCAGTATCCGTTCAACCGCACCGGCGGGCACCAGAAGCGTCTGGAAGCAGCCGTCGGGGAAACCGCCGCGAGCGATCACATCGGCGAGGTACAGCGCGGACTGCGGCACGTTGGAGGCATGTTTGAGCAGGCCCACGTTGCCCGCCATGAGTGCCGGAGCCGCGAACCTCACCGCCTGCCAGAGGGGGAAGTTCCACGGCATCACCGCCAGTATCACCCCAAGGGGCTGGTACTGGGCGTAGGCTTGTGATGCTTTGACGGCAAACGCGTCGGCCGATTCCGGGGCCAGCATGGCTTGCGCATGCTGCGCGTAGAACCGGAATCCCTTGGCGCACTTGAGTACCTCGGCCTTAGCCGAGGCCAAAGTCTTGCCCATTTCCAGCGTCATCAGGGCGGCGACATCATCGGCTTCCGCCTCCAGGAGATCGGCGGTGGCAACCGCCCACGCGGTGCGTTCGGCGAAACTTGTTGTGCGGTACTGCCTGAACCGCTCGTGTGCGCGTCCGATGGCAGCGTCGATTTCTACGTCGGACGCCGGTACGAAGGTTTTGATCGTCTCTCCGGTGGCCGGGTTGATCGTTGCGATAGGCATGTCTCTAGCGTGCCACTACCGTAGGAAAGATGAGCACAGCTGCCCAATTAATGGTGAAGTGTTTGGAGAACGAGGGTGTTTCCGTGGTCTTCGGGATACCGGGGGAGGAGAACATCCGGTTTATCCAGGCGTTCGCGGGATCGGACATCCGCTACATCCTTACCCGTCATGAGCAGGGCGCAGCATTCATGGCGGAAATGTATGGCAGGGTCACTGGGCGTGCCGGGGTGGTATCTGCCACGTTGGGTCCCGGGGCGATCAATCTGCAGCTGGGAGTCGCGGACGCCTCGACAAACAGCACGCCCCTGGTCGCGATCTCTGCCCAGGTGGGGCAGGACCGGGCCTACAAGGAATCTCATCAGTACGTGGACCTGGTGGCGATGTTCCGCCCGATTACCCGCTGGGCGGACGGTGTTCCCACCGCCCGCGCGATCCCGGAAATGTTCCGCAAGGCCTTCAAACTCGCGGAGACCGAACGGCCGGCGGCCGTCTTTCTGGCGGTGCCTGAAAATATCGATGCCGACAGCGCCGATTATGAACTGAATCCGCTGCCGCGCAATGTGGTACACGCCGAGGCGCCGATGGCCGGTCAGGTGCAGCGGGCGGTCGATATCCTGCGGCGGGCGCATCGGCCGGTGGTGCTAGCCGGTCACGGCGCCGCCCGTGGCAATGCGACCGCAGCACTCATCCGCTTCTCCGAGGAGCTCGGCGTGCCAGTGGCCAACACCTTCCACGGTAAGGGCGCGATGCCCGATGATCACCCCAATAGCATGGGGACGGTCGGTTTCATGCGGCGCGACTACGCCAATTTCGGCTTTGAGCACGCCGATGTGATTGTCGCGGTGGGGTATGAGCTGCAAGAGTTCGATCCCGCCCGGATCAACCCGCTCGGTGACAAGGAGATCATCCACATCCATAGGTTCCCGGCCGAAGTCGATGCGCACTACTCGGTGTCGGTGGGAATCATCGGCGATATCAGCGCGTCGGTCAACGCGCTCACCGACGCCCTGGCCGCACATCGGTTCGACTGCAAGTCCGCTCCCGGATCCGCCCTACTGGTCGAGGAATTCGCCCGGGGACAGCAGGATTCACGATTCCCCATGGCGCCACAGCGGATTGTGGCCGACATCCGGGCCACCCTGGGACGCAGTGACATCGTGCTTGTCGATACCGGCGCCACCAAGATGTGGATGGCGCGACTTTACCCGACCTACGAGCCCAACACCTGTCTTGTGTCTAATGGTCTGTCCACCATGGGTTTCGCGCTGCCCGGAGCAATCGGTGTCAAGCTGGCCCGTCCCGGCGCGAAGGTGCTGGCCGTCGCGGGTGACGGGGCATTCCTGATGAACTCGCAGGAAATCGAGACTGCCGTACGCGAGCGGATTCCGCTCGTGGTGCTGATCTGGGAGGACGGGGGCTACGGGCTCATCGAATGGAAGATGGACCTCGAACTTGGCGAACACCATCACGTCTCGTTCACCAACCCCGACATCGTTTCCTACGCGGAGAGCTTCGGAGCCAAGGGCTATCGCATCACCGCCGCCGACCAATTACGGCCGACGCTGCAAGCCGCCCTTGACGATGATGGCGTTTCACTGATCGCCTGCCCGGTCGACTACTCAGAGAATCTGAGGCTTACTGACCGGCTAGGGCAACTGGACGCAACGCTGTAGTAACTGTCGCGGCTATGGTCGCGATCGCTTCCCGGACAGGATGGGAAGCACGTGTTCTGTGAGCAGCGGCGCCAGATCTGTGGGGTACGGCTCGTCGAGGAGCTGCCAGCGCAGTTCTTCGATTTCAGCGGCGGGCTGACTGACCGGTAGCGGCGGATGCGCGAACACCGTTGACTCAACATCGAATCCGGGTTCGTTCGCGGCTGCCGCCCGGAATACTCCGATCGGTTGCAGTGCAGCGGGTTCCAGATCTATCGAGAGTTCTTCACGGACCTCGCGCACGGCGGTCTCCGCGGCGCTTTCACCCGGGTCGGGCTTCCCGCCGGGCAACATGAACCGGCTACTCCCGCGTTTACGAACGGTCAGGACCGCTCCTCGATCGTCGCGCAGTATGACGGCACTGACCCGTATGGTCGGCATGGTTTCGCTCCTGCTCACGTCGCCAGCATAGAAACAGTCAGACCTCGAATGCCGCCGCATAGGTGATCTGGCCAGTCGGTGTCGGGCGCTGAGGGTCGAGCGCCACAGCCAGGAAGGTGTCGTCGGCAACATCGAATCCCGCCGTGATCCCGAACGTGAAGTCCTGTGTATCGAGCGTCACTAGCTACCTTGCGTCACTGCCGATTTGACGCATCGTAGTTATCCGGGACAGCAGGCGCATCTGATTATTTGCGGACCTTTGACAAGATCTTTACCACCCGGAGTTTCCAGTATGCGTAGTTCATTTCGCTGTGCGATTGCATGCCACCGTGATGTAGGCGATCTGGTGGTCGATGTCATGGGACCAGGTGACGCCTCCGCGGGTGCCGGGACCATCACCAACGCCGCCGCCGGCCTTGGTCTGTGTGGTGGTGTCTGCCCATACCGCGGGGCCTATGCGAGTCCCGACCACCGATCCGGCATCCAAGGCGCAGTTGCCAATTCGCTCGTACTGAACTTTATAGCCCTGCGATTGGAGCCCGGCACCGAGTTCGCTGGGTTTCTGAGGAGATTGAGGTCCTGTGGATGCGGGCGGCGCGCACAGCAATGCGAGCGAAGTACATGCCGCGGCTGACAGGCCGAGGGTAGATTTGAACATGCCACACCTTCCTGGGGTGGTTCTGAAGGCGTTGGCGGTGGGAGACTTTGGCGAGACGACCGCCGCCAACGCTTCTGTGAGATTGCACCGTTACGCACAACGGCAGCTGAGCTCCATGCATTCCCCGATCGGAGAGGCGACGCTCACATAGCCATTCTCCGGCGTCCGGATGTACTCCAAATATGGCTTGCTGCTTTCGAATCCAACGTTGTCGGCGATGACCAGGGCGCCCGGGGTCAACTTGTCTTCCAGGATTTTCAGGATCGGCAAGTCAAGATCTGGCCAGCCATCCAGCAGCAGAAACTCGATCGGTCCAGCAACGGTTTTCAGGGTTCCACGAGCGTCGCCTTCCAGGATGGTGATGAGGTCGGACACCCCCGCTTCGGCGAAGGTCGCACGCGAGGCAGCGATTTTCGCCGTGTTCAGCTCGGTCGTGAAGATGCGGCCAAAACCGTTGTCGCGAACAGCTGCGGCCGAGTGCAGGGTCGAGATCCCATAGGACAGCCCGTACTCAACGATGGTCTTCGGCTTGGTGGCACGGATCAGGCTGTAGAGGAGCCGTCCGGCATCGGGTGCGATCGGAACGTAGACGTTCTGGAACAGCTCGGCACGTTCCTCGACGGACTTCTTGTGGAAGGTGTCGCGGTCCACGGGAACCGCATCGTGCGAAGCGTTCTGGAAGAGCCGGTCGACAATCGTGGCGAATTCGGGTTCATGGAGTGTTTGGGTCATGATTTTTAGAATAGACGCAACGTAGCGTCTAGTCTAGGGTGGTGATTCGATGGGCGTTGTGAATGAGATGGCGAGGCCCCAGCGGGTAGACGACTCGCGCCGTCACTTCGGCAACCGGCATGGCCGTAGTGAGACCGCACGCGAGGCGGTCATTCACGCCGCGGACGATCTGCTGGTCGCCAAGGGCTACGCCGGGGTCACCATGGAGGGCATCGCCAAGGCGGCGGGCGTGGCCAAACAGACCGTCTACCGATGGTGGAGTTCAAAGGCCGAGGTGCTGATGGATGTCTTCCTCGAAGACGCCGCGTCCCAGCTGGACCCACCGGATCTTGGCGGCCTGGCTACCGACCTGCGGCACCATCTGGGCGCCACCGCGCAATTTCTGACGACCGATGATGCGGGTGCGGTGTTCCGCGCCCTGATTGGTCAGTCGCAGCATGACGCACAGCTTGCGGATACATTCCGGGCTCGCTATCTGCGTGAACAGCAGGCTCGCGACCAGATTCCGCTCGCCCGTGCGGTGGCGCGAGGGGAATTGCCTGCCGACGTGGATGTTGCTCGCCTGGCTGAACAGCTGGTGGCGCCGTTGTACTACCGCGTCATTGTGACTGGCGAAGCGGTGGATGACGCCTTCCTCGACGGCCTGGTCGGGGATTTCGTGCGTCGATTGAAATGATGTCAATAAGACTGACATTTCACGCCAATGTCATTGCCGGCGTGTTGTAGTACCACCGAATACGAACGTAAGCATCCGGGTGATTCCGGTGCTGGGACTCACCCGCACGGGTTAGCGGGCGGCTGTATCGGATCCACAACCACCTCACAGCTAGAGGACTCGCCGGAGAATCCGATGCCCGCTTGTCGGGTTTTGGACGACTGTTGCAGAACAATGGTCAATTGTTATGGGCAAACTACAGTCTGACCAGTCGCAGCGCTGGGTGCTGTCGAAGGGCCGCCTGATTGTCGGTACGGCTGCCGCATTTGTCATGGCCATCACGGGTTTCGGCTGGGCTGGGTACAACACCACGGTGGGGCAGATCATCACCTCACATGTGCTGCCTGGAGTGCTCACTCCGGTCGGCCAGGACCAGAACATTCTGCTCATGGGGCTCGATAGCAGGCTTGACCAGAACGGGCAGCCGCTGCCGCAGGAGATGTATGACGCGCTGCATGCCGGTGACGAGACATCGGGTGGGTACAACGCCAATGTGCTGATTGTGGTGCACATTCCCGGCAACGGCGGTCCCATCAGTGCGGTATCGATCCCGCGTGATGACTATGTGAATCTGTCGGGCTGCCCCGGGTCGGTCTGCAAGGGCAAGGTCAAGCAGGCCTACGGATTTGCCTACCAGCAGGCACTGGATGCGCAGGCGAACGGCAACTCCGATGCCGCGGGCGCCAAAGATCTGACCGCGCGTGAACAGGCCGCCCGCGAGGCGGGGCGCAAGGCCGAGATTGACACCGTGAGCGACTTCCTGGGTGTGCAGATCGATCACTTCATTGAAGTGACACTCGCCGCGTTCTTTCAGATTGCCAAGACTGTGCAGCCGATCACGGTGTGCCTCAACCACGACACGATCGATGAGTTTTCCGGGGCCAACTTCCACGAAGGCGTTCAGCAGATCGATGCATCGCAGGCGATGGCCTTCGTCAGGCAGCGGCGGGATGAAAACGACGGGTCATTCACGGATATGGACCGAACCCGTCGTCAGCAGGCATTCCTGGTATCGCTTCTGGCCGCGGTGCGCAAGGGCGGGGCGATGTCGGACCCCGGCGCGATACGGAACATCGTGAATGTTGCACACGACAATGTCGCGATCGATTCCGGCCTGAACATTGTCGATTTCGCCGCGCGCGCCTCGGAATTGACCAAGAGGCCGACGTCCTTCTACACGCTGCCCATCTCCGACTTCGGCGAGGATTCGAACGGTTCGGACGTCAACATCGTCGATCTCCCGACGGTCCGGCAGATCGTGCACGACCGTTTCTCTTCCGATGCCGCGCCCGAGGCGCCCGGTGCCGGCGCGGCTTCCCCGCCGCCACCGCTTGCGGCGCCCGTGGTGCTCAATGTTGTCAACGCGACATCGCGCGACGGACTGGCAGCCGCGGTCGAGGATGCCTTCACGGCGCGTGGATTCACCCGCGGCCGTGCATCCACGGCGGAAACCCAGTCAACGGAGAGCTCCATTGTCTACGGATCGGATGCGCAAGAGGGAGCGCAGGCCCTCGCCGATCAACTGCACCTGCCGATGACGGAATCCGGTGCGGTCGCACCCGGAACTGTCCAATTGACCGTGGGGTCGCAACTCCCCGTGGACGACTACATCGCGCATCACAGTGCCGGGGCGAAGAGCGGCTCGTCGGCAGACGCCAGTCCCGCCGACAAGATGACCGCAGTTGCCGCCACGGGCACAGGCGTTCAGGCGCCCACCCCCACCGATCTGAGTCAGCTCACCGCGAACGGCGTTCCCTGCGTTAAGTGATTCGCGTGCGATCAAGGCTGCGTACGAAACCGGACGTGCAAGGCGCGCACGTCATCGGCGAGATCCGGTGCGGGACCGTCGGTCTCGATGCCGGGTGCCACCTGATTGATGGACAACGAGGCAACCGGATTCGGGGGCGCGCCGAGCTCGGTGAGCCACTGTGTCAGCTGGGCAGAGGAACTGGCGTACACAATGCGCCCCAGTCCCACCCATGCGTCCGCTGCCGAGCACATGGGGCAATGCTCTCCGGAGGTGTACACCGTGGAGGATGCGCGGTCGGTGGGTGACAGATTCCCGACGGACCATCGAGCGAGTTCGAATTCGGGGTGACTGGTGGAGTCTCCCGCGCCGACACGATTGCGATCTTCGGCCAGTACGGCTCCGTCGGGCCCGGTGAGTAGCGATCCGAAGGGCTCGTCTCCGGCGTCGAGCGCCTCGGCGGCAAGCTCGACGCAGCGACGCAGATGTTGGATGTCGTTGTCGTCCATGATCTTCCCATCGTAGCTCCGGTGGCCTCACTGCCAGCCGGTGATTAAGCCCGGTAGCAGGCATTTCGGCGGCGCGTCATAAACTGGTCTTATGGCTCTTCCTCCGGGCACCCCCGACCTCGGTGTGCTGGACCTTTTGGTATCCGTGGCCGAGGCGGGCAGCCTTGGCGCGGCGGCACGTCAGCACGGTATTTCACAGCCCGCCGCCAGCATGCGAATCCGGGCGCTGGAACGCCGCCTGCGGCTGGTGCTGCTGGAACGCGGCCCCACAGGTTCGCGGCTCACGAACGCTGGGCTGGCGGTGGTGGGTTATGCCACGCCGGTGCTTGCCGCGGCGCGCGAGTTCGTCACCGGGGTGGCTGCTCTGCACTCCGATCAAGCGCCGCGCCTGGTTGTCGCCGCGTCGCGCACCATTGCCGACCATCGGATGCCGTTGTGGCTCACCGCTCTTCGGGCACGGCATGCCGATGTCGCGGTATCCCTCGAGGTTGGAAACACACAGCAGGTGTGTGAGCTGGTGCGGGGCGGCGGGGCGACGCTGGGGTTCATCGAGGGACCGCATGCACCGGCAGGCCTGGGCGGGGAAGTGCTGGGTGCTGACGAACTGGTCATCGTGGTCGGACCCACACACAAATGGGCCCGTCGGCGCAAGCCGGTGACGCTGCGCGAGCTTGCGATCACCCCGCTGCTCATGCGCGAGCCCGGATCCGGCACCCGCGACACCGTGTGGGAGGTGTTGAGTGAGGTGTGTCAGCCCGCGGCACCGGCGGCCGAGCTGGGCTCCGCGGCCGCGATCAAGGCCGCCGCGGCAACAGGATTGGCGCCGGCGGTACTCAGCCGGCTCATTGCGGCGCCCGAGTTGTCGGCGGGAACACTCATCGAGGTCACGCCTGCCGACGGCACCGTCTTCACCCGCCAATTCCGTGCCGTCTGGCTGCCGGGGACTCCGCCTACGGGACCGGCGCGGGCATTGGTGGACCTGGCGGCGCTGACGGATTAGGACTGCAGTGACCGTAGGTAGCGACGGCGGAAGACCTTCTGTGCCATCAGAAGTATCGGGAACGCTTGCCGCCAGAGACCGGATGGCGCGGCCTGCGTCAGAGAGCGCAGCGTGAGAAACACGGTGCCGTCAGCGTCGCGGTGGACGATGAACGCCTCCTCGCCCGACACCGGGTGCCCCGGCAAGGTTCCATAGGCGAATCCGCACCGGACGTCGGTGTCCGCCACTGCAACAATGCGCACGGGCTCGTGCACGGCGAGCGTCCCCCAGCCGAAGCTGATCTGGAACTCGGCGCCGTCGCTCACCGCGACGCTCGGGACAACGCGGAACCCGCTGCGCTGTTTGACTTCCCAGTTCAGAACCGCATGGGTGGCCGCACGCCAGAAGTCATCGCCGCGGCCGATGGTGATGGTCTGTTCGAATCGTTGTAGCCCGGGGGGAGTGGCGGGCCACTTCTCGTGACTCGGGCGTGTCGCGCCCGCGGGCTCGTAGGTCAACACGTCGGAACTCATGGAACCTGTCCAATGCGGCGGGGGGTGAGGTCATCGAATGTCACTGGTTCTGCACAACTTTGGCAAGTCGGTTGGATGTGCAGCGCCGATCCGCATTGATGCTCCCAAACGCTGGGTGGGGGACCCTGCGTCACGAACTTGTCACCCCACTCCATCAGTGCGAACAGCACGGGTCGAAGCGCGCGGCCCGATTCGGTCAGCAGGTATTCGTGGCGGGGAGGGCGCTGTTCGTACTGACGTTTCTCCAGAACGCCCGCGTCCACGAGCTTGCGCAGTCGAGTCGCCAGGATGTCGCGGCTGGCGCCGGTGTTGCGGACGATCTCGTCGAAGCGCCGATTGCCCAGCATGATCTCCCGCAGGGCCACCAGGGTCCAGCGTTCCCCGACGATGTCGAGGGCATTGGCTATTGAGCAGGTTCTCATAGTCGTGAAACCCAACTTAGCACGTTATGCGGTCTATCACAGTTAGTTGTGATTTCCAACTAACTGGGCGTATACCGGAAGGACAGGAGTTCAACGGCGAATCCAGGAGGTAGGTCATGAGAGATGCAGTGATCGTCGACGCGGTGCGGACACCGGTCGGCAAGGGCAAGCCGGGCGGGTCACTCTCGGGCGTACACCCTGTCGATCTGCATGCGCATGCCATCCGGGCGCTCGTTGAGCGGACGGGAATTGACTCTGCCCTTGTCGACGACGTGATCAGCGGTGCCGTGGGACAGGTGGGCGAGCAGAGCTCCAACACGGCACGCTGGGCGGCCTTGGCCGCCGGACTTCCCGAGACGGTTCCCGCGGTGACCGTCGACCGCCAATGCGGCAGCAGTCAGCAGGCCATCCACTTTGCCGCGCAAGGAGTGATCGCCGGCGCTTATGACGTGGTGATTGCCTCCGGCATCGAGTCGATGAGCCGGGTGCCCATGGGCAGTCAGAGTCTGGGCAAGGACTTCTTTGGTACCGAGGTGGCCGCCCGCTACCCGGATGGGCTTGTCCCGCAGGGCATCAGCGCCGAGTTGATCGCGGCGAAGTGGGGGCTGTCCCGTGAGCAGTTGGATGCCTTCGCCGCCGAGAGCCACCACCGCGCCGCGCGGGCGTGGGACGAGGGGCGGTTCGCGCCTGATGTGGCGCCGATCAAGGCCCCCAACGTGAATGGTGAACTGATCGAGGTAACCACCGACGAATCCGTACGGCCATCAACCACCGTCGATGTTCTGGCCGGCCTCAAGCCCGCCTTCCGTAATCAAGTGTGGGAGCAGCGCTTTCCGCAGATCGATTGGAAGGTCACGGCAGGCAACTCGTCGCCGATCAATGACGGTGCGTCTGCTGTGCTCATCACATCCAGTGAGACCGCGCAACGTCTTGGCCTGACACCCCGCGCTCGCGTGCATTCGGTCGCAGTAGTGGGCGACGACCCGTTGTACATGCTGACCGGAATCATCCCGGCGACCGCGAAAGTCCTTGATCGTGCCGGGTTGTCGTTGGCAGATATCGATGCCTTCGAGGTCAACGAGGCCTTCGCCTCGGTGGTTCTGGCGTGGCAGGCCGAGACCGGCGCGGACCTGTCCAAGGTCAACATCAACGGCGGAGCCACCGCGATCGGGCATCCGCTTGGAGCCAGCGGCGGACGGCTCATGACCACGCTGGTGTCGGTGCTGGAACAGACTGGCGGACGCTACGGCCTACAAACGATGTGCGAGGCAGGCGGTTTGGCCAACGCCACCATCATCGAGCGGCTGTAGGTAGGCGGCGGAACCGATCACGGAAGGGTCGTGCGCATCAACATCACGTTGTACGCAGACCACAGTGAGAGGTTGAAGTAGAGCTCCTTGCCGGTAGTCCACGGATGCAGGTACGGCGCGTAGGGCCCGCCTGGCATCTGGGACTCGGTGACGACGACCTGCGGTGGGCTCCAGGGGCCTTGGGGTGCGGGGGAGGTGGAGAGCAGGACGTCTCCCTGCTTGTCGCCATACATCACCAGGTACTTCTTCAGATAGGTGTTGTACTGCGCGGACATTTCGCCCACCGGGCCCGAGAGGATCGGTGTCGCGGCGTTGGGATCTCCCGGCACCCAGGTTCCCCGGTCCGTGTTCCAGAACTCGTGCTTGCCGGCGTCGGGCAGGTTTCCGGGCAACGCGCGCGACACGAAACCGGATCCGCTTCGCCCGGGGGGAGTTCCGAAGATGTAGATGTAGCCGTCGTTGCCCTTGACGTAGGCGGCCTGTTGGAAGTTTTCGTTCCCGGGGGTGAACGGGACCTGGCTGATGGCGTCGGGAGATGCCGGGCGGATGCTCTGCGGGAACGTCTTCCAGTTCTGGCCGTTGTCGTTGGACACCGCGGTAGCCGAGTAGTTGGTGGTCCACTCGCCGGCGCTATCCCAGCTCTTGATGGACATGTAGTTCATGTACTGGGAATGGCCGACGGAGATGGCGGCGGTGGGGATGATGCCGCGTTCTTGAGCGGCCCATTTGATGGGCGGAATGATCTGCTTGGAGTAACCCGGGCGGGACTGCGGGGAACCGGCGTACGGATTGGATGTCGATCCCTCTGCCACCGCAAGGCCGTGGGAGAGCGACTTGTCCTGGGTGCGCAGCAGGGTGTTGTAGCGCCACTGTTGGCTGCGCATCCCGCAGTATCCGTAGGTGTCGCCGAAGGCCATCAATACCTGGCGGCCGGCGTTATCGCCGTTGTCCCACATGATTCCGAGGTCGGTGCCGGAGATGCTGAACTTTTGAAGCGTGTTGGCGCCGGTGTCCACACCGGTCACCCAGCCGACCACTGATGTCGAGGGGGAGACGGCGGCCTCGGGGGCCGGGCCGACGGCCGGTGCCGGGGGAGCGGGAGCGACGGCGGCGGCCTGCCGGTCTTGCAGGTTGTTCGGAGAGCCCGGCTCCGGCGGGTTGGGCAAGCCCGGGTGCGCCAGCTCCTGGGCCCACCCGGACGCCTTCTTCGCGCCCTGTTGAGGCAGGACCTGCTTGAGGATTGCCAGGGGCAGCTTGCCCAGCTCTGGCAGAGGTGCCTTGTCATTGGCGCCGGCGGGCCTGCGGCCGATCGGAGGAGCCTGACCGGGTATGCCGTCGTCGGGGACCGGAGTCGGCGGCTGAAGTCCGGCGGCGGGACCGGTGCAGGGGTCGGCGTACGCCAAGGGGGCGACATCGACCGCAACGCTTGATCCGATAACGGCCGAGGTCATCAAAACCACGGAGATCCGGCGGCGCGTCGACATGTCAGACCTTCCCGGGGCAGGACGTCACATCGACGTCAGCAATTGACTCCCGTGACAATAGTGGCAGGTGGGGCCAATGTGGCTATTGGTGCATCGATAGGTACGTTCCCGTGATCGGGCCGAAACCGAGAGCGTCGGCGCCGACGGATTTCTGGATGTGATGATCAGTTATCTCTGGTTGGCGGCGCGGGTGCTGGCGAATTACCTGGATCTGCCCTATCGGCGCCGCATCTGAGGTCGATGACAGCTATCTTGATTCCCATGGCTTCAGGGTCGAAGACGCCCACTGTCCGTCTGACCACTCCCAACGGGACCGTCGAGGGATTCGTGCGGGGAGGCGTACGCCGCTTCCGGTCCATTCCCTATGCCCGTCCGCCGATCGGGTTGCTGCGTCTGCGTGCACCGCAGCCGGTGTTGCCGTGGGACGGAGTGCGCGACTGCACCGAATTCGGCGCAGCGGCCCCACAACGGCGCCGCTACCGCGTGCTGGGACCGGGTCGTGTTCAGCGCGCAAGCGAGGACTGCCTGACGGTCAACGTTGTGACACCCGATCGTCCGTCCAATGATCCGCTGCCCGTCATGTTCTTCATCTACGGCGGCGGCTATCTGCTGGGCAGCTCGGCGACCCCGTTGTACGACGGTGCCTCCCTGGCCCGGCGTGGATGCGTCTACGTGTCGGTCAATTACCGCGTGGGGGCACTGGGCGCCCTGGACCTGTCGTCGCTGTCCGATCGCGATCACACCATCGACGGGAACCTGTTCCTGCGCGATGTGGTGCTGGCATTGCAGTGGGTGCGCGAGAACATCAGGACATTCGGCGGCGACCCGGGCAACGTGACGATCTTCGGGGAAAGCGCGGGAGCCCATTGCGTCGAGACGCTGATGGCCACCCCCGCGGCCGCGGGGCTGTTTCACCGTGCGATCTGCCAAAGCACCGCCAGCGGCATGGCAGTGCCGGCCGAGTCGGCTGCCCTGTATGCCCAGAAGTTCGCGGAAATTCTTGGTGCAACAACAGAATCAGCTGCCGATACGGTGCTGCGGGCGACGCCCGCCGAACTCGGCGCGGCACTGGACGCACTGATCGCCGACATCGTGACCCACATGCCGGGCGGTTCATTCGCGATAGGCCCGTGCATCGACGGTCACTACCTGCCACGCCATCCCATCGAGGCAATGGAACATGGTGAGGCACATCGGGTCCCATTGATCGTCGGTCATAATGCCGATGAGGCCAAGCTTTTCACCCGGGTCCTGAAGATGATGCCGCTGTCCGAGTCGGCGCTGGAGGGCATGCTGACACGGGGCGGACCGGGTCATCGCGATCGCATCGTGGCGGCATATCCCGGATATCCGGAGCGCTCCGCTCGCGTGAGGCTGGCCGGTGACATGAACTTTTCCACGGCTGCCTGGCAAATGGCCGAGGCTCACCATCGCTATGCGCCGGTGTATTTCTATCGCTACGACTACGCGCCCGGGGCGCTGCGGATGGCCGGTATGGGCGCCACCCACGCCACAGAACTGCTCGCCGTGTTCGATAGTTATCGCGGCGCCATGGGTACCATGATGGCGGGCGCCATCGGCCGTCGTGATGCCGTGCGCGTGAGCAATGACGTGCAACGACGGTGGCTTGCCTTCGCGCGCAGCGGAATTCCCGGTGACGGTTGGCCCACCTATGAACCGCCGGATCGTGCGGTGATGGTGTTTGACCACGCCACCCGAGTGGAGCTGGACCCAGAGGCCACCCGGCGCGCGGCATGGGAAGGATTCAGCCTCACTCTCTAAATCGGGCATTGTGGGCCAACCGGTTGGTTGCCTAGGATGTGCCGATGGCAAAGAAGCCCATCCTCGTCAACACCGCCAATGGCGCCGTCGAAGGATTCACCCGGGGCGGTGTGCATCGTTTCCGTGGGATTCCCTATGCCGAGCCGCCGGTGGGTCCGCTGCGCCTGCGTGCACCTCGCCCGGCCCAGCCGTGGACGGGGGTGCGCAAGTGCCGCACGTGGGGCGCTGCGTCCATTCAGCAGCAGCGCTACGCGATCATCCTGCCCGGCAAGCCGCAGAAGCTCAGCGAAGATTGTCTGACCCTCAACGTCGTCGCCCCCGAGGGGCCGATCAGCGGGCCGCTGCCGGTCATGTTCTTCATCCACGGCGGCGGGTACTTCCTGGGCAGCTCGGCCACCCCGCTCTACGACGGGGCGAGCCTGGCGCGGCAGGGTTGCGTGTATGTCTCCGTCAACTACCGGTTGGGTGCCCTTGGCTGCGTGGATCTTTCGTCACTGTCGGATGACAAGCACACCATCGACAGCAACTTGTACCTGCGTGACTTGGTGTTGGCGTTGCAGTGGGTGCACGACAACATCGGTGCTTTCGGAGGCGATCTCAACAACGTGACGATTTTCGGGGAGAGCGCCGGATCACATGCGGTGAACACGCTGCTCGCCGTGCCTTCGGCGGGGGGCTTGTTCCACCGGGCGATCTGCCAGAGCACCGCCACCGGGCTGGTGGTCAACCCCGAGGATGCCGCGATCAATGCTCGTCAGTTCGCGAAATACCTGGGCGCTACCGACGCGAACGCCGCCGAAACCGTGCTGTCGGCGAAGCCCAAGGATTTGGTGAAGGCGCTGTTCCGTCTGATTGGGTCGGCCAAGCATGTGCCGGGACTGTCGTTGCGGATCGGGCCCAGTATCGACGGCGATGTGCTGCCGCTGGATCCCAACGAGGCCATGGAACGCGGTGAGGCGCATCGTGTTCCGCTCATCATCGGGTACAACGCCGAAGAGGCGACCCTGTTCACGAAGATCCTCAAGATTCTGCCGATCACCCCGCAGGCCCTCGAGCACTCGCTGTCCAAGGGCGGACCTGATTTCGTCCAGCGCATTGTCGCGGGCTACGACGGGTATCCGGCGCCGAAGGCGCTGCTGAAGCTGGCAGGGGATCTGGCGTTTGGTTCGGCGGCGTGGCGCGTGGCCGAGGCACACGGCCGTCACGCGCCCACGTACTTCTACCGGTACGACTACACGACGCAGGCATTGCGCCGTTACGGGTTGGGACCCACTCATGCCATCGAACTGCTCGCAGTCTTCGGCACGTACCGGACTATTGCCTCGCCGTTCCTCGCCGGCCGCAAGGACCGGGCGACAGCGCGCGCTGTCAGCGACGAAATGCAAAGCCGCTGGCTGTCATTCGCGCGCACCGGGGTGCCCGGTGACGGTTGGCCCACCCATACGGTGCCTGATCGTCAGGTGTTGATCATCGACAACCCGTCCCGTTTGCAGGCCGATCCTGATGGGGATCGGCGCCCGCTGTGGCAGGACGTCGCCTCCATCGCCTAGCCGACCCGCGGCGGTACGTTGGGGTCATGAACACGGTCTTCGCCCAAGGGGCTCATCCATGATCATCGTGACGAGCAACGACATCCCCGGATACAAGATCGGCGCGGTTTTCGGTGAGGTCTTTGGCCTCACCGTGCGGTCGCGGCACATCGGCTCCAACCTCGCGGCCTCGTTCAAGTCGATCGCCGGTGGCGAGCTCAAGGGCATCACCCAGTTGCTGCACGAGAGCCGCCGCGAGGCACTGTCCCGGCTGGCGGCCGAGGCGGAATCGAGGGGCGCCAATGCCGTCGTCGCGTTCCGTTTCGAGACCACCGAGTACGCCAACACGGGTGTCGAGGTGTGCGCGTACGGGACGGCCGTCGGCATTCAACCGATCCAATAGCGGCCATTCAGTAAGACACGGTTCATCTGATCCAGGCAGAATCAGGTGCGTGAGCAACGCGCGCGCCGGACAGCCGGCCCAGCCGGAAGATCTCATCGACATCGCCCACGTGGTGACCGCCTACTATGCGATAGAGCCCGATCCGGGGGACGTGGCGCAGCAGGTCGTGTTCGGGACCTCCGGGCACCGCGGGTCCAGCCTCGACGGTGCCTTCAACGAGGCGCATATCGTGGCGACCACCACGGCGATCGTCGAGTATCGGGCCTCGCAGGGCATCGACGGACCGCTGTTCATCGGTCGTGATACTCATGCGCTCTCCGAGCCTGCGTGGACCAGCGCTCTGGAGGTGTTGGCGGCCAACGGTGTTGTGGTCGCGGTGGATTCGCGGGACCGATACACGCCGACTCCGGCGGTGAGCCACGCCATCCTGCGGCACAACCACGGTAAGACAACGGGGTTGGCGGATGGGATCGTGGTGACTCCCTCGCACAACCCGCCCCGGGATGGTGGGTTCAAGTACAACCCACCACATGGCGGGCCCGCCGACACCGATGCCACGGGTGCGATCGCCGCGCGCGCCAATGAGATTCTGCGTTCGGGCTGGCGTTCAGTGAAGCGGATTCCATTGGCGCAGGCACTCAAATCGGTGCAGCGCTACGACTTCCAGCAGACCTACGTGGACGATCTGGTCAACGTGGTCGATCTGGAGGCCATCTCGGGTGCCGGAATCCTGATCGGCGCCGATCCGCTCGGTGGGGCCAGCGTCGACTACTGGGCCGCGATCGCCGATCGGTGGTCGCTGGAGCTGACCGTGGTGAACCCACTGGTGGATGCCACTTGGCGGTTCATGACCCTCGATCACGACGGCAAGATCCGGATGGACTGCTCCTCGCCGGATGCGATGGCCTCGTTGGTGGCGTCGCGCGATAAGTACCAGATAGCGACCGGGAACGACGCAGACTCCGATCGGCACGGCATCGTGACTCCCGATGCGGGACTGATGAATCCCAACCACTACCTGGCAGTGGCCATCGATTACTTGTTCAGTCACCGCGATGGCTGGGCGGCACAGACGGCGGTCGGTAAGACGCTGGTGAGCTCCTCGATCATCGATCGGGTGGTGGCGGGGCTGGGCCGGACCCTGATCGAGGTGCCGGTCGGCTTCAAATGGTTTGTGAACGGGTTGATTGACGGGACAATCGGTTTCGGTGGTGAGGAGAGCGCCGGGGCATCCTTCTTACGTCGCGACGGCTCCGTGTGGACCACCGACAAGGACGGCATCATCGCCGCCCTGCTGGCCTCGGAGATTCTGGCGGTCACCGGGTTGACGCCGTCGCAGCGGTACGCGCAGCTGACCGAGAAGTACGGCGCGCCAACATATGCGCGCGTTGATGCGCCGGCGAGCCGTGAGCAAAAGGCCGCGCTGAGCAAGCTCTCACCCGAGCAGGTGAGCGCCACCGAGCTGGCCGGTGAACCCATCGTCGCCAAGCTGACCAACGCGCCCGGTAATGGGGCGCCGATCGGTGGGCTCAAGGTTGTCACCGAAAATGCCTGGTTCGCGGCCCGGCCGTCGGGCACCGAGGATGTATACAAGATCTATGCAGAATCATTCAAGGGTGCCGAGCACTTGAGCCAGGTACAGGACGCCGCACGGGAGGTTGTCTCCGCGGTGATCGGTTGAGTGGCTGTCCCGACTACAACGAGGACCATGCGGCGGTAACGCCACGTCTGCCGTGGGAGATCTGGGTTCTGGTTGTCGCGAGCCTGGTGATCGCGCTCGGATTCGGCGTGGTGGCGCCGGCGCTGCCGCAGTACGCCCGTAGCTTCGGGGTGAGCGTGACCGCAGCGACCGCGGTAGTCAGTTCCTTCGCGGCCTTCCGGCTGGTGTTCGCACCCGCGGCCGGAGCGCTGGTGCAGCGACTGGGGGAGCGCTGGGTCTACATGACCGGCCTGCTGATCGTCGCCACGTCCACCGGCATCTGCGCCTTCGCGCACAGCTATTGGCAACTGTTGGTGTTCCGGTCACTCGGTGGGATCGGTTCGACCATGTTCACCGTGTCCGCGGCCGCGCTGCTGGTGCGCATCGCGCCCGAGCAGATCCGGGGCCGCGCCCAGGGGCTGTACGGCTCGAGCTTTCTGCTGGGGATGGTGGCCGGGCCCGCGGTAGGCAGTGCCGTTGTGGGCCTGAGTCTTTCGGCTCCCTTCATCATCTATTCGGCGGCGCTGGTGATCGTCGCGGCACTGGTCTACTTCGGGCTGCGGCGCTCCACACTGCTGGAGGTTGCCGACGAGCAACACATCACCCCGGTGACCTTGACGTCGGCGCTGCATCACCGGACATTCCTGGCCGCGTTGATGTCGAATTTCAGTGCGGGATGGGCGATCTTCGGGATCCGTGGGGCGCTGCTGCCGCTGCTGGTGGTCGAGGTGCTACATCAGCGGCCGGGCGCGGCCGGGCTGGTGTTCGCCGCATTCGCGGCAGGGGATGTGTCCACGGCTTTCCTGGCCGGGTCGTGGTCCGATGACATTGGGCGCAAGCCGTTGGTGGTCGCCGGGCTGCTGGTGTGCGGTTCCACCGTGGTCGCGATGGGCTTCGTGTCGTCGCTGCCGGTGCTCATCGTGCTCTCCCTCATCGGCGGGATCGGTGCGGGCTTGTATGCGTCTCCGCAGCAGGCCGCCGTGGCCGATGTGGTGGGCAGCAGGGGCAGGGCGGGGACGGCGCTGGCCACCTTCCAGATGACCTCCGATATCGGGCTGGTGATCGGGCCCGTCGTGGCCGGGGTGATCGCCGAGCGCACGTCCTACGGGTGGGCGTTCGTGGTGGGCGGCGCGATGCCGCTGATCGCAGCCGTGGCGTGGGTATTCGCACCCGAGACGCTGGGGAGACTTGCGTCACCGCAGGTTAGGAGTATGCAGGAAGTAGCAGAGGATGTCGGCGGTCCCGAGCGCTGAGATTTTGAGAGCCCGTCGCCGTGGTGTAACTTCGTGCGGGCACGCAGAACTAAACATGGGGCTATGGCGCAGTTGGTAGCGCACCACACTGGCAGTGTGGGGGTCAGGGGTTCGAATCCCCTTAGCTCCACAATAATCCCAGGTCAGACGACCTGGGATTTTTTGTTGCTCGGGCCGCGATGTCCTCAAGGGGACCCCAAAGGGACACTAATTCGCGCGACGCCGAAGTATGCAGGTCCAGCACGGTCCAGCCCCTGCCGTTGGGCAAGAGGTCACCGACGTACGCGTTGGGGACCTTATCGCGTGGCGGTCGTGCCATGTCCAGGTTCTACGCCGAGGGTCCGACACCGGCTGGTGGCCCGACCAGAGCCAGCGATGCTGGCGAATGTGTTCACATCCGCACGCTCTTACTCGATGCCGAGTGACCTATGTTGCTCTACGGGCATGGCACCGGTCGTGTGCCTACATGTGTCACTACCAGGAGCGATGCATGCTGTGGCTAATCCGGCAAACTCGTTAGCTGGGAATTTGTCGACATGGCAACCATGTGTGTGTAATGATCTGCCCAGGGGCGCCGTGAGCGTCGACCGAAAGGGGCGGTTGCATTCATGGTCAGGAATGATCGTTGTACGATGCCAGCGGGTTTGCGGCGGGCATCGGCGGTAGTGGCGATTGTCGCCCTGGCTTTCGGTGGGGCGAAGATTGTCGATCAACACACCCTCCCCGGTACCGGATTCTCGGCGGTCGCGACGGTAGCCGCAGACCCTACGGGCCCGCCCGGACCCACCGGGGGAATGGCAGATGGCGGTGGCTCGCAATTCCAGCCGCCGCAGATGCCCAGCTCCATGCCCGATTACCAGGGTGGTAACAACCAGCCGCCGTTGGATCAGAACTCGGGTATCAGCATCTATAACAGCGGCAGTCCGCAAGCACCGCAACAGGTTCCGGTTCAGCAAGGCGCGCAGCAGCCCCAGCAGGCGCAGCAGCCTGCCCATGGCACCCAGATCCCCGACTATCAGACCGCAACGCCCTACACCCAGGGCCCTGGCAAGGCGAACCCTGATTACCAGGCACCGCAACAGAATTCGCCTCAACAGCCACAGCAGGGCCAGCAGCCGCAGCAGCAACAGCCAAACCAACAGCAGCCGCAGAACAAACAGGACGATACGACTCGGCAGTTGGATCAGCAGCAGCAACAGCGTCAGCAGCAGTGCATGTCGGCGGCCCAGGACTATGGGATAGCTGAGCAGATGCTCAGTTTCATGGCTTCGGCCTTCGGCGGTGCTGGATCGATGTTCCAGCAGCCTAGCCGGAAGGTGGGTCCCGACGGCCAATGTAACTGCGCCCCTGAACAAGCCGGACCGCAAGACTCCGAACCGTCACAGGACCAGCCGAAGACACCACGGTCTGACCAACAGATCAATTGCCAGCCGCCCACGCAGGGGGCGGTCGGCGATGACCTCGACTCCACAATTCCGAACACGAACGAAAACATCGGCGGCGACCCCAAGGAAAGCCTTCACAAGCCGCCCCAACTCAACGGCAGCAACAACCCCTTAAACAAGGTGGTTCCGGCGGGAACCCGACCCATCCCCACCGGTACAGCTCTGGGCCCCAACGGGGAGCACTACGCCTTCTACAGCCAACCGCAACTGCCCCCACCCGGCCAGGTAAACGACAACTACGTCACCAAGCCCTCACAAATCGTCGATCTAGCCCACCCCGGCACGATCATCGGCCAATCACCCCTGGCACAAAGCAGCGGTGCGTACGACCCGGCCACCAAGACCATGCTCGTCGCCGGGAACACCGGAACCCAGAGCGGCGATACAATTCGGGAATTGTGGCAGTCCGCGCCGATCAAAGTCGGCGATAGCCCCACCAACTGGATCAAAACCCTGCAGCGTGTAGGTAACATCCTGCCCGGCGATCGCGAAAGCCAACTCGTTGCCCTCGGCCCGAAAGGCGCCGACGGCTTCCTGTTCGCCAGCTCATCCAACGGTCAACCAGTGATAGGTATTATTGCGTCAACTGTGAAGGAACTCACTCAAAAGACCGCAAATGCGCAGACTTTGGTGCAAATTGATCCCAGTAGCACCTTCGGTGTGGACATGCCCTACGGGCCAACTATCACCAGCCAAGCCCTCAATTCAACTACCGGTACGGGCGACTTCGGACTCAGGGTTAGTCAGTTCTGGAAAACCGGAGACGCCACCCACGCATACGACCCCCGTGTCTACAACACCACCTGCACCATCCAATAGGAGCCCGCGATGACTCAAACACGAAGGACCCGTATAGCCCAGGTAATGTGCGCCGCCGCACTAATAGCCGCATGCCAACAAACCACTACCGCGGCCGCCGAACCCCCCGGCTTCCCCGACCTAAACACGTACGCTCAAGTGTCAGTGGACTCCTATGTTCAGGCGGCCAGCAGAGGAGCGTCGGCCATCGGTTTCTCGACGGCGGAGGGTGTTAGCTGCAGTATGAGTCACCCACCGCATCCAGCTGGCCAGAATCAGCTCATCAGCTGTTGGGGCCCGTTGCCGGGGCTTCAAGATATTCACGCCATCGGCTCGGGACCCTGCGATACGGGTCTCGTAAACAAATATGGCGATAACACGTACGGCATATCCCATAAGAAGGACGAATGCAAAAAGTATCCACCTTCGTCAAAACTGCTTAATCCGGGGCAGAAGATTTCCTACGGCGATCAGACCTGCGGGGTCGGCGACGGTGGATCGGTGGCCTGTATCGATAGATCTGTAGGCGAGAATGGGTTTGTGTTGCAGCCCTCCGGGTCATTTTCTTTCTAACCGAAGATAGATGAAAAGTGCAACGGTGCGAGGTGCTGCGGTACACAAGTATCGCCGCAACACGCCGCGTCTGAAAACAGGGGAACTTCTTTGCTAAAGACGGTCGGGGTTGTCGCAAGCTTGTGCATTTTTGTGGCCACCGGATGCGCTAGTGCCGCTGATACGCCGCAACCGAAGTCACCTGCCGCACAACAGGAGTCGACTGATTTTGCGAACATTCCCGGCCAGTTCCCGTCGCCGGGGTCGCTGACGGCTAATGGTCAGACCGAGGCTCCGGTGGGTGGATGTGTGAATTTGGGCGGCGAGCTGGTGAATGCGTCGTTGACGGTGGTGGATTGTGGCTCGGACCGAAATACCTACCGGATCGTTCAGCGTGTGAATGTTCCGAAAGAATGTGGCGACACCGATCGGTCCTTCTACCACAACTCCGAAGCCACCGGGCAGTACACCGCGTGCCTGGACTTGGCGTGGGTCAAGGACTCTTGCATCAGTCTGGGGCAGCCTGTATCGAAGGTTGCCTGTACCGACACCAACGCGCCCAAACGGATCAAGCCGCTCAAGATCATTCTGGACACCACAAGTCTTGATGGTTGTCCGAGCGGCGGCTATAAGCATCCGCAGCGTCGGTTCACAGTGTGCACTGAGGCGCAGCAGTAGCCTGTGACTCGGCGCCATGAGCGCGTACCCGCACCGGGGCGCGTTGTCGCCTTGGCGTCCCCGCTCAGCGAGCACCGCGTCGGGTGCCGGGTGAGTGATGCATGGCCCGATGATCATGGGCTCGGGCGGTCGGTTGATGATGCGAATAATGTTGCGGCACATACGCTCGAGCTCGTCTCAGACGCGGTCAGGGGTTCGAATCCCCTTAGCTCCGCAATACTCCCAGGTGAGAGGGCCTGGGATTATTTGTTACTCGGGCCAAGACCCTTGTCTTCGTCTCGCCTGGTAGATCGCGGACACTCTTAACTCCCCACGCTGAACGTTATGGTCAGGCTCAGTCGCCGCGTATCTCGTAGAGGAGTTCCCATGTCTCGCGTAGAGGATCGTCTCGCCATTGCCGACCTGTTGACGGGTTGGTTGCACCGCGACAATGGCCAGTGGGATGAGCTCGCCGCACTGTTCCACGAAGACGCGACAATATCGGTGACATGGTTCTCCGGAGCGGCACGGGATTTCGTCGCTGCCTCGCGTGATCACGGTGCCGGCAATGCGCGCAACAAGCATCTCATCGCTAGCCCGTATGTCACCTTTCATGGGGATCGCGCGCTCGCCGAGACGAACATCATGATCGTGGCCGACAGTCCAGAGGCGAGACTGGGCTGTGTGTCGCACGCTCGCTTCTTTGATCGGATCTCGCGGCGCGACGGGGTATGGCGCATCGAGCAGCGCAATGCGATCTACGACATTGCCGCGTTCACGTATCCCGATGGCCCTGTCGATGTGGACCCGGAGGCGCTCGCACGTCATCCGAGGGAGTACGCCGCATTCGCGTACTTCCTCGAGCTGACCGGCAGTGCGGTCGTCGTAGTGCAACCAACACGAGGCAGCGACCAGGAGGCCGCGATCAAAACGGCAGGGCATGAGTGGCTTAGGGCTTGAGCACCGAATCGGTAGCGTTGGTTGATGGGCTATTTGGGATCGCACGGGAAAGGCAGCACGACGATGCGTCGAGTTCCGGAACGACCCCGCTACGGCCTATTCGTCGTCCTGGCGCTGATATGTGCGCTATGCGCCTCACCTGTCGCGTCCGCGGACACCGTGCAGATCTCCCCGGCGAATGAACGTCGGCTTCAAGAGCTGCTGACCGAACGAAACCGCCTCGCGACCATGAACCCCGGGCAGCTGAGCGCCGGGATATCGGCCCTCTTTCTGCAGGTGCCCTACGGCGCCGACACCCTGGTTGGATCCGCTTCCGTCCCGGAACAATTGGTTGTCGAGCTCACACGCGTGGACTGCTTCACGTTCGCCGACTATGTCGAAGCGCTGAAGCGGTCCAGTAACCGCGCCGATTTCCTGGCGCAGCTGACCCAGATCCGTTATCGTGCAGGAGAAGTCAGCTTCACGCAGCGCCGCCACTTTTTCACCGACTGGGCCGCCGATGCGCCCATCAACGCCACCGACGTGACGGCGAGCCTTGGGGCGCCCACGGGGCAGGTAGCCAAGATGCTCAACCTGAAGGATTCCGGTGGCAGTTACCTGCCTGGGCTTGTGCCGCGGCCACGCACAATCGTCTATGTGCCGAGTGCTCGTGTCTCCGACGGTGTCATCGCGAATCTTCGCGACGGTGATTACCTGGGCGCCTACGCGACGGCCGGCGGGCTCGACGTCACGCACGTAGGGATCTTCTTGCACTCGCCAACCGGACCGGTGTTGCGCAATGCCTCGTCGTTGAAGGTGAACAACCAAGTTGTGGACACACCGCTGAGGGAGTACCTCGCTACGGTCCCGGGGATTGTGGTGCTACGGCCGACTCGCTGACCCTGCGACAGGATTGAGGGCGTCCGCCGATGTCCGTACTCCCGAGATGCCGCCGGAAACGTTGGGCGGAGCCGGAGGTGGTGCCACGGGGCTCAGTGCGTCGGCCGATACGGATACGCCCGAGCGTGCCGGGGGAAGCAGCGGAACCCCGATCGCCGCGGGGTATCCCGGTGTCCCGTACTGCAATGGTCCGATCACCGGCGGGGGTGGGGGTGTTACGGGGCCGGGGTCGGCGTGTGCGATACCCGTACCCCCGGACAATGCCAGGATGGAGGCCACGAGTAGGGCGGCATCGTAATGTCGGGGAATTCTGTTGAACAGCAACATTTGTCGCTCCTAGTTCAGGACGTAGGGATCGCCGTACACGGACAACTGCGTCTGCTGTACGGCGCTGGCAACGGCGAATGTCGCGTAGGAGCGCACGGTCACCGGTCCGCCACAGGCATCCACTTTCACATGAACGTCTTGCATATCCAGTCGCCCCATGCCAGCCGTCACCGGCATGGTGCCCATCGCGACGGTGGTGATCACGCCCGGCTGCAGGTCGGTCTGCACAAAGCCCCCGATCGCGCCGGTGCCGCCCACCTGAACCCCCGGCTGGCCGCTGATGGTCGCGCCGACCGATCCCGCTAGCTGACCGGTGCCGCCAATCTGAAGACCCTGTGACACGTCGACCTGACAGCCGACTTGGTAACCCGCGACGAAATTGGCCGCGGTGACGGGATTGCTGCCGCTGCCATCGATATTCGCTTGCGCGGACAGCGTCATGAACGCCTCACGAGAGTTCTGCGCACCGGCCAGATTGGGGACCGCATTGATCACCTCGCCCGAGAGGGCAACCGACAGGTGCCATCCATCGATGGTGGTGCGTTGGCTGGATTGCGGAGCCATTTCGACGGGCTCGGCCCAGCTGGTTGCCGATGTGGTGAGGGCCAAGCCGATCGCCACCACGGTTGCTCCGGCGATCAAGCCGGGCCGGTTCGATCTGTTCACAGTGGGTTCCTCCTATCAAATAGTTTGAGTAGAACTAACGATTTGATTAAAGCAGATGATATGGATGTATGTACTATTGGGCCATGAGCGAGTTTCCGCCTGAGGATCACCCCAGCCCAGCGGGGTTATTCGGACCTCTGTTCGAGATCCTCCTGCGACGCATGCATGTCGAAGTGGCTGCCGTATTGGGTAAGCACGAACTGCGGCTGCTGCATATGGGTGTGCTCAACGTCTTGACTGCTGCAGGCAAGCAGTCGCAGGCGGACCTCGCCGAAGCCCTGCGTGTGGACAAGACCACCATGGTCGGGCTTTTGAACGACCTGGAAGCCGTTGGCTTCGTCGAGCGGCAGCGGTCCCCCGAGGACCGTCGCCGTCACGATGTGGTCATGACTCCGGTCGGTAAGCGCCGGAACGCCGAGGTAGTAGAGGCGCTCAGGGGAGCGGAGGGTCGGGTGCTGTCCGCCCTGAGTGCGACACAGCGATGTGAGCTGTTTGCGCTATTGGAACAGGCGTTTCTGGCGGGGGCCGCAGACCCGCGGCCGGTGTGAATCTTACGCGTCGCCTGGTGAATGTCATTCCGGTACGGGAGTATTGATGACCTAGTCGGCGGCCCAGGTCTTCGCGCGGTCCAGCTCGTCCAGACCGAACAACGAGATCTCACCGGGAACCATCCACGCGAGTGCGTGCAGGGTGTGCGCCACCCATTCCTTGTCGGTCACCACCGCGATCTTCTTGAAGGCCGAATGGTGCTGGAAAAGCATTCCGAAGCCCAGCTTCAGGTCTGCGGCGAGTCCGCCGGGTCCAAAGCCCTCGTAGTCGCTCGCAATCACCTCGACGATCCGCAGCTCATCGCCCGTCAGAGACTCTTTTATGGTCGGAGCGAGCTCGCGTAGCTCATCGCCGGCCACCTTGCCGGACACCCGGAACCCCACGACTCCGTCCGGCATATCGGTCAGTGTTTCAATCATCGCTCCATGGTGCCGATCCCGGGGCGCGGCGCAAGGGGCGCCGGTCAAGCCGGCAGGCACCGTCGCTGCGTCAGGGCACCGGTGCACGTCTGAATCGAGTCTTAAGCGACATCGCGTGTTTCTCCACGACGAACCAGCTCAGTGCGGCCAGGGGCACGGTCACGGCAGCGGCGAGCAGGAAGAACGCGAATGGTTTCAGGTCTGCTAGTCCCGCAACGGCCATCAACTGCTGGATCGGAAACGCGTAGATGTACACCCCGTAGGACAAATCGTTGCGCAGGGTGAGTCGTGTGTCGTGAATGAGTGCGCCGGATGTGATGACAACATAAGCGAGCGGCAGCGCACCGATGACGCGGTAATTTGAGGTCAGTCCCGAGAGTGTAAGTACGCCAACACATATCATGACGAGCGACCATCGGGCGGGGAGAACATCTCGATACTGGTGCACAAGCGCTCCCGCCGCAAACATCAATGCAAACCGGGCCACCATCTGCGGAATAGTCTCCATCGCAAAGACGGGGTACGACAAATACGCTGCGGCACAAAGGAATAACACAAACGCGGTGGGAATGACCCATCGCCGCGCCAGCATCCCTAGTACGCCCAAGATGGCTACTGCTATGTAGCAGACGAATTCGAAGATGAGTGTCCAGATCGATCCGTTCCAGATGCCTGGCCACGGAATGTCGCGTGGTGTTCCGTCGATACCCGCGTAGAACACATTCAGAACGGCATTGTTGAGGAAGTACTCAAGTGGCTTGAGGGAACCCATTAAGCCCGCCGCAGAGCCACCCTGGATCGCGACACTGACGGGTGCAATGACGAATGCGGTGATCGCCAGGCATATCCACAATCCGGGGAAGATGCGCAATGCCCGGGCGATGAAGTAGTCACGCAGATTCGGATTGCGCATCCAGCTTGCGGTGATGAGGAAGCCCGAGAGTGCGAAGAATCCGTCGACTCCTACCTGTGCGAGCAATCCTTCGTAGGCGGGGAAGGGTAGTCGATGTCCGGTGAGCGGCCAGGAATGCCACAAAATGACGGTCGTCGCCAACGCAAGTCGCCACGCGTTGAGCGCGTTTCGTCGAGGATCGAATACCTGTCCGAGAGTCATGAGACCCCCTGAGTTGACCTAGATGCTCACCCGTAAGGGTGGTGTTGTCGAACTATGTGGCGAACGCTCCGCCTTTTGTGCCGGCTCGCACTCGTAAGCGCGCTGGCCCCGTTCCAGCGTGTGGTGTGGCCATATCGGCCACTCGTGATCTTGATGAGCGCACGATACGCCCGATGAAGATCCTCTGAGTCGATTTTGCGCGCCAGTAATTGGGAAACGACCATTTTGGACGCAGATGGTAGTTCTGGGCGAGAATTTGTTCAATGATGCATACACAGGTTCCCGAGGAGCTGGTCGCGGCCGCGGCGAAGGCGCGTGCCGTCACGGTGCTCACCGGCGCCGGTATGTCCGCCGAGAGCGGCTTGCCCACGTTCCGTGATGTTCAGACGGGACTGTGGTCGAAGTACGATCCGATGACGCTGGCGACACCGGAAGCCTGGAACGAGGACCCGGGGCTTGTCTGGGCCTGGTACCAGAACCGGCGTATCCAGTTGCTCGACGTGCAGCCGAACGACGGGCATCGTGCATTGGCGCAGTGGGGATCTCACCGCGACGTCCGGATCGTCACCCAGAATGTCGATGACCTTCACGAACGTGCGGGCAGCACGGACGTGACCCACGTTCACGGCAGCCTGCTCAAATCGCATTGCGACACCTGCCAGACCGGTTTCGAGGCGACGGTCGCGGCCCCGGAGTCCGAGCGGGTCGCGCCGCCCGAATGCGGCTGTGGTGGAAAGGTTCGACCGAGCATTGTGTGGTTTGGGGAGATGCTTCCCGAGGTCGAATTCGGCCATGCCGTCGCGCATTCGCAGAGCTGCGATCTGATGCTGCTCATCGGAACGTCCGGCATCGTGTACCCGGCGGCGGGACTCCCGCAGTTGGCATTGAGCCGCGGCGCCACCGTCGTCGAGATCAACCCGCGTGAGACCGATCTGTCCGATCGTGCGGACCTGGTCTGGCGGGCCACCGCGGCCACCGCACTGCCGGCGCTTATCGAGACGCTTGCGCTGTCCTAGGTCGGGCGCTCGGCGCTAGCCGCGCGCCCGCTCAAGATCCCCCTTGCGCCACATCCGTTATTTCCGATAACGTATCTGCCGAGGCGAGGATTCAACTCAACGTCGAGATGAATTCGGATGGAGGCGTGCGTGTTTGAGGCTGTCCGTGCTGCGGGCTTGCTGGTGCACCAGACCGCCCGGTACGTCGTGGACCGCACGCTTCCCGCCCGCTCGATGCCAAAGACGGCCCACGATGTCACCCCGGAGTGGATGGCGACGGCGCTGGGTTTGCGCTCCGGAGACGTCGAACGTGTCACGGTCGCCGATGAGCACCACGGCACCGCGAGCCGCGCCCGCCTTTCCCTCGGTTACCGAACGCCCGGCCTCGGTCCGGAAACGGTCTTTCTCAAGTTCGCGCCCAACGCATACGTCGGTCGGCTGTTCCTGAATGCCCTCGGGCTCGGCGAGCGGGAAATCGGCGTCTACCGGCAGGTACTCGGCGAGCTTCCACACATTGCTCCGAAAGGCTATGTTGCGCAGTGGGATCGGCGGTACGGACGGGGAGTTCTGGTCATCGAGGATCTCACCGCGCGCGGATGCCGGCTCAACGATGTTCGCTCCGCCTGCCCGCCGCAGGACGCCAGCCGGGTCCTTGCCACCCTCGCAAGGGTGCATGCCCGCTACTGGAACAGTCCCCGGTTTCAGGGTGACCTGCGACGTCTCACCAATTCGGGTGCCCAGCGTGCCATTGCCGAGCAGGTGAAGGCCACCGCGCTCAAACGCTCCATAGGCGGTGTACCGCAGGATGTTCAACGCGCGGCCCGGGTGCTGGACCGCCGTGGCGAAGCCGTCGACACTTTTTGGGGAAGTCTGCCGGGCACTTTGACACACGGCGACACTCACCTGGGCAACATCTTCTTCAATCCGGACGGCAGCGCCGGTTTCTTCGACTGGCAGGTGGCCACTCGCGGTCCCGCGATACGAGACGTCGCCTATTTCCTGGTCTCCTCGCTGTCCCCGGATGTCGCACGCTCCCATGAACGCGGGTTGCTCGACGAGTATCGACAGCGATTGGTCGAATGCGGCGGCCCGGATCTCGACAGCCGAACGTTGTGGGATATGTACCGCGCGGCCGCCACCCATTTCTACGTCGGTGCCGTCGTCACCGCCGCCTTCGGAGATCGACTGCAGGCCGGGGATATTGCCCGTGTCGGTGTGCAGCGGGCCGTCGCCGCCGTCACCTCACTCGACTCCTTCGGCGTCCTGCGCCGCTTCCTCGACTGATCGGAGAATCCATGCGCTTCGGTATCGCGCTGCCACACTTCGCGCATTTGGCCGCGCCCGGTCCGATCACCGAGATCACCCGTGCCGCAGAGGGCAACGGGTACCACTCGGTATGGGCGAGCGATCACGTGATCGTGCCTGCGGGAACACCCTTCCTGCCCGATGAGCTGACCGAAATTTTGGCCACCCTGGCCTATCTCGCGGGCAAGACCACGCGGCTCACGCTGGGTACCAGCGTTCTCGTCGCCCCCTACCGGCCCGCGCTGTTCACCGCCAAATACCTCTCAACACTCGACGTTCTCGCAGAGGGGCGACTCGCCGTTGCGGTCGGGGTGGGACGGCTGGAGCCCGAATTCGACGCGCTGGGAGTCACTTTCGCGGACAAGTGGTCGCGGACCGATGAGGACCTGCGCGTATGGCATGACCTGTGGACCACCGACTCCTCGAACTTCGACGGTCGATGGACTAGCTATCACGATGTGCGGATGTTCCCCACGGGACACGGCGGAAGGAATGGGCCACCGGTCTACTTCGGCGGGGGTGGTCCGCGCGCCATCCGCCGGGCGGCCCGCGCCGACGGTTGGCATCCCATCGTGTTGGGCACCCCCGAACCGCCACCGGAGATTTCGCAGTACGAACAGGCCTGTCGCGACGCCGGACGTCCGCGTGGGCACGTTCAGGTGCGGTACATGGCGGGGTACCCGACCGTCGACATCGACGCATGGCCGTTCGGCGGCAATCAGGACGAACGTCGTCAGCAGGCGCAGCGATTCGCCGACGCCGGTGTGGACGAGCTGATCATCGACGCCACCATGCTTGCCCTGTCGAATCTTTCGGCAGCGCAGATTGTCTCGCTCCTGGAGCGATTCGCACGCGAAGTGATCGAACCGATGGGAGCAGTCAATGAATGACATCCGATTCGACGGACGGGTGGCCATCGTCACCGGTGCGGGAGGCGGGCTCGGGCGTGAGTACGCGCTGCTGCTGGCCAGCCGCGGCGCCAAGGTCGTCGTCAACGACATCGGATCGCCCGATGAGCTGCTGGGCACCGGCAGCTCCGATGCCCCGGCCAGCTCGGTGGTGGCCGAAATTCAGGCGCTCGGCGGTGACGCCATCGCCGATACGCACACCGTCTCCACGGGAGACGGTGGACGCGCCATCGTCGGCACCGCATTGGACACCTGGGGGCGGGTCGACATCGTCATCAACAATGCGGGAATCGTCGGTCCCATCAAGACTTTCGCCGAACTCACCGATGAGGACGTGGACACCGTCCTCGGCGTTCAGCTGCTCGGGCCGTTCAACGTGCTGCGCCCGGCCTGGAAGGCGATGGTCGACCAGGGATACGGGCGAATCCTGAACATTTCGTCAGGCAGCATGTTCGGGCAGGGGGAGGCCTGCACCTATCCGACCGCAAAGGCCGGAATGATCGGCATGACAACCAATCTGGGCCTCGCGGGACCGGCTTACGGCATCAAGGTGAACGCGCTGCTCCCGGTGGGGTTCACCCGAATGGTGGAGAACATGCCCGAACCGGCGCTCAGCTGGCTTCGCGATACCTTCCCCGCCGCAGCTGTGGCACCGGTGGCGGCCTTCCTGGTATCCGATGATGTGCCGTGTTCGGGCGTCAGCTTCAGCGCCGGCGGCGGGCGATTCGCGCGGGTCTTCCTCGGCGAGGCGCAGGGCGTCACCTCGGCTCGGCTCACCATCGAAGAAGTGCGCGACACATTCGGGGCAGCGATGGAGACCGACGGTGCCGCGACCATCGCCAACGTCGGTGACGAACTCGCGCTCTACGCGGCCACATTGGCCGGGTGGTGATACCTCACGCCGGGTAGTCCGGCAGCACCTTTTCCCAGCCTTCGATCTCTCCGCGAACCGGCCGGAAGATGGGATGCGGGTGCAGTCTGAGTGGGTTTTCTGCCGTGAGTAGATCCGGATCACGTTGCGCCAGTTTGGTGTCCAGTAACCATCGTTCATAGGCCAGTTGTCCGCGATGCACGTCGATCAGCGGTTCGAGCGTGGCGGCAGGCACATCGATCAGGTCACGGTTGAACTGATAACCACGACGGTCGGCCTCATCGATCAGGCCCACCAGGTAGGCGCCTATCCCGGCGAGCGGCAGTTCCAGCGACGTGAATCGGTCCAGCTGTGGGTGATGTCGGTAGCCCCGCGTGCGGCCCTGCAGCACTTTTTGGGCGAGCAGCGTTTCCCGCCAGCACGCGACCAGCCCTTTGGCGTCGAGATTGCCCGGATGTAAAGACCACAGTCGCATGTGTTCTCTGTACCCGACGGCGGCTGCGGGGCCAAGCTGACACGGTGCTACAGATTCACCAACTCGCCGGAGCGCCGCCACAGTTCTTCTTGCGCCTGCTGGTTGGAACGGATTCGCACGGCCGGCAAGAAGCCCAGTCCGGGGGTGGAGGTGAAGAACTGCCCGCTGATTCTCGCGAGATCCTCATCGAGCACCAACCGGATCCCCATCTTGGCGCCCTGATCGGGCCGCCGCACGAACGGTGTACGCGAGGCCAAACCCGCCGCTGCGGTGAGCACGCGGCTGTCCCGAACCAGTCCGGTCGACACCATGCCGGGACAGAAGCAGTTGACCGTTACGCCGGTGCCCTCCAGGCGCCGCGCAAGTTCCTGGGTGAACAAGATGTTCATCAGCTTTGACTGGCCGTACCGAACCTCCGAGCGGATCGCGTTGTAGCGGTGTGGTTGTGCGAATCGCTCCAAGTCGATACGCGGCCACGACCGATGCGCCTCGGAAGCGGTGATGACGATGCGTGCACGATCCGCGGCGATGATCGGCTCAAGCAGCAGGTTGGTCAGCAGAAACGGCCCGAGGTGATTGGTCGCGGTCATCAGGTCAAAGCCGTCGGCGCTGGGCTTGCCCGTGAGGGAGTGCATGCCGGCGTTGTTCACCAGCGTGTCGATCCGGGAGTGTGTCGCGGCGATCTCGCGTGCTGCGGCCCGCACCGAGTCCAGGTCGGCAAGGTCGGCCTGGATGTACTCCGGCGCCGTGATCGCGCCGTTCTCGGCTGCCAGTTCGCGGACCGTCTCGGTGGCCTTATCGGGATCCCGGGCCAGCAGCGTCAGCAGCGCCCCGCGCCGCACCAGTGCTCGGGCAATCTCTTTCCCGATTCCGTTGGTCGCGCCGGTGATGACGATCCGGGAACCGGCGATAGGGCGATTTGGATAGGTGGCCATGACCCTCCTCAGTGAGTGAACTCTGTGCATTCAAATTCTATTGACATGCAAATGTTGTGAGCATCTCAATGGAGTGCCGCCGTGTCAAGGGGGTCGAATGGCGGCGTGAGGCAGGACCGGGACATGGGAACCGGCCTGGGTCACGTCGATTGAATTCGCGTCGCGGCCGTACTGAGAAGACGGCTGTGCGATGATGTCCGCGGTTCAGGCCTCGCGACGAGAAGGCCCGGTAATGCTCGAAAGGTGCTGCCGCGCCTTAGGTTCCGAAAGTCAGGGTGATCTTCGCGCCCGGCTCAAGGTGAGCCCCGGCTGCGGGGTCCTGTACGACGATCCGCGACTTCTGCCGGGGGTCGTCGACGGGAACTTCCTTGGTGGCGACGTTGACCCTGCCCAACTTGCGCAGCAGAGGTTTCACGTCACTCCACTGCAGTCCGGCGAGATTGGGCATAACACCTGGCTGAACTGTGGGCACGGTGGCGCTCGGCGCGCTCGACGGCCCTTCCTGCGTGGCGGATGTCGAACACCCTGTCAGTAACCCCGCGGCAACGCAGATCGCGGCCACCGTCCTCATTGAGCCCCCTCCCAATATTTCTGGCGAACCAGTCCTTTGGCGAGCTTACCGGTGGGGGTGCGCGGAAGGGTATCGGTGAAGTCAAAGCTACGGGGCGCCTTGTACCGGGCGATGCGCTCACGCAGAAATTCGGCGAGCTCGGCGGCGAGAGCCTCCTGATCCGCTGAGGGATCCGCGGGTTGTACCACCGCCTTGACCGATTCACCCATCTCGGCATCGGGCACCCCGATGACGGCGACATCTAACACTGCGGGGTGCAGCGTCAGCGCATTTTCGATCTCCTGAGGGTAGATGTTCACGCCCCCGGAAATGATCATGAACGCCTTACGGTCGGTCAAGAACAGGAAGCCCTCGTCGTCGACGTACCCGATATCGCCCGTCGTCGTCCACGTCCCATGATTGGGATGGCAAGCGCTACGGGTCTTTTCGTCATCATTGTGATAGGCGAACGGCAGCTCGTCTCGCTCGAAATACACCAGCCCGGCCTGACCGGTGGGCAGCTCGGTACCTTCTTCGTCGCAGATATGCAGGACCCCGAGTGCGGGGCTGCCCACCGAACCCGGACGCTTGAGCCAGGTCTCGCAGTCGATGAAGGTGACACCGTTGCCCTCGGTGGAGGAGTAGTACTCGTACAGGATCGGGCCCCACCAATCGATCATCGACTTTTTGACCTCGACGGGGCACGGGGCGGCGGCATGCACGGCGACCTTGAGTGAGGAAACGTCGTATCGATCCCGGATTTCCTTGGGCAGCTTCAGCATTCGCACAAACATCGTCGGCACCCATTGGCTGTGGGTGATCCGGTGTTTCTCGATGGCTGCCAGCGCCTCTTCGGCGTCGAAGCGTTCCATGACCACTGCGGTGCCACCCATCGACTGCACAAAGCCGCAAAACCGCAGCGGTGCCGCGTGATAGATCGGTGCCGGCGAGAGATACACGGTGTCGGCGTTGAATCCGTACAGATGGGCGAAGAGCATCGCGAAGGGGCTTGGCTCATCGATCTGCCGGCCCATGAGCGGAACCTTGATTCCCTTGGGCCGACCGGTCGTTCCCGAGGAGTACAGCATGTCCGACCCGGCGGGCTGTGAGGGGAGCGGCTCGTCGGCGGCGTTTTCGAGCGCCTTTTCGTACGAGTCGTACCCAGGCACCTCGCCGCCGAATGCCAGGCGCAGCGTGACCGCCGGAATGTCATCGAGGATCGCCTCGGCCTGCTCTCGCACACCGGCGGCGACCACGAGTGCCGTGGACCCGGAATCGTTGACGATGTAGCTGACTTCCGCGGGTGCCAGGTGATGGTTGACCGACGTGATGTATAGCCCGGACCGCAATGCAGCCCAGTACACGACGAACACCTCGGGAACGTTGTCGCTGAGCAGCGCCACGTGATCGCCTCTGCGCAGCCCACTGTCATACCAGTGGCGGGCCAACCGCCGGGACTGCTCGTCCAACTCGCCGTAGGTGAGCGTGGCCCCGGAGCCTGCCATCACGACGGCGGGCCTGTCGGGGAACTGGGCTGCGTGGGTGCCTGGATACACGGGATGAGGACCTTCCGACGGCGTTGTCTGCGGGCGTCGTCGACTGTACTTGACAGGGTGTCAAGTTTGATCCGGGGCCCGGCCTCGACTCAATACGAGCGGATGTCTTGCGGGCCCGGTGGCGCACCAGAAAGATTTCGTTCCGTGACCGACGAACAGTCCGGCGCCTCGGCGCTCGACGAGGACCAGCCCACAACATCTCTCATCGCGCGCATAGGCGTCGACTGGTGGGCGACCATCATCGCCGGCGTGATCGCCCTACTGGCCGTAGCCAATGTGCTGCCGAAGATTCCGTGGTGACCCGATGACTTCAAAGACCGAGACGCAAACTGCCGACGAGGCATACGACAACCCTGAGGCGAGTTTCACCTCGCACCGTCCACTCGACTACGTACCCGGCATCCTGCTGCTCATCGGCGTGGGTCTGCTGGGCAAGTACGCGCAGATTTGGTGGAAGGATCTGGCCAAGGCGCAGCACTGGACGGTGCCCGACATCGAATATGTCTTGTGGGCCATCGTGATCGGTCTGCTGATCACCAATACGATTGGGCTGCATCGCATCTTCCGGCCGGGGGTGCAGACCTACGAGTTCTGGCTCAAGATCGGCATCGTGGCGCTGGGTGCGCGATTCGTGCTGGGCGACGTCCTCAAATTGGGTGGCACCAGCCTGGTGCAGATTCTGGTGGACATGACCGTGGCCGGTGCCATCATCTTGTTGGCGGCCAGATGGTTTGGGCTGAGTGGAAAGTTGGGATCGCTGCTGGCAATCGGCACCTCGATCTGCGGGGTGTCGGCCATCATCGCGGCCAAGGGCGCCATCCGGGCCCGCAATTCGGACGTCAGCTACGCCATCGCATCCATTTTGGCGCTCGGCGCGGTGGCATTGTTCACCCTGCCGGCCATCGGGCATGGGCTTGGCCTGACCGATTACGAGTTCGGTTTGTGGGCGGGCCTGGCGGTCGACAACACTGCCGAGACCGTCGCCACGGGTCGCCTGTACTCCGAGCATGCCGGTGATATCGCAACGGTCGTCAAGTCCACCCGCAACGCGCTCATCGGGTTCGCGGTGCTCGGTTTCGCGCTGTACTGGGCGGCGCGCGGTGAGGCGGACAGCGTCGCTCCCGGACTGAAGGCCAGGGCCGCGTTCGTGTGGGACAAGTTCCCCAAGTTCGTTCTAGGCTTCCTGGCCGTATCCGCCGTCGTGACCCTCGGGTGGCTGACAAAAGGGCAGGTCAACAACCTGGGCAATGTGTCCAAGTGGGCATTTTTGCTGACCTTCGCCGGGGTGGGGCTGAACACCAATTTCCGGGAGATCGCCCGCAGTGGCTGGCGCCCGCTCGTGGTCGCGGTGATCGGTCTGGTGGTGGTGGCGGCGGTGTCTCTGGGCCTGGTTCTACTGACATCACGGGTGTTTGGCTGGGGCGCGCACGTCTAGATCCGTCGGTATCGAACCGGAGGGTGTCGTCACGCACACGTAACCGGTGTGGACCGCGCGTGCAACATCGCGTCGCGATCCTGTGCGTCGATGACCACAGAAGTCGCTGCCTCGTCAGATGTCACTGCCGCTGGCGCCCCCGAATCGGGGAGCTCCGAGTACGAGAACGAACCGGTTCCGCAACACGCGCGACGAGGCCTGGTGTCCGTCGGCGCGGTGTGGCTCGGATTCCCGATGATCCTGACCTGTGCCGTATTTGGTGGGCTCGTCGTCTACTCGCTGGGTTTTTGGCGCGGGATGTTGGCGATCGCGTTGGGCAACGCCGTGCTGACCGGCTACGTCGGTGCATTGAGCTACCTAGCAGGCATAACGGGAAAGAACTTCGCGCTCATCGCGATCGGGACATTCGGCAGGCTCGGATACCGGGTGGTCTCCGGCTTCCTGGCCACCGTGGTGATCGGTTGGTTCGCGTTCCAGACGGGTCTCACCGGATCGGTGTTGGCTAGCAGCGCAGGATGGGACGCGCGGTGGACGGCCCTTGCCGCGGGTGTCGGCTATGTGGCGGTGACGCTGCTCGGCATCAGGGTGCTCTCGGTGATCGGACTGGTTGCCGCGCCGCTGTATCTGCTGCTGGGTGCGGTGGCTATTGCTCTGGCCCTGCGTAATTCGACGCTTGCGGACGCCTTCGGCTATAGCGGAGGAGCGGGCGGGGCCGCGATGAGCATGGGCGCCGCGGTGACCTTGGTGGTCGCCTGTTTCATCGATTCCGGGACCATGACCGCGGACTTCACGCGCTGGTCTCGCACTGGGCGCCAAGGCTTTTGGGCCTCCTTTGCGGCCTTCCCTCTCGGTAACACCATCGCCATGGCGATCGGCGGCCTGATCGTCGCCCTAGGCGCCGCACATTCACCCGGTACGGACGGCGGCAATTTCCTTGGCGCGCTGATCGACGCGGGCGGTTGGCTGGTGCCGGTTTCCATAGCGTTCGTTTTTGTCAACCTGGGGTCTGTCTGCACGCATTGCCTGTACAACGGCGCGGTCGGCTGGAGCCAACTCACCGGTCAGAAGATGCGGCTGCTGGCCATGCTGCTCGGCGCGGTGGGGGTGTTGTTGGCGGTGCTGGGCGTGTGGTCACAGTTCGAGCAGTGGCTGACCCTCTTGGGTGTGGTGGTTCCGCCGATTGGGACAGTGCTCATCCTTGACCAGCTGGTGTTGCCGCGTTTCGGATTCACCACTGGCGACTCGGCGATTCGTTGGGAGTCCTTCGGGGCATGGGCGGCGGGCGCGGTATCGGCGTTGGCCGCACATCTGTGGTCGCCGCAGTTTTCCGATGCTCTGGTGGGGATGGTGACCGCAGCATTTGTCTATGTCGCGGTACGCCACACCGCCCGGCGCGGAGTGGCGGCATGACGGGACAGGTGGACGCACAACCATATCCGTGGCCATTCGACGGCCCCGTCGATCCCGCACGCACCGCCGTGCTGTGCATCGATTGGCAGGTCGATTTCTGCGGTCCCGGCGGGTACGTCGACACCATGGGTTATGACCTATCGCTGACGCGTGCAGGTTTGGCGCCGACGGCACGTGTGCTCGCGTCGACACGCGCGGTGGGGATGACCATCATTCACACCCGCGAGGGCCATCGACCGGATCTGTCGGACTTGCCGGCCAATAAGCGGTGGCGGTCTGCCCGGATTGGCGCCGAGATCGGCGTGGCGGGGCCTTGCGGGCGGATCCTGGTTCAGGGTGAACCGGGCTGGGAAATTGTGCCGGAGGTGGCCCCGCTGCCGGGCGAGCCCGTCATCGACAAGCCGGGCAAGGGGGCCTTCTACGCGACCGATCTCGATTTGGTGCTGCGCACCCGCGGCATTCGGTACATCGTGCTGACGGGCATCACGACAGACGTCTGCGTGCACACCACCATGCGCGAGGCCAACGACCGAGGCTTTGAATGCCTCATCTTGTCCGATTGCACCGGTGCGACCGATCCCGGAAACCACGCTGCTGCGCTCAGGATGGTGACCATGCAGGGCGGGGTATTCGGTGCCGTTGCGGACTCGAATCAGCTGCTCGCGGCGCTGTAGAGGTCGGCAGATCAGGGGGTCTTCACACCTAAGTTCACGCGATAGGCGACCATAGAGGGGTGAACTGTCAGGAAGTGCGCGAGCAGCTGTCGGCGTGGGTCGACGGTGAGCAGGCGAGCGTCGCACGCAAGCGTCTGGATGAGCATGTGCTCTCCTGCGCGTCCTGCCGGGAATGGCTGGGACGGGCGCGCGGGCTGGATCGTCAGTTCGCCTACGCGCGTTCGGCCCCGACGCGCGACCTCACCGGACAGATCCTGGCAGCCGCGGCCGTCGAACCCCTCACGCCAATGGCCCGGTACGCGCACTGGGCGCGTCAGAACATCAACCGGTGTGCATTGGTGCTCATCGGGCTGCTTCAGCTAGGCGTGGCCGGGATGCAAGTCGCCGGAATCGACTTCGGGATGGTGTCTTCGCATCACCACGGTGCGATGACCGGCGAGCATCTCATGAACGAATCCACCGCCTGGGTGGTGGCCCTCGGCGTGGCCATGGTGATCGCCGGTGTGCGCCCCGCGGCCGCCGCCGGAATGGCAACGGTGCTGGGCGCATTCGCGCTCGTGCTCACCGGGTACGTGATCAACGACGCCATCGATGATCAGGTGACATTGGCGCGCATCATCAGCCACTCACCGGTACTACTCGGGTTGATCTTCGCGCTGCTGGTCCTGCGTGACTACCGTGCCGGACGTACACCGCCCAACCAGCACCGTGCCGTGTTCCTCGACGAAGTGGCTGCGGGGGAGCGGCATTTGCGCTCCACCGACAACTCAGCCGCCTGACGCCCCGGCCCGGCGGTTCGCTACGAACCCCCAGACAAGGTCGACGACGAGGAACACCGCCAGCGAGATCCCCAGCAGCGGCACGAACCAGCCGGTTCCGATCACAACCGCCGCCACCACGGCCAATTCCAGCGGTCTGAGAGCAAGTAGGCCGCCCCGTCGCGGCGGCACCGACCAGCGGCCGCTCTTGGTCGGGCGCCTGCGCCACCACATCAGATAGCCGCGTGTGATGACGGTGATGAGGCCAATCACGATGAGCGCCACGAGAATCTGATTCGGGATGCCGAACAGGACGCCCATATGGCCGTCGATCGCCCATTCGGTCGACTTCTGCAACAGTGACCACTCCGAGAAATTGCTGCGCCCGGTGATCTCCCCGTTGGCCGCGTTCACGGTGATGGCGTCCAGATACGTCGGGATGTTGCGCTTGCGCTCGGAGACCAGCCATGCGGTGTCGGGCTCGGGCGGCGGTGTCATCCACAGCGGGCCCCGCAGCCCGGCCTCACGCACCGTCTGCAGCACCGTGTTGACACCCGCCAGCGGCTCGCCATCTGACATCGGGGCGGCGCCATGGTGCACATGTCCGGTCATCGGCTCGGCGGCAGCCGGGTTGAGCTCCGTGGACAGCGCCGGGCGGATGGCCTGGGTGAGATTGCCGATGTTGGTGCCGGCATAGCGCGACCAGGTGAGCCCGGTAACCGAAAGCGCCAGCAGCCCAAGGACAATCCAGACCCCGACCGCGCCGTGCCAGGTCAATCTGCGCCGCCGCGGGGTGGCGTCCCGATCGGGGAGCGCGATCCTGCTCAGCCGTCCGGTACGGCGGCGGTAGCCGATCCACAGCAACAGCCCACCCAGGGCGACCACCCACAGCCAGCTGGCCGCAAGTTCGCTGTAGTTGCGTCCGAACGCGCCCAGATGCAGGTTCCGGTGCAGCTCGTCGAACCAGGCACGTATCGGCAGCCATTCGCCGTATGTGGTCAAGGTGCCGCGGATCTCCCCGCTGTACGGGTCGACGAACACCGTGCGCGAGTAGTCGGCGGGAACGGTGTTGTCTTCGGGAACGGCCAGCACCACGCGGGTCGTATCGTCCGGCGCCGCCGGCGGGCGAATCGAGGTGACCGTGCCGGACGGCTGCGCCGCGGTCGCGACCGCCAGCTGTTGCGATAGCGGCAGCTGCTGGGATCCGACGGAATCGACCTTGAGCTCATGGCGGTACACCACGGCATCGAACTGCCCCACCAGCGCGTACGCGAGCCCGGTCAGCGCCGCGATTAGCAGGAACGGGCCGACGAGGAGCCCCGCATAGAAGTGCAGGCGCAGTACGATCGGTGCGAATCGCCCCCACACGGTGTTCGTTTGGGACTCGCGAGCATCGGGCCGGTCCTCGGTATAAGTCACGAAATATTGGTCGGATGAATCGGTTAAAGAGTTCCCGCTGTTCACCTGTGAACGTCTACGACATAGAGTAGGACTCGTGGCCACCGGCACCGACGACGAGCAGCTGCTTGAGCTTGCGCTGTCCGCCGGTCGTGGTGACCAATCCGCCCTCGAATCTTTGGTCAAGGC
>Ga0265327_10000467_pt1 | contig 71664 bp, 61 predicted proteins | sample 41621metaG_FD_202089 | JGI IMG/M metagenome (GOLD analysis project Ga0265327, IMG submission 202089) | Rhizosphere microbial communities from Carex aquatilis grown in University of Washington, Seatle, WA, United States - 4-16-21 metaG | ecosystem: Host-associated > Plants > Roots > Rhizosphere...
GCAGCGGTCTTTTTAAAGCTGGACTTCGTTTTCGCTCAGTTACAGGGTTCCTTGAACCTGCGCCTTCGCTCAGCCTCGTCCAGCTTTAAAAATCCTCGCTCCAAACCGGCTACAGTTTTTCTTCAAACGCTCTAAAACCCGGCCACGGCGTGCTGCACCGTCCGCACGCCAGAAAGATAGTATTACCCGCATTATAAAATCAAGCGAGCCTCCGGACTGATTTGTGAATACGTAAGGCGAGGTACGTTGGGCAAAGCGCCATCAGACATCGCGAACTGGATTTATTTATTCGCAGCAGAATCATTGGCGTCGATAATGAGAAATATGCGGTCACTTGGCAAATTAAGTGTCAGCCAGCCAAACACGGGGCACCAATCCTATAAATACCGGGCGCAGCCTGGACCACCTAAAAGGCCCATATCTGCAATCAGCAACCATGAATTCGTCTGCCTGTTACCGGCATTGCCGGGAGTCCGCCACGCGGACTGCTGAAATTGGTCAAAACCCAGCCCGATAAATTTACCGGCCATGGCCGTCTTTCTGAAATCATTCGCCTTTACTTGAAAAACTTCACCTGCATATCATTTCGCGATGGGATATGGGTGAAGACGAAAAAAAATACCACTTTTCTAAGGCTCTCGCAAAAATTCGTCGCGCCGTTTGGAAATTTTGCGTGGAGGAAAAGTACGCCCTGCTGATTTTTTTTGCAGTTACGCTGCTCAAACTATTCATTGAGGAATGGCAACCCATGGAATGGATGCGGGGCCAGGCTTTCGTTGCGCTTCATCATTATTTGATGGTGGAACCGAGGCGTCAAATACCGGTAGTGCTGGTGGATATATCACATCTGATCCAAGTGCGTCCGGGCGAAAGTGCCGGCGAGGTGGCGACCAATCACTTCTCATCGATGGAGGACTATTATTCACCGACTGACCTGTCGAATATTGTTTACCGGGTTGCGCGCCAGCATCCGGCTGCCATCGGAATCGATATCGATTTCTCGCCGGACTTCGATTTGTCGCTGGAAGCCCCGCGCAGTAAATATTTGTTTTTAGACTATTGTTCTCATGCCCAGGCCGCCTCAGGCTCGCCGGTGCCGGTATTTGCCGGGGTTTATCGCGGCGCGGCCTATAGCCCGCGTTATTGGCTCGGCGACGAATCTTTAACCAACCTTGCCGCCTGGATCGCGATCTATGAGGGGTCGCCAATATTTCGTGTGCCCGCCAGACTCCACAATTATTCCGATGCCACGGATTTGCGTTCGATGGGGCTGGCCCTCGCAGAAAGTTACAAGGCGCGCGGTGGCGGTCCGGAGAGCAGGCTGGCCTCGCGCCTGCGCCGGCTGTTTGCCAGCGATTATGAGGTGGAGGACTTCGCCATTGGCACCAACCGCCTCGAACGCTGGAGCTACTATGTAAATTTTAATTACTTGCCCCGCCTGCTGAATGAGCGCGGAACCAAAATTCCAGCCGAAGACATTCTGAGATTTGGCGGCCCTGGAATGGCGGGCAAAACCGACCTCGAATTACAGGAACTGCTAAAGGACAAAATTGTGCTGATTGGTGATGCCGAGGCCCACCATAACGATGACGTGTCAGTACCCGGTGAATCCCGGCCAACCGCAGGTGTTTATGTGCATGCCTGCGGGGTTTGCACGCTGATCGACCGGCCGCTGGCCTCAATGCGTTGGGGAATCGGGGCGGCGCTGGCATTGTTGGTGTTGGTATTTTTTCTGTGTCTAAAAAGAAGAAACCTGCTTTCAGAAAACAGGTTTCACATTCTACTGCCGTACACTGCCGCCTTATCCGTAGCCGCCATTGCGTGGTTTTTTGCAATTTCGACGCATATTTTGTGGCTGGACTCCATTTCGGTGGTCGCCGCCTTATTTTTTGAACGGGATTTTCATCTACTGCTAGATGCCAAGCACGGCCACGCGCAAAAGAAGGATAAAGCATGAACAAACTGCCGATGGCGCTTTTCAGCCTGCTATTGATTAATGTCTTACCCGCAGGGGCAGCGGAAGAACGGGGCCTTTTTGCCGCCACCATCAAGTCCCTGGATGGTTCGGCATGGGTAAGCAATTGCGTGTCAGGCGGAATGTTTAAGCTCGATCCCGCTGGTAATCTCTTTGAAAACCATCAAGTCAAGTGTGAGCCGGGCAGCAAATTGGTTCTTCGTTTGCGTTACGGGAGCTTGACCGCCATCAACTCCACGAATTGGACCGCCGTGCCATTGGAGCCAAATCCCTTCGAAAACGACCCCGACCGCCGTACGCTTGCAAAACAAATTTCCGAAGGCATGCAGCCGGCTGGCGCCAGCCGCAGCGGCGGAACCGATTCAACAATCATCCGTCCGGCTGGCAACTCATTTATCCGGCCTGGACAGAAGCTCGTTGTGGAATGGATTCCTAGTGCCGGGTCAAAAACTCTCAACTTGCAGCTCGCCGAGGGTTTGGACGGCTTCCGCTGTCAAACCAATATTCCTTCGTCCACCGGCGCTGTCGAATTTCCTGAATGGTTACAAAGTCGGGCACTTCCGGATCCGCAATCTGGCCACAGAAAACTGGTGCTTACCTATGGCTTTGACGCTGATCCATCGAACACGTTGCAGTTTGAAATCCTTCCGGCCGACAGGAATGACCGGCTGGAAGCCAAGCTTCAGCAGACTGGTATGGCGTACCAAAATGACCAGGTGCGTCTTCACGTCGCCCGCGCGGGCATTTTTCACGAATACAAATTGTTGAATGATTGCGCCGACGAATATCTCCAGGCACTGGCCTGCCCCGGTGAAGACAACAGCATTGATTTGCTTGAATGCGCCCGGGCAGCGTTGGAAGAGATCGGAGACTTTCAGAAGGCGGATGAATTAAGGCAGCGGCTGAGGCACTTGGGCGTTAACCACTGACATTACGCCTGGCGCGGCCCGCCTTAGCGGAACTGGCCTTTGGTCGAAAGAATGAACGGGCCGGCGGTTTGGACGGCCCGGACCAAGCCCGCCTCCTGGCGAACTTGCTTCAGCCAGTCGCGCTGCACCGCAGCCAGTGCTGCCGGGGCGTTGCCACTGCCGTGCGCTGCCGTGTAAAAATCGACCATAAAATCTGCCGTCTCCCGGTCTGGCACATTCCAAAGCGTCATCAATAAATTTTGCGCACCGGCCTGGATGAATCCGCGTCGCAAGCCCATCACACCTTCTCCGGAAAGCGACTGCCCCGAGCCACTGTCGCAGGCGGAGAGCGTAACCAGCCAGGTTCCCGCCAGTTGCAACCCGCCCACGTCTTCGGCAGTTACTATCCCATCATTGTCCGCTGGCGGCACTTCTCCGCGCTTCCAGGCATTGATGGTTACCTGTGCCGCTGCCAGGGCGAGGCCGCTCCGCTCCATGGGATCCTTCAAAAATACCGTCTGCGGCCGGCCCGGTGCTCCCGTCTTCATTCCAGCCGCTTCAACATGGGGCACTTTAGTTTCCGGCAGAAAAAAACCGTGGGTGGCGAGGTGCAGGATGTAAGGCGAGGCAACCGTTTCCAACCGGGCTTTGGTGGCATTTGTGCCTGCATTGAGTTCGGTCGTCCAACCCCATTTGGCCGTCAGGCCCGCCAAAGATTCCCCTTCCCGCGCAGTTCCAGACAAAGGTTTGAAGTAAACACTCTGCAAGTCCTGGGCTGCCACCGATCGCGTAGCCAGCAGACTGGTGTTGCTCAGTTTATCCGGGACGTTCGTGCCAGCCTCCATGAAATAATCAGGGTCGGCGTAAATCTGCACGAGCCGGTTGGATGTCTGTACAGAGGTTTGCACCAAATCCCGCCCGCTAGCTACATAGCCAAGGGCATAGCGCTCGCCGAGAAACCGGTGGTCAGGCATCAGCAACGTGGCGAAAGATACGAAATTTAAGTCGCCATCTGGACAGATTATCACCGTCGACGTATTCGTGGGCAACACTCTCTGTATCGGAGCCCAGACCTGCTGGTACAAAGCTTGGAGGATTTGGGCAAATTCATCGTCTTCTGGCTGGCCGCGCACCTCTTTTTGATATTGGCTCACAGTCGACTCAATGGCTGCGGCCGTGCCCAGCGGAACCCAAACCGGCTCGCCAGAAAATCCCATGACCACTGCCCCGTAGTGCGCCTCCCAATCGTTCGTCCCGTGGTAATAATCATAGCACACGATTTCGACCAGGGCTTGGTTGGTTGACAAGGCTGCCTGAACCTGGCCTACGGTAACGGACAAGGCACGGCGGGCTTTGCCAAGGCCGGATACCTGCCTGGCCAAACCATCTTCCAAAGCATCAATTTGCCGGCCCAAGTCGGCTTTTTCCTGTGCGCGCTGCGCCAGGGCAGTTTCGGAAAAGTCCTTGGGTACTTCCATTGACAGGCATGCCAGTTGTTGTCTCGCCGAACTTAACTGGCGGACGGCCGCTGCCTGGCGGGGATCAGAACTCGCCCGGGCCACCTGATGGTCTTCGAGCAATGAATCCAACACCACGCCTTTGTTGTGCAGCAAGGCGTGCAGGAGGCTGGGGCCGTCGCCAAGCGTGCCAAACAGCCAGTAGGGACTAAGCGTTTGCTGAAAGTCCAACCGCTGTTGCTGTGAGGCAAAGGCCAGAACATTGGCCAGCACTTTCTCGTGAGCTTGCGCTCCGCGGGTTGCCATGTCCCGCGCCTGGTCCAATCGATGGGCGTCAAGGTAGAAGCCGGCCAGATCATCGAAGGCGATGGCGGTGGACGGATTGTCCGGGCCGAGGATGTGCAATTTGATATTCAATGCTTGAATGAAAAGCGGTTCAGCCCTGGCGGGTTCGTTCATTTTTTTGCAAACCTCAGCGAGGTCATTCAGGGTTCTGGCCGTATCAACATGATTTGTTCCCAGGGATTTTTCCCGGATGGTCAAGGCGCGCAAAAGCAACGGCTCGGCTTTGGCGAAACTGCCCTGTTCCGCATACAAGTCAGCCAGATTGTTCAGCGTTATCGCCGTAGCAGGATGATTTGGCCCAACCGCAATTTCTTGAATTTTCAAAACTTGCTGAAAAAGAGCCTCCGCTTTCGCGTAGTCGTCCATTTGAGCGTGAACCTCGGCCAGGTTGCCTAAAACAGTTGCCGTATCAGGATGATTTGGTCCAAGTTTTTTCTCGTTTATGTCGAAGGCTCGCTGGTAAAGCGGCCCGGCTTTGGCGTAGTTGCCCATGGCCCAGTAGAGTTCAGCCAAATTATTCAGGCTCAACGCCGTGGCGGGATGCTCCGGCCCAAATGTTTTTTCGCAAATTTTCAAGGCCCGCTCGTAAAATGATTCGGCTTGGGCATAGTCACCCATGTTTTTGTAAAGGCCTGCCAAATTGTTAAGGCTTGTACTTGCTTGTGGACTATCTGGCCCGAATTTGTCCTCCCGAATTTGCAAAGACCGCTGGAAGAGTTCTTCGGCTTTGGCGTAGTTGCCCAAATGCGTGCAGATCCCTCCCAGATTGTTAAGACTCATTGCGGTGTCGAGATGGTTTGACCCCAATATATTCTGCCGGATCGTTAACGCACGCAGGGAAAGTGGTTCAGCGCGGGCATAGTCTCCTGAATCTGTATAGACCGCAGCCAGATTGTCCAACGTGGTGGCTGTCGTGGGATTTTCAGTGCCCAATACAGTTTCATTGATTTTCAGTGCGCGTTGGAAAAATTGTTCAGCTTCGGCCCATCGGCCCATCTGCCGGTATAGTTCAGCGATGTTATTGTAAACGCTGGCCGTGTCGGCATGGTTTGTCCCAAGGGCCTTCTCGGTAATTTTAAGGGCGCGCGCGTAGAGAGGTTCGGCGTTCGTATATTCCGCCATTTTCCGGTAAACTTCAGCCAGGTTATTCAGGTTTACCGCGGTCTCGAGCTGGTCCACGCCAAATCTTGCTTCTTTGATTTTCAGGGCGCGCTGGTAAAGCGCCTCGGCATTTGTGTACTCATCCAGATCAGAATACAATGAAGCCAGGCTGTTCAGGCTCCCAGCCGTGTCCGGGTGGTTCGGACCAAGAACATTTTCGCGGATGTTCAAAGCGCGTTGCATCAAAGACAGCGCATTGGTGTATTCTCCCAGATCACGGTAAAGTTCAGCGAGATTGTTCAGGCTGGTGGCGGTATCAGAATTCGTGGGCCCCAAGGTTATTTCCCGAATTTTCAAGGCCCGCTCATAGAGCGGTTGGGCATTCGTATAATTGCCCATTTCACAGTAAACTCCAGCGAGGTCGTTTAGGGCAAAAGCGGTGTCTGGGTGCACTGGTCCTCTCGTTTTTTCATATATGTCCAAAGCATTACGATCATACGTTTCAGCCCGGCTGTAATTGCCCATTTTCTTATAGAGCCCTCCCAAATTATTCAGGCACATGGCCGCATCGGCACTTTCGGGTCCGGAGACCTGCTTAACAATCTCCAAGGCGCGCTGAAGCAGCGGCTCGGCATTGGTGTATTCGTTGACTGCGCCATAAAGTTCCGACAAATTGTTTAGGCAAATGGCGGTGTAAAGACTTTCCGAGCCACGAATTTTCTCCCCGGCAACCAGCGCTTGCTTGGCCAGCGGAATGGCCTCCCGACACCTGCCCTGCTGAAACAAATCATAGACCTGGTCGTTCAAAGCCTTGAGATCCACAGTGTCTTGAGCCTTGGCGCTGCCCATTCCCCCGAGGACAACCAGCCACACCCCCATCATCCAGATACTAAATTTGATTTCGCGCAGATTTTTTCGGACCCTTTTATGCCCGAAATCTTGAGAGAAGGAAAATTGAACCAAACCTTCAGACGATTTCATATCCAAATCATTACGCAGACTTCCCGAAATGGCGACCTGAAATTTTGGACGTAACACCGGCAGCGTGGACGGATTGGCAATCCAGCCCTGAGGTCGGAAGAAGGCTGTATCTAAAACTTCGGGTGCATGGGGGTACCGAAACCTTGGCGAAGTATCGTGAGCACATCCTGACTCCATGAATGTGGAAAACATGTAGGGAGCCCCCGTGATGCTCGCACACATGGATAAGTTCTATGACCATGTCATGAAAGTCTACGGTCTGTCAGACAAGGTGGTCTGGAAGGGTCCAGCCGCGGCGGCCTGTTTGCCTTCAACTGGGCGGCGCTTCACCCCGACCGGGTGGCTTGTTTGTATGTGGATGCCCCCGTTTGTGATTTTAAAAGCTGGCCGGGCGGCAAAGGCAAGGCCAAGTTGTGGCCGGAGGATTGGGAGCGTTGCAAAAAAGCATACGGGTTGACGGAGGGGCAGGCATTGGCTTATAAGTTGAACCCGGTGGACAACCTTAAGCCGCTCGCAACGGCGAAAATACAATCATCGCCGTCTGTGGCGACGCAGATACCGACGTGCCAATGGACGAGAACATTCTGATCGTGGAGAAACGCTACCGCGAACTGGGAGGGGACGAAATTAAACTCATCGTCAAACCGGGGATGAAACATCATCCGCACAGCCTGGTTGACCGGCTCCCATCGTTGACTTTGTGCTGACATACCTGACATCCAAATGAAACCCGGCAAACTATTTTCGTCCGCAAAAATTTACCTTCTGGCATTCATCCTGATCGCCAGCCACCGAACTGCCACCGCTGCCGAAACGAACGACACCCGCATGGCGTGGTGGAGTGAGGCGCGGTTCGGCATGTTCATCCATTGGGACATGTCGAGCGTTGCCGGCACGGAAATCAGTTGGTCGCGCAAAGGTTCCAAACCGTTGGATATTTATGGTGATCCCGCGGGCTACGTCGAAGACCCGGCCTACGATCACTTGTACGAAAAGTTCAATCCGACCAATTTTAATGCACAACAGTGGGTCAAGCTTGCGCAGGCTGCGGGCATGAAATACATCGTCTTCACCGCCAAGCATCACGGCGGCTTTTGCATGTGGGACACCCAATTCACGGATTACTCCATCATGCACACGCCCTTTCACCGGGATGTGGTCAAGGAACTCGCGGACGCCTGCCACGCGGCAGGTATGCGCTTCGGCCTCTATTATTCCCCGCGCGACTGGCATCAACCGGATTACGGCATCGGTGACAACCGGAAGTACGTAAATTACCTGAACGGCCAACTCCGTGAACTGCTGACTCATTATGGCAAAATCGACATTCTGTGGTTCGACAGCTACGGTCATGGTGACCCGGTGGATTTCTGGCAAATCCCCGAAACGTGGGCGCTCATCCACAGCCTGCAACCGCAGGTCATCATCAATAACCGGCTCAAGGCCTTGCGTGACAAAAAAAATCCCGTGCCGACGGCTCACGACAATCCTCCCGTTTCACGGGGCGACTTTGACACACCTGAACAAAAAATTGGGGCTTTTCAAAACGACCGCCCGTGGGAGTCTTGCCTGTCCGTGGTGACAGCGCCCAAAGGCGGCTGGTCTTATCGCCCCGATGGAACAGTCAAACCCCTTCCTCAATGTATCCAAACCCTGGTCAACTGCGCCGCAGGCGACGGCAATCTATTGCTGGATGTGGGCCCGGATTCGCTGGGGCAGATTCCTGCCGACCAGACGGACCGCCTGCTCGAAATGGGGGCCTGGCTGAAAACAAACGGCCCGGCGATTTATGGAACTCGCGGCAGCCGGTTGCAAGCCAGTTGGGGTCGTGTGACCCAAAAGGGCGACCTGCTTTATCTTCACGTTTTTCAATGGCCAAACGACGGTAAATTAGTCGTGCCCGGTCTGAAAAATAAAATAATTTCCGCAGCGGTGCTGGCAACCGGAGAAAAGCTGAAGACTTTATCAGATCCGAAGGGGATAACGGTTTTGATTCCTGCGACTGCTCCGGATAAAAACTCATCAACGATTGTTGTAAAGTTCGAAGCACAAATTGAAGATGATGTACATTCCGCCCCATCGTCACATAACTAAAGCCCGCATAGTTTTAATGAATTGGCGCGTTTTCAGTCGGATTACCAACCAGCCCATATTTCTCACCCGATTTCCTGATCCACTAGACTTGGTCGAAATGCCCAACGAATTCATCCGCACTTGATGGTTACTCCGTCGCTTTACCAATATTTTTCTCGATCCCCCGCCAAAGCTTATGGCACACCCGCAACGAAACATTTCGCTGATGCCGGTCATCAAGGCAATTTAGAGGCCACACGAAAGCCTTACGCTTAAGAGGCTACGCAGAGGATGGTGACGGTGCTTATGAAAAGGCCGGGCATTTATGATTCATGGTAGCGTGAAGTTTGGGTCAACCTTACGTAGAATATGAGGTTGTGTGCCGATTCATACACCAGAGACATAACACCAAAATGTCATCAGTACACTTATGGCCGCAAGGCAAACGTCATTAACAACTCTTGCGAATCAGCTTGCCATGCACGCGGAATCTTGCGAAGTAAAAGCCCGACGGCGTGTAACGTGGAATGTGTAATCACACGCCGATAAATCCCCCCGTAGAAACTGAGGCTGCATCCGTAGCTCAATTGGATAGAGCATTTGACTTCGGATCAAAGGGTTGCAGGTTCAAGTCCTGCCGGATGCACCAAGCAAGACTCGCCGTAATTCAATCCGCCGTCCGCCTATCCGCCAATCGGCGTTACTTTTTGAACTGGCGGCGCACCATGCCAACCGCCACGAGCGCGCCACCGAGCAGGGCCGCCGTCGTACCGCCATCGGGCACGTTGTTGTGAGCAATGAAGGTGCCAGCGAGGAAATCCGGGTTGGACTCCGGCGTGGTGTAATCCGTGGGAAACGCAAGGGGCGGCGAACCAAAGCTGGTGCCGTTGACGCGCGCGTCACCGGTGAGCGTCAATGCGCCGAGCAAGGTATCGAACGTGGGCGTGGTGGGCGGATAAGGTCCGTAAATATCGCCAAACGCCAGCAGGTAGTTGTAGCCGGTGGCCACAATGGAATAGGTGCCGGGACCGAGGTCAAACGGCGAAATGTTTTGGAAAATGGAACCTGCAATGGCGTAATACGAAGCGATATTGGGATCGTTATAGAAAAACTTGACGGTGGGGCTGACTTCCAGGCCGGTGTTGACGTTGTAAATTCCCACTTGAATGACCGGCGCGTCCCCGGAGCTGATGCCCTGCTCCAGACTGGTGTTGATCTGGGCGGTAGTTATCGGATCAGTAAGCCCGGCGATATTGGAATCAAATGTCCCCAGCGCGGTCACGGTGACGGTCGAGTTGACGGTGAAATCCATGCCCACGTCATAACCCCATTGGTCTCCCACTTGGCGGCCATAATTGAAAACAATGGTGTCGGCTTTGGTTTGAAATCCGAGGGCGGCAAACCCAATCAAGCAGGCCGTAAAATGACGCGTATTCATAGTTCCGATTAGCTGTTTTGAAATTGAATCCGACCGGGCAACATACCCATGGTCAGACTCATTTATCCTTGTGAATAAACCGTTAAATCAAACCAGCAACATGTCGGATACAGCAACAACTGAGCCAAGAAAAACGCGTCCGCAACAAAATTATCAAAAGTGACTTAAAATGAATATATTGCGCTTCAATAATTGACTTAAAAGTTTCCAGTGTGTTAGGAAATCCGACAATAAAAGCGTAAGGTATTCCGACAAGTTACGCGCTTAAGAAATGAATTCGCCAACGCCGGCAATGGTCAACATAATGGCATGTTGCTTGAAGGTGCCCCGCAGTTGGTTGGCACACGCCCGGACCTTGGTATAATCGTTGGCAAGAATGATGATTTGCACACAATCCTCTTCCCGGCCGTGCCACAGGCCGGAGCCTTTCAAGATGGTGTTTCCAGGAAAGCCGCGCAGCCGGAGAATCTTGATAATTTTTTGATAGTCCACGTCATCGAATTTGCCCAGCTTCCAACTCGCCTTGGCGGTTGGCGAACTGGAATGGGCACCCAACGTAATCACGTATTGTGTTTGCATAAAGCTGATGTTTGAAAAATGAATACCTTGGCCGACTCAATGCATTTGCAGTTCAACAGGACTCACCCATTGCGCCGGGCGATTCAGTTATTCTTGAGCAAGCGATCCACCATATCCGCAAAGGAAGCACCTACCGGATGTCCGGCCCAAACGATCCGGCCTTTTTGGTCAATCACATAGGAAGTGGGCACACCCGTGACGCGAAATGCGGTGGCCGGGGTGGCACGCCAGCCGCCTGCTCCCGCCCAGACGTTAAAGGTATTGGTCCAGCCGCGTTTATCCACGTGCTTGCGCACGATATCAATCGTGTCATCAATGCTCAGCGGCATAATGGCCACTTTGTCCTGCCAGTCATCGTGGCCCTCGCGCAGTTTTTGCAATTCAGCCATGGGCCCCTGGCATGGGCCGCACCACGTGGCCCAGAAATCAAGGATCACCACCTTGCCGCGCAAATCAGAGAGCTTCATCTGTTTCTCACCGTTGAGCGTGGTGAATTCAATTTCCGGCGCGGCAGTGTACAACGGCAACGTGCCATGTTCGGCCACGTAACTTTCAAATTTCATTTGGTCCAAGGTCTGGGAATCCAAAATACCAGCCGGCAGGGTCTGCCAATGCAGGTCTTCCATAACACGCCAGCCACCGTCAATGCGCACCAGCGTTTTGGCCGCGAGCACGTAGTCGCCCGCGAGCGACGCGCCGCTTTTGGCCTTGGCATCGGTCTTCACCGTGAGCGCAAGTTTGAATTGCGACCCCATCACACCATCCAATGAATCCGCCGCCCCTTGGACTTGGACATGCGCCAGGGTAGCGGACGAGATTTGGATATCCGCCTGCTTCAAATCAATGCCGGCATCTTCCATGACCTTGGTCATGGCCTGAATCTTTTTAAGCTCGTCCTGGGTTCGCTTGCCAATCTCATCATCCACCTCCTGGCGCGATGGCCCGGAACGCCCGCTTTTTTGAATTATGCTCCAGACGAGGTCGGCATTGAGGTACAAGTCTTTGGGGAAAATATCAGCGTCGCGTTCGCGGACAAAATGGACCAGCGCTTCGCTGAACTTCATCAACGCGGGATCGTCCTGGGCGGTGAGGCCCTGACGATCGGTAATTTTCTGCAACAGGGCCACTTCGCGCTGTGTTTTTTCATCGGCCACGTTGGAGGGAAACGCCGCCCATTGAATGCCATTCTCCAAGCGCCAGCCGCCGGGAAACTTCGTCAATCCCCGAAGCGCCAGCTTAAAATCGCCGTTGGTCGAAGCGGCCGCTTGTTCATTAGGAACAATCGTAATTTCCAGGCTGTTCGCAGATGCCAGCGACAACCCGCCCTGTCTCGGATCGGCAAAATACATTTTATCCAGATGCACTGGGTTGCTGATTTGGAAATGCCAGCCGCCTTTGGAAAAATCCAGGTGCAAACCATTGGCGCGATCCACTACAGACTGGGCGCTATTCCTGATTCGTTCCACCTCGTAATGGACGTTCCCCGCAAAAGTTTTTATTTTATCCTGCTGATCTGGCGGGAAATTAGTTGAATTCACGGACTGCCAGTCAGCCGCTGACACCGACACGTGGGCGGCAAAATTGGTGGCATCCTTGGTCTGGAGCAATTCCAGCACCGCCTTGCCAACGACATCGAATTCATCGCTCGAGGGCTGGTTCATTGGCTGCGATGACATCTGGGCTCGCGCCGCCGCTAACCCTAGAAGTAGCCCCCATATTACAAGCAAAAACCGATTCCAATGACTTAAGCGCAGCGTGGATTTCATCAGGCCATGGTTGGATGAATGGCCCACTAAAACAAGACGAAAACAGCCGGACAAATCGCAAGTCAAGTCAGCGCGATTTTCTCCACTCCGTTTTCGGCGGTTCGGGCAGGCCTTGGGCGCGCAATGCCGTGCGGAAATGCAGCTTGGATACCTTGGCAAGCTCCGCTGCGCCGCGCGTTTCCACAAATTGTTTGGCGGCGGCGTCCACCGCCGCGCTGGCGCCTTTGGGAAATTTCATCTGAAATTGCTGTTCCAGCTTGGCCAGGCCTTTTACAAATTCATCGCGCGCAATAATCGAAGCAGCGGCCACGGCGATGTCTTCTTCGGCCTTGTGCCGTTGCACCAGTTCAATCTGCCGGCCGGCCGTCATGAGCGCTTTTTCGATCACGCTTTTGCTGGCGGCAAACTGGTCGCTGATGGCACGCACGGGCTCGGGCTTCATCTGATACCGTTTGCCCATGAGATTCTCAATCACGCGCGCGTGCCCCCACGCCAGCATGGTATTCACGCTTTTCATGCGCACGTAGAGGCGATTGTAAGCGTCGTTGCCAATCGTAACGGCATCCACCACGCAACCAGGCGTTTTGCGGATGACGTCTGCCAGCTCGTGAATTTTTTTATCGCTGGAAATGTTTTTGGAATCGCGGATGCCCACGCCTTTCCACGCGTTGATGACCGCTTCGTTTACGTAAACCCCCGCCACGGCCAGCGGCCCAAAGAAATCGCCCTTGCCGCTTTCGTCCACACCGAAGCGCGGGAGCAGGAGGTCGGGATTCAACACGGTTTCGTAGCCGAGTTTGACTTCCTTTAAAATTTCCGGCTCCAGCACGAACTCGATAAATTCCTGTGTGCCCCTGCCCTGCACCACCAGCTTGCCGCTCTCGTAGAAAACGATGTTGCACTTGTCCGACTCATAGGCAAACCGCGCGTAGGGCACCGTGCGCGGCTTCCAATCGCGCGCGCGCAGGGCGGCATCCAGCGCCGAGGCCTGGGCATCGGTAAGTTTACAAGTGTGCATGGTGAGCGGTTTCACGGGAGAATTTTAACCATAACCCCCGCCAAGGGCATAGAAAGTTTTACAGAATTGGTTTTTGCCCGCGCTTATGAAATACTTAACGCCCGTTTAACTTATGCGAATCATCGCTTTTATCTGCTGGCTCTGGTCCTTGACCGCCGTGTGGGGCGTGGAACTGACCGCCCCGCCCACGGTATCCGTCACGCCCTCAAACGCCGTCGTGGAATGGCATACCGCAGAATCATGCGGCACCCGCGCCCAGGCCACGCCCGGTTCCGCCAAAGTTTCTGTGCCGGATAAATCGGTGGGCACGGACCATCGCGTTCTCATCAACGGCCTGCAACCCGGCGTGCAATATAGCGTAACGATTGGCAGCGCGCGCGTTTGGCTGGCCACCAATACGTTCACCACCACCGGCAGCAGCGCGCCCGCCGCCAATTCAGCTACCACCAAATCGGCCACCGCCACGGCCACAGCACCCGCGCCTGACACAACCAACCCCCCTGCACCACCCACGCGCAAAATCTGGGGCAACCTCACTTCACTGTCCGACCATTTCACGCGTCACGGCAGCGATTTCAATGCCAAGGACGCCGACGATTACGCCCGCATGTCCTGGGAATTTTTGCAGCGCGCCAAGGCCGAAGGTTTCCCGGCCAAGGTGGATACCGACGGCGTGTTGCGCGTGTACGAACCAGCCAGCGGCACGTTTGCGTCGTACAACCATAACGGCACCACGAAGACCTTTTTCAAACCCGGCAGCCGCGATTATTTCAATCGTCAGCCGGGCAAATCCATAGACCTTAAAACCTGGAAATGAACTACTCCTGTCCCGTTTGCGGTTTTGCCAAACTCACCGAACCACCGCGCAGCCAAAGCGGCGGCGGTTCGTACGAGATTTGCCCAAGCTGCGGCTTTCAGTTTGGCGTCAGCGACGATGACGCCGGCCACACCTACGAGCAATGGCGCGCGGACTGGCAAAAGAACGGCCTAAAATGGTCCAGCTCGCAGCCCATCCCAAAAAATTGGAACCCGGTCGAGCAATTGAAACATCTGAAGAAACACGACCGGGAGAAATAATTATTCGGCGACGGCCAACTCAAGTTGTTCAACCTAGAGCGGATGGCTACACAATTTTTTAATCCGCTCTTAAATAAAAACGGCAGGCCCGAAAGCCTGCCGTTGTCTTTGTAAAAGGTCGTTCCTCTTAGTTTGAACCCGTGCTGGTCGTGCTGGTGCTCGACTTCTTCTTTTTCTTGGTGGGCGTATTCGTTGCCGTGCTCGTGCTGTTGGTGGTAGCCGGGCTGCTGATTACTGGCGCAACGGAGTTGGTGGATACTGAGCCCTTCTTGGTGCGGTCGGGCGCGGACGTCTCAATCTTGGTCGAGTGGATGACTTCCTGGCCGCCCGCATTCTTGTGCAGCGTGCCGTGCAAATAATTGCCGGGCTGGATGGCCGAAAGCGTGACGGGTTTGCCGTTCATTTGCAGGGTGGTGCTGGCATCGGTCTGCAATACACGAACGCCCTGCTTTTTCTGAAGCGAGACGGTGTTGGCTGCGGTATCCACCGAGGCGACGGTGCCGTAGAACGGATACGTGTCGCGCTTGGCCTTGGCGGTATTCGTGGTCGTGGTGCTGCCGCTGGTCTGGGCAGGGTCGGCATGGGTGATGACACCGGCGGCCAAAATGGTGGCCAGCAAGCCGCCGAACAGGATTGATTTAAGCATTTTTTTCATAGGATTAGATGATGATTGGCCCCGCCCTGAGATTTCCCCAGCGGGATTTGTGCTAATGACGCAATAAGTAGCCTTAAATTTCAAGCAAAAACCGGCTCTACCGGATTGACAAGCGGCTGGTTCCGGCAAGAATGACGCCTGTAACATTCAACCAAACCAACTCCAACATCATGGGTTTTCTCGACAACTTTCTCGGCACGGCCCTGGGTAATACCCCTGGCAACAACCCCGGTAACAATCCCGCTGCGGATCCCAAGCACGCCCTCTTTCAGGCCGCCGTGCAAATGATCAACCAGCACGGCGGCATCGAAGGGTTGCAGCAGAAATTTGCGGGCAGCAACCTCGGCCACGTCTTTGCCTCATGGGTGGGCACCGGCCAGAACCAGCCCATTTCCGCCGCGCAAATCACCCAGGTGCTGGGCCATGACAACGTCCAGCAAGCGGCTCAACAAGCCGGCGTGAGCCATGGCGATGCCGCCGCCGCCCTGGCGCAACTGCTGCCCACCATCATTGATAAACTCACGCCGGCCGGCACCACGCCCACCGGCAATTCATTGGAACAAGCAATTGGCTCCATGCTCAAAGGCGGCCTGGCCAGCCTGTTGAAGTAACGTACTGATGGGAAACGGGTTTAGGAGAGCGGTTGGCTACCGCTTGCCATGCCGGTCGCCCTTGCATTTTTCTGAGACCTGAACCAATTTCAAATCAGGTTTGTCTGGCTTGGCTGAAACTTTTCGCACCTATGTGGCAAAGCTATATCTATGGGATGCACTGGGAGCATGATGGCCGGAGGTATTATGACGAGATTCCGGCCGAGTCTCAGGAAGCTGCGGTGGAATATTTCTTAGATCACAAGCGCGATGATGTGACATTTATTCGCGCTGTATATATTGGTCCAAACGAGGGCGGCGTCCGTGAACCCAAATCCTCCCCTTATTCCCCGGCCCCATTTCATCCGCTGATGGCGCGCCGAAAGCCCGGCTTGGATGAAGATGCGAGATGAATACTCTTGCATTGTTACAGAACCAAGAGCTGGAACCAGTTTCCGCCGTTCCCCAATAAGCGACCACTTGCAAAAGTTGTCAGTGGCGGTCGGAATTGACCGTGTGAAGTAATGCGCCAGCTTTCTATCAACCGTCTGATACTTCAGGTGTTTTTTGTTTTACCACGCTTGTAAACTGAATACTTGCCATGTCAATCCGACAATGACAAGCAGGGCAATACGTTGGTGTATGTTCGAGGATAAACTGTTTAGTAGTGTGTAGGTATATCAAAAAGCCACAGGCGCAGCTAATGGAGTAATCACCATCAGGGCGAGCGACAAAAACAGATTTGCTTGCTCCATTCGGCTTGGTCATTGCTTGATTCGGTTTACCTATCGTTTGTACAACAATGTTATTATTCATATAGATGCTAGTCTCCTGAGTCAGAACAAACCTGCACAATTCTCGTTGATACCACGCGCCCCGGGCTCCGGGCTGAAGGCCCGAAACATCCCAGCCTATGGCAACGCCATAGGTACACGGCCCCCGCAGACCCCCCCGCCCTGTAGGGGCGGCCTATAGCCGCTACACCACATCCGCAACCTCACTCATCGCCCCAACCCGGATTTTAGTAAGAAAATCAATGACTCAGGAGACCAGCTTAGGCCGATTTTTCATAGTGCCTACAAATTTTCACGAGAGAGTAGGCTGCTGCCAATTCTGGCGTGACTTAGACCCAGGCTTGACCGCACGGAGCACGGCTGCCAGCTTAAACGGCCTTGGAACATAACGAGAAAATCGCTGCACTGGTTTCTGCCCTGCTTCGGTGGTTTTCCACCAATGCCCGCGACCTTCCTTGGCGGCGCACCCAAGATCCGTACGCGATTCATGTTTCGGAAATCATCCTCCTGCTTATGGACGGCAGGTTCAAGGCAACTTGGCGCTGGACAACAACAAGATTGATGGCCGAAGATTCCGCGTAATATGTCGCACCCACTTTTTAATTTGCTTCTGCAACTAGAGGCAGCAAAGATTCATTTCAGCCTTGGCCGATATCGTGATGACACGATTACCGTTTCCATGACTTTGGTGGGTGAACGTGTCGAAGTTGACGTATTTGAAGATGGGCACATGGAAATTTCACGTTTTGCTGGCAACGAGGATGTAGTCGGCGGTGAAGAACTGATAAAGGAAATAATTGCCAAAAACGTGGAGTGACATCTGAGCACTAAAAAATCTCACAACATTGTCCTAGCGTTGCTTAAATGGTTTGAAGTTAACGCTCGCGACCTCCCATGGCGGCGCACCCATGACCCCTACGCCATCCATGTAAGTGAAATCATGCTGCAACAGACGCAGGTGAAGACGGTGATTCCGTTTTGGGAACGCTGGCTGCGCGAGTTGCCCACGATTGAGGCCGCAGCCAAGGCCAGCCCGGACAAGCTGCACAAGCTTTGGGAGGGTCTCGGTTATTACACGCGCGTGCGCAATTTGCAGAAGGCCGCGCAGGTCATTTGCAATGCGCATGGCGGCGTGTTTCCCCGCAAGTATGAGGACGTGCTCGCGCTGCCGGGCATTGGCCGTTACACCGCCGGCGCCATTTGCAGCATCGCGTTCAACGAACCCACGCCCATTCTGGACGGCAATGTCATGCGCGTGCTGACGCGCGTTTTTGGCATCGCCGAAAATCCCAGGGAGAAGACCACCAACGCGCGCCTGTGGGAACTGGCCGCCGAACTGGTGGCGCACACGAAGGATTGTTCCGCGCTGAACCAGTCCTTGATGGAACTGGGCGCGCTCGTATGCACGCCGCGCAATGCGCAGTGCCTGCTTTGTCCCTTGCGGAAAGTGTGCGTGGCCTGCCGGGACGGTCGCGTGGAGGAACTCCCCAATCTCGGTGAACGCACCAAGGCCACGGCCCGGCGGTTCATGGCCTTTGCCATTGAACGCAACGGCAAATTCCTGGTGCGGCAACGTCCGGCAGGCGTGGTGAATGCGCATTTGTGGGAATTTCCCAACGTGGAAGTTCACGGCAACAACCTCCACGCCGACGCGGTTTTTGCGCACGAATTCGGCGGTGCCGCCGGGGAATTATCGCCGCTGGTCACGGTAAAACATTCCATCACGCGTTATCGCATCACGTTGGAGGCGTTCAAGGTGCGCGCCCCGGCGATTCGGCCGCCGCAGGGTGCGATTTGGAAGAGCCCGGCGCAGATACAGGCCTTGGCCTTTACCGCCGCCCATAAAAGGCTCGCCAGCGCGGCTGCCAAAAGTATCCTATTAGACCGATGATTTACTTCGATTATAACGCCACCGCGCCCGTGATGCGCGAGGCGCGCGAAGCGTGGTTGCACGTCACTGAGAAGATCAGTGGCAACCCGTCGTCCATGCACCAGATTGGCACCAAGGCGGCGATCATGCTGGCCGAGGCCCGCGAGAAACTGGCCGCCTCGCTCGGCTGCCATCCGCTGGACATCGTCTGGACCAGCGGTGCCACCGAGGCGAACAACATGGTCATGCACCATTTCGCCAAAAAGCTCGCGCCCACGCAGCATATTTTCGTTTCGTCCATCGAACATCCCTGCGTGGACGATTCATCGAAACATTATTTTGGCAAACGCGTAAAAAACATTCCGGTCACACGCGACGGTGTAATAGACATGGACTGGCTCACCACTGAACTGGCCGATGCGCGGCCCGGTCTGGTGGCGGTGATGGCAGCCAACAACGAAACCGGCGTCATCCAGCCGTGGCAAGAAATCCTGGCCATGTGCCAGGCATACGAAGTGCCGTTCTTTACGGACGCGGTGCAGTTCATCGGCAAAATGCCGTGCAAAGGCCTGGGCGACTGCGATTACATTACCGGCGCGGCGCATAAATTCGGCGGGCCGCGTGGCGTGGGCTTTTTGAAGATTCCGCACCGCAGCCAGATTACCCCGTTGCTGCTGGGCGGCAAACAAGAGGGCGGCCGGCGCGCCGGCACGGAAAACGTGGCGATCATCGCCGCGATGGTTGCCGCCTTGGAAGTGCGCGAGAAACAAATTGCCCGCAGCGAACATTTGTTGCGCAAAGTCTGGCGCGATAATTTTGAAGCGCAATTTCTGCGCGCCATGCCCGGCGCGACCATCCTGGGCCACAATCAACCGCGCTTGTGGAACACGGTTTCGGCCTTGATGCCCGACGGCGACCGCAAGTCGCAATGGGTCATTCGCCTGGACAAGGCGGGCTTCGCGGTATCCACCGGTTCTGCCTGCACCACGGGCAAGGAAGAGCCTTCACACGTACTGGCGGCGATGGGTTTCAAATCCGCGCACGCAATGCGCGCGGTGCGGTTCAGCGCCGGCTGGGAAACCACCGAGCCCGAATGGGAAGCACTGCTCAAGGCCATCGTCAAAGTGCATGGCGAGATGCAGCACAAAAGCTAGGCGATACTTAAAAACCTTTTCGGAGCGCGGGTCTGTCGAGCCGAACTCCGTCCTATTCCCCCCGATAAACGGCGCGGGCCGTACACGTCTCTGCCACGACAATTTCCGTAAGCAAGGGCAGCTTGGGTTTCAGCTTTTTCCAAATCCAGATGGCGACGATTTCGCTCGTGGGATTTTCCAGGCCGGGAATTTCGTTTAAATAGTAGTGATCGAGTTTTTCCCAAATGGGCTTGAAGGCCGCCGAGATGTCGGCGTAGTCCATGAGCCAGCCCAGCTTGGGGTCGCACTCGCCCGCGACCACCACTTCCACGCTGAAACTGTGACCGTGCAAGCGGCGGCATTTGTGCGCCTTGGGCAGATGCGGCAGCAAATGCGCGGCTTCAAATTGAAACGTTTTTCGTAATTCCATTTTCATAAAGTATATAAAGAGGTGCGAGGCTATAGGCTTTAGGCTCGGGGTACGGATGCGCTGCGAGCGCGTATTAAAGCGCCAAGCATCTTGCCCAATTCCTGGCAACGCTCCATCAGCGGATCACTTTCGGCAGCGGTAAAATATCCGACATCGCGGGCAATTTCCAATTGGGTTGCCAGTTCCGCCAACGAACCTTTCGCAATATTAAAGAAGCGCACTGAATCCTTGTCGGATTTACGTTCATCACCTTCGGCAATATTACTGGGGACACTGACCGCACTGCGACGCAACTGGTCGGATAAAGAATAGTCACGCTGGATGGCTCCCGCCTTGGTCAGGCGATAGACATCCACGGCCAGGCTCTTCGGCTTCTGCCATACAGTCAGACTCCGGTATCCGTATTCAGCCATAAAATTTATATTTTGTTAGCGCATTCTTAAATAGGCCCACAGCCCACAGCCCATTGCCCACAGCCTCACGCCTCATGTTTCCACATCGGTCCACATTACCAGATCGCCGAGCGCGGGGCGGCCGTCGTGACGCCAGGTCAGCGGCGGATTTTGCATCTGGCCACAGGCGCAAATACGCGTGACGCCCCAACGCGCCAGTTGCAACGCAATATCTTTCAGGCGGTCTGGCGGCGCGGCAATACCGGCGGTGGAAATTTTGCCTTTCAATTCATCCACGCCCTGCAAAACCGTTTTTAAATCCGGCACAGGTTTTATAAAAATAAACCGGTTCAACGGCGAAAAATGAAAACGCACCTCATGCTCAAACACCACCGTCCAAGCCGTGGAATTCTGGCTTTGCCAGAACTTCACGTCTCCGCGATGGGCGGCGAGCGTTTCGTATATGGAACGACGCGAGGCAATGGCGGCGGATTCTTCCACGGAGATTTTTCCACGAGGCGCAACCTGTTCGCGCTGCATCAATTCGGCAGCCAGCAACGACGCAAATTGATCCGACTCCACGGCTCCGCGTTCTTCCACGTAAATAACCTGCGGTGAGAGACAGCCATTTTGGTCCCAAGCCACAATGTCATCGGCCACGCGCGAGACAATTTCGGCAACCGTTTCCTCGCGTAAAACTTCGCGGGTGACAAAACCGAAACTGACGCGCTGGCCGTATTCGAGGAAGCGCGTTTTGGCAGGCAGGCGCGAACGAATGGCCGTAATGGCTTCGTCACTGCCGGTTGCCGTCACGCAATCGGCCTGGGCAAACAACGCCTCTTCAAGCCAGGGATTGCCGCCGAGCCATTCGGCCAGTTCCAGACACGCGCCCAGTTTGGGGTCGGCATGATAAATCGAATGCGCAAAGAGCCGGGGCAGCAGCGACGCGCCGCTGGCGCATTTCATGAACTGGGCGGAGCGCGTGAGCAGGCCCAGCGTGAGGCTCATGAGCGCGGGATTGGGCAGGTTTCCAGCGGCGATATGCACGAGCAAGTGCGGACCGTTCCAATAATGCCGGGGACCGGAGGCTGGTTGACCAGAAGCCGCCGGAGAATGCGCTGCCGCGGCATCGCTGCCCAGGTCTTGCGCAAGGAGAGCCTGAAAATTCGCCGGGGTGAACTGGCGGAAAAAATCGTCCAACCCGCGTTCCAAAACTGGCCGGGAAAAACCCGTGGCTTCGGGGCCAGCTTCCAACGCGAGCCGGCGAAACGTGTTTCCCGGCTGGAGCCAGCCTGCCCCAACTTCGCAGAGAATGTCTATCAACTCCTCCGTCTTGCGCGTTGCCAGATATTTGTCGCGATTGCGCATCAACGTTTCGCACGCGGCGGTTACCGCCATGGGCGTCAGTTCGACGTGTGGCGCAAGGTCGGCGATGAAATAGTTGGGCAGCGACATAAGATTTACGAGTGATGATTTATGCCGTCATGAGCGAACAGCCACGCGGCTCGGCTAATTGCGCACGGCCCGCGAGTTCAAAGCCGTCGCCACGGCGTATGCCCAAATCCTCGGTCTGAATGGCGGCCACGGAAAAAACATTGGCGAGGTCCAGAATGCGGACAAGCCCGGTCTCGCCTTCCGCCACCGGTTTACTGGTTTCCGGCGAAATGATTTGTACGCGCGCCCAGGGCGGAAAATGGAAAGCGCGTGAACTGCCGCCCGAATCGTAAGCTTGCGAACTCAATTCGCTCATGCCGTATTCGCAAATGATATTTTCGCGGCGGACACCAAGATATTCCGTAATGAGCGCGTGCAACTCGTTCTTGGGCAGGGTACGAGAGCGGTTCTTGTAACCGCCAGTTTCCATGACTTGCGACTGCGCCGGCAATTTCAGGCGCACACGGTTCTCCGCCAAAAAATCGAGCAGATGCACAAAGGAAAAGGCCGTGCCGAGAAGCGTCACCGGTTTTCCTGATGCACACGCGGCGTTCAAGGTTTGAACCACGGCGGCAAAATCCATCGTCCATGCGCCATCGGCACCGATGCCGCCGAAAAACTTCGCCGATGCAGCAGCGCAGCCTGTTTCAGCGGCTTTGGTTTGCACGGTTTCAAACATGTGCACAAGCGATGAATGCGGGACCGCCGCCGGGGCCGGGGTCAGAAAAATGAATGGCTGTTGCGTACTGACATGCCCCTTGAACCATTGCCACAAGGACGATTCATAAACTGACAATGATTCCGGGCAGTGAAAGTGCCGGCTGGGTTTCTGTTCCGTGGTGCCGCTGGAATGAAACACGGCAGTGCGCGAGGCCGGGGCAATGGAGGAAAGTTCCAATTCCTTAAACGCGCCGGTGGGCACGGCGGGAATTTGGGTCCATGACCGGACATTTTCCGGCGTTAGCCGCCAAGCAGCGCAAATCTTTTGATAGGCCGGGTTATGCTGGAATTGCAGGGCAAACAACTCCAGGGCCAGCGACTCAAATGTCGCTTCATCGGCAGGGAATGGCTGTAGGTCAATCAATCCGCGCAGGCGCGCGGCAAAGCTGGCAAGTTGTTGGTTCATGCGGTGTTTGTTTACCGGCTGGTTTTCCGCTACAGCCGACAGGCATTTTAGCCAAGAATTACCGGGCTGCAAGCCGGTATTTGAGCATTGATTTTACCCGGTGGCGGAATCCAAAATGCCAAAAATGCAAAAAGTCGCCCGCAGATACTGGCTCGTGTTATGGCTGTTGGCCGTGGGCCTGTTGATTTACCCGATCAACAATGAACCCCTCCGGATTGCTATTATCGGTTGTATTACCGGCGGCTGGGCGGGCTGTTTGTGGTCGTTCTGGAATCGGAAACCGGTTTTTTACGGTCTGCTCGCCCTGCTCGTTCTAATCAGTGGTTTTCTAGCTTGCCCGGGACGAAACCCGGAACCGGAAAAGTTGCGCGAAGCGAATTTGGCCGCGCTCAAGTCATACACTGGCACCCCGTATCTATGGGGCGGCGAAGGGAAGCGGGGAATTGACTGCTCGGGCTTGATTCGGGCCGGGTTAATCAAGGCCAACTTCGAACAAGGTTGTTATTCCTTGAACCCGGCGCTCGTTCGTTTCGCGATTTCGCTTTGGTGGCATGATTGCTCTGCAAAGGCCTTGGGCGAGGAATATCGCGGGCAAACCAAACACATCACCGCCGGCTCAAGTATTAATGACTTGGACGGTTCCCACCTTCAGCCGGGCGATATGGCGGTCACCAAAAGCGGGGTTCACGTGCTTGCATTTTTGGGCGGTGAGGAGTGGATTGAAGCCGATCCGCACTTTGGCAAGGTCATCATGGTTACTGTTCCCGCGCCAAAAAATCCGTGGTTCGAGGAACCGGTCAACATCATGCGCTGGACAGAACTGGAAACCAAATAACCAATGGGCGCATTTTTACGGTTTGGCGTGGGGGCTTTTTTGCTTTAACATCCCGGCTTAATAATGAGTAAACGGTTTTACATCACCACCGCGATTGATTACGTCAACGGGCAGCCGCACCTCGGCCATGCCTATGAGAAGATTATTGCCGACGTCATCGCGCGGTCGCGGCGGAGCCTCGGCCAGGAGGTTTTTTTCCTGACCGGCCTGGACGAACACGGTCAAAAAGTCCAGCAGGCGGCGCAGGCGGAAAAGAAAAACCCGCAGGAATATTGCGACGCCCTCGCTGCCGACTGGCAGGCGTTTGTCAAAAAGCTGGAGCTGACGAACGACGATTTTGTGCGCACCACCCAGCCGCGCCACAAGGAATTTGTCCAGGCCACGCTCACCAAGCTCAATGACGCCGGTCATTTCTACAAGGCCAGCTACACCGGATATTATTCCACCAAGGAAGAAACGTTCCTCACGGAAAAAGATCGCCGCCCCGACGGCACCTTTGACCCCAGCTACGGCGAAGTGGTTGAACTGAAGGAGGACAATTACTATTTCAAGCTCGGGGCGCATCAACAATGGCTCATTGATTATATTGAGGCGAATCCCGATTTCATCTCGCCCTCTTATCGGCGCAACGAAGTGCTGGGTTTTCTCAAAAACAACACGCTCGAAGATTTGTGCATCTCGCGTCCATCGGCGCGGTTAAACTGGGGCATTCCGATTCCATTCGACCCCAACTTTGTCACCTACGTCTGGTTTGACGCGCTGGTGAATTACACGAGCATTGCCTTTGCCCACAAGTCGCTGGAACTCTGGCCGGCGGACATTCATGTCATCGGCAAGGACATCGTAAAATTTCACGCGGTTTACTGGCCGATTATGCTCAAGGCCATGGGCCTGCCGTTGCCGAAACAAATTCTTGTTCACGGCTGGTGGCAAAAGGACGGTGCCAAGATCAGCAAGAGCACCGGCAATGTCGTTGACCCCATTGCAGTCATCAATGAATGGGGGCTGGACGCCTTTCGCTTTTACGTGTTGCGCGAGTTGGACATTGGCCCGGATGGCAACTGGACGGACGCCGGTTTCAAGTCCCGCTACCAAGCGGAACTGGCCAACGGCCTCGGTAATTTATTGAATCGCTCGCTCTCGATGCTGAAAAAATATCGCGGTGGCGTGGTGCCAACGAGTTCGAATGAACTGGCGGCGGATGCCGCGAAGGCGGCGGATGAAACGCGCGCGTTGCTAAAGCAGAACCAGCTTCAGGCGGCGCTGCAAAGCATTTGGGGCCTCATCACCCGCGCGAATCAATACGTGGACCAGACCAGGCCGTTCAGCCTGGCCAAGGACCCGGCCCAAGCGGAGCGGCTGAATAAAGTGTTGTATAACCTGGCGGAAACCTGCCGCGTGCTGGCCGTGTTGCTCTGGCCATTTTTGCCCGGCACGGCCACAAAAATCTACGCACAGCTTGGTTTAACAGGCGAACCCAACCAGCTTCACGCTGCGACTTGGGGCGGCCTGCAACCGGGCCACAGCATCAGCGAACCTGCGCCGTTGTTCCCGCGCAAAGACGTCTGAGGTGGTCGTTGAGAAAAACAAAAATGGCGGCGCTCGATTAAAGCGCCGCCACGTAAAGTCTTCTTGTAGTTTACAATTTTTCCGGCTGGCGCATTAACTCGGAGATGCGTTGCAGCAGTCGTCCCGCCGCGCCGCCATCGAGCACGCGATGGTCGAAGCTCAAGGTAAGATTCGCTTCCATGACGGGCACGAACTGGCCTTTTTGCTCGTCCCAGAACGGCACTTTGCGACCGGCACCGAGCCCCAGCACGAGGGTTTGTTCCGGCAACGGAATGGGCGTGGCCCAAATCAGGCCGAACGTGCCGAAGTTGGTAACCGTGGCCACGGAACCGCCGGTGGCGTCCGGGGGCAATTTGCGCTGGCGCGCGAGTTCCACCAGTTCACCGTAACGTTGCGTTAAATCTTTCAAGGGCCGTTTGTCTGCCTGCCGGATGACCGGCACGAGCACACCATCCTCGGCTTCGACGGCGAAACCAACGTCAATGGCACTGGGATGCACAATCTTGCTGCCGACCAAGCGGCCAGCCGGCGCGGAATTTTCCGCGAGCGCCAACGCCAGCGCGCGCAAGGCATACAACGCCGGGCCGGGCTTGGGCTCACAGGTTTTGCGATGCGCCAACAACGAATCGAGCACCACCGGCAAGCCGACGGTGGCGAGCGGACGGGTCCAACTGCGGCGCATGGCGTCAGCCACGGCCACGCGCATGGAAGAGGCGCCGCTCATCTTTTGCTTTTCCAGGCTGGCGATGTATTTCTCGAAATCTTCCACGGTCACGCGCCCGGCGGCACCGCTGCCGGCCACACCGGCGAGGTCGGCGGCATGCAGGCCGAGTTCGTCCATGCGCGCCTTGAGACGCGGCGAAAGGTAACTGGCACCGGCCGCATTGGCTGGCACCGGCAAACCGCGAACGGTGGGCTGCACCTGTGTGCGGCGGCCGTTCTGCCCGCCCTTGGCCAGCGAATCGGGTTCGGATTTTTGCGTGACCACTTCGTCCAAGCCCAAACGCGCGGCTTCCTCCTGCGTGGCTTCAATGCTGCCGAGGGCCGCGCCGACAGCGTAGCTTTCATCCAGTTGGGCGGAAAATCCGCCGAGACGTCCCTTGCAGGGCGAGGCGACGGTCATGGTGGCTTTGTCGGTCTCGACCTCGATCAAATCCTGGTCGGCCTCCACGTTGTCACCCGCTTTGACAAGAAATTGAACAATACGGGCTTCGGCGATGGATTCGCCGAGTTGCGGCATGGTAATGAGAACTTGCGGCATAAGTCAGTGCCTTAAAATTTTTCGGGCGGCGGCGGCGATGGAACGAACGGTTGGACGGTGTGCCTCCCATAATTTGGGATGAAACGGCACGGGCGTGTCTTTGGAGTTGAGCCGTTGCGGCGGGGCATCGAGCAGGCCAAAGCCTTCGCTCATGACGCGGGCAATCACTTCCGCCGTGACGCCACCCCAGGGCCAGGCCTCGCCCACGCAAAGTAATTTACCGGTGCGCGCCACGCTGGCGATCACGGTATCGGTGTCCAGCGGTTTCACGGAACGCAGGTCAACGATTTCAATTTCCCAGCCTTCCGCTGCCAGTTCGGTGGCGGCTTCGAGAGCGTCCTGCACCATGGCGCTGTACGCCACAATGGTCAGATCGCGGCCTTCGCGCGCAATGCGCGCCTTGCCGATGGGCAGCGCCTCAGTGGGCAATTTCTCGGCTTTAAGATGGCGGTAAAGCAGCTTGTGTTCGCAGAACACCACGGGGTCGTCAAGCGCCACGGCCTCGAGCAACATGCCGTAGGCATCTTCCACCGTGGCGGGCGTGAGCACAATCAAACCGGGATAATGCGCGTAAATGGCTTCGGGCGTCTGGCTATGGAACGGGCCACCGCCGGAGGTGCCGCCAAAGGGCAGGCGTACGGTGATGGGACACGGCACGTTGGTGCGCCAGAAAAGCGTGGCCGCCTGATTGACGATTTGGTTAAAACCGACGGCCGCGAAGTCGGCAAATTGCATTTCGATAATCGGCCGCAGGCCTTCGATGGCTGCGCCCACGGCGAGCCCCACGATGGCGTCCTCGGAAATCGGCGCATCAATGACACGGCCGGGAAATTCCTTGGCCAAATTTTTGGTGGCCTTGAACGCCCCGCCAAAACCGCCGACGTCCTGGCCGTAAATAAAAACACGCGGGTCATCGCGCAAGGCATGGGCCTGCGCCTCGCGAATGGCATCTAAATAGGTTATTTCTTTAGTGGCCATTCAATTAAATCTTTCCAGCTTCTTCCTGCCCCTCAATGAGATGTTCCGTGGAAATGGCAGTCCATTTTTCCGAGTAGGGGTCGGGCGCGGGTTCGCGCAATACCTGGCCAACCGCCTCTTCGATTTCGTGAACCGCTTCGCTTTCCCACACGGAGATTTGGGTGTGGTCCGTCCATTTATGGCGAATCAAGTGTTCCCGGGCCACCTTGAGACAGTCGCGGCCAAACGGGGAATTCTTCAGGTTGGCGTCAACGTAACTGGCATCGTCATGTTCGCCATGACCGCACAGGCGCAATAGCTCGGCCACCACCAGTTGCGGGCCTCCGCCAGACCGGGCCTGATCCACCGCCTTGCTGAGAACCTGTAAACAGGCGGTCAAGTCCGTGCCATCGACGGAATGGGGCGTCGCCCCGTAGCCTATAGCCTTGTCCGTCAATTCATTACAGGCAAACTGACGGGCGGTGGGAGTGGAATAGGCGTATTGATTATTGGCCACCACGAGCACCAAGGGCAGCTTTTCGACCGCCGCCTGGTTTAATGCTTCATGGAATGCGCCGGTGGAGGTGGCACCATCTCCTAAACAAGCTGCCCCAACGCAACCCGTAATCTTTTTGAGCCGTCGTGCAAAAAGCATTCCATTCACCACGGAAACCATCGCGCCCAAGTGCGAAATCATGGGCAAATAGCCCTGTTGAGGGTTGCCCCGGTGCACATTGCCATCGCGCCCGCGCATGGGGCCCAGCGAGGAACCTAAATAGGTCCGAACGGCATCCAAAATGGGTTCGCCAAAGGCCATCCGCCCGGCGGTATCGCGAATAAGGGGCGCAAATACGTCGGTTTTCTTCAATGCCAGGCCGGTGGCCACGCTCAAGGCCTCCTGGCCACGGCTGAGGAATACCCCGCCATGGATCTTGCTGGCGCGATAAAGCGCGCCGAACTTGTCGTCCAGCAGGCGCGCCCGCAACATATAGCGGAAAGCCGTAAGATGCGCTTCGCGGACGGCATCGGCGACCCCGGTGTGGGGCTCGGTGACAACTTGCAGCATGGTTAAAGTTTATCCTTCCGGGCTAAAGCCAGCAATGATTCTTTCCGATGTTAAATTTAAAAAACGGCTGGCTGGCGGAGTCATAATCTGATAATTCCTTAACGGTCTGGCTATATCCCGAATATTCACCGGTCGCGACGCAATGAATCAAACAAAATATCTGGTCCTGCTGCTTGGCACTGACAACAAACTGGCCGAAGCCGTGGGCCATGTCCTGCGCCTGGACGGCGCCACCATCGGTTTCGCCGCAAATTATGCGGACGCGCTCCGGGCCATCGTAAACCATCCACCCGATTTATTGCTCCTCGACCTCAAGACGTCGGAGACGGATGCGTACAATTTATTGCGCCAGATCAAGCATCATCCCCCGGCCACCCCGTTACTAAGTATTGCGCTGGCCTCGGGCGGTGAAATCACGCCGGTCGTCCGCGCGTTTGACCTGGGGTTAAATGAATTCATCCAGGTGCCGTTTGATAACAGCCTGCTCCGCGCCCGGTTACGGGGACTCGTGCAACTCAAGCAGAACATGGCCGAACTGGTGCGCCGGCAGCATGAATTGACGGACGCCATCCGGGCCGCCGAGTCGAACTCGCGGGCCAAATCGGAATTCCTCGCGGCCATGAGCCACGAAATCCGCACCCCGATGAACGGCGTGATTGCCATGACGAGCTTGTTGATGGAAACCCAGTTGTCGCCCGACCAGCGCGGCTACCTGGAAACCATCCATAACAGCAGCGAGTCGTTGCTCACCATCATCAACGACATCTTGGACTTTTCAAAAATTGAAGCCGGCAAGATGGAGCTGGAGCACCGGCCTTTTGACCTGCGCACGACCATCGAGGAATCGCTCGACCTCCTCGCACCACGCACGCTCGACAAGCAGATGGACCTGGTTTATGACGCCGATGACCAGATCCCTGCCCTGGTGGCCGGCGATTCCCAGCGCTTGCGGCAGGTGCTGGTAAACCTGCTCAGCAACGCCATTAAATTCACCGAAACGGGCGATGTGCTTATCAAGGTGGATAAACTGGCGCCGCCGCCCACGGAACCGGAAGATTCCCGGCTGTTACGGTTGCACTTTCAAGTACGCGACACGGGCATTGGCATCCAGCCGGACCGGCTGGCGCGGTTGTTCCGGGCGTTTACCCAGGCGGACGTTTCCACCGCGCGCAAATACGGCGGCACCGGGCTGGGCCTGGCCATCAGCCGACGGCTGGTGGAATTGATGGGCGGCCGCATGTGGGCCGAAAGCGTGCCGGGCGAAGGCTCCACTTTTCATTTCACCATCAATGTGGAAACCGTGCCGGATTCCGCGCCGCCTGCGCATGCCGGAAAACTGGCCAAGTTGACGGACTTGAAAATTTTGATCCTGGATGACAATGCCACCAGCCGGAATGTCTTGTTTGAACAATGCCGCCGGTGGGGCATGCAGCCCAAGGCCGTGGAAAACGCCGCGCAAACCATGGAATTGCTCCGCAACCAGACGGAGTTTGACCTGGCGTTGATTGACTTGCATTTGCCGGGCATGGATGGTCTCGCTGTGGCCGCGGAAATTCAAAAGCTTCCGTCGGCAGCCATGCTGCCCATGGTGTTGCTGACCCCGCTGGGCAAGAAGAAACGCGGGTCGGAAGAGGTGCGGGTGATTTTCGCGCATGCCGTGCACAAGCCAGTCAAACCGGCACAACTCTGTTCGGCGCTGGAGCGCGCCCTGTTGAGCCCGCGCAGCCAGTCACGTCCGCCGGAACCGGTGAAAACCGAAAAGTCACTGGCCACCCAAATACCACTGCGAATCCTGGTGGTGGATGACAACGCCATCAACCAAAAGGTGGCCGTGCGCATCTTGCAACAATTTGGCTATCAGCCGGAAATTGCCAATAATGGCCGGGAAGCGCTGGACAAACTGGACCGCCAGCCGTTTGATTTCATTTTCATGGATGTCATGATGCCGGAAATGGACGGCCTGGAGGCGACGCGCCTCCTGCGCAAACGGCAGATGATGGGCGGCTACAACAATTACCAATTGCGCATCATTATCGTGGCCATGACCGCGCATGCCATGCAGGGCGACCGCGAAAAATGCATCGGTGCAGGCATGGACGATTACCTGGCCAAGCCGGTGCGCCCGAAGGATGTTCGCGAAATGCTGGAGCGCTGGGGCGGCAAAATCGTGCTGGAATCCAAAGCGCCCATGCCCGCACACGCCTCCGGTGCCGGCAGTGAACCGTCCGTGGACATGGACCGGATGAAGGACCTGACCGACGGCAATGTTGATGGCTTGTGTGAACTGGTGGAGATGTTCCTCAAGCAGACGCACCGGCAATTTGCGCAAATGGAAACGGCCATCCGCGAAAACAAACCCGACGAGGTGCGGCGCGTGGCGCATAGTTGCGCCGGTGCCAGCGCGACCCTGGGCATGACCCTTCTGGTGCCCAAACTGCGCGAGCTGGAAAAACTTGGCGCCTCGGGTGCCTTGCCGGATGGAGACAAACTGTACGCCGCCGCGTTGCAGGAATATGTGCGCGTCCAAGATTTCCTAAAAATACAGCCGGATTTGGGGCCGGTAGTCATTAACTTCAAACCCGAATGAAAAAAATCCTGATCATAGAGGACGACCAGATTGTAGCCAACGTGTACCGCAATAAACTGGCGGTGGACGGGTATGTCACCGAGGTGGCATCCGATGGCGAGTCGGGGTTGAAACTCCTGCGCAGCTTTAAACCGCAGCTCATCCTCATCGACCTTATGCTGCCGGGCATTTCCGGCGTGGATGTCATCAAGGAAATCCGGAGCGAAGAGGAATTCATCAAGGTTCCGATTGTGGTGTTCTCGAACACGTACCTGACCAACCTTATTCAAGAGGCCTGGCGGGCCGGCGCAAACAAGTGTCTTTCCAAATCGAATTGTACGCCCAAGGACGTCATTGAAATTGTGCGCAATTCCATTGGCGACAGCGGTGCCATGGTGCAGAAACCGCAATCCGCCGCCGAAATTGCGGCCACCGCCAAGCCGACCAGCCTGGCTGCGGAAAATGACGCCGAATTCCAGGCGGACCTGCGCAAGGCGTTCATCGAGAACCTGCCGGGCACGTTGTTCTCGCTGCGCACGGTGCTGCAGGCCTTCATCAAGGCCGACAACGAGATGGGCAAGCTGAAGCAGATTTACGAACTTTATCGGCAGGTGCACGCGCTCAACGGCAATGCCGGGCTGGCCGGGCTCACGCATATCGCGCACATGTCCGCAGCCTTTGAGGCGCTGCTCAAGGAAATTTACGAGAAACCGAAGAACATCAATTCCTCCTCCACCCGCACCATCGCGGCGTCGGTGGATTTCCTCGGTTTTCTATTTGAAAAAGGCACGCTGCCAGACCGCCAGGAGCTGGGCACCACCAAAATCCTGGTGGTGGATGACGAGGCCATTTCCCGCCGTGCGATTGTTTATGCGCTGGAAAAAGCCAAGCTGAAATCGGTGAATGTCGAGGACCCGCTGGAGGCCATGACGCTCGTGCACGATAATGAGTATGACCTGATTTTCCTGGACGTGGACATGCCCAACATGAACGGCTTTGAACTTTGCGCCAAACTGCGCACGACGCCGCATAACCGCAAAACCCCGGTGGTATTCGTCACGAGCCTTAATGATTTTGACAACCGCACCAACTCCACCATGGCGGGCGGCAACGATTTCATTGGCAAGCCGTTCCTGTTTATTGAACTGACGGTCAAGGCGCTGATTCATGTCATGCGCAACCGCTTGCAGGTGCGCCGCTTCAACGACTAGACCTCATGAAAAAATTGAAGTGGATCATCGCGGGGATCATTGTTGTCTTTGCCGGGTTGCAATTCTTCAACCCGTCGACAGTGAATCCGCCCGTGAAAAATGATTTCATCGCCACTGCCAAGCCGCCGGACGTGGTCGCAGGGAGCATTCGTGCCGCCTGTTATGACTGTCATTCCGATGAAACCAAGTGGCCGTTTTATTCCCGGGTTGCGCCGGTATCCTGGCTGATTGCCTCGGACGTGAACGAAGGCCGCCAGCATTTGAACTTTTCCGAGTGGCCGTCTGAACCCGCCAAAGCCAAAAAACAACTCGACCGCGTCAATGAAGTGGTGGATTACGGCGAAATGCCCCCGAAAAAATATACCGCCATCCACGCGGATGCGCGCCTGACCGTGGCTCAACACAAGGCAATTCTGGACTGGACCTCAGCCGCTGCCGATAAACTGGCCGACGCCGCGAAAAACTGATGCTTCATTCCGAATTTATTCCCGCCGCCGATAAAAATTCCCGCCGCCTGTTCGTCGTGCTTCATGGCTTGGGCGATTCACTGGAAGGTTGGCGCTGGCTGCCCGGCGTTCTCGATCTGCCGTGGATGAATTACCTGCTGGTGAACGCGCCGGATGAATATTACGGCGGCTTTTCGTGGTTTGATTATCCCGGCGACATCACCCCCGGCATTCATCGCAGCCGCAAGTTATTGACCGGCCTGCTGGATGACCTGCGCGCAAAGGATTTCCCGGCCGACCAAATTACCCTGGGCGGATTTTCACAGGGCTGTCTGATGTCGATTGAAACGGGCCTGCATTATCCGCATCGGCTGGCCGGCATTGTGGGCATCAGCGGCTGGGTATTTGGACTGGAAGAGTTGCTGCACAACCTCACGCCGGCGGCCAAATCGCAACGTCTGCTGGTCACGCACGGCCACTTTGACCCGTTGCTGCCGCTGGCCGAAACCAAACAACAAGTCCAGCAGTTGAAAGCAGCGGGACTAAATGTTGAGTGGCACGAGTTCCCGAAGGAACACACGATTTACGGCGCGGAAGAAATCACGGTTATCCGTGATTTCGTGCGCGCCGGTTACGCTGTTGTGGGCAAATAACCGGCGCGCGCGTAGCGGGCCGCAGCGACCTGCGGACTTGGTAAGAACCGCGCCGGGCACATTCAGCCCGGCAAAAATCATCGCCGAATTACACCTTCATCTGCCGGCTCACACCTGAAAAAACAATCTGCTCCGCGTTCGGCTGCCCGGCGGTCTGCCAGTCCACCGCGCCCGCCACGGCGGCACGCATCTGGGCAAACCACCACTGGGCCCGCGCCACGCGCGTTTCGCGCCGGTGACCGTATATACGGGATTGAGTACCGTTGAATCCGAGTTCGAGTTGTTGGTTGGTTGTCATAATGTTTGGTTCAATTACGACACCACTTTGACAGAGGGGGTTAGACAAAGACTGTCCAAGCCTAAATATTTGCGAAGCGGCTGAAAATGAAGGTAAAACTGTTCCGCCCGCCGGGGTAAAAAATAAAGCCTTTCAATAAAACATGTAGCCATGTTATCGCCGAAATATCACGGTTGGAGCGCGGATTGTCCTCAATCCGCAGCGCGTGTATTGGCCGTTGTATTTGGCATACCCAGCGTCTCTGCCTGTCGACGTGCTGCGACTTGGGACAAGTCGCGGTCCGAAAAGTTGGCTGCCGTTTTTGCTACCGCAATTCAATGACATCCCCGATTTCCAGCGGGATGTCCTTGCCATTCATCAGCACGCTGGCGTCCATGGCGGCGCTCTCGCCATTGCGCGTAATGATGATCTGTTTAGGTTCATTCTGGCCGACGAAATTGGCCGTGCTGATGGCCTGGGCCAACGTCAGGCCCGTGACCCACGGCACTTGAGGATGTTGCACTGCGCCCACAATGGTGACCCCCGGCGATTGCGCGGCGGTCTGGGTCTGCTGCTGTTGTTGCTGTTGCAGCAATACCGTGTTTTGACCCGCCAAAAAGGCATTTTTCTCGCGCAACTTGGCCTTGGATTCAGTAGTGCAACCGCCGGTCACAATTCCTGCCGCCAGAATAACGGCAAAAATCCAAAACTGGTTTCGGCCAAATACGTTCATATCACTTGAGATTTTTGAGAATGTCTTCCAAGCCGCCTTCGACGGCTTCAATTTCCAGACGCCCCTCTGGTTTGGACGCGGACGGGGCTTTGGGAACGGCAACGCTCCGGCCGGGCTTCACCGCCACAGGAGGCGGCAAGGGGCTGGGCGCAATGTCGGGCATTTCGCTGTCCGGCGGCTCGGGGCTTTGGCCGGGAACAAACCATTGCGTGCGGCCATCGAGCCATTTAGCGTACCGCTGAAATGTCCACATGTCGTTATCGGCTCCGGTTTCAAGGGCCGTGGAAATTTTGAAAAATTCGCGGGTGCGGATAAAATTTTTCACGGCATGCGTGGCCAGGAGAATTTCACATTCCGGCACGCGCATGTTTAAATCCTGGCGGAAGCGCAGGCGTTGGGAAATGACGCCGACCAGGCAATCGGCCACTTGCGCGCTGATGGCTCCCTGAATTTCCGCCGGGAATGAACCAATCACGCGCTGCAACGCTTCTGCACAGGTGGCCGAGTGAACGGTGGCGAGCACGAGGTGGCCCGTTTCCGCTGCGCTTAAGGTCAATCGCATGGTCTCGGGATCGCGCATTTCGCCCACCATCAAAACATCCGGGTCTTCGCGCAGTGAATCCAGCAAGGCCTGTTCAAAGCTCGGCGTGTCCCGGCCCACTTCACGCTGGCGAATGTATGAGCGGCGCGGTCGGAAGGAATATTCGATGGGGCTCTCCACCGTGATGATGTGGCGCGCGTCGGCCAGATTGATTTCCTGAATCAGGGCCGCGAGCGTCGAGGATTTGCCGCTGCCGGTCGGCCCGCACACCAAAACCAGGCCGTTGTTGTGCTTGGTAAATTTCTTGAGGTCCGGGTGCAGGTTCAGTTTCTCCACGGTGGCTTGAAAGGAAGCCAGCAGCCGGATGGCCATGCCGACGCCGCGCGAGGTATACAGAATGTTGATGCGGCAGCGAACGCCTTTGATGGTGCGGGATAAATCGTAAGAGCGCCGCTCCAAAAAGTACGGCCATTGTTCCTCGCCAATGAGCAGGCGGGCCATGTCCGTAATGGCTTGGGCCGGCAGCGGGTCGGTGCCCACCTTCAATGCGCCACGCACGCGCAAGGCCGGCGGCATGCGCGATTCCAAGTGCAAGTCGCTGGCGCCGTTAGCCGCCGCTGCGCTGATTAACGATTCCAAATCCATGGTTGATCAACTCGCTTTATCAACACTTTCAACACCTGCCACAGGAAAAAGTTGCCGTCCAGTTTTAACCGAGGGAATTTTTCCACGCCGTCACGGCGGCTTTCGCCTCGCCCGCGCAATTCGCCTGCGGCTTCACAAACCGGGGCGTAAACCAGGGGAAACTTCCGGTCAAATCGGGCGTCACCAAAATCTGTCCGTCGCAATCCAGCCCGCTGCCAATGCCGATAGTGGGTACGAAGATTTGCCGGGTAATTTCTGCGGCCACCGGTGGCGTGACGAGTTCCAGCACGATGGCAAAGGCACCAGCCTCCGCCAGGGCATTGGCATCCTCAATCAACGCCTGATATTCCGCGTCTTTTTTGCCTTTAACATGATAACCGCCCTCTTCCAAAACATGCTGCGGCAACATACCCAGATGACCGCAAAACGGGATACCCGCAGCCACGATGGCTTTCACCTGCGGCAAAATTTCGCGTCCGCCCTCCGCCTTGACGAACTCCGCGCCAGCGGCCACCAGTTCACGAGCATGGGCCACCGCCGTCTCAACCGTGTCATAACTTCTATACGGCAAATCCGCGCCAATCACCGCGCGTGGTTTCGCTCGGGCGGCGGCGCGCGTATGATGCGTCATTTCCTGCATCGTCACATGCGTCGTGTCGGGATAGCCCAGCACAACCATCCCCAGGGAATCGCCCACCAGGAGAAACGGCACGCCGCATTCGTCGAGCAGTTTCGCCATGGGAAAATCATATGCCGTAAGCGCGGCGATTTTTTCGCCACGCGTTTTCATGGCGCGAATTTCAGCAACGGTAATTTTTGGCAAGCTCATGCGAGGTTGGCCAGGGGTTCAATCAGGAGACAAAACTGGCCAGCAATTCGGCCGGCGTGGTCGTGGCCGTACCGACCTTGCCCACCACAATACCAGCGGCGTGGTTCGACAAGATCGCCGCTTCAATGGGCGACGCACCTGCCGCCACCGCCAGAGTAAAGGAGGCAATGACCGTGTCGCCTGCGCCGGACACATCGAACACTTCCTGTGCGACGGTGGGAATGTGAAACGGCTTTTGGCCGCGCTGGCAAAGCAGCATGCCCAGTTCGCCCAGCGTGATGAGCAACAGCGCCGGGCGCAGGCCGGCGAGTAATTTCTCGGCAACCTGCATCAGATTTTTGTCCGCCAACGGATTGGCGTTCTTGGTGTCGTCCGGCACATTGGCCAGTTCAAACGCTTCCTTGCGGTTGGGCGTGATGAGTGACAGCCCGTTTAAATCCAGGTGATGCACCGGCTTGGGATCGAGGCTCAACCAAACGCCGCGTTCGTGGCAAATCTTTTTGATTTCTTCGAGCAACGGCTGGGTGACCACGCCCTTGCCGTAGTCGCCAACGATAACAGCGTCCGCCCGGGAAATTTTCTGCTTAAATTCCGCGAGCAACGCCGCAGTGGTTTTGCCGTCCAAGGGGCCGCGCGTTTCGCGGTCCACGCGCACGACCTGTTGCTGGTGCGCCACAATGCGCGTCTTGATGCTGGTGTGCCGGGCGGAGGCTTTCACGAGGCCCTCGCAACCGATGCCCTGTTCGCCGAGCAATTTCAATAGCTTGCGCGCGGCGTCGTCGTTGCCGATGGCGCCAAACAATTCCGAGGGCGTGGCGAGGGAAACCAGATTGCGCGCCACGTTGGCCGCGCCGCCGGGCATGAAGCTCTCACGCGAAAAATCCACCACCGGTACCGGGGCCTCGGGCGAAATGCGCGAGACGCCGCCCCAGATAAACTGGTCGAGCATCACATCGCCGACCACGAGCACGCAGGTCTTGCGGGCGGCGGACAAAATTTGACGAACCCGCGCGGGAGATAATTTGGGGGCACTCATGATTAATTATTTTGGTTTGGCCTCTAAAAAATTTGCCGACTCCATTAAATCATTAAATTTATGGACTCAATTTAAAAATCCGGTCAACGGGCTGGTGGCACTCGCCAACTCGGTTTCTGCGCCCAAACCGGACTCGTAAGCTGCGCGGCCGGCTTCCACCGCCATTTTGAACGCTTCCGCCATTTTGTTGGGGTCGCTGGCCACGGCAATGGCGGTATTGACCAACACGGCATGCGCGCCCATTTCCATGGCCTCGGCGGCATGGCTCGGCGCACCCAAACCGGCATCCACCACCACGGGCACGGTGGCCTGCTCGATGATGATGCGAATCTGGTCGCGCGTTTTGATGCCGCGATTGGACCCGATGGGCGCACCCAAGGGCATGACCGTGGCGCAGCCGACTTCCTGCAAGCGCTTGGCGAGCACCGGATCGGCATTAATGTATGGCAAGACGGTAAAGCCTTCCTTCACGAGAATTTCGGCAGCGCGAAATGTCTCGATGGGATCGGGCAGCAGATAGCGCGGGTCGGGATGAATTTCCAGCTTTACCCATTTGGGCAGACCGGCGGCGGCGGCCAGGCGCGCCAGGCGCACGGCTTCCTCGGCATTCATCGCGCCGCTGGTATTGGGCAGGAGCAAATACTTTTGCGGGTCAATGAACTCCAAAATATTGGCGAACGGATCTTTTTTTCCGCTCAAATCGGCGCGACGCAAGGCCACGGTGACCAGTTCCGTGCCGCTGGCGGCAAGGGCATCGCGCATGGCTTCGGGCGCGGAAAATTTGCCCGTGCCGAGGATGAGCCGCGACCGGAACGTTTTTCCCGCAATAACCAAGGGCTGGTTTACAAACGACATCGCGAATAATGTAGAAAATTTTGCCGGATTGTCGAGGCGCGATGCAGCAGCAAAGCACCATGCTAAAAAATAACGGAATAAATTAGTTTAGCCACGGATGACCACAGGTGGATTCAGATTAACGAGGGTTGGTGGGGCGGGCGCTCCGCGCACGCCGCTTAGGCTTGGTGCAGGTCTTACCACCGTTGCGGAGCAGGTTTTAGGTTAACGGAAGTTCAGGTAAAAAGCGGCGGTGAACCGCCGCACTCCAAACGCTCCGCGAGGTTCGTGGCCGCAAGACATTCGCGATAGCGCTTGGAGTGCGGTGCTTCAGCACCGCTTTTCAGGATGCTTCAGCCCTTTGTTTCACAGCCATAGATAGGCATAGCTTAACGAAGGTTAGTGGGGCGGGCGCTCTGCGCACGCCGCTTAGGCTTGGTGCGGGTCTTGCCACAATTCCGGTGGCCGTCCGCAAGAACCGGCACCTGCGGAGCGGTCGCCCCACCACACGGAGCAAACAGACCACCTCTCGCGCCTACCAATTAATGTTTTCCGTTGGGTGGCGCAACGGTCACTGGATTTTCGCCCGTAACCGCAACTTTCTCGAACAGCGTGGAGTTGAGCACATTGTTATTGTGCGCGGTCAAGGCGAGGCCGGCGGAAATTTTACGGCTCAAGGTGTTGGTCACGCTGCCGGCGGCAACCCAGTTGGTGCCGTCAGTGGACACAAAACCGGTGAAGACGTTTCCATTACGCGCGAGTTTGAGCCAATGCGGCGGCTTGGCTTCCGGGCCATCGACGCTGGCGCTGGGACCATCCGCCGTCAGCCGCGATTGTAACACCGACCCGCCCTGCCCCGTCAGGCCGAGGAAAACATACTTCGCACCCGGCGAATCGCTTTCGCGCAACATCACGCCCGCCTTGGCCCAGGGGTCGGTGTACTGCACGGAAATCACCCGCGCCATGATGTTGCCATCGCCTACCATGGTGCGGCTGGCAAAATGAAACGCGTCTGCCGTTTCCCAAATATCGCTGCCGGAGGCGAGCAAATTAAAACGGCCATTTAAAAAGTCGGCCTCGCCGCTGACACCCACGTTGCCAATGTCGGCACTGCTCCAGCCCTTGGGCAATTCCGGCGGACGGGCGTGCAGCGACATAATCCATTTGCCCATGACCGCCACGGCATTGGTATCCACCAAATTGCGCGCGAGCGGCGGCATCTGATTATCACCGGTAAGGCTGACGCGGTGAAACAGAAGGGAGCGGTCGAGGTCGGCGGGAACAATCACCTTGGCCCCCGCAATGCCCAATTGGTTGGCCACCGCGCCGTTGATCAAATTTTGCTGCTTGAGCGGCGTATCGAAACGTGCGTCAAAAAACGCCCCGACTCCGCCCGGCCGATGGCACATGGAACAGTTCGCATCCAGATACGAGCGCACGCGAAGCTGAAGCGCCACGCTGGCATTGGTGAGGCTGAACATGCGCGAATAAAGAAATATTTTCCGCTCGTCAAAAGCGGCGTCGAACAGACCAAGATGACCCAGCGTGCGAAGCTGGTTGGCGGTGACGCCGTAGGGATATTTAAAATCGCCGTTAAGCTGGCGCGTCTTCAATCCCAACACCCCGCCTGACATGGGCGTGTGACAGGTGAGACAATCCTGGCGTCCCGGATAGAACCAGTGTTGCGTGCGCGTGCCGTCGGCCGTGCGAATCGTGATGTCCTCGGTGAATCCGTTCGTAATGAGGTCGGCATCCGAATTGTCCTCCCGCCATTTATACGTGGCCCCATAGACATAACCGTTGGTGTCACGCACCAGAATACGGGTCTCCAAACGGCGTAAAATTTTTGGATTGGTTTCATCCACCGGCAGTTCAAATTGTTTTACGAAAACGCTGCCTGCCGGGAAGGTCCATTCGCCATTGGCTGAAAAACCAATGACGGAATTGGTCGGCACCGTGAACCAGCGGGTTTTAATGGCGCCATCGGACCACAACGGCGTATTGACGGTATAGGGAATCAGGAAATTCGCCGGTTTCAATTCGGCGAGGTCGTTAAAGAGACCGGTCTTGGAAAGTGCCAACGGCAGAGTTCTGTCCGGCGGCGGCGGTCCACCACGTTGGAGCTTGAAAATGCGCCCGCCAATGCTGCTCATCTGGCAGAAATAAATTTCACCGGCGGCATCGGTGCCAAAGGACGAGAGCCCGGTGTAATCCGTGCCCGAATTCGGTCCCGTGCCCTTGGGCATGACGCACAACAGCACCTTCTTCATGGGCGTGGCCGATTCATCCAATGCCCAGACGGTGCGAAAGACGTTGTCGCCAAAGATATATTTACCAGCGAGGTCTTTGGCGAATTCCGTGCCGCGATACACATAGCCACCAATGATGGCGCGGCCATCCGTATGCGGATAATCCAGCAGCGGGCCACGGCTGATGCCGATAAACGGCGGCTCCATTTTGCCGAGGTTGCCCTCGCACCGGTTCCACTGGAAATTCAGGCCGGATTCGCCGGGCTCAATCACGTCAATTTCCTCGCGCGAACTTTCGCCGACGTCGCCAATGAAAATCTTGCCCGTGGGCGGGTCATAGGTCATGCGATGCGGACTGCGCAGGCCGAGGCAGAAAAATTCTTCGAGCACATTCGACTGGCCGACGAAGGGATTATCGTTGGGAATAAAATAATTGGCCGTAAAGCCGCCGGTGGGCTGGCGCGGCGGCGGATGGCTGACGCTACCGCCCCGGCAATCCACATCAATCCGGAACACTCCCGAGTATAGGCTCTTGGTGATGATCTGGTCGTTGTCGCCCACGGAATTATCGCCGTCGGTCCAGTAAAAGAAGCCGTTGGTAGGATGAAAAAACATGCCGCCGCCGTGGTGCCAGACGGTTTGATTGGTGAGGTCCACGAAGATTTTGACCGAATCGGGCATGGCCACGCCGTTGGCATCGAGCGTGTAACGCTCCAACCGGTCGTGATAAGTGTCCGGCAAATTGGGCACGGGACGTGTGGTCGGCGAGCCGGTGACTGCGCCCGGTTTCACCCACGTGTAATAGACGAACATGAAATGGTTCGTGGCGAACCCCGGATGAAAAGCGATGCCGAGCAGCCCGGAATCGTCCCAGCCCTGGCATTGGTTGCTGAGGTCGAGCACGAGTTTCTTTTCCAAGGTGCCGGGAGAATTTTGAAACGTCCAAATCCGCCCTTCACGTTCCCAGGCACATAATTGGTCGGTGCCGGGCACAGCAGTGAGGCCCACGGAATTGGTAAATAATAGATTGGTGAATGCCACCACGGCCGACCAGTTGCCCGAGATGGTGGGGGCCACTTCCGGCAGCGTACCGTTGAGGAACGCGCCGATGGCCGGACGATTGGTAATGCCGTAGGATTTGGCCCTGGCGCAATTCCCACCAACGACGAAAACGAGTGCCCAGGCAAGTAGATACCATGCCCGGCGTGGCGTACAAAATTGGAAGCACAACCTTGTCACGAATAAACCGGGATAAGATTCTCCGAGTTGCCCAGCCAGTCAAACTTTAACGCACGTGACTGCTGGAGCATTTTGAAATTATCCGGGTGCAGAGGCTGTAAACAGGCGATGACCGCGAAAATGAGGGCTCGTGCAACTCGCCCCTCCGGGTTGTTGACTTCAATTTCAGTCAAAATATCGGCACACCTCTCCCCGGCCCTCTCCGCATTGCCAGCAATGCAGAGAGGGAGAAAAAGCCCCCTGTTTCTCAAAATTTCCCGGGTTTAGCGACGACGTTAAAACGAATCGGCATCATGGGCTTTGAATTTATTTCGTTGCGTTGGAGCCGGTTTGTGCGAAATGTTTTCGCGTGCAGAAGCTTGGCAAAAACCACGGCGCCTATTTTGGCGAGACCATCGACATTCGCGCCGTGTTGCGCGACATCGAAGCCGCCGCCGATACCCACGGCTGGGCCTCGGAAATTTTTCACACCCAGCGCGATTTCGACTGGGTGGCGTTGCATCGCGTGGGCCCGGTGGCAGCCGGACGGAAACGGATTCACATTTCCACCGGCATTCACGGTGATGAACCCGCCGGACCGCTGGCAGCGCTCCGGTTGCTCCAGGAAAATCGCTGGCCCGCCAACACGGAACTTTTTTTGATTCCCTGCCTGAACCCCGACGGGTTCACACTGAATAAACGCGAAAACGCCGATGGCATTGACCTTAACCGCGATTATCGCAATCCCAAGTCCGCCGAGACGCGCCGGCACATTGCCTGGCTGGAGCGGCAACCGGAATTTGACCTGTACCTGTGCCTGCACGAAGACTGGGAATCACACGGTTTCTATCTCTACGAACAAAACCCGGACGAACGGCTGTCGCTGGCCGAACCGATGATTGAAGCGGTAAAACCAGTTTGCCCGGTGGACCTGTCAGACGTCATCGAAGATCGCGCAGCCCATGGCGGCATCATTCGCCCCATCCTATTGCCGCAGGAACGGCCCGACTGGCCCGAGGCGCTGTATCATATTACCCACAAATCGCGCCAAGGTTATACGCTGGAAGCGCCATCGGATTTTCCATTACAAACTCGCGTAAACGCCTTGGTGGCCGCCGTCAATGCCGCAGTGAATACGCTGGCGGCCAATAGACCGAATATATAAGAAGCATGGGAATGCGCACTACACTTAAGGTCTGACTCTTTTTTGCGTGTTCCGAACCGGCTCTGGCCTACAATCAACGGCACATGAGTAAACCTGCCAAGTCGCAATGGGATTTCGGGGAGCTATTTCCGCCCGCCGAAACCCGCAAGGTTTTATCCGTCTGGGAACTGACGGCGGACATCAAGCGGCTATTGGAAACCAAGGTTGGCGTGGTCTGGGTAAGCGGCGAAATCACCAATCTCCGGGCCCAAAGTTCCGGCCATATTTATTTCACGCTCAAGGATGCGGCGGCGCAACTGAGCTGCGTGCTGTTTCGCGGGACGGCGGCGCCACAACGCGGGTTGCTGGCCGACGGTCAAAAGGTCTTGTTGCAGGGGGATGTAACGGTCTACGAGGCGCGTGGACAATATCAAATGATTGTGCGTGCCGTGGAGATGCAAGGCGTCGGCGCATTGCAGGCGGCGTTTGAACGGTTGAAGCAACAGCTCGCGGCGGAAGGATTGTTCGCGCCGGAACGGAAGCGTCCGTTGCCGCGTTATCCGCAACGCATTGGCCTGGTGACTTCGCCCACGGGCGCAGCCATTCGCGATGTGTTGCATGTCATCGAGCGGCGCAATCCAGGCCTGGAGTTGATTCTGGTTCCCTGCCGGGTACAGGGAGACGGGGCGGCAGCGGAGATTGCAACGGCGATTCGCCTGCTAAATGAATTTAGTGCGGGGAGCGGCCAACCAGATGACGGAGCCGCTGATACCAAGTTGGACCTGATTTTGGTCACGCGCGGCGGCGGCTCACTGGAAGATTTATGGGCGTTCAATGAGGAAATCGTGGCGCGCGCCATTTTTGATTCGGCGGTGCCGGTGGTTTCGGCGGTGGGCCATGAAATTGATTTTACCATCGCGGATTTTGTGGCGGATATCCGCGCTGCCACGCCCAGCGTGGCCGCTGAACTCATTACGGAGGGTGTTTTTGCGAGCCGCGAATTTATCTGGGACGCGCCACAGCGGCTTCGCCAGCTTGCCCGGCGCAAACTGGATTACGAAAATGAGAGCTTTGAGGCACTGGCGGCACGATTGGCGCGCCTGCATCCGCGCCGGCGGCTCGATGAATCGTTCCAACGGCTGGACGATTTACAATCCGGCCTGTTGCGTAATTTGAAGCAGGCGGCGCGCAGCCGGGAGTTGTTGTTGCAAAACCTGGCGGGCCGGTTTTTGCGCACGCGCCCCTCGCAACGGTTGCCGCTGCGGCGCGAGGCCTTGCGGCAGTTGGAAAAGCGGCTGAATGCGCTCGGACCGGAACAAGTGCTGGCGCGCGGTTATTCCATTACCACGGACGCAGCCACGGGCAAAGTTTTGCGCGAGGCGGGCAAGGTGGCCGCCGGCCGGAAATTAAAGACCCGCCTGGCCCAGGGCACACTCACCAGCCGCACGGAAACCGACGCGTGATTGACATTGACGGCACTTTCAACTTTTGGCAAAGAAACATTACATGAAGACCATACCCACCTTGATTCTTGGCGTGTCGCTATTCGCGTCACGGGTTTTTGCCGACGACCTGCCCACGTGTTTCGTGGCGCCGTTCGGCGGCAGCACCACGGCAATTGAAAATTGGCAGCCCGCCATGGGTGAAGGCTTGGGCGAAATGCTGACCACCGAGCTGGGCAAGCTCAACAAGTTCCAGATGCTTGAAATCAATGACCTGGGCGACCTCAAGAATGAAATCAACATGGGCGCCGATGGTTGGGTGGATCAAACCCAAAAGGTGGACAAGGGCGGGTTTACCGCCGCGGATTTCATGTTCACCGCCAAGGTGACGGCCTTTGGCAGCAAGACTTCGCATATCGGCCTGGGCGGTTTTGCGCCGGGCGGTTTTGGCAATCTCGGCCTGCATCAAAACGTGGCTGACGTGCGCATTGACTGGCGTTTGGTGGATGTGGCTACGCGTAAAATCATCAAGACCGGTTCAGCTTCAGCCGAGGAAAAAGGCGGCGGATTTGACGTGGGCGCCAATGGCAACGGCAATGGCGGCAACATCAGCATGGGGAACCACGAATTTATGGACAGCGCCCTGGGCCATGCGACGCAAAAGACCCTGGCGCAGATTATTGCCGATGTGCAGGAAACCACGCTGCCAGTGTCGGGCCGCGTCAAGCAAAAGGCCGGTCAGGCAGCGGTGGCCGATGCGGCGGTGGAAGCATTGCGGCACACGCCCGGAAAAGTTTTGGCGGTCGCCGGCAAGGACACCATCATTATTTCGCTCGGCAGCAAGCAGGGATTCAAGGAAGGCGACAAGTTGAACCTCTACCAGACCAGCGACGTGAAGGATGACAAGGGCAATGTGGTCTTTACGGATGAAAAATTGATCGGTGAGATCACCATTTCCAGCGTGCAAGAGGAACGCAGCCGGGCTGCCTATTCGGGCGACGCGGCCGTACAGCAAGGCTGGACGGTCAAGGCCAAGTAAATTGAGCCTCAGCTTACGCAACGCGGCGGGACCAGCCAGTTCCGCCGCGTTTGTTTTACCCACCGACAGCGATAGGCGGGGCGGCGGAGAACAATTTTTCTTTAATTACCGTCTCCCGGTGGTGTCAGCATTCGTTTTTTTGATTATAATGGAAACTGGACGAACGGGTTGAATCTGGTATCATTTCAGCCGTGCCGAATCTTTCCAAAAGTGCGGGCCAAAGCAACAATCCCGCGAAGAATCTGCCATTCGAGGAAGCGCTGCAAAAGCTCGAAGCCGTCGTGGAAGCGATGGATGCGGACGATTTGCCGCTGGAAACGTTGCTGGCAAAGTACGAGGAAGGCGCAAAACTGGTAAAAGTCTGCCAGGAAAAACTGGCCGAAGCTGAGTTGAAAATTCAGCAGCTTGAAAAAAGTTCGGCCGGTGAATTGAAACTAAAGCCGTTTGCGGCTGAGCAGGACGCGTAAGCGCGCGCCCGGCTCCGTCATTTTGACGTTTGGCCTGCCTTTAAAGAGAATTTAGAGAATTTTATGAGTCGTTATCTGGACATGGTTGACAGCCCGGAGCATGTAAAAAAGCTCACGGTGCCGCAATTGCAGGAACTGGCGGGCGAAATCCGCACCGAATTGATCGAGGGCCTCGCCAAAGGCGGCGGCCATCTCGGCCCCAATCTCGGCGTGGTGGAGCTCTCCATCGCCTTGCATAAGGTGTTCCAAACACCGAAGGACAAATTTGTCTGGGACGTCAGCCATCAGGTCTATGTCCATAAAATCCTGACCGGCCGCAAAAACCGTTTCCGCACCATTCGCCAGACCGACGGCCTGAACGGCTTTGCCCTGCGCACCGAGAGCGAGCACGACTGCTTTGGCGCTGGCCACGCGGGCACGGCGCTTTCCGCCGCCCTCGGCATGGCCGCCGCGCGCGACAAGCGCGGCACCAGCGAGAACGTCGTCTGTATTTTTGGTGACGCGGCGTTGACCAACGGCATCTCGTTCGAGGCCATGAACAATATTTCGCACACCACGAAAAAGTTCATCGGCATTCTCAACGACAACGAGTGGAGCATCGCCAAAAACGTCGGGGCCATTTCCGGCTACCTGAACAAGCTCATCACCAACCCACGCTATAATCAACTGGCGAAAGATTTTGAAGGTTTTGTGCGTCGCCTGCCCAAGGGCGAACTCGCCCTCAAGCTCGCTCACCGCGCCGAAGGTGGTTTCAAGGGCGCGCTCACGGGCGTGGGTCTGCAACAAACCAACCGTACGCTGGATGCAGACGGCCGCGGCGGCCACGGCTCGCCGGTGTTATTCGAGGAGATGGGCATCCGCTACCTCGGCCCGATTGACGGGCACGACCTGCCGTTGCTCATCAGCACGCTGGAATTTGCGCGCCAGTGCGATCATCCGATTGTCATTCATATTTTGACACAAAAGGGCAAAGGCTTCGAAGCCGCCTTGAAACAGCCGGAAAAATTTCACGGCTTGGGACCATACAACGCCCAGACCGGCGAGACGCCCGCCAGCAAGCCCGGCACGCCGCCTGCCTATCAGGACGTGATGGGCCAGACCATGATCAAGATTTGCCAGAAAAACACGAATGTCGTGGGCATCACTGCGGCCATGCCCACCGGCACGGGCATGAAGCATCTCGAAAAAGCGATGCCCGAACGGTATTTCGACGTCGGCATTGCCGAGGAACATGCGGTCATCTTCGCCGCCGGCATGGCGACGATGGGTTACCGCCCAGTAGTGGCGATTTATTCCACGTTCCTGCAACGCGCCTACGACTGCATTCACCATGACGTGTGCCTTCAGGATTTGCCCGTGATTTTCTGCATGGATCGCGCCGGTCTTTCTGCCAACGACGGCCCGACGCATCACGGCCTGTTCGACATCTCTTATCTGCGCTGTTTCCCGAACGTGATTGCCATGGCGCCCGCCGACGAAGATGAACTGGCGGACATGATGCTCACGGCGACCACGCTGAATCACCCGGCCTTTATTCGTTATCCCCGTGGCACGGCGGAAGGTGTGCCACTGAAAGCCCAACCTGAATTGATTGAAGTGGGCAAGGCACAGATTGTTCAAACCTTTGCCAATAACAAGAAACGCAAAGTGGCGTTGTTCGGCTTGGGGCCGATGAATGCCATTGCCCGCAAAGCTGCCGCCCAACTGATTGCCGAAGGCTATGATTGCGCGGTCATCAATCCGCGTTTTACCAAGCCGATTGACGGCCCGGCACACGAAGCCTACGGCCATGAGGCGGATTTGGTGGTGACCGCTGAAGACCACGTGCTCATTGGCGGTTACGGCTCAGCCGTGTTGGAATTGTTCAGCGAAAAAGGCGTTACCACGCCCATCATCCGCATTGGCTGGCCTGATCAATTCATCGAACATGCCACCACGCAGGATGAACTGCGCGGCAAATACGGTTTGTCAGTGGAGAACATTGTCGCCCGCGTAAAAGTTCATTTCGGCGAAACTCCGGCCACCATGCCGGTGCGTCAACTCGCTTCGGCCTGATTCTTTTGAGTTTGGCATCGGCCCGCACGGGCCGATGCCAAAATTCACGACCGGTTTGCACGATTTCAAAACGGTTTCCCCGTGGCGGCTTTCAGCCGGATTGCGTACAGTGCTGTTATGCAGCACAAATTCGCGGCCATTTTGGCATTGGCTTTTTGCGCCTTTCGGCTTCAGGCGCAAACCAATCTGTATGTAGCTCCCGATGGCAGCGCGCCGTTTAAGTCGGTGGAAGACGCCATCATGTCCGTGCCTTCGGGCAGCCGCGAAAACCCCGTGGTCATTCACATCGCGCCCGGCACATACCGGGAATTGATTTACGTCCAGCGCGAGAAATGTTTTTTCCGGCTCGTGGGCGAAAATGCTACCAACACAGTCCTCTCATTCAATCTCTATGCGGGCATGACCAATGCCGAAGGCAAGGCCATCGGCACGTTCAAGACCCCTTCCACTACCATTGATGCAGATGACTTTTCCGCCGAGAACCTCACGTTCGAGAACAGCGCCGGCCCCGTCGGACAGGCGCTGGCCATCCGTGTGGATGGCGACCGCGCCAGTTTTCGCCACTGCCGGTTTCTCGGCTGGCAAGACACGATTCTCCTGAATCGCGGACGGCAATATTTTGACGATTGTTATATCTGCGGCCATGTGGATTTCATCTTCGGCGCGGCCACCGCCTGGTTTGAAAAATGCCATATCCATGCCCTGCGCGACGGCTTTCTGACCGCCGCCTCCACGCCCGAGGATGCACCGTTTGGATTCGTTTTCTCCCATTGCCAGCTTGATGGTGAGCCCGGCGTGAAAACGTATTTGGGCCGGCCATGGCGTATTCATGCCAGCACCACTTATTTAAATTGTGAACTATCCGAAATCGTGCGGCCGGAAGGTTGGAACGACTGGAAGAAACCCGAGGCGCATACGACCGCCCGTTACGCCGAGTTTAATTCCACCGGTCCCGGCGCAAATCCTTCGGGCCGCCCCGACTGGACCAAACAACTTACCGCCGCCGAGGCCAAGAAAATAACCGTTGAAAAAGTTTTAGGCGGCACCGATGGCTGGAATCCCACCATTCCGCCGCTGGACCCAAAAATCGCCGCGAACAAATATAATATCGTGTACGGTCAGGCGGGCGATGACCCATTGTTGCTCGATGCCCATGTGCCGCCGGGTTCCGGCAAATACCCTGTGGTGATTATTGTGCACGGCGGTGGCTGGATGACGGGCGACCGCGAAACAGACATCGTTCCCGTGTTCGCACCGGTGGCCACGAATTTCTGCTGGTTCACGATTTCGTACCGGCTCGCGCCGACCAACCGCTGGCCGGCATGTTATGAGGACGTCCAAACCGCCATTCGTTGGGTCAAGCAGCATGCCGTCGAATACAAAGGCGACCCAGCCCATATTGCATTGCTGGGCTACTCGGCGGGTGGACATCTCGTGACGCTGGCCGGTACACACGCATCAGCCGACGCACAAGTTCAAGCGGTGGTTGCCTTCGCGCCACCCACCGATTTGGTTGCGGATAACGAACGGCGCGGCGGGTTGACGCCTTCGATGACTGGCTTGTTCGGTTTTACGAGCACCAATATCACCGCTGAAGTGCGCGTCGTGCTGAAAGAAAATTCGCCGCTAACTTACGTCAAGCCGGGCCTGCCGCCGTTCCTGTTAATTCAAGGCGATACCGACAAGACGGTTCCGCATGAACAGACTCTGGCGTTTCAAGCGGCGTTGCAACAGGCTGGCGTTGCCTGCGATTTGATTACCATTACCAACGGCCAGCATCGCATCGCCGACTGGGTGAAATATGATCCGACCTGGCAGGAGAAACTGGCCGCGTGGCTGACCGATAAGCTTGCCACCAAATAGCCTGCGCGCAAATCGGGGCTAGAGCGGATTAAAAAATACTGTAGCCATCCGGTTTGATGGAAGTGTTAGCCGGTTCTTTTGATTTTTGGCTTTGTTTCGGCTCAGTCGCAGGTCACTGCGGACATACTCCTTCGCCAAAGCCTCGCCAAAAATCAAAACTCCCGGCTCCGAATGGCTACACATTTTTTAATCCGCTCTAACTCATTTCACGGGCTCGACTGTACAGTCCACCAGCTTCACGTCCGCAGCCACGACCACGTCTGGATTTTTTACCTGCTTGAAGGTGGAATGGTAAATCCGCACGCCGCTGATGTTCGCAGCCGGAAACCCGTGCACATTCAATACGCGCGGCGTTTGCGCCACGGTGACGTTGTCCATCACCACATCACGGGCAACAGGCTTGTAAATGCCGTTCGTTCCCTCGTCATAGAGAAAATCAATCTGCAACACCGAATCTTTGACCAACCCCACATTGACGTTGCGCATGAATATATTCTGCAACACACCGCCGCGCATGGCGTTGGATTTCAGGCGCAATGCGCAGACGAGATTGGGACTGCTCATTTCGCAGTTCTCCACAAACACATTGCTGCAACTGCCGGAAATTTCGCTGCCAATTGCCGTGCCCGCGTGCCCGTCGCGCATCGTGCAATCACGAATAACAAGGTTCACCGACGGCACACCGACGCGGCGGCCATCGTTATTGCGGCCTGACTTGATGGCAATGCAATCATCGCCGGTATCGAAAATGCATTTCTCAATCAACACGTCGCGGCAGCTTTCAGGATCGCAGCCGTCATTGTTGGCCCCGTGCGAAAAAATATCCACGCCGCGCACGGTTACATTGGTGCTTAGCAACGGATGAATTTCCCACATGGGCGAGCGGCGAATCTTCACGCCCTCCACCAGCACATTCTGACAACGCTGAAACTGGATGAAATTAGGCCGCAGAAAATCGCCTGTGCCAAACCGCCGCTCCGCTACTGGCACATTTTCGTTGTTCATGCGGTCCAGGCGCGCCCGCGCCACTTTTTGCGTGCCGGCCCCGGCATTGTTGCCGCCCTTCCAGGCGAGCCAGTTCGAATCATCCGCCTGGCCATCCAAGGTTCCCGCGCCGGTCACGGCCACGTTTTGCAACTGGAACGCGTATATCAGGGGCGAATAATTGTAACACTCAATGCCCTCGTACCGTGTAAACACCGCCGGCAAATACATATTGGGGTCGGTGGAGAATTTGAGCACCGAATTTGTCGCGGCCAGGTGCAAATCCACATTGCTTTGCAAATGCACCGGTCCCGTCAGAAAGTCGCCGGCTGGCACAAGCACATGCCCGCCACCGGCCTTGGCGCAAGCGTCAATCGCACCGGCAATGGCTGTGGTGCAATCCGTCTCGCCATCGGCCACCGCGCCGAACTGGGTGATGTCAAAATTGCGGTCGGGAAATTGCGGCGGCACGATGCGCGCCAAAATTTCGGGCACCGCCTTCCATTCAGCGTTCTCCGCGCGAAGCATCAACGCAGCAGCAAGACAGGCCAGACCAGTTGCAATAATTCGTTTCATTCGAGGAATTGTTCTCAATGTAACATTCGCCGCCGTTTTGTCAGTGCCGCGTACTGCAATTGTGTTTGAAATTTGTGACTGCCGGCTTTCAGGCTCGCTACGGATTTCCCGGCAGGCCAGCCACCTCGGCGTTGTCCATCAGGTAGGGATTGCCCTCCGTCACCTTGATCGAGACGTTTTTCAATTGCACGCCCTTGGCGTTCCGGATGGTGAAACCTTTCGGTGCAATGATGCTGACGTTTTCCAGCACGACGTTCGAGATGCAGCTCTCCGGCAAACCCATGATCAAGCCCGCCGATTTGGGACAGGTTGCCGTCAGGTTGGCGATGTGAATATCGTGATAGACCGGAATCTTTTCGTTGCCCGCGCCGGGCCTGGCCTGGCTGCCGGCGGATTCCCTGGCATCGCCCGCGGAATTATTCTGGTAGTAACACGTCAAGGTAATCGCCGGCGACACATTGGTCATGGCAATGTTCTCGTACGTGATATTTTCCACCACGCCGCCACGCCGCGAATCTGATTTGATGCGCAGGCCGTTCTCGGTGTTGTTAAACGTGCAGTTCCTTACCGTCACATTCCGCACGCCACCCGCTGTCTCACTGCCAATGCTCATGCCGTGACCATGCAAAAACGTGCAATCCGTCACCGTGATGTCTTCGCTCTCGAAATCACGCCCGGCCAACTTGCGCCCAGCTTTGATGGCCACATTATCGTCGCCCACATCGAGCGTGCATTTCGTGATGACGATATGATGACCGCTCGGGTCGATGGCATCGGTGTTCGCGGCGTGTTCCGGCGCGAGAATCATCACGTTGGAAATCACCACGTCATCGCAATCCGACGGCACCAGGTGAAACTTGGGCGAATTGCGCAAGGTAAGGTTCTCTATGCGCAGATGCTGGCAGCGTTCCAATGAAATCAAGTTCGGCCGCGGCAACGTGTATCCCGATTTAATCCGGCGCGCTTTCTCGGCTTCATCCCACCAGACTGAGCCACCGCCGTCAATCACTCCGCCTCCGGTAAAGGTCACATTCGTCAAATCCCGGCCGGTAATCAGGCAAATAAACTCGTTGCCCCGGGCTTTCAACCAGTCGCCGGGCGTCTTCATAAAATCTGACTGGTTCGTGCTGGCTTGTAAAATAGCGCCGGTGTCCAATTGCATCGTTGTCTGACTATGCAATGTCAATGGCTGGCATAAATACGTTCCGGCCGGAAACTCCACCGTGCCACCGTTCATCTGGCAGGCATCCAAGGCCTTTTGAATCGACTTAGTATCAAACGTCTTGCCGTCGCCCGCCGCGCCAAAATCGCGCACGTTAAATGTTGCCGCCCCCAACGACAACGCCAGCATGGCAAACAAAACGAGGATGGTTCTCATGGATGGAGACAAAGTGCGACACTCCAGAGCTTTCCGATAGGGCCCGTTTCGGCAAAGTGCATTGAAAAAATGGCACGTATTGGGGATGCCATGGCGAAGCGAGCGCACAACCAAAGCCATAGGAGTACATTCCTCATTTTTCAGTGCCCTGCCAGGCCCAAAACAGCCGCACCAAATGGCGGAAACCCATCTAATCCGCTGTGAACATATGGGCGAGTTTCATGGCGAGTATGGCAAACAATCCTCCCGCCAACCCGGCCAGCACCGAACCATATCGGGCCAAGCTCGAAGCTGGCTCGGGCTTGGGAAAATCCGGCGTGACACCGGCGGCGATTAACCGGTCATACAGGTCCGGGTGGGTGGACTGTTTCCTGGCCATCACCGCAGGAATGAGATTGTCTTCATACAAGCGCTGCAATGCCCGCGCATAGGTGCCGGCATCGCCTTCGTTGGCTTGGGCCATTTGGTCCGCCCGTTTTTCCAGCTTGACGCTCAACTTACGAAACAGGCGCGGGGCGAACACGCTGGTGAACAACAAAACAAAAAAGCCAAGCGGCCCCAAAAGATGCATCACCGGGTTGAAAAATATCCACGGCAAAAAAGTGGCGGCGCTGATAAGCCGCGCATATCGCGCCGACCACGACTCCGTTAAATGCGCCAGTTCATGCGCGCAAATGGCCGCCACCTCGTCATCAGAAGCAATTGCCATCAACCGTTCACTCAACATTATCTGCCCGGTATGGGGAAATGCGTACGCTTGGGCCACAGGCGAGCGCATTAGCCAGACAGACTTGCAGGCGACGCCCATTTTGCCGGAGGTCTGGTCGACAATGGCCTGTAAACGGGCCGGAGCCGGCCCAATGTAACCCAGCTGCCGCATCAGCCAAATCATGCCACCCCTCAGACAGAAGATATAAAAGAGAATCATGGCTGCCGTAATGACCAGGGCCAGCCAGTTGAAGGTATCCGGCATGGCGATGGCGGCGGCAAGATACCCCAGCCAGATGGCGAGTCGTATGAGTAATCCCATGACCCGTTGTTTCAGCAATTCGCAGGTCACAATCCGTGGAAAAACTTCGCGGTAGGCCGGCATGGTCCCCCAAACCACACCCAGCACCGAGGCCAGGCCGGCAAAAAGCCATAAGGGCGAGGAATCCGGCCAAAGCAGTTCTGTGAGAATAGTGACAATGGCTGGAACCGATAGTTGATTGGAACCGGCAGCAGCCAGCACGGGATAAACCACCCGGGCCTGTTCCGACCAGTGTTGAGTGCGGTTTCGCCGCCAAGAAATCAACGCCAGCCAGTTCGCCACGTAAACGACGGCTACCGATAACAGAAACGCCCCCGCCAGGATGATTCCCGCAAACATCGCCGCCAGTGTGGGGTTCAAATCCGGCGGCGTCAACCGCCGGAACGCCGCGCCGTGTACCCAATAAAATTTGCCGGGGTGGAACCGTTCCGGCTTGCCAGTTGCGCGTTCGTTTGGTCAAATTCAGCGGCGCGCGCGATGCAAAAACAATCTAAACACTATCCCAAACATTACTGCGGTGTATTCGGCATATTTGGTCATCCAAATGCCGCAGAACTGGCTTATTACGGGCTTTATGCCCTGCAACATCGCGGACAGGAAAGCGCGGGCATTGTCACCTGCCACGAAGGCAAGTTCTACAAACATCATGGCATGGGCCTAGTGCCGCAGATTTTCAACGACCCCAAGGTCCTCCATGAACTGGTGGGCGACATGGCCGTAGGCCATACCCGTTATTCCACCACCGGCTCCTCGCAGTTGCGCAATGCCCAGCCGCTCACGGTGGATTGCGCGCGCGGCCAGATTGCCGTGGCCCATAATGGCAATTTGACCAACGCCTCCCAGTTGCGCGATGAACTGGAGAATCGCGGCCTCGTCTTTCAAACCACGGTGGACAGCGAAATCATCATCATGATGCTCGCGCAGCCGGATATGGGCGGCGTGGCCAATTCGCTCGTCCGGACCCTCCGGCGTATTGAAGGCGCCTATTCGCTCGTCATCATGACCGAAAAGGAATTGATTGGCGCGCGCGATCCGTATGGTTTCCGTCCCCTCTCCATTGGCCGCACGGCCGAGGGCGGCTGGGTGTTGTCCAGCGAAACCACGGCGTTCGACCTCATCCACGCGCAATTCGTCCGCGACGTGGCCCCCGGCGAAATTGTCATCATCAACAAGAACGGTTTGACCAGTATTCAGGCGTTTCCCGAACATACGCGGCATGCCCTGTGCATCTTTGAGTACGTCTATTTTGCCCGGCCGGACAGCGTTATCAATGGGCGCAGTGTTTACGAGGTGCGCAAGCAGATGGGCCGCCAGCTCGCGCGCGAGCATGGCGTAAAAGCCGACCTGGTCATTCCCGTGCCCGACAGCGGCGTGTGCGCCGCCATGGGCTACGCCGAGGAATCCGGCATTCCCTACGAAATGGCGTTTATCCGCAACCATTACGTGGGCCGCAGCTTTCTTCAACCCACGCAACTCATCCGCGATTTCAACGTGCGGGTGAAGTTGAACCTCATCGAATCGCTCGTGAAAGACAAGCGCGTGGTGATTGTGGATGATTCCATCGTGCGCGGCACCACCTGCCGTTCCCGCGTGAAAACGCTCAAGGACGCCGGCGCGAAGGAAGTACACGTGGCCGTGAGCTGCCCGCCGCATACCAATCCTTGCGTGTATGGCATTGATTTTCCCGACCGCAGCAAGCTGATGGCCGCCAACAATACCGTGGATGAAATCCGCAAGTATTTGAATGCGGATTCGCTTTGCTATCTCTCGCAGGCCGGCATGGTGGCCGCCACCAACCAGCCCGCGTCTTCGTTCTGCATGGCGTGTTATGACGGCAACTATCCCGTGCCCTACGACCCGTTGCTCGATAAACACATCATCGAACGCCGCCGCAAGCAGGCCATGACCTTGGGCGAAGCCGCCGCGCAGGAAGACACGCAGTTCAAACTGTTGAAAGTTTGAAGTGCGGGCGCATGCCCGTCCGCTCGACTTCCGACTTCGCAGCCGGTAATCTCGCCGGATGAGGCGCACAGAACAATTGCTGGCGGAACTGGTGGCGCTGCCCAGCGTCAATCCCGCGTTCGCCCCGCCGGACAAATCCACGGCGTGGCAAACCCGCCATTTGTACGGTGAACAGCGCGTGGCCGATTTTCTCGCCGCCACGGCCGCCAAAGCCGGGCTGGACATCGAATTCCAAAAAGTTCTGCCGGGCCGCTCCAATCTCATTGTCCGGTTGCTCCCGCCCCAAAAGATCAAGCAAACCATCCTGCTGGCCCCGCATCTCGATACCGTGGGCGCGGATGAAGCCGGCTTTGTGCCGCAAAAGAAAAACGGCCGGCTCTATGGTCGTGGCGCGTGCGATACCAAAGGTTGCGTGGCCGCCATGTTGTCGGCCGTGTGCGAACTGGCGGCTTCCAAGTCGCGCCCGCAGGCAACACAGATTGTCTTTGCCGGATTGATTGACGAGGAACAGGCCCAGGCCGGGTCGCGCGCGCTGGTGGCCAGCGGCTTCAAGGCAGACCTCGCCATTGTGGGCGAGCCGACGAAGTTGCAACTGGTCACGGCACACAAAGGCAGCTTGTGGCTGCACCTGGAAACACGCGGCCGGGCAGCCCATGGCGCCACACCGCGCCTCGGCAAAAACGCGATCCACGAGATGGCGCGCGTGGTGGATTATTTGGAATCCGGTTACGCGGCGGAATTGCGGCGGCGAAAACATCCGCTGCTGGGCACCGCCACGATCAACGTGGGTAAAATCTCCGGCGGCACGCAACCCAACATTGTCCCGGCCTCGTGCAGCATTGCCGTGGACCGCCGCACCCTGCCGGGTGAAACGGTGAAATCCGTCTGCCGGGAAATTACGGCGCGTTTGCGGGCCCGGCATTTGACGGCCAAAGTATTTAACAGCAAGCTGGCCCCTGCCCCGGCGCTGGAAACCGACCCCACCCTGCCGCTGGTGCGCCATTTTTTTGCGTGTCTCGGCCAGACCAAGCCCTTGGGCGTGCATTATTTTTGCGATGCCGCCGTGCTGGCAGCGGGCGGCATTCCGGGCGTGGTGTTTGGTCCGGGTGACATTGCCCAGGCACACACGGTGGATGAATGGATTTCCCTCTCGCAACTGGAACGCGGCAGGAATCTGCTGGTAAAGTTCCTAAAATCGCTTCCCTGAACGGCCTTATTTTCATAACGTAGCGCGTTCATGTCCGAAGCCAAGACTCCCAGCACCAAGGCCCCGCACAAGCACGCGGCATTTTTCCGCCAGAGCGGCTGGCTGATGATCGCCAACGTGGGCAGCGGCGTGCTCTTCTACGCGGTACATCTGCTGAGCAAAAAAATTTCCGTGGCCGAATATGGCGCGTTTGGCGTGATGCTGGCCGTGGCCATGTGCGTGCCCACCATGCCGCTGCAAATGGTGTTTGCGCAGCAGGCGGCGCGGGCATTGGCCACGGGCCGCGAACGCGCGCTGGCGGGCATGATCCGGCTGGCCTGGCTCGGCACGCTGGTACTGGCGCTGTTGCTTGTGGGCGGCATGACCATCTGGCATGCCCAAATCCTGAACGCCTGGAAATTGCCCAGCGAAACCGGCCTGTGGATTGCGCTGGCCGTGGTGATTTTCACCTTTTTGCAACCGATGTTCGTGGGCCTGATGCAGGGCCAGCAAAACTTTTTCTGGATGGGCTGGAGCCAGATCATCAATTCCGTTGGCCGGCTCGGGGTGGCGGCGGCATTGGTGCTGCTGTTGGCCGGTGGTTCCACCCACATGATTTTAGGCGTCTGCCTGGGCTTGGCAGCCGCCGTGGTCATCGGCATCTGGCAAACTCGCGGCCTCTGGAACATTCCCGCCGAGCGTTTCGATGTTCGCGCGTTGCTGGTGCAAATTGGGCCGCTGTTGCTCGGGTTTGGCGCGGTGCAATTCCTGTTCTCGGCAGATACGATGTACGTTAAGGCCTATTTTAGCAGCGATGACTCGGGCTTTTACGTGAGCGCCGGCACGCTGTCGCGCGCGCTGCTATGGCTGGTGTTGCCGCTGTCGCAAGTGATGTTTCCGAAAATCGTGCATAGCACGGCCAAATCGGAAAAAAGCAATTTGTTGGGCATGGTCATGATCGGCACAGCCGTTCTGGCCGCCGGCGGCGCGCTGGGCCTGACGGTACTGGGACCGTTCGCCGTGCGATTCGCCTTCAACGAGTCCTACGTGCGGGTGGCCACGTCCGTGTTGCCGTGGTATGCGTGGGCCATGGTGCCGCTGTCCATGGCCAATGTACTGGTCAACAATCTCCTCGCCCGCTCCGATTTCCGAATTGTACCCGTGCTGGTGTTGCTGGCGGTGGCTTACGGCGTGGCACTGACCTATTTTCACACCACCCTCATCATGGTACTGCAAACGTTGGGCGTATTTAACTTCCTGTTGTTCCTCGCCTGCGCTGCATTTACATGGCTCGGCGGCAGAACGACTAGGCCGGCAACGGTAAATTAATTTTGTGCTGCGGTTGTGGTTGCCTTTTCGTGGGGGATGGCTCAGCTTTTTAGGCACACAAGCACACCATGAGCATTCGATGCCCAGACGAATCGCTACGCAGAGTCCAGCGCGTACCGACAGTCTGTGCCGGATGCGGTTACCTGGCGACCTTAGACGAACATGATGAGGCACTCGACCGGGCTCTTATCAGCAACACCTATCTTCAGGAATTGCGCCACGAACTTATATTACTTGAGCGCACAGAGCGATTTTTTGAACGATTTCCGGCATCCAAGCACCGCCTCAAAGTGAGCAAACTGTGTCAGGATCGTAAAGAGCTACGCGAGGTTCAGGACGACTCAACTTTCGAGAATGCGCTACGGGCAGAACCTCAGCTTTACGAGTTTCTTACTGCCAACTCATCATTCCGCCTGCCAACACGGTTACGTGAAGTCCGGAAGAACATTCAGCAGTTGCGGACAGAGTTGGACGTCGATTTGATTAAGTGTCCAACGTGCAAGCGGGGACGCCTCATGATTGAGCACGATTTTTTTCAGAGGCTATGAAGCCCTGCACCCCAACCTCGCGCTGGGGTGGATTCCTTCGCCGCCCTCGGATTTGCATGAAGCCTCAGGTTGTGGTTGCCTTTTCGCGCGGCGTGGCGCAATTTTTAGGAGTTAGACCACTTTATGCTTTATGAGTTACCATTGCCCAAAATGCAACGGAGTGATTTACAACCGACGCAGTAAACTATGCGGCTTTTGCGGCGCAGAGTTGCCGCCTGAGTTGTTATTTAGTCCGGCAGAGCTTGAAGTACTGGACAAGAATGCGGCAGAGCATACAGCAGAACAGCAGACGATACGCGCCAGGCTTGAAGCCGAGGAACTGGAGCACCAGAACGCAGCAAAACGTCAGGGAGCTTTTATGATGGGTTATTTCATGGGCAGACTATGACCCTGTAGTCTAAAAAGTCAGGGGGTACCAACCGTACTGGCACGAGTCATGTCGTGATTCGGCGGTAGCTCAACTAAAAGTGTTAAACGACTTATGCCGCTTGTAAAACCATTACCAAAAGAGCCGCGCTCGGTTGCTTGGGTTGGCGTTGCAACTGTATTAATTTCATTTTTGGCCACAGTCTTATTGGCATCGCCATGGCCTTTGTTGGCCATTATGGGCTATATCCTGTTTTGCGAAGCCCGTGGCCAAAGATGTCCTCACTGCCAACGGCGGCTTCATGAGCGGAAAGTGCCCATTAAAACCGGCCCTGCTTATCGACTTTATTGGGAGTGTCCGCACTGCGTTGCGCTATGGGATGCTGAACGAACCATTGATCCCTCGGATGTATAAAAACATTGCTGCCCAGCACCGGATATCTGCCAATGGTCCTAGCGGACCGCCAGTCTTTGCAGACAGCCACCATGCCGTCAGGTTGTAGTTGCCTTTTCGTGCAACGTGGCGCAGTTTGACGGCGGCAGGCATTATTCGTAAAACGGTATGAAAAACGTACAACTTTCTTCACGAACAACAGACCAGAGCGTTCTGCTTGTTTTGTTTTGCCTCGGGCTGGCTGCCTTGGTTGGCTGTTTATTGCCAACACCCTTTGAGGGTTCACAAGCACGCTGCTTTGATGCCGGCCTCTCCGTCGCCCTGGCCGTTTTTGTCTGGTCTGCATTTCATTTGATAGAGCCAAGACGCTACAGCCCAAAGTGGATGATAGCCGAGTTTACGGTTATCCCCGCGCTTTGGCTGTTGATTATCCTGGCCTTCGCAATTTGGTTTTATCATCTGGAACAGGCACGGGATGCGTTTCCTGCATTTTCAGGAATGAATGTATTAGCACCGTGAGAACATTATCTATCCGTTCATGCTTCAGTGATATTCCTTATCGGATGTACTGGGCAATCGTGCGTGCGTGGAACGTGATTTATTTTCGCCGGTGGTTAATTATAGCCGTTGCGTCCGGGTTCGTTTTGTTGGCGGTTATTGGTTGCCTGACTTTATGCCCGATTTATTCGTCTACCACCATCATGAGGATGGAGCCGGATTTTCCTAATCCGAATAATTTTTGACGACCGCATGCCTCAATCCAAAATAACGACAGAGAAAACCTTGCCCGCCTTGCTCATGGTTTTAGCATTGGTTGTTATTTATGTTCTGAGCTGTGGCCCAGTCATTTATCTGACGATGCACAGTCAGATTTCAGACCGGGTGGTTAACCGCCTTTTCCAACCATTGGTTCCACTGACAAACTGCCAGCCATTTAACGCATACATTCAGTGGTGGGTAAAATAATAATCTTAGATTAAGCCGCCGTTTAAATTGAGAGCGCCAGCCTGCTATGATGTTTTCAGTCAAACGTTATTCGTGGCATTATCTGTCGGTTGTTTGTCGATATGTGATCGCGTTTGGCATATTGGTCGGCACGCTTTTTTGCTGGTGGATAACCCGCCGGGGTGGTGATTGGCCACTTCGCATTTTCAGTGCGGTTTTTAGCATATTTGCCATCGGCATGTTGACTGAACAAGTGACGTACGTTGACCATGAGCGGCAGCAGATATCCAGAAAGGGCCTTTTATTTGGATATATTCGGCTTTGGCAAAGCACATGGCCGCTGAACGAGTTTCGGGCCATCGCATTGAGGCGTTACGTAGATTCCGATAATCAAATTACCTTTTTTGTAGAGCTGATACGATTATCCGGACGCCGCCTGGGAGTTCGCTGTTTTTTTGGATCTGCATATACCGAGGCACTGGACGCTGCACGGAATTTGGCACGGGTGACGGGATTGCAAATTGAAGAAGAAGGCTGACAAATCGCCGCAATCGTAGGCACTACCAAAAAACTATTTCCCCTCGGGCTTGTGCGTATGGGACGTGTCTGGGCTTGCGCCTGATAACGGCGCTGGCTGGCGCAGTTTCTTGTAGACCCAGCCTTCCAACGGTCGCAGTGGCCGCAACAACCCGTACAACCACGGCCAATAAATCAAGCGCACCCGCAGTACGGACAAAAACATGGTGAACGACTGCCGGAACAGCGAGGCGGTGACCTTGGAACCGACTACATCCGTCCATTCGATGGGAACTTCCATGATGCGGAACCCGGCCTGTTTCATGGCCACGAGCAAGTTCACGTCAAAGGCGAGGTCGGCAATGCGCAGGGACGAATGGACTTTTTCCATCGCCGTCCGGCGCATGAGTTTGCACGGGCATTGCGTGTCCTGGAGGTGCAGCCAGAAAAACATTTCCACAATCGTATGAAAGCAGCGGCTGATGATCTGGCGAAACAACGGCTGCGCCTTGAGCAACACGCTGCCCGGCAACCAGCGTGAGCCAATGACGCAGTCGGCCTTTTCCAAGTAGGGAATTAATTGCAGCACGGCGGCCGGGCCGGTTGCGCCGTCGGCATCCACGTAGCCAACGACATCGTACTGGCCGGCAAGTTTGAGGCCTTCGATCAGTGCGCCGCCTTTGCCGATGGGCGCGGGAAAATCCAGCCAGCCAATGGACGGGTATTCCCCGGCCACGCCCTGCACCACGCCCAAGGTGTTGTCGCGACAGCCGTTAAGCACCACCACCAGCTTGAAATCGCCCCGGTAATTTTGCCCGAAAAAAGTGGCATACTCGCGCAGCACAGGTCCAATGCGCGCTTCTTCATTATAAGCCGGGATCAATAGCAGGAGGCTTGGTTCGGGCACGCGCTTTCAATAGCAGATAACCGCTACGCAAGCAATCTTGGGAAATTGGCCGGTGAAATTGAATTCGCCAAGAGCGGCTTTTTTAACTAGTCTGTAGGGATGGCCAGATTTTTCCTGGGGCTAGACTCCAGCACGCAAAGCTTGAGCGCGGTGGTAATCGATCTCGATTCGCGCAAGGTAGTTTATGACAAATCATTGAATTTCGACGAGACTTTGCCGCAATTCAAAACGCGTCACGGCGTGCTGCCCAACCGCGACCCCTTGGTGAAACACAGCACGCCCCTGCTCTGGCTCGCCGCCTTGGACCGCCTGTTCGCGCAGATGAAAAAGGACGGCGTGGCGCTCGGGAAAATTCTCGCCATCAGTGGCAGCGCCCAGCAGCACGGTTCCGTTTATCTGAATGACACGGCCGAAGCCACGCTCGCCGGGCTGAACCCCAAAAAATCCCTCGAGCAAAATCTCGAAGGCGTGTTCGCGCGCAAAACTTCGCCCATCTGGATGGATTCCTCCACGGCCAAGGAATGCGCGGAGATTCGCAAGAAACTGGGCGGCATCAAGTACACAGCCTCGCGCACCGGTTCCGATGCTTTTGAGCGTTTTACCGGCCCGCAAATCCGCAAATTTTACAAGACCCAGCCCGATGCCTATGCGCGCACGGCTCACATCGCCCTGGTCAGTTCGTTTTTGGCCTCGGTGCTGGCGGGCAAAATTGCGCCGATTGATTTCGGTGACGGCGCCGGCATGAACCTGATGGACATCCGCCGGAAAATCTGGAACCACGACGCCCTTCGGTCCACTGCGCCCGGCTTGGTGACCAAGCTGCCGGCGCTGACGGATTCGGGCCGCGTCATTGGCCCGGTCAGCAATTATTTCGTCAAAAAATACGGTGTGAATGCCGCCGCCCTGGCCACGGTTTGGACGGGCGACAATCCCGCGAGCGTCGTCGGCCTGGGCCTCATCAAGCCCGGCCAGGTGGCCATCAGCCTGGGCACGAGCGATACATTTTTTGGCACCATGGAGAAATGTCAGACCGATGAAAACGGCGAGGGCCACGTCTTTGGCTCGCCCGCCGGCGGTTACATGACTTTGATTTGTTTTAAAAACGGTTCGCTTGCCCGCGAAAAAATCCGCGAGCAGTACAAGATTGCCGACTGGAAAACGTTTGGCGACCTCGTGGAGCAAGCGCCGCCAGGCAACAATGGCGGCATCCTGCTGCCGTGGTTCGAGGCGGAAATTGTTCCCCGCGTGAATCAACCGGGCCTGCACCGGTTTAATCTCGACGCCAACGACGTTGCGGCCAATTGCCGCGCCGTTTTTGAGGCGCAAATGCTGTCCATGCGGCTGCACTCGCAATGGATGCAAGTGGCTCCGGAAAAAATTCTGGTCACCGGCGGCGCTGCGAGCAACCGTTCGCTGCTGCAAGTGCTGGCCAATGTCATGAATTGCCGGGTGGAGCAGATTGAAGTTTCCAAGAGCGCGGCGCTCGGGGCCGCCCTCCAGGCCGCCCACGGCTGGTTTGCCGCCAGCGACAAGGAAATGAAGTGGGATAAACTGGTAGCCGGTTTTACGGCCCCCGTGACGGGCAGCGAAATTCGCCCCGACCGGAAAATTACCAAGATTTACGACGCCATGCTGAACAAATACGCCGCGCGCGAATACGAAGCGGTCTCGGTAACCGTCTGAACCGCGCGTAGGCACCTGCCTGCGCGGGCTTATGAATTGGTAGAATCTGCGGACTGATTTTGGCTTCCGCCCGTTTCAGCCTCAAATTCCAAAATGCGGGCAAAATAGAAACAACCCACGGCCACGACTGCCGTCGCGAGTATTATCAGGACGGCCTGGGTGCCGGGGCGCTTTAATGTGTTGTTGAAATCTTCCATCAACAGCCCCTGCTTGCCGTACAGCACGCCCAATTGCCGTTCTTCGGCGCGGTTGTAGCCCACCATGTCGGCATCATTTGAATAGTCCCGTTCGCGTGTACCCAGCCAGTAAACCACGACGGCGGCGGCAAGGCCCAACACCAAAATCACCACGGACGCCATGCGATAGCGTCGCGCCCGCCGGAGTTGGCTGGCTGCGGACACGTGGCCGGGTTGATTCATTTCATGCACGCAAAAATGTTAACAGGTGCATCAACAATTACCGATGAAATACACAGCCGTACGAAGTTGCCCGGCGGATTTATTTCGTGGCTTTGAGTTTATCCAAACTTTTCTGGCACTGCGCAATGAGGTTGTAGAGCTGCGTCATCTGCACAGAAGTCAGGGATACCCGTGGGTAATCCTCAATTTGTAGATAGGTTAAAATGCCGCCGTCCTTGCGAACACTGTCAGCAATCACGCGCAAACCGGCCTTGGTACTAAAGGTAGCCTCGAAACCTGTCAGGGGCGTGGCGTCGCTGTTAATCTTCATCAAATAATCCACAGCGCCCAACAATCCCTCCACCTCGGTGTCGTCCACGAGGGTTCGTTCGTGGGGAAACCCGTTATTTTCGATTTCAATAGCCAGGCCGTAGGAGGTTTCACCGGTGCCGGTGTCCACCGTTTGCTTGCAGCGCACGGCCAATTGCCCGCCGTCGATGGGAATGGAGCCCATCAAGGTGGAACCTTTTATGATGACTATGCTGGTGCGGGCCTCCAATTGCCCGATCTGGGTCTTCAGGGAATTGGTATCTTGCGCCGTGGCCGTGTACGCCAGTGCTGCTACCGCGAGCACTGCCAAAACACTTTTAAGTTTATTCATGGTGTGTGCAGATTAGAACCCTACCGGACTGATTTGTCACTTTTAAACCCCGCTGCCGCCGGAAAGTTGCACCTGCACCACCAAGAAGCTGTCTCGCCGGTGCCGGCTTAATGCAGCACCAACCGGTAGAATCTCGAAGCGTACGCGCCCGCATTGGGGTCGGTAAACTGCACCCAGAGGTTGGAAGTCATGGTGCTCGTCTGCCACACGGAACTCCAGTTCTGCAAATCGCTCGTGGCCTGCACCTCATACCAATGGCCCGGCTCGACGGGAAATTGCAGGGACGCCGGCGCGCCGGCGATGGGCTGGTTCATCGCCAATACGCCGGGCACGATAAATATGATCTCGCTGGAGTAGGCACTTTCATCGCCATTCAGATCATAGGCCGTGGCGGCAAAATAATAAGTGACACCCGGGAGTAGATTAGAGATGACAACCTCGGTGGCGTTGCCCGCCTGCACCTTGTATGTATAGTTACCACTGTTGGTTCCGTAATATACATTGTAGCCGGCAACCACGGACGAAGGGCTGGCATTCCAAGTCAAAACTAAATCGTGTGCGTGCAGCGTTTGAAGGCCGCCGATGGATATGACAATGGCAAACAAATAGTAAAATATTGGCTTCATGCCCGCAACATTGCAGGATGAATGCCAATGATTTATGCCGGAATTGAGTGAAGTGGAACTGACACTTAAAACCGAAACGGAACTTCAGCGAAGAATCTTTTTTGGAGAGAGACCTGCGCTAGCGGCATCAAGCGCTGGCCACCGGAGCCGCTTTCAACAATGCCCATTGCAGACTTAGTTGCAGCGTCATGGCGCTGAAATTTTGGAAGTCCACCGGCTTGGCAATGAAGGACTCGGCGCCCAGGCGTTTGCACACGGCGATGGCATCATCAAATTTTGAAGCGGTAAGCACCACCACGGGAATGTGACGCGTGCGTGCATCGGCCTTGACGCGGCGCAGCACTTCGAGCCCGTCAATCTTGGGCAGGTTCAAATCCAGTAGAATGACTTGCGGATGGTCGTTGAGCCGGCGGTAGGCGTATTCACCGGTGCAAAAAAGAAAATCGAGGGCGGCGGCCCCATCGCGCACGACAAAAATCCGGTTCGTCAAATTGGCGTTTTTGAGCGCTTGCACCACGAGCAACGTATCGTTGTCGTTGTCCTCCACCAAAAGGATGTCCACCATTTCATCGGCGCGCAACGGCGCCGTACCAGACTTGCTGTCGACATCGGCAAACAGCGTGAGGACGGAAATACCCAACGCCTCGGCCAGCTTTTCTATGCTCTTCAAAGAAAGATTGCGCGAGCCGCGTTCAATATCGGAAATATAGCTTCGGTGAAAACCAGCGCGCCTAGCCAGATCATCCTGTGGAATCTTTAGCCGGGTTCGCCAAGCTCTAACTGAAATGCCCAATCGTTTTTCTATGGGAATTTTGTCCATCGCACCTCCTGCGGACAATTATTGTCCACTTCTGTATTTGTGCAACCGTAAATTACAGTCGGAGTATTTTCAAATTATATTACCGGCGGGCTTTTTCGGGTGTCCACTTTTTATATAAAAATGACAGAATATGAGGCAGTTTTGAGAGGTGTAGAAACAAGTTTTCGTCAGAAGAACCTTAAACGCGGGTATACGGGCAGAAATGCACATGAACGTGCAATTCCATTATTTCAAAACACTTAAGCAATTAATCAAGCGCTGCGCGACACGCTGGTCGAGTATAAAAGCACGCCTTGATCGTTAATCATTCGGACATCCATTTTATCAGACTGCATGGCCACGGCCATAAAGCCGGAACAACCCTTGGCAAACTTGGTATGCGTCGTATTTTTTGTGTCGCGCGGCTTGGAACCGGCACCGGAACAGAACAAATTCACCGTGCCGGCCTGAAGATGCTGCAAGTCGTGGTCGTGGCCATTGATGTAGGCCTGCACACCGTATTTTTCGAGCAATGGCAAAACATGCTGCACGAGGTAAGGCGTGTCCCCGTGATGACCGCCGGAGTAAATCGGGTGATGACCGATGACAATTTTCCACGGGGCGGTCGAGGCGGCCAGGGCTTTTTCAAGCCAGGTCATTTGTTCGGGCACGGTATGCCTTGGCACGTTGCCGTCGAAATGTTTTTCCTCTGCATCGAATGACGCCATGGGCATGGTGTCGATGAAGAAGAAGTCCACCGCGTTGGTGGCGTCAAGGCGTTCGGTGCGCGTGAAATAACGCGCGGGCATGTTCCAGCGCTGGCTGGTTTTGCTGTAGGCAACCTGCGCCTCGCTGTTGCCATGATAATCATGGTTGCCCAGCACCACATACCAGGGCACCTGCAATGACGATGCGGTATATACGTTTTCAAAGGACGTATGCCATTGCGGGTCCTCCACGGAAGCAATGCCGTTCTCGTAAAAATTGTCGCCGACGGAAATCACAAACTTTGAGCTGTTTTCGGCGGCGGCATTGCCCATCTGCCGGGCAACATCGCCCTGGTCTTTCTCGCCATTGCGTCCCCAATCGCCCAAGACCACAAAATTCAAGCCACCGCTTTTGGCATCCTCAGCCAGCAGCGTGCGGGGCAGGAGCGAACCGATGACCGTCGCCTGCGTAGCGACAAAAAGGGTGCGGACAAATTGACGGCGGGTTTGTTGCATATGGCGGCGTTTAAATTACTTGTTCCCAGAAAAATGCCAACAAAAGGATTGTGACGAGTGAGTGACAACAACCTAACAAGCCGCCATTCGATAGCTGTGAATAATTGGGACTCGCAAACTACTATCAAAATTCTTGACAAAAAAGGGATTGGAGATAATGCCTCATGGCCTGTTGGTATGAAGAGTTAGAGGCATTTGCCCTGAATCATCGGCCTGCTCAGGATGCTTTGATGCGACAGACCCATCAGCATAAAGAATATTGCCGTCAATGGGGCAAACCGCGAGAATCTTATTTGTTCCGCCATAGAAACGATAGCTGACATTGGACTCGTTAAGACTTCCCCAATCCGTCGCCGGCCACTTGGCAGTGTCCTCTGGGCAAACCAATACAACCGGCCTCGTCAACTCATTGGACATGCACTTCAAAAATAGGCAACTATTTGTAAAATAACCATCAGGGCCAGGCCGCGTGATTTCCAATGTTCCCCCTTCATTTGTACTGACATTGAAAGGCAACCTGTCGCCATGATCCCCGGCCCAAATTCTAAAGCCTAGTCCGACCTGCTTGAGATTATTGACGCAGTTAATCTCCATGCGGTGAGGTTGTCGCTCTCTTTGAGCGCTTTGCCATTGTTGATACCAGCGGAAATAATAAATTGCAGCAACCGTGATCACCACAACGACAAATAGACGGATTATGTTTTTCATATTCACCTTTCTGAAAAGGCGGGGCGACTTTAAAATCGCCACCCCGCCCCTTGGGGGTAATTCCCGATTTGCATCGGAAATATTGTTCATCAATCACCGGCTACTTTCTCGTTGATGCCAGCATAAGGTGATAGACAAAAAATAATCATCGAGGAGGGCTAGCGTGCGAAAAAATGGCTTCAACTGGCTTTAAACAACCTCACATCCCGGCATCCGCCCAACACCTCAACCAAAATTCCGATTAGCAGGGCCGTGATTTTCCACCGTCGCCATAAATCAATGCCAATCCACAACAGGACGACGACTAAGACTACCCCCATCGGCAGGTAAAAGTTTTTGGCCCGAAGCATCTGCCAAAAGCTTTTGTAGAAACAACGCTTCTCGCTCTTTTTGGGGCTGTCTGTCATGGCGTGGCGGTCGCTTCCCAATTCCGTGAGCCATTCGTGTTGGCTACCCCGCTAAACGTCACATACATGAAGTCATTAGGATCAGAGTTGATGCGGAACGAAAATAGCACTTTGCTATACACCTGTCCGTTACGACTCCGAACAAAAAACATCTGATGAATAATCTGCGCCCATGAATTACTGGCTTCCGACATGATGACTGTTTTTCCAGGCTCGTAACCGCTCTCCGGCGCAGTGTAAGTTATCCGCGATTCTGCTACGGTAGTTTCCGCCAAGCCACCGTCCACCGCATCCACGCGCACACTCCAATCCTGCGGGTTGTGTCCTGATATAATTCCTACTGGCCGAACGACCGTAACCCGCAAATCTCCCCCGGCGGCAACCTCCTGCCCAGCTAGCAGATCGAAACTAATCGGTGCGTCTGTATATCGCAGCTTGTAGCTCTTGTTAAAGCTAACCAGGGCTTCCGCCCCTTGCAGCTTTTGCATTTTGAAAGTAATCGGATTTCCCATGTCGGGAACAAAATACCCCGGCGATATTTGCGAATAGCGAAACGTTGTGTCGGTCGCGACCAACGCGTAGCCAGTCTTCTTAGGCATGACCGTTAGATTTGCGCCTTTGTAACCGGAAATTGTGAAAGAGCCATTGCCATCGGCCATGATTTTCCCCGGCTGATTACCCCGGTGATTGGGATTCTCATATTGGACGTTGAAACTGATTTCAGCGCCGCCGACGGCGCTTCCAGTCTCATCCACAACCCGCCCATAAAACACAATGTCCGCGTCATTCGCTTGCAGGATGGCTTTGAGCAATTCCGCCCGATCTTGCGGCTGCGATAAAGATTGCGATTGAATGGTCGTGCCAGACGGGTTGCCGACGATTGCAGTCGCCCCATTGGTTTGTTTTGGGGCGTTTGCTAGAGCATTAGGTTTGCCCATCACTGGTGGCGCAACGTTAGTTTCCGTCGAAACTGCTGGCGGCATTTTAACGGGTGTTTTCTCCCCAAACCAGAGCACCGCTGCGGTCAATAAAACTGCAACAACCACTAGCCAAATTATCGAACTGCGGATTTTCATGGTAATGGCCAATTAATATTGAAGCCATCAGGCCCCAACAGTTCGCTCCAGTAATTTCGTTGTTGCGGATTGTCGCCACGAAACTCGGCGCTGTGCCAGAAGTGAGACGCGTAGTTGTTTTGCAACGGATCGGGCGCCAACCATATCGAAGTAAGATCAACCGCTTCGGATAAATGATGATTAACCCCGGTTGTTGCGCCTAAGGCTGTGGTATAGGATTGGGCGGCGTGGGAAAAGACTTCGTAGTTGGCGGCTAAACTATTCACGATGTCAAAGTTCACTCGTGCATTGTTGTAAACGTTGGTCTTGAAAAAGTAATTCCACGGTGCAGGGTCGCTTGTACTACCGCCATATTCATAATTCCAGAGCGCACCACCGCTGGCAACAAAAACATCAGGTTTAAACAACTGATCAAGCTGCCAATGCAACCGGCTCAATGCATAATCGTTGACGTTGTAAAAATTGATGACCAAACCTGCACCACCACCATTGTTGCCCGCAAACCAGTTTCCGTAGATGTTCGGCGTGTGTGGCCCAAAGGAAACATTGACGCCACCAAGATTAACCAAGAATGAGAAATTCGATACTGTTGCGTCATAGGTTTGCGCCGATACCGCAGCCTGGCTTGCAACGTAAGTGTTGACCACTTGATTGTTACCCGCACGCCGCAAGGATTCGCTTGCCACAATATTGCCCATGCTGTGCGCAAGCACATAAACGTGGCCGGGGTATTCCGCATTCAAATCATTCAGCTTGTTTAGCAAGCCAACGGATGCCAGCCACGCATTATTTTCGCTGTTGTCGAAATTGTCCTTTTGCTGCGGATTGGAAAGAAGTTGGCTAAAATCACCTGTGAAGCCGTGATCGGTTGGCCAACGGAATATGCCGAATCGCCCGTGGTAGCCCTGCCAATAAAGCCGTTTGAACGCGGACTCGGCGAAGCGGTCTTTGTCATAACGATCCATATTCCAGCCGTGGACGTAGAGAATGTACGGTGTGTTAGTGTCAGTTGACTTCGGGTATTGGAACGCTGTGACTCCAATAGGTAAGTCTTCCGTCCCGTTTGTAGCTACGGTGAGCGGCGGAATGTTTGGATTCTCCCCGACCGTCCAACGCTCATACATTTGTTTGATATTCACGATTTGGATATAGCTCGTGCTTTGTGCTAGCACGTTGCCGTTACCATCCTTGATGGTCAAATTCAAGCCGCCCGTGCCATTGCTTACGCCACACATCAGAAAGCGATCACCAGCCCAACCGCTCCAATAGCTGGAATTCAGTTGAATGCTTTGCCCCGGCCCAAGCCTGCCGACATGACTCGAATACGCCGGATTTATCTGCTGCGTAGCAATGGTTTCATTCGTCTGATAGCCAATGCCCCCGTTAGCCTCAACCGCTTGAAAAAGGTCAATCGTCGGATTGCCAGAGTCTGGATTACCAACATCGCCCCAGTCTAACGTAACTGTGCTGCCCGATGGCAAATTCGTCAGCAAGCTAGGAGTGATGCCGCAAACCCATAGTCGGAAGAAGTCCTGCAAGTCGCGAGTGCAAGAAATCTGGCGAAGGCCATACTGGTTGCAATAATTGTAATCCGGTGTTGGCGTGTTCGGGGTGTAAGGACATCCAGCAGCCGGCATACTATTTTGATCAACGTCATCCATGTAATTGGTGCCATCGTCCTTGTCTAGCGCCCATCTATCATAGTTGTCATTCGACCAGATTACAAAGGGCGAACCGCTTGATGTAGCATCCGGGCCATTGAAACTGGTGTCCATAATGCCATCATGATTCTTATCCAACTGTAAAGAGACGCAATACACCGTACAAGTACCCTGTTGGCCGGTGTCAATGTCCGGCATCGTCACCAACGCTGCCGGGCCAGGG
>Ga0265327_10000468_pt1 | contig 71547 bp, 75 predicted proteins | sample 41621metaG_FD_202089 | JGI IMG/M metagenome (GOLD analysis project Ga0265327, IMG submission 202089) | Rhizosphere microbial communities from Carex aquatilis grown in University of Washington, Seatle, WA, United States - 4-16-21 metaG | ecosystem: Host-associated > Plants > Roots > Rhizosphere...
TATACCGGTGGCTCGCTTAACATGGTGCCAGCCTATGTTGGCTACATGCTGGCAAATGCGATGAGCGGGATTACCCGAGCCTGGCTCATGGGCCAAGGGCATGCAGTAGCTGCCATCGATTCGGTCAATCTGCTTCTGGACAATATGCGCCCTGAGCATGCCGAGAGATATTCATTGAGTGAAGAAGGCCTGACACGCTTCGTGCAGGACTTTTATTCATACAAACTGGATGAGCATGGTAATCAGGATTCGCCACTCGGTAGCCATGTCAATATCAATACCGCTGGCGGCATACTCGAAGGCGGCTATCTTGGCTTTGCGGATCTGGAGTATGTGCATATGCCATTACCTGGAGAACGTCTGGTAGCCTTCCTCTCGGATGGCGCTTTTGAGGAACAACGAGGTGCTGACTGGGCCCCGCGCTGGTGGCGCCCACAAGATAGCGGGCTAGCGTTACCTATCATGATCTTTAATGGCAGGCGCATAGACCAGCGGGCAGCTCTCTCGCAGGGCAAGGGGCTTGCATGGTTCAAGAAGCACCTGGAGATTTATTCATTCGAACCTTTCGAATTTGATGGCACTGACCCAGCAGCTTTTGCCTGCATGATACTGAATGGCGAACGCATATTGAGCGAACGGGCAGAGCTTGCGAGCAAAACCTCAGGCTATCCAGTGCAAATGCCATACGGGATTGCAGTCTCCAAGAAAGGCGCCGGTTTCTATGGTGCTGGCACAAATAACGCGCACAGCCTGCCTCTGGGGAAGAACCCACGATTCGACAAAGAGGCCATGGAGAACTTCAACGAATATGCTCAGAAGATGTTCGTGCCACTAAGCCGCATCAAGCAAGCCTCGACCAGCCTGCATAACCATGCGCTGAGTGGACGAGTTGCGGAACGCGATAACCCGATAGCCAATCGGAATGTTCACCTGCAAAAATTCCCTGATCTGGCTTATAAAGAAGTGACTGGCAATGGATTTGACCTCGCCAGCTACGACCAGAGCTGTCCGATGAAAGCCATAGACGAATCTTTCCTGGCTTTTGTCAATGCCAATCCAGACTTGCGTGTGCGGGTCGGCAATCCTGATGAACTCAGCTCCAATCACCTCACTGCAACGCTGGCGCAACTCAAGCACCGCGTCACCGAAACAGAGCTAGGCATGGCCGAAGCACTCGATGGTAGCGTCATCACAGCACTGAATGAGGAGGCTGTCATCTGCACCTGCCTCGGCAACAAGGGCGGTATCAACCTCTCGGTGACTTACGAGGCATTCGCGCCCAAGATGCTGGGTGCACTGCGTCAGGAGATCATCTGGTCAGACCATTTGTCTTCGCGTGGCAGGGAAGCTGGCTGGTTATCAATACCGCTGATACTCACCTCCAACACTTATGAGAACGGTAAAAACGAACGCTCACATCAAGACCCTGCATTATGTGAAGCGCTGCTCAACGAACCAGCTGATATATCGCGCGTGATGTTCCCTGCCGATTTCAATAGCGCAGTAGCAGGCTTGGCTGCCTGCTATCGTACTCGTGGCAATATTTTCAGCTATGTGATCCCGAAATCTGACGCTATCCCCGAGATATTCTCGCGTAGCAAGGCAGAGCAGCTAGTTGATACAGGTGGCATCACCCTCGACCAAGCCAAACTTGAACATGCAGAAGTGATCCTCACTGCTATCGGCGCATACCAATTAACGGAAACACTACAGGCAGCACACAGACTGGAACAGCGCGGCATAAAGGTCGCCGTCAATTACCTGATAGAGCCGGGCCGCTTCCGCCAACCAAGAGGTCGCCGCGAACTGTTGTATTGCGCTACCAATGAAGTGCGACACAGCCTTTTTCCAGAACAGATCACGACCCGTGTGTTTGTCTGCCACACTCATCCGGAAATCATGTCTGGAGTGCTAAGGCCACTGGATACTGGCCACAACACCGTATTCCTCGGATACACCAATCATGGCGGGACACTGGACACACCGGGCATGCTGTTTGTGAATCGACTCTCCTGGGGGCATATCGTACGAGTGGCAGCGCACAGCCTGCACCTGTCACCGCAGGATGTACTGGATAGTGCTGAGATTGATGCGCTGGAAGGCCGAATCAACCCTCAGAGCATATTCTGGGAATAAAATACTAACGGGGCCATCTGGCCCCGTTAGTTTTGATTTGAATCTAAATACCTACTTAACCAATGTCACCGGCACATCTGCCAGATGTACCACCTGATTCGAGATTGATCCTAATACCCAGCTACCAAAAGATCCCATACCACGAGTCCCCATCAATATGCTGTCGCAACTGTGCTTCTTGGCATAATCAACGATCACTTGTGATACCACCCCAATTTCGTAGTGTTTTGTATATTTCAGGCCCGCCTCATCCAGCAGGCTACAAGCAGATTTCAGAATAGCTTGGGCTTGCTCCTTCTGAGCCTTTTCGATCAACACATAATCAGGCACCGGAAACTCGCCCAGCAATATAATCACGGGCTGTACATTGAGCACATGAATCTCTGCGGACAAACCTTCGAGAATCGTCGAGATAGCATGCCGAACAGCCCGGAGTGATGGCTCAGAGCCATCAACCGCAATCAATATCAAGTGCATAAACGCCTTTCATCATATCTGGATAACCATCGACTCCTGATACTGCGCTCCTCTACTCAAGAATATTTTTACGGAGTGTCTCATCAATTTCGATTTGGGCACCAAACCAGTCGTCATCAACTCCATCAGATGAGAAACCCCTTGCCTGAGCCCTGAAATATGCATTCACAGAGATCATCTCTCGACGTACTTCATCTGACAGCTGGTTCATCTGTTGGTTGCCTGAATTACCGCTATGAACAGTTACGGCTGGCGATCTTTTTCGTAATCTGGGTTTTGTTGCATTGACCATCTGAGTATCCCCTAAATTGAACCAGCCTACGATATCGATAATTAACTGATCTTGAGTTTTTTAGATGGCGTACCTGATTGCTTAGGCAATGTCAGGTGCAAGACTCCATTCTCATACTTGGCCTCAGCAACGGAAGAATCAATCTCACGATCAAATGTGAATCCACGCGAAACCTTGCCGTAATAACGCTCGCTATGCACAATCTTTTCCCCCTTCTTTTCTTCTTTCACCTGCTTGGTTTCGGCACTGATGAAGACCTGATTACCGTTGATCTTGACATCAATATCTTCTTTTTTGACTCCAGGAATTTCAGCGGTCACGACATAAGACTTATCATCTTCGGTGACATCTGTCTTGATAGTAAGATCAGTATTCGAATCAGACAGTCTGACTGGTTGCCAAAAAAAGTTACTGAAGAAATCATCTAGTTGAGGTCTAGTGTAGCGAGTCAGGTTAGCCATTTTCATCTCCTTTTGAATATACATAAACGATATGCTCAGGAAAATTCTATGGCGCAATAGGGAAAAGTTTTTGACAAAAGTCAAAAAAACAACATTGATTTTTAAAGACAATTCTAAGCATGACATGCCTAGAATAAAGACAAGTTGCAGATTAAGCCAAAAGGATTCCTAGAATGTTAGGCTGCTAAATTCCAGGCTTCTTTAAATGCCCTATAAAAATCGATGTTTAAAGGCACTGCCCCACGAGTTGAGCAAATGGCGGAGGCTAGGCTACTTGCACGTTCTAGTGTGAGTTGCATATCCCATCCTTTTAGCAGCCCCAAAATAAAGACTGCCGAGTAAGCATCCCCTGCACCCACACTATCAACAAAGGGCTGCTCCATCACAGCAGGTTTGACAGTTGAAACATGCTGATCTTCATCCAGCAGCCAGCTCCCTGCCTCGCCACAAGTCACCAGCACCAGATCTAGCGCATATCGCTTTTGCAATTCCATTGCTTGCGCTTGTGGGCTGCTGCCCGTGAGCTTAAGCATACTAGCCAAGACTTGTAGCTCACCATCATTCATCTTGACGATGTCTGCCGCTACCAGCGAATGTTCAATAACTTCCTGCTTGTACCATGGCTCACGCAGATTAATATCGAGAAATTTCGGGCATTTGCAGTCACGCAAAAACTGCTCCGCAGCTAAGCGGGATTCCATGCCGCGCTGCGCCAGAGTACCAAAATAAGCCAGCGCTGGCTCAATCTCGACCACCGTCTCGTGCGTAATCGCCATGCTGATATGGTCATAGGCTTGATTAGGGATGATCTCATAGCTGGGACTGCCATTTTCCAACAACACCTTGACCTGACCAGTCGGGTGAATGGGATCAAACTGCATACCCGAAATATCCATGCCCAGAATATCCATCTCTACCATCAGTTGATCGCCTAAATTATCCGCGCCAATGCTAGAGATCATCACCGGATGCAGGCCAAGTGCCTGCATATGCCGGGCTGCGTTAAACGGTGCACCTCCCAAGACACTCTGGTCAGGAAATACATCTGCGAGCACTTCGCCAAAAATGGCAACCGTACTATTCGGAAAATTCGAAGGAAAAGTCATAAAGTCTATATCGCATATTTAAGCAGGTATCTTATCCCAGCAAAGGCTGGAGATGGCATGAATCAATGAGCTTGCAGAACAAGCTTACGCAGAATATTTAAACATGAATATCTAAAGCTTAGCTCCAATATGCCGTTGATATCAATAACAAAGGCATATTTCTGGAGGGTCTTAAAATGGTGATTTATCAAGTAGTAGATGAGCAAAATAACCCAGTAGGCGAATACCAGAATCTTGATAAGGCAAAACTCGATGCATCTGATATGACGCTCTGGTTTTCAGACCATTACTATCATGTAGAAGAAATGGTGTTTGAAGAAGCCTGAATCTCCAGCAACTCGGGCATTGAGGAATTTAGCCCTATGGCGTCAACCTTGCCTCACAGCCCAGAGGGTGATCCATGTCAGGATGTTTGATAGCATGAGGGCTGTAATGACATGCACAGAAAATTTCCTGCTCATACTGAAAAGAGAAACCAGACTACGCACTAGCGTATTGCTAGTCAGCCCCAATAGAATCGGGACCATCGCGTTATCAATGCTAATCCTGCCAAGCGCGACCATCTCAGAAACTGAGATAGCACTTGCATGTCCATCAACAAAACCAGATAAAAAAGTAGCCACATAGAGGCCCCTTTCCCCTAATGTTTCCTCAACCCCGGCAACCACCACCAGCATAAACGTCAACACTACAACCACAATCAGGCCTCTCTTCAAAGCAGCAAAGGGATTATGCTTTTTTGAATGTGATCTTGATTCTGGCGGGGCGGGTCGATATGAAAATCTGCAGTAAACAATGGTCACCAAACACCCTACCAGCAGCGGCAACGCCAACTTGAACAAGGTTGCAGGGCTAGTCAGCCCCACCAGTACCGCCATTTGAATATAAGTTGAAATGCTAGACACAATGGCAGCAGAAGCTGCGTTTCTCGCCAGCTCAGGTTTACGTTTGGCGAGCGACCCCATGGCGATAATCGTCGCAGTACTGGAAGTGAACCCGCCGAGAAAGCCTGTCAAAAGTAAGGCATGGTGTCGACTCGCCAACTCCATGGCAATATTGCCCACTGTCGCAATCACAATAATGGCAAATGTCAGGTGTGCAACATCCAGTGGATTAATCGCCTGATAAGGACCAATGGCGATATCCGGGAACAACGGCAATATGTAGGCATAAGCCACCAGCAACACAATGAGCTGAGCAAGATGAGAAGGTTTAAGCTGGCTTACTTTTGGAAAATGCATAAATTGGAATTATTTTTGGGGAATTAAACCGCACATACGCCATCATATCCTGCATACAATACAAGCAACCTTTGTTAAGCGTAGAAGTTCGCCTGACCAACCGACATTCTATGACTTTAAGCGTATGCTCCAAACTTAAAAATGGCATCAGCTATATCCACACTGAACAGGGGAAGCGTTTTTGAAACCCACGAATCGATTTACCATACGCGCAATTGCCATTTTCGATGGGACGAAAGGGTTGCTTGCCCTGATTTTCACAACGCTTTTCATCACCATTTATCAGTCCGATGCATACGGCGTGGCTGAAATCCTTATCAAGGATTTTCATGTTGATCCACAAAGTTACTACCCCCATCTATTGCTAATGGTGGCTACTACCTTCACCGGTGGCAGGTTAGTCGCCTTGTGCATCTGTGCTTATTTATACAGCGCAATCAAATTGTCAGAGGCTTATGGCCTATGGCGCCAGCGGCAGTGGGGAAGAACCGTAGGCATACTGAGTATTGGAGTTCTCGTCCCTTTTGAGATTTATGAGATATTCCACCATTTGAGCATAGGTAAAATTGTCATCCTGCTGATTAACATTGCGATTGTTGTCATTCTGTTTATAGGGTTCGGGAAACCTGACCAAAAACTTGGTACGAAATAAGTGTAGATTGCTTGTAATGTATGTTTGGTACATTCGACCAATGCATAATTGATCACCCAGACCACTGGGAATCGTGAGAACAAGAAATGCCAGAAACCATATCCAATCGTTTCACCGCCACGCGTCAAAAGACGCTGCAACTTGCCGCGCCATTGTCAGAGGCAGACATGCAGATTCAGGCTGAGGATTTTGCCAGCCCAAGCAAATGGCATCTGGCGCACACAACCTGGTTCTTTGAAGAATTCATCCTGCGCGCGATTTCCCAACAAACCCACCTTTCTGAGACCTACCGCTTTTTGTTCAACTCCTATTACGAGAGCGTAGGCCAGCGCCAACCGCAAAAGCGCAGGGGGCTCATCAGCCGCCCGAGCCTGCAGGAGATTCTGGATTACCGTCATGCAGTCGATCAGCGCGTAGTCGCGGCGCTAGAAAGTGGGCTGAATGAGAACTTGCTCAGCCTGATTGAGTTGGGCATCCATCACGAGCAGCAACATCAGGAGCTGTTTGTCACCGACATTTTGTTCAACCTCTCACAAAGCCCGACCTACCCAGCCTATCTGAGTCAACCGGCGGCGGAACTCAATTCCACTCAAAACCTCTCATCTAAAACGATGATTGGTTTTGATGGTGGTTTAGTGAATATTGGCCATGCAGACAGTAGCTTCTGTTTTGATAACGAGCAGCCTGCGCATCAGGTGTTTCTCCAGCCCTACCAACTGGCAGAAGCACTGGTCAGCAATGCCGACTGGATCGCCTTTATTGAAGATGGTGGATATCACAACCCCTTATTGTGGCTGTCAGATGGTTGGAAGACCGCACAGACAGAAGGCTGGCAGATGCCCTTATATTGGCAGAAACAAGAACAATATCTGGCGTACGGACTCTATGGTTTACAACCAATAGACTTAGCCGCACCGGTATCGAATATCAGTTTTTTTGAGGCTGACGCCTACGCCAGATGGGCTGGCAAACGCCTGCCGACTGAAGCTGAATGGGAGTTTGCCGCTAACAGTGGTGGCTTGCAGCAATTGTTTGGCAAGGTTTGGCAATGGACTGCCAGCCCCTATGTCGCCTACCCCGGCTTTAAGGCCAGCGCTGGCGCAGTGGGTGAATACAACGGCAAATTCATGAACGGGCAATACGTATTGCGTGGCTCTTCATTTGCCACGCCCGAACATCACGCGCGGCTGACATATCGCAACTTCTTTTACCCGCATCAGCGCTGGCAGTTCACAGGACTCAGACTAGCCGAATAATGGACTTGGCAAAATAAAAATGAATATCAGCATAGAAGCCGTGCAATTTGTAGATGAGGCATTTCGTCAGGATGTCTTGCATGGGCTCGCCCAAACGCAAAAGGCGATCCCCTGTAAATGGTTTTACGACGAGGCGGGCTCACAGCTGTTTGAGGCTATCACCAAAACGCAGGAATACTACCCAACGCGAGTCGAGACGCGCCTGCTGAAAACCGTGGTCAAAGAATTAGCCGAGTTGATCCCTGACCTCAAGGTCGTCATCGAGCCGGGTAGTGGCGCGAGTGTGAAGACCCGCTTGCTGCTGAGTTCACAACCCAGCTTGGCGACCTATATCCCCATCGATATCTCAGCAGAGTTTCTAAACGGAATCGCCCAGCAGTTGCAGGTAGATTTCCCGCATATTCAAGTCACTCCATTGGTCGGTGATTTTACGCAGCTGAATATCCCCGCCAATCTGCATCATGAGACAGGCAGTATGGTTTTCTTCCCCGGCTCTACCATCGGTAACTTTTCCCCCGACGAAGCGCTTGCGCTGCTCAAGAGCTTTCACCACTTAGCGGGCGAAGATGGCTGGTTATTAATCGGGGTCGATAGCACACAAAACGCCCAGCAATTGCTGGCCGCTTATGACGACAGCGCAGGCATCACAGCCGCATTCAACAAGAACTTGCTGGTGCGCGCCAACCGCGAGTTAGAGGCGGATTTTGATTTGGCCCAGTTTGCACATCAAGCCCGCTTTAATCAGGCTGAAGGCAAGATCGAGATGCACTTGGTGAGCCGTGTTGCGCAGACGGTGACGGTTGCAGGCCAACCATTCAGCTTTGCAGCAGGCGAAAGTATCTTCACCGAGAACTGTTACAAGTACACCCGTGAAATATTCCTAGCCATGGCCAATGCCTGCAACTGGCAATTGGCGCATGTGTGGCAAGACGAATCTGAATCCGAGTTTGAGCTATTCCTGCTCAAATCGTCCGAGCTCGCCGTTTAGTCTTAGCGGGTAACGACGATACCTTTCCAGAAAGCCACGTGGCCGGTGATATTTGCTGCAGCTTGTTTCGGGCTAGGGTAATACCAAGCCGCGTTTTCATTGGTTTTGCCATCCACCACCACATCAAAATAGCTGGCTGTGCCTTTCCAAGGGCAAATCGAGGTATGGCTGTTTTCCTGAAAAAATTCAGGTTTGAGTGCATTACGGGGGAAATACACATTGCCTTCTACCAACTCGAATTTTTCACTCTCGGCGATGACTTGCCCGTTCCATGTTGCTTGCGCCATGACTAACCCTTCAACAGTTTGAAAGCCTGAGCCAGATCGGCAATCAGGTCGTCCGCATCCTCAAGACCAACATAGAATCGAGCGAGCGAACCCTGATAAGAGTACGTCGCGTGCATTTGGTTGCGTGTGAATGGCACCACCAGACTCACTGCACCACCCCAACTGAACCCCAAGTGAAATAAATCCAGCGCTTCTACTGCTTGGTCGATCTGTGCTTGGCTAACCTCAGGCTTAAATACCACGGAGAACAAGCTCGCCGCCGCACTGAAATCACGCCGCCAGATCTCATGGCCTGGTGCACCCGGCAACGCAGGATGCAGCACCGCTTCAATTGCCGGGTGCTGGCTCAGCCAACTTGCTACCTTGCGCGCTACCAAGTCCTGCGCATGGTAGCGCAGGCGATAATGCGGCAGGCTGCGTAGCACCAAACGGCAATCTTCCGGGCTCACGCCCAAGCCCAAACCGATCACAGTTTCTGCCAGTTTGTGGTGTAGCTTGTCATCATCGGTGGTGATGCAACCCATCAGCACATCACTGCCGCCCGATTGATATTTGGTCAGCGCCTGTATCGAGATATCCGCGCCCAGTTCAAACACTGGCAGGGCGATACCCGCCGCCCATGTCGCATCGATTGCCACCAACGCGCCGCTGTCATGAGCCAGTTTGGCAATCGCTTTGAGGTCTGCCACTTCCATCGTCACCGAGCCCGGCGTCTCCACCCACACCAGTTTGGTATTGGGCGTAAACGCCATGCGCTCCGGTTGCATGGGGTCATACAAGGCAAACTCCACGCCATATTGCCGCTGCAAATAACGGGCAACATCGAGCGCAGGCACATAAGCATTATTGGGGATCAACAGCCTGTCACCAGATTTCAGCAAAGCCAGCATGGTCGTGCTGATCGCCGATAACCCCGATGGCAACAACAAGGCATGCGCCACGCCATCAATCGCCGCCAGTTGCTGTTCCAAACGGCGAGTGGTCGGCGTACCCAGCAGACCATAGGTATATTGATTCTTGTCCCGCCAATCGCGGTTACGCAGCTTCTCCACGCTATCGAATACCACGGTAGAAGCGCGATCAACGCTATCAGCGAGGCTCTTGAAATTGGCGCGATCCGAAAAATCAGGCTCGGCAAGTTTGGTTTGGGGCGAGATAGTCTTAGTCATTTTTCATGTAGTTAAATGAGTCACTTGGGATATTAAGCATAGTGATAATAACGCTTTATTGGCCCTCAGCATTAGATAAAAATGACACTCATATAGCGACATCTGCGCTAGTTCATCACTACATCCTGAGTGATAATAGCCCATGGCAAACGTCCGCACATCAAACACAAAAACTGAGGCGCATTCAGGGCTTAGCAATGCCCGAGCAAAAAAGCGCCTGCTACAGGATGGTTACAACGAGTTGCCAATCTCTGACCAGAGAGGATTTTTTCGTATTATTTTAGATGTAGTGCGCGAACCCATGCTCGCACTACTCATTGCAGGCGGCATCGTTTACCTGCTACTTGGCGACCGCATGGAAGCCATGCTGCTGCTTGCATTTGCCTCTATTTCCATCACCATCACGATCGTTCAGGAATCCCGCAGCGAAAAAGTGCTGGCCGCACTGCGCAATCTTGCTAGCCCGCGCGCGCTAGTCGTGCGTGATGGCAAAAGTACCCATATCGCTGGGCGAGAAGTCGTTCGAGAGGATCTGATGATAGTCTCTGAGGGTGACCGCGTGGCTGCAGATGCCACACTCATCTTTTCGCATGATCTGCTTGTGGACGAATCTTTGCTCACGGGTGAATCCATGCCAGTGCGCAAGCTAGCCCAGGATCCCCAAACAAAACCTACAGAGCAAACGACTCCACCCACACCTGGCGGTGAAGATTTACCTTACATCTACGCGGGAACACTAATCGTGCGCGGCACTGGCCACGCCATCGTGCACGCCACTGGCATGCATACGGAGATGGGGAAAATCGGCCATGCGCTTGGCACCATCGAAGTAGAACAACCACGCCTGCAACAGCAAATCACATTATTTGTGCGTTTCTTTGCAGTGATAGGTGCACTGGCAGGGGGCCTGGCTGTGCTTCTATATGGCCTGCTACGCGGCTCATGGCTGCAAGCCATTCTAAGCGGTATCGCACTGGGCATGTCTTTGCTGCCGGAGGAGTTTCCTCTTGTTCTGGCAGTGTTCATGGCCATGGGTGCCTGGCGTATTTCTCAGGCACGCGTATTAACGCGCCGCTCATCTGCCATAGAGACACTTGGCGCGACAACGGTATTGTGTACTGACAAAACCGGCACGCTCACAGAAAATCGCATGTCGATTGTCTCTATTCTCAGTGAAGATGCCAACTGGCATCGGGATGGCAATATCCCACTACCAGCTCAGCCACTAGAAGTACTTGAAGTAGCCATGCTGGCTTGCCCAGTCGTAGCTACCGACCCAATGGATATCGCAGTTCATACCTTGGCAAAGGCCCAAGCCAGTACCGCCACTTCAGGCCATGCGCAGCATAAGCTCATACGTGCTTATGGCCTCAGGCCCGATTTGTTCGCTGTGGCCAACGTGATGTCCGCCAACGCTGATGGGGGAAATTTCGCCTACGCCAAAGGCGCGCTGGAAGCCATTGCTGAACTTTGTCAGATGCCTGCCGAGAAGCTTGCCAGCATCAGCGCACAGGTAGATTTGCTGGCACGCGATGGTGTACGTGTGCTCGGTGTCGCCAAAACGGCCAAATTGGATGAAAGCCAGATGGCAAACCTGCCTGATTCACCGCGGGGACTTAAATTTGAATATGTGGGGCTGTTAGGCTTTGCCGACCCCTTACGCGCCAATGTGCCGCATGCGGTTGCCGAATGCCGTTCGGCAGGCATTAGAGTCGTGATGATCACTGGAGACTACCCTGCAACCGCACTCGCAATCGGTCAAAAAGCTGGGCTAATCTCGACGCAGGTGTTATCAGGGAATGAGATTGAAGCGATGGCGGATGAAAAACTTGCTGAGCTGGTTAAGTCAATTTCAATATTCGCGCGCATCCAGCCCAAGCAAAAACTTCGTATCGTGCAAAGCCTGAAAGCCAATGGCGAGATCGTCGCCATGACAGGTGATGGCGTCAACGATGCACCAGCTATCAAGGCGGCGCATATCGGCATTGCCATGGGCGGGCGCGGAACGGACGTCGCACGCGAAGCCTCTGCCATCGTGCTGCTTGATGATGATTTTGGCTCTATCGTCAAAACCATTCGCCTCGGGCGGCGCATCTTTGACAACCTGCGCAAAGCCATTGAATACATTATCGCCGTGCATATCCCCACGGCCGGGCTGGCGATATTACCGCTGTTGATGGGTCTGCCACTGATACTTACCCCGATTCATATCGCATTCCTGGAGATGGTCATTGACCCTGCCTGTTCCGTCGTGTTTGAAGCCGAGAAGGAAGAGGACGATGTGATGAAACGCGCACCACGCGACCCCGATAGCCCATTGCTTCTGCCCAAGCATATACTCTGGGCACTTGTGCAAGGGCTGATCGTTCTTGCGATATTAGGCGGGCTTCTAATCTATTCGGCAAGCGCGGGCATGGCAGAGGCTGATCTGCGTGCCTTGGTCTTCACTTCACTGGTACTCATCAACATCGGCTTGATACTGGTCAATCGCTCGTTTAACGCTTCCATGATCAAAGCATTTTCTCGGCCCAACCAATCGTTATGGATTTTATTGGGCGGCGTCTTTGCTGTGCTGATGACAGCGTTGTTCTGGCACCCGGCACAGGTGCTGTTTCATTTTGGCCAATTACACGGGAATGATCTGGCTGTGTGTGCTGCTGTCGGCTTTTTCAGCCTACTACTGCTGGAAACTCTCAAATCATTCTGGTTTCGAAAGCACTAGAAGTATTAAATAACACCTAACGCCCTATTGGTGTGACTATAGATGACAGCAAAAGTGAACAATTTGTTTGATAACGATAGGCAGGTCGGCATATGAAATTTAAGGACTACTACGAAGTTCTGGGCGTTTCCAAATCTGCGACTGAGGACGAGATTAAAGTCGCCTACCGCAAGCTTGCGCGCAAATATCACCCCGATGTGAGCAAGGAGCCAGAAGCGGAAGATCGCTTCAAGGAAATCGGCGAAGCCTATGCGGTACTGAAAGACCCGGAAAAACGTGCTGCTTATGATCAGGTAGGTAGCCAGGCCAGACACGGGCAGGACTTCACGCCGCCACCCAACTGGGATGCGGGGTTTGAGTTCAGCGGTAGCGGTTTTGATGGCAATTATGCTGGGGACCAGAGCGAGTTCTTTGAAGCGCTTTTTGGTCGCCATGCCAGAAGTAGGCAGCATCAGAACATCAATGCAAAGGGGCAGGATCACCACGCAAAAGTGATGATAGACCTGAGTGATGCCTATACTGGTGCCAAGAGAAGCATCGCCTTACAAATGCCCAGCCATGATGCGCAGGGCCGAGTCACCATGCAGGAACGAGTGCTGGATGTGACCATCCCAATCGGCATCCATGCTGGCCAGCACCTCAGGTTAAGCGGTCAAGGCGCCCCGGGGATTGGTTCAGGCCCGGCTGGTGATCTATATCTCGAGGTATCATTCAAGCCGAATCCACTATTCCGTACCGAAGGCCGAGATGTGTATATGGATTTACCCGTCACCCCATGGGAGGCCGCATTGGGCGCCACCGTCAGTGTGCCGACACCCAGCGGTTCCGTCGAGCTTAAAATCCCGCCCGGCTCAAACGCTAATCGCAAGCTACGTTTAAAAGGGCGAGGAATCCCCGGAACAACGCCGGGCGATTTGTATGTGGTGATTAACATCGCCATCCCACCCGCAGAAAGCGAGAGCGCCATAGAGGCTTACAAAGCAATGGCCAAGGCTTTTGATTTCAACCCCAGAGCGAATATGAAGGGAACATCATGAGTACTTCAAATTTACAGATCATAGAGAGTTGCATTGTTGAAGATGATGTTCAGATGTCCATCACGGAGCTTTGTCATACGACCAATGCAGATAGCGAGCTTGTGATCGCGTGGGTGTATGAGGGCATATTGACCCCCCAAGGAAACACTCCAGAAGATTGGCGCTTTAGTGGCGACGCTCTCCAACGCGCCAAGAAAGCCTTAGTACTGGCGCGTGACCTGGAGATTAATGCCCCAGGTGTGGCCATGGTGCTTGATCTGCTTGATGAGATATCCAAGCTTAAGCGCTAAGTTTTTGGAATTAGGCGTCTGCTTCCGACCCAAAGCGGACGCTCAACGTTTGACATATAGTGTGGATAGCCTTCCTAGTTCTTTTCTTGGTCTACAATATTTCGGTTGGCTTTTTTAGCACTGTCAGCCTCCAACATTGCAAGTGAATAATTCACTTGTTGAGTAACTTCACGCTTGAAACCCATGGTGCCTATCGTAATGCCGGCAAGCTTTAGAACCCGAGCTGCTTTGTTGTTGAGAATTAGTAAAGCTAACGTATTTACAACGGGCACCAACATAAGAAATATGATTGCAACTAGAGCAATCGTATTTATCTGAACAGCACGTCCGACGCGGAATGCGCAATACATATGAAAAGGTATGACGGCCAGAGCAACGTAGATGTGCGTACATGCAGCAACGAACCCAGAAATCACAGCCCAAACCGAAAGTCGATGAGCTGCGACCAATGCCACAATATTTATCTGCGTTTTAAACATTTGTGTATGCCTAACGTTTGAATTAAGGGGCTGGCTTTAGCCAGTCCCGCTTGAATGATGGGTTAGGAACCTATTTTGCCACCAGTCTTCAGCTATATCGATCTTTGGAAGAACAGAATTAGCTACTTCTAAATATGCCCCATTTTCAAATCTAAACCAAGCATCTGTACCCGACCCCGGATATGCTTGAAGTCTCTCTCGTTGGTTTGGATGTAGGTCATGAGCAGTTACTTTGCTGGGTGAGATTTGTTCGCCCCAATAAGTTATGTGTCCAGACGTAGGGCATGTCGAAATTTCGATTATGAATCCACCACTCCACTTATCAAATTGAAAGGTTAGCAGGTCAATTCTCTCTGAGAGTATTCGGCGGAAATGTGGGAAAGAGCCTTTAAAACCTTTGTTGCGAAGAACAGGAATAACAATCTTCTTTAGCGCAGCTTTCATCTCTCCTGAATCAGCGTCCATGATGGTGCCTAACAGTTATTATACGGACGCGTGCGTCCGTATAATAATATTGAAGATTTGTTTTTAATCATGCAGTTTTTCTTTTAGTTTCTTGCAGTTAAGTGATTCCCTGTACGCATAATAATAAATAGCAAGTACGGACGCAAACGCTTTGGGATTTGATATAAAACTATCTAGGGCTAGCGTCCGTTATTGGCCGGAATCCGCCTCTCAAAATTCCGTTTGATGCCCGGCACTGATCCAGGCATCAATACCACCGCTTAATGGCCGCACTCGGTGGTAGCCTCTGCGCATCAGCATTTTCGCTACTTGCGCAGCACTTGCCTCATTTGGGCAGGCGCAATAGAGGATCACATCACTCTCCACTGGGGCATCAAAATCTACCGTATCCACGGTATCGATGGTCATCGTGATGGCTCCCGGTATTCTGCCATCCGCCTGCAAATGCGTTGGACGTACATCAATGATCGCTGGACGTTGGCCCTCATTAAGCATGGTTTTGAGTTCATCCACTGAAATGCGCGCCATGCGCAGATTTTTGATAAAGCGATGGCGCTGCACCCACTTGGTGGCGATAAAGGCAGTCAATGCCAGTGCAATGAGGATGCTGCCCCACTTGCCCATTTGCACCAGCACATCGAGCAGATCATCAATCGCCGTGCTGAACAAACTGCCCAGGTAGATCGCCGAGCCAGCCCAGATGGCAGCCCCCAAGCTATCAAAGATCATAAAGGTAATGCTCTTGGTGCCCACGGTGCCAGCCAGCGCACTGGAAACAGAGGCAAAGCCGGGGATGAACTTGCAAAACAGCAATGCAGGTGGGCCGAGGCGGACATACACCGACTCGGTTTGCCTAACGCACGAATCTGGCGAAAGGGAGATTTTGCAAAGTCTGGTCATGACCCTGCGGCCATACATACGGCCACTCACATACCAGAACAAATCAGCTAGCAAGGCTGCGACTACAGCAATCGCCAACAGTGTGGCAGCTGAATAACGCCCCTGGCTAACAAGGGCGCCAGTAATCAGCAGGGCCGGGTAGGCCGGGATAGGTAGACCGATCTGCTCCAGAAACACATTGGCAAAGACTACAATCAGCCCATATTGCTCGATTAGATTCACAAAGTGAGCCATTGAGATTTTTCCTAAATTAGTTATTCACGCAGTTTCGAAGTTTAACGCATCTACAATTCAAAAATTGACTCAAAAAACTGGCATGAACGCGTTGTAAATCTTATCAGCGCGTTCATGCCATGCTATTACTCGCCATTATTTCAGTAAGGCAAATCGAAGAGTAAAAATTCAACCGCCTCGGCGTTTTTGAACTCAAGCAAGGTTTCATCTTTCACTTTGAGCGCATCGCCTGTGGTCAGCACTTCACCATTCACTTCCACCTTGCCACGAATCACATGGACATAGGCAGTGCGGCCTTGGGCCAAAGTGTGTTGCACCTCATCGCCAGCACTCAATATGGAGGCGTAGATCGCAGCATCCTGATGGATCAGCACTGAGCCATCCATGCCATCTGAAGAGGCAATCAGGCGCAGGCGGCCTACCTTGGACTCGGTATCAAAATGCTTTTCTTCGTAGCTAGGCTCTATGCCCTTAACATTTGGCTCTATCCATATCTGCAGGAAATGCACACGTGCAGTGGTCGAATGATTGAATTCGCTATGACGCACGCCAGTGCCTGCACTCATGCGCTGCACATCACCGTAGCGGATCACAGAGCCTGTACCCATGCTGTCCTTGTGTTCCAGGGCGCCACTCAGCACATAGCTGATGATCTCCATATCCTTGTGGCCATGGGTACCAAAGCCTTGTGAAGGCTGTACACGATCTTCGTTGATGACGATAAGTGGGCCAAAACCCATTTCATCCGGGTTGTAGTATTGGCCAAATGAGAATGAATGATTGGATTGCAACCAGCCATGATCTGCAGCGCCGCGACGACTATTTTTGTGAACTTGTAACATGATCAAATCCTTTCTGATTTTGGGTTAAATTCGCTATTATCAAAACTGTGGTGCGATAATTTCGAATATCATCTAACATCTAAGAAGCTTATCCGTTAGGAGTGAATGCAGTATGAACTTGAATTTACTGATTGAAAAACGGAAAATTTATCAACCTATCATCGAAAAAATCGAATGTTTAGAATAAGTCTGGATGCCCTACAAATACTGGATGCAATTGATCGCCGCGGCTCCTTCGCCGGTGCTGGCGAAGAACTGCATAAAGTCCCCTCCACCATCTCTTACACTGTGAGCAAACTGGAGCAGGATTTAGGCGTGCAAGTATTCGATAGACTCGGCCCCAAAGTCGCGCTGACAAAAGCCGGGAGAGAGTTACTGAAAGAAGGCCGCTACCTGCTCAAGGCCGCCGAAGACCTGGAACATCGGGTACGCAGGGTTGCTTCTGGCTGGGAGACTGAGCTTACTATCGGTATGGATTCAGTATTTTCACCTTCAGCCTTGATTCCAGATGTACTGGAATTTTGTGCCGTAGCGAATGGCACCAGGCTTAGATTCTCACAGGAGTCATTATCCGGCACATGGGAAGCGCTGCTCGACCGCCGCGTTGATCTGCTGGTTGGTGCCGCGGGCGAGGGGCCATCTGGAGGTGGCTATAACTCCGTGGCGATTGGCAGTACTGAATTTGTATTTACCGTTGCCCCTAGCCACCCTTTAGCGACTGTAGATAAAACACTTGGTAAAGCCGAGCTGCAAAGTTACCGCGCCATCACCGTTTCAGACTCCGTACGCAAAATGGCACCAAGAACCGTTGGCCTGCTATTCGGCCAAGACACCCTCGCCCTACCCAATATGCGCACCAAATATGAGTTCCAGCTAGCTGGTGTCGGCTTTGGCTTTTTGCCCGAGCCGCTCGCGCGCAGCGCAATTGCCCGAGGCTTGCTGATCGAAAAGCAGGTAGAAGAGCCGCGCCAGCCCGAACCTTTGTACCTCGCTTGGCGCACAGACGATGATGGAGCTGGCTTGCTATGGTGGATAGAGCGAATGAAGCAGGCTGGCATCGTTGATCGATTATGGAAAAGTAGTAACAGTTGATTCGGCTAATACAGCCATGCCAAGCAAGCCGAATAAGCCAAGTGATATATAAAACAAATTGAATATATTTAAACAATCAATTTAACAAATCAAAAGAGATTACTTAATATACGTTTGTGCTTACGAAACATCACAAGCAAATATTTTTTAACTCAGCTAAAAGGATATACAAAATGGTATCAACTGTTCCTAATGTAGTTTTTAAAACACGTGTTCGCGACGAGAGCATTGGCGGTTCCAATCCGTTCCGCTGGCAGGATGTCACCACTGCTGACATTTTCAAAGGCAAGAAAATCGTCATCGTGGCTTTGCCAGGCGCATTCACCCCAACCTGCTCTAGCACCCACTTGCCAGGCTTCGATGCCAAGTATCAGGAATTCATTGACCAAGGCATTGATGAAGTCTACTGCCTGAGCGTTAACGACGCTTTCACCATGTTCCAGTGGGGCAAACACCTTGGCGTGAAGAATGTAAAAATGTTGCCTGATGGCAATGGAGACTTCACCCGCGGCATGGGCATGCTGGTGAAGAAAGAAAATCTTGGCTTTGGTGATCGCTCATGGCGCTATTCCATGCTGGTAGATGATCAGAAGATCGTCAAGATTTTCGAGGAACCAGGCAAAGCCGATAATCACCCGGAAGATCCATTTGTAGCGAGTGATGTCGACACCATCCTGAACTTCATCAAACAGAAGTAAATGGCAGGTAAAAGTGGTGATGCAGATAGCTGTGTCACCACTTGTTTATAGCATTCTGAAACCAAGAAGTTTTCAAAAAAGGAAACGCTGATAATTCAGCGCTTTGCTAAGGAAGAATAAATTGACCACATACGACTATGACTTATTTGTAATCGGCGCAGGCTCTGGTGGCGTGCGTGCCGCGCGGATGGCTGCGAGTCATGGCGCGCGCGTCGCGATTGCTGAAGATCGTTACTTTGGCGGCACCTGCGTGAACGTAGGCTGCGTCCCCAAGAAACTCTATGTCTATGCATCGCAATTCAGCGAGAGCTTTGCAGGCTCTGTGGGTTTCGGCTGGAAACCAGGCAAGCCTGAATTTGACTGGTCTGTGCTGGTCGCCAACAAGGATAAAGAAATCCAGAGGCTGCAAGGCGTGTACGACCGCCTGTTGCACGAAAGTGGCGCGACCGTCATCAATGGCCGAGCTCGCCTGATTGATGCCCACACGGTGCAGGTTGGCGAAACCACTTACAGCGCTGAGCGCATCCTGGTTGCCACCGGCGGCTGGCCTTTTGTGCCCAATGTCGTTGGTAAAGAACATATAATCACCTCCAACGAGATTTTCAACCTACCTGCCTTGCCCAAGCGCATATTGATTGTCGGTGGTGGCTATATCGCCGTGGAGTTCGCCGGCATACTGCATGGTCTTGGCGTAAAGGTCAGCGTACTCGAACGTGGCGATAAGGTATTGCGTGGCTTTGATGAAGATATTCGTGACTTCCTGATTCAGGAAATGACCAACAAGGGTATCGAATTCCACTTCAACACCACTGTTGACCACATCGAAAAGCATAGCGATGGCTATAGCGTGCACACCACCGATGACAAGTTGATTGAGACTGACCTCGTCATGTATGCAACTGGCCGCGTGCCAAATACAAAAGGCATTGGGCTGGAGTCAGTAGGTGTGGCACTCGATGAAATCGGCGCGATCAAGGTGAATGATGATTACCAGACCAATGTCGCCTCGATCTATGCACTTGGTGATGTGACCAATCGCGTCAACCTTACGCCAGTTGCCACGGCCGAGGGTATGGCATTAGTGAACAAGCTATACGCCAACAAGGCTGGTAAGGTGGATTACGACAATATCCCCACTGCTGTATTCAGCCAGCCCAATATTGCTACAGTAGGGCTGAACGAAGCGGAAGCGAGCAGCAAATACGCTAACGATGTAGACATCTACAAATCAGTATTCAAACCGATGAAAAACACATTGGCTGGCATCAATGAAAAAACAATGATGAAAATGATCGTCGTGCGCAGTACAGACAAAGTTGTCGGCATGCACATGGTAGGGCCAGATGCGGGTGAGATCATTCAGGGCATGGCGGTGGCGATTCGTGCTGGTGCCACCAAGGCGATTTTCGACTCGACTATTGGCATACACCCAACTGCGGCCGAAGAGTTTGTGACTATGCGCAAGCCAGTCGCATAAGCGAAAAACAATCTGCTAGCCTTTGTTTGATGGCTAGCAGATTGAATTCATTAAGCCTCTAGAAAAACACTCTCAAAGTAGCCTGCAGGCTATCTTCTTTAATATTCGCGCCATTGAAAAAATTCGGTGCAATCTGCCTTTCCTGATAAGTCGAGTTTGAATATTGATAAGCAAGCTGTAACCATGAGTTTTCAGCGACCTTGCGTGATACACCAACATTCACTGATTCAACTAATTCACGCCCGAGAAATATGTCTGGCGACACGGTATTGTAATTTTGCAACTGGCCTGACACAGACAATCCATACAAACCGAATTCTCGATATACGCTTGCACTTACGGCAGTTGAGTCAGTACCGTTACCATCATGCATAACACGAGTCACATCAAGAGAAGTAACCAAACCACTCTCAGTTATCATTGCAGCGCCTGCACCCACACTATAAATAGTCGAAATATCTCTAAGCTCGCTACCACCTAGCTTGGGAGTAATCGCACCATGCAGATTCACACGCACTGCCCCTTCTGGCCACCAAGTCTTGCGTGCACTAATCGTTGGGTTACTAAACCCGTCAACTGTATGGAAGTAACCGAATTTAGTACTCCCAACATCACTATAGGTATCGCTGATACCTATTTCCGCATTCCCTGCCAATCCAAGCCGAAATGACTGTCTGGCAAATACTTCATCCACCTGATCTTCTGCAGCAAACCTAACACCAGCAAATCTTGCATAGGGTTTAAATGTAAGCCGCCCTACACCCAAAGCTGTTCCAGAAATCAGTTGTTGCTCACCCAAAACAAAAGCAGGAGAAAATGGTGAATCTTCAGCCATCGCAATTGTAGCCATCTCGAAACTGGTCACTGATAACAAACTTAAAATGATTTTTTTCATAGCCTGCGCTTCTTGTTGTTTTGCTAAAGCACCATTCTAAACGAAGATGCATAATTACAGACCAAGTAAAATTTGTTCAAAGTCTCCGGAGTCACTATGAAAGCCATGTGCCTGATGCAAGCAGGGCAACCGCTTGTATATACAGAATTGCCAGACCCCAAGCCCAGCGAACATCAGCTGCTTTTGCGTATTCTTGCCTGCGGTGTCTGCCGTACCGATTTGCACATCATGGATGGTGAGCTGCCCAACCCTGTCCTGCCGCTGGTGCCGGGGCATGAGATTATTGGCGAAGTCATAGGCTTGGGTAGCCGGGTGACCCAATTCAAGATTGGCGACCGCGTTGGTGTGCCTTGGCTGGGTTGGACATGCGGCAATTGTAAGTTCTGCCTCAGTGACCGCGAAAACCTGTGTGACAACGCCAGATTCACCGGCTACCAGATCAATGGCGGCTATGCGGAAATGACAGTCGCAGACCAGCGTTATTGCTTCCCGGTAGACGAGCATTACTCTGCTCTCAATGCCGCACCGCTATTATGTGCAGGGCTGATCGGCTATCGCGCGCTACGTTTTGCTGGCAACGCAAAACGGCTGGGTATTTATGGCTTTGGCGCTGCCGCACACATCATCGCTCAAGTAGCCGTGCATCAAGGGCGCGAGATCTACGCCTTCACACGCGATGACGATATCCAAGCCCAAGATTTTGCGCGTAAACTCGGCGCCGTCTGGGCTGGAAATTCCAGCCAAAAACCACCTGTCACGCTAGATGCAGCGCTCATATTTGCCCCAGTTGGTGCACTGGTACCTACTGCGCTTGAATCCACCGGCAAAGGCGGCACGGTGGTCTGCGCTGGCATCCATATGTCCGATATCCCGCAGTTTTCTTATGACATCTTATGGGGTGAGCGTGTCATTCGCAGTGTCGCCAACCTTACACGGCAAGATGGCATCGAGTTTCTTGGCATGGCACCGGCAATACCGGTGAACACGCATAGCGTAGCTTACCCGCTGAGCATGGCGAATGCGGCGCTGGCTGATTTAAGAGCAGGGCGGTTAAGTGGTGCGGCGGTGTTGATACCCTGAGTTTCATCCGGAATTTCTAAATCGGTTCTCACCCAATTTAATTTGCGACAAGCACCCATCGCTGGCTGGCAAACTTTGTATGAAATGGCATACTCTCAGCATGCAGCCAGAAATCCTCTACGAACTCCTTAATGAAGTTGAAAAAGAAGACCCGATCGACTTCACTGGTCTGCCTTTTGATGCAGATGACCTGAGAAAGCTGGCCTGCCTGAATGTGGCGGAGATGCTGCAATCAATGGGTGAACACTCCCAGGAAGATAATCAACTGATCATGGCTGCCACAGTGGTGAGGCTGGTGCTGGAAAACATGGTGTTGCATGCCAGAATCGGCATCCTGACTCAGGAACCATGAATCAGGCCAGAGGCTCCAATCACGCATGCCAGGCCATATTCGTCGCAAACTCATCGCCAACCAAACATCTACACCGCCCACAAATGATGTGCTGATTTGCCCTCTGTGCGAGCGGCTAATACCTAACGCACAGAAAGATGCCCATCATTTGATACCGAAATCCAAGGGTGGCAAACATACCGAATACCTGCACCGCATCTGCCATCGCCAGATACATGCTCTATTCACCGAAACCGAGCTGGCAAAGGTGTATAACAGCGTAGAGGCGTTGCTTGGTCACCCAGAGATGGTGCGCTTTGTTGCATGGGTAAAAACCAAACCGGATGATTTTTACGAACGCACTTACAAAAGCCAGCGGCTGCGGCCTAGATAAAACACACAGATAGCACATGGACACGACAACCACGCCCAGTTTTGCGCCCGGCATCTACGACATCAGCATTGAGGAATACCTCAATGACCGTAGCCATGTTTCCAGCTCCGGCCTCAAGCGCATACTCAAATCACCGCTCGCTTTAGAGCACTATCTGGCCCACCATCATGAATCTACTCCGCATCTTGATTTCGGCACTGCCGTGCATTGCGCGCTGCTTGAACCAGAGCGTTTCAAGCGTGAATACCTCGCATTGCCCGTGCATAAGGCAGATATGTTTCATGCCGAAGATCTGCAGCTGATCAAGCAAGACGAACACCCAGCGCAGTTTATTACCGAAACACAAATGACAGCTTTGCAAGGCATCGTAGCGCAAGTAGAGAAACAGCCTGAGATCATGCAACTGCTGAAAGATGGCCTGGCTGAGCGCAGCCTGTTCTGGCGTGATGAAGCCAGCGACATACGCTGCAAGATACGGCCAGACCTGCTGGTATTGCCGCATTTGATATTGGAACTAAAAACCACCTTCGATTCTTCACAAGCCGTATTCCAGCGCACCTGCCTCATGCAAAAATACCACCTCAGCGCCGCCATGTATCGGGAAGGCGTCAGGCAAATTACCGGGCATTTCCCCAACTACGTTTATCTGGTTGCCAGCCGCAACCCACCTTACGCAGTCGAGACCTTTGTACCCAGCGGGGTGATGCTGGAAGAAGGCGAGCAGCTTTTCAGGCTGGCGCTAAGCAGGTTGGCAGCCGAGACTGAGTTGTATTCATCCTAGCCAAAAGCATGTTGAAATAAGCCCATGACAAACGACAACTCATTGCGCAACCTGACCCGGCAATTCACCAAGCCCGGCAAGCTGGAAGACATTTATCTCCGCCCAGATCGTGACGTGCCTTGCGTTTCTGTGCCGCATGCAATCGCCATTGCCAAACTTGGGCTGGAAGGTGACCGTGCCACACAGCGCAAATCCCCCAAGCCCTTGGGCAGTAATCGCCAAGTCACGCTGATACAGGCGGAGCATATTCCCGTCATCACCAGCCTGATCGGCAAACCTGTGGATGCCGCATCACTACGACGCAATCTTGTGATCTCCGGCATCAATCTTTTGGCGGCCAAAAGCCTGTTCAAAGACCAGCCATTATTTATCAAGATCGGTGAGGTTGTGCTCGAAGTCACCGGCCCCTGTGAACCATGCTCAAAAATGGAAAAACTGCTGGGCCACGGTGGCTACAACGCCATGCGTGGGCATGGCGGGCTGACAGCGAGAGTGATCACAGGCGGCAATTTAAATACTGGGGATGCTGTGCTAGTTGCTGCTGATTAAGCTTCTATTCACGGCCACGATTAGTTACCATGTTTTAAAACAACTCAGCAGTTAAATATCTTGAACGAATCAGACTCTCTGCTCCGCATCCTCACTATCGTCTTCCCTGTGTTTGCCATCGTTATTGTTGGTTGGGTATATGGCAGACGACGTGAGGTGGATATGACCTCCGCCAACCAGACCAATCTGGAGATATTCGTTCCAGCGCTCGTGTTCTCGGCATTGGCCGATCGTTCTTTTGATCTTGCCGGACATCAAGCATTTGCGATTGGCGCGTTTTTCATGATCATTGGTTGCGGGGCCATCGGCTGGCTGGTGGCTCATTTGAGCGGTATCGCCCCCAAGGTGCTAGTGCCCACTACCATGTTCAACAACAGCGCCAATCTTGGCTTGCCAGTGGCTTTGCTGGCCTTTGGGCAAGAAGGTCTAGCCGCTGCAGTGGTGATGTTTATCGTCACCAACCTCGTCCATTTCTCGTTCGGTAACTGGTATCTCGATCACCACGCCAAATGGTGGAATGCGTGGCGTTACCCGGTCATCCTCGCGGCTATTTCTGGTCTTATTTTTAGCTTTCTGGGTATCGAGATATGGGATCCGTTGAAGGTCGGCATCAAGATGCTGGGCGATGTGTCGATTCCGCTTGCCTTGTTCTCGCTCGGCATACGCATCGCGCAATCCCACCCCCAAGCATTGCGCATCGGGCTGGTTGGCGCTATCGTGCGGCCAGTCAGCGGCATTTTGCTGACTTGGATGTTGAGCATTTTGCTCGGTTTGCATGGTGCAGAGAAAGCCATCCTTATCATCTACGGCTCACTACCACCCGCCATGATCAACTACGTATTTGCCGAGCGCTACAAGCAGCACCCGGATGAAGTTGCGGCGGTTGTGCTCATTGGCAATATCGCGGCGGTGCTGGTGTTACCTATCGTTTTGGCTGTTGTGCTTTAGCGCGCAACTTGGCAATCAGTCGGGAAATCTCTCGACATGCGTTTCGCCGTTGCGACCAAAATAGCTGACGTGTCGCCCGGTTATCCACACCACGTAGCCGATACAACCAGCACGCTGTGATAGTTGTTTGAATTCCGGGTACATCACTTCGCCCCTCTGCGCACCGCGAATCGCCTCTACCACAGCACCAGCATCAAATGTCTGGGCAATCGCCACTTCTGGCACAGCCATGTCTATAGTATGAGTTTCGCCCGTGGGCGTGTAGTAGGTGGCACGCCCTGCACGGTAATCCACTAGATAGGATTCAACACCTGCCTGACTAAGCAGGCCAATCACCTGGCCAAAATGTAAACGGCCTTCATGCGAGCCATTAAAAGTTTCAAGGATTACGCTTTGAGTATTCGGGTTCATCGTTATTCTCTGATTCTGCTTGGTTCAATCTACTGGCAATGATTTTAGTTGGTGGATGCGGACGATCTCTTGCAGCTGAGCCATCAGAGTTGCACGCTCAGGCTCACTGAGATGGCCGAGGAAATAGGCATCGTTTTCGTCAGCCAGCGCCGCCAGCTCGGGCACTAGCTGCTGGCCTGCTGCAGTTAATACCAGCAACTGCTCTCTAGCACGGCCATCCACCAAGCGGCGCTCGGCCAAACCTTTTTCTTCAAGTCTGGTGATCACTTTAGAAGCAGCACCTTTGGTCATGCCTAGCTTCTGAATCAACTCAGAGTGGCTGGTGCCGTTTTGCTCATAAAGGGTTCTAAGCGCCACCCACTCGGTGATTGATATCGCCCTATCTTCCAGCAAGGCTTGGAATCGGCCTGACACATGGTTAGAAACGAATCTGAGCCAGAAACCGAGGTGTGCTTCCAGCGGGCTAGCCGTAGGTAAATTTGTTTGATTCATCCAGTAGGTTTCCGTGGAAACAAAACCGCATATTAGTTTCTTTGGAAACCTAAGTCAAGCAACTCAATATCAAAGCCACAGCTTATTGCGTTTCTGTTTTCACCAGATCACTTAACCAATCCATAAAAATGCGCATACGTTTAGATAGATTGCGCTTATGTGGATAAAGCAACGACACTGGCATGCCCGGCGCGCGAAAATCCTTGAGTATTTCCACTAAGGTCCCATCTTCAAGCAGGCTACGCGCACCGAGGTAAGGTGCCTGAGTAATTCCCAAACCTGCCACACAAGCAGCTCGATAGGCATCCACATTATTCACCGATACCCGACTTTGCATGGGGATACGCTGGCATGTTTGCCCATCCCAATATTCAAATGCATCAAATTTGGTCGCAGTGTTCACGTTGTAATGGATCAACCAGTGCTGGCTTAGATCCGCCAGCTGCTTTGGCTCGCCATATTTCGCAAGGTAGGCAGGGCTGGCATAGTTGGTTTGTGGCATATCGCCAAGATGGCGCACGATCAAACCTGAATCAGCCAGGCTACCTGTGCGCACCACACAATCGAAACCCTCAGAAATAGGGTCGACACGGCGATCCGTGCTGCTCAATTCCACCTGTAAATGCGGATAACGATTCAGGAAATCCGGCAACTGTGGGATCACGATATTGCGCGCCATCGGGTAGGACATATCCACACGGATCAGCCCACTGATACTGGCATCATCACTCTGGAACAGACTATCCAGCTCATCCAGTTCGGTCAGCACATCTTTGCTTCGCTCGTAGAAAAGCTGGCCATCCGGCGTAAGTTGTACTTTACGCGTGGTGCGATGCAGTAACTGAGTACCGAGCCTATTTTCCAATTGCTGGACTGCCATCGATATGCTCGCCTTGGGCAGGTGCAGTAAATCCGCTGCCTTGGTAAAGCTACCCAGCTCAGCCACGCGCACAAAGCGTTTAATTGCTTCTGTATTTTCCATACGACACCATTGTTAACAATTCACGAACAGTGTAATCACTTAAATAGCATTTATCATTAAATCCAATACCAATAAGATGCAAACCATCGACAACAGACGGAGAAATATCATGGCTCAGAAAATCGGTTTTATTACAGGTGGCAGTCGCGGGCTAGGCAAAAACACAGCACTGGCCATGGCAGCACAAGGTATCGATGTGATTCTCACCTACCATAGCCAAAAAGACGCAGCAGAAGCAGTGGTCGCCGAGATCGTCGCGATGGGGCGCAAAGCTGTGGCACTGCAGCTGGATGTTGCCAATGCATCTAACTTTACGGGCTTTTCAGCACAGCTAAACGAAGTCTTGCAGTCACACTGGCAGCGCACCCACTTCGATTATCTGATCAACAATGCAGGCACTGGTATCTATGCTTCATTTGAAGATACCACCGAAGCCATGTTTGACCAGATGGTGAATATCCATCTCAAATCGGTGTTTTTCCTCACCCAGAAGCTAGTGCCGCTGATCAATGATGGCGGCCGTATCGTGAATATCTCCAGCGGCCTGGCGCGCTTTGCCATGCCAGGCTATATGGCCTACGCAGCAATGAAAGGCGGCATAGAAGTGCTGACTCGCTTCATGGCAAAAGAACTGGGATCACGCAAGATCGCGGTAAATACGGTTGCACCAGGCGCGATCGAAACGGATTTTGGTGGCGGCGTGGTACGCGATAACAGTGTGGTCAACGCCTACATCGCCTCGCAGACTGCACTTGGTCGTGTAGGCGTTGCAGATGATATCGGCCCGATGATCGCATCACTGCTCTCAGAAAATAACCGCTGGGTGAACGCGCAGCGCATCGAGGTTTCTGGTGGCATGCTGATTTAATCTTGTGCCTTTAACAACCAGGCTGTTTCAGTCGCGGTAGTCTTGCCCTTCATGCCGCCCTCAACAGCTCTGGTTTCAAGCGCTGCCAGTGTGTAGGCCGCGCCATAATGCTGCTTGAGCTCGGCTTCGCTCACTGAGAATGGCGGACCATCCACCAGCGATTGGTCGTACTCATAGGTAATCACCAACTGGCGCACCGCATGCGTGATGCTGATCAAATGTGCCGCGTATCTCGTTCTGATCTCGGCTGGCAGGGCGACGATGGCCGCCCTGTCGTAGATCGCATCCACCGCCCCCAGTGTTTCGGCTGTGAGCTCAAAGATATCACCCACGTAGATGTCGATATTCTCAGCGCTGTAGTGAAGTAAAGCGCCAACTTTGGTGATGTTGGGCTGCACACCCAAAGACTCAAACAGCTCTTTGATCGCAATCTCACTCAGCTCTGCCCCCACCACCTGAAAGCCACGCGCTAGCAGCCAGGCGATATCCAGCGTTTTGCCGCATAAAGACAGAAACACGCGGTTACCTTGCACGAGACTCAATTGATCAACATGCGCCACCAGCATAGGGTTGGCCTGGCTTTGGTGAAACGCGATCTCGCCACGCTGCCATTTGTTGTGCCAAAAACTTGCTTCCATATCCGCTCCTTCAAGCTTTAATCTGTTGATAGTATGTCACCAATATTTGGGCTGTTGCTTTGTATCTGGCGACGACTTGGGTGAGAATACAAGTTCAAGTCGACTTGAAGTCAAGCACTTATTTGAAAGATGAAAAATGGATATCGCCGAAGTAGCAAAAGCCTCTGGCTTACCATCATCCACACTAAGGTTTTATGAAGAAAAAGGCTTGATACAATCCAGCCGCGGCAACGGTTTGCGCCGCAGTTACAGCGCCAATATTCTGGAAAGGCTGGCGCTTATCTCGCTAGGCCGCAGCGCTGGCTTTTCGTTGGATGAGATCATCGCCATGTTCACCCCGCAGGGCAATCCAGATACCCCGCAAATCAACCGTGCACTGCTCAGCGCCAAGGCCGATGAACTGGATAGCAAGATCAAAGAATTAACGGCCATGCGTGATGGCCTGCGCCACGCTGCCGAGTGCAAAGCACCTAGCCATTTTGAGTGCCCCAAGTTTCTCAGGCTTTTGAATATCGCCGGGAAGAATCGCTCCAGAAAACCGAGCAAGCTAGCGGATCAATAGCTGTGAGGCAGCTACTGAGGCGTGTTGTTGAGCATGCTGCGCAAGCTCAACATCGGGGCTTGGTTCACCTGCACCAGCCCACGGCGCGGACGATCCAAATCGATCACCAGATACATCAACAATGCCACCACGATACCCATCAGGTAGATCGCTTTTGAAGGCCGGTTTTCAGTCAAACCCGCCGAGTAGCCGATCATGCCGCCTGTGACCAAAAAAGCCGCATACAGCATCAGCAACACCAGCTCGGGGATATGCCGATCCAGCTCGGATAATCGCTTGCCATAAGCATCAATCGCGTCATTCAGCGCCTGCACGAATAAACCTGAAGTCACCGGGTTGGCATCCAGCTTGGCGGCTTGCATCGCCTGTTGCCAAATTTGTTGCTGCAAACTCTCGCTCGCTTTCAATATATCCGCGCGGTCGCCTTGCTGCGCCAAGTTCAGCTCCGCCTCATGCAGGCGGGTTTCAATGTAATCCCCAAACAGTTTTTTTACATTGTGTTGGTAGGGCTCGGCCAGCAAATCGGTTCGCAGATAAGCTGTGCCAATCGCATTGGCTTCTTCCAGCACCGCCTCGCTGCGGCTGTTGTAGCGATCCAGCGCAATACTGAATGAAAAGCCCAGCATCAAAGCCAATATGCCCAACAGTGAAGACTGCACCGTGTTGATCTGCTCTTTGCACGGCTCACAGTTTTTGATATCAGAGCGCCTGCCCAGCCAGTTACCCGCATGCAAGGCAATCGCCATCAACAGCATCAACACCAGCGCAATCACCAGGCTGCTTTTATCGTAGAGGAATTCAGTCATAAGCGTATTATTACCGATGTTGGATAAGCGGGGAAGCAACACTAATATTAACTAAAAACCCATGGGAGGCCGATGATGGAGATGACCAAAGTAAGCGCCGGCAAACTGCGCGCCATAGGCTACGACAAAGCGACTCGAACTCTACGAGTGGAATTGGATGACGGCAGTGCACTGGAATATGTGGGGGTGGGCGAGAGCATCTGGCTCAACTTAAAAACCTCAGGCTCACAATGGAGCTATTATCGGGACAATATTGAGGATGAATTGACTGCCAGGCGCGTATCAGCAAAGTCATCCGGCGCTGGCAAAAACCCTTTGGATGATTTATTCAAATAGGGGTGGGGGAACAAAAAATGGCTAGCTCCTTAGAAAAAAGCTAAAGTTGTTGGCTACTCAATCAAGATCAGTATGGTATATGCAATATCGCCTTTTACTTGCTGTCATATTTGCTATCAGTAGCCACCAAGCCATTGCAGCCAACCAGCTTGAACATATTGTTTTTACATGTAAAACATCAAAACACACGATATTAATAGACACGATTACCGCTAATACATACCGGTACAGGGCTTGGAATTTGCCAAAGAGCACTCACCTCAAACCTGATATGGAAGTACTGGATGGAAAAATGAAGTATGAAGGCACTGGCATTTGCGGCAGCAATATCTACAGCTTCAAAACAGGTAATGTCGAATTTAATCTGGATGACAGTGTGAACTGTTCTGAGGAATGGCCACCGAAGGAAGCGATAGGCAATCTATACGTAGTAGTTGGCGGAAATGAAAAGAATCATTACTACTGTATTAAGTAAGATTAACCAAGGCCAGTCTGTTATGTGCCTGACAGCATGAACTGCAAGCTCCATCCAGGTAAATCAATAGTTACAGCAGCTACCACACCATAAGCTGCTTCCATGACAAGGTTAGCGGCTCACAGCGCGGTGGCTAGCCAATTGAATGAGTTCGACTTGCAACGCTTGATCAACCTGGATGGACTAACAGGGTTGTAGTTTAAGGACACTCTCACATTAGTTTTTTACCACCAAGCTGTTCTTGACAGATTTCACACCATTAATAGTCTTGGCTACGTCCTCAGCACGTGCAATTTGAGTCTCACTATCAACAAAACCACTCAAGACTACGATGCCCTTATGAGTCTCTACGCTGATCTGCAAACCCTTAAAACCTTCCTCTTTAACAAGATCGGCTTTTACTTTCGCTGTGATTACGCTGTCATCGACGATACGGCCTGCTTCCTTACTTTGAGCATGCGATTTGTAATCCAGGTATTCGTCCTGAGTCAGGGTGCCATCCTTGTCGGTATCAGCCTGATTAAAACTGGCTCGGGTGAATAGCTTATCTTTGCTGGCCTCGGTCATATTTAGCTTACCGTTACCGTCAACATCCAGTGCCTTGAAATCAGCAGTCGAAGGGTTCTCGTTAAGGTTATCGGAAGCGGCGAATGTGATGCTGCCAAATCCAGCAATACCCAGTACCATGGTTGCTGCAATTGCAGCCTGTTTAAGATTGAATTGCGTTTTCATCATAAGCTCCTAATCAATTGATTAATGACAAGCCGGGGCAATGCAAGGCATGCCTGTTGTTTTATCCTACGGAGATGATGATAGGTTGAGGTAGCAGCGTTGTGAGTCGGGGAAAATCTGGTTCTTATGTCGGATCAGGACTACAAAAGTCCGTAGTGATTCCAGATATCGGTCATCAGGTTACCGTAGCTTTTAATGGGATCATTGCCTGGGTTATCACACCTTCACCGGGAGCGCTGATGATCTCAAGCTTACCGCCGATCGCCATTACACGGTGGCGCATGCCAGAGAATCCATGGGTGGCGCCGTTCATAGCAGCCAAGTCCATGCCTATTCCGTTATCTTCGATTTCCAGCTTGAGGAAATTGAGTTCCACCATAAGGTGCACTGTGACTTTGCTTGCTTTGGCGTATTTGCTTGAGTTGTTGAGGCTTTCCTGCACCACCCGATAAGCGATCAAGCCTATCGTTTCACTCAACTTGGTATTTTCATCGGGCAACATGATGTCGACTTCCCACTGATTACGCTCTGCCATCTCATCAATAAGCATGCGCATGGCTGGCCAGAAACCGAATGTACTAATCATGGAAGGATGCAGGTCTTGCACTACCTGACGTTTGAACTGTATGCCCTGATCCAGATAGCGCATGGTTTTTTTTAGTTTTTCAGTAATCTCCGGGGCAGACTCTTTCGTCTTGCGGATGACCCAGGACACATCCATTTTGGTCGCGGTCAATATCGAGCCCAGTTCATCATGCAGCTCACGCGCCAGCAGCTGTCGCTCCCGTTCAACATCAGACTGGTAATCGAGAGCCAGCGTTCTCAGCAGTTCGGTACTAGTCTCCAGCCGTGACTCATAATTCTGCAACTCCTCCGAGAGCTGCTGGCGTAACCGATCGCGTACAGCCATCTCCCGTAATAGCTGTTTGACCACCATCATGAATAGCAGGAGTAACACCACCAGACTGGCAATCAATGAAGCACGGGTAAAACCTACCGTAGTCTTGCGTTGGGCAATCAGGGTGTTCAGTGCTTCATCCTGTTTATCCAGAAGCACCTGCGTATATTCGAGGAACTGTTTCATTTCCACTAAGCCCTGATCAAGCTGAAGTACCTGTATAGCTTCACGGAATTTCCCGATCTTGATCAAATGCAATGTGGTCTGCATTTCATTCGCTTTGGCTTCCAGGCTGGCGGCTACGGCAAGCAGCCATTCACGCTGGGTATTTTGCCGCATGGTGGTGGTCTCTTCGTTAACCAACCCCTCTATCCCCTTGATATTCTCGCGGGCCTGTTTGACCGCTTCGTTGAACGGCTCCACATACTCATCACGCTGGGTCAGCAAGTAACCACGCTCTGCACTTTCTGCCAGTACCAGATTAGTACGCAACTGGTTGAGCATCATGACGTTATGCCTGATCTGGTTAATTTTGTTATCTTGCTCGCTAATGGAAACGATCCATGCATCGGTAAAGACTACTGCAAGTAGGGCCAGTACCATGGCAGCCGATAATGTGACAATCACACGCCCACCCAGCCGATCGACAAAATTTTCAAGCCAGTTCCAGAAAATCCATTCTCTGATTCTCTTCATCTTCGCCTTTCAGTTTTGTAAGCGCCATCTGACAAAGCTTTCAGCATTTGTCCGCTAACTTATCACCCCCAGGCTTGTAAGATATTGAGTGTTAATACTAATCAATGAGGAGCCATCATGCTTCACTACTCTGTTGTATTTTTTATCATCGCACTGATAGCAGCAATTTTCGGTTTCACTGGGATCGCAGCTGGTGCTGCCGAAATTGCGAAAATCCTGTTCTTTATATTTTTAGTGATTACAGTGCTGTCTGTAATAGCAGGCGTATGGTTTGTTAAATAACGCTTTAATTCATAGCGTTACAAACTTACATTTCTTATGAAGGGAAATATCATGTTTAGTTCCACAAAGAATCCTGTCATCAAGGAAAATGCGAGCGAGCTTCTGGATAGTGCCAGAATTCATATGGCCGAGATTGCCAAGGATACCAAGGCCGTTGCAGGTAAAATTGGCCGCAATACCTCCAAAGCAGCCAGAAAAAATGCACTCGTGTTGCTGGATAGCTTGCGCGAGATACTGGACCCGCAGGAAAATCATTCGCAACTAGAGCGATTCACCAATCGACTTGCTGAACATATCGCAGACTGGAAAGCTACATGGCGGCAAGATATCTTCCATGCCTTCCAGCTTAGCAAGATCGAATCGCGCCGATTTGTACAAAAGCGCACCATGCTTGCCATCTCCATCGCTCTCGGCGCTGGTGCAATCATTGGCTATCTCACCAGCGGCGATTCGATCAGAGAATAAACATCTTCTGGTTTCAGAGTACCAATCATCAACAGATCACCATAAAGGGATCGACCATGAGCAACCTCAAAACGGTACCAACTACCAACCAGGCTTTCAAGTTGGATATTGAAAACATACGCAAAAAAGCCCGCAAGGATATTGAAGATGGCGCGCAAACGGCTGGCTACCGTGCCAATCGCGATATAGTCATCGCGCAACTCAATATGGCACTGGCGACAGAAATCGTCTGTGCATTGCGCTACAAGCGCCATTACTTCACTGCTACAGGCCTTAACTCGGGTGCGATTGCCAATGAGTTCAATGTACATGCGCAAGAGGAACAAGCGCATGCCGATTTAATCGCAGCACGCATCATGCAACTTGGTGGCGAACCGGATTTCTCACCCAAAGGCCTGGTGAAACGGAGCCATTCCGACTATGTGCCTTGCATGGATTTACGCGAAATGATCAAGGAGAACCTGATAGCAGAGCGTATTGCAATCGATACCTATCACGAACTGATTTGTTATTTAGGTGATAAGGATCCGACCACACGCAGGATGCTGGAGGAGATCCTCGCCGTTGAAGAAGAGCATGCTGAGGAATTATCAGACTTGCTCAAGCGTGCCTGATTCCGGTCACCGCAGTTATACTGCGGTTTTGATGGTAGAAAGCACACCATGAAAAGAATATTGCTGGTAGATGACCACAGTATTGTGCGTCAGGGCTTGCGCAACCTGATCGAGTTGGAACAAGACCTGCAAGTAACCGGAGAAGCGGCATCCGGCATAGAGGCGCTCAAGCTCATCAGGAAAAATGAATACGATGTCGTAGTGATGGATATCGCTATGCCAGACAAGAACGGGGTCGATACGCTACATGATCTCAAGCATATTGCGCCTGACTTGCCGGTATTGATCCTGAGTGGGTATGCGGAAGCCCAGTATGCGCTCAACCTCATACGCAACGGCTGCAAAGGTTATCTCTCCAAGGACGCGGAATCCGATGAGATCATTGCTGCGATCCGTAGCATCGCCAAAGGCAAGCGCTATATCTCATCCGAACTGGCTGAGATCATGACTAACGAACTTAGCCACCCCACTGAAAAGCTATTGCATGAGACTTTATCCGATCGTGAGTTTCAGGTCTTTTTCAAGCTGGCTAGCGGCAGGAGCGCCACCGAGATCGCCAATGAACTTTGTATCAGCATCAAGACCGTCAGCACCTATCGCACCAGAATACTGGAAAAGATGAGCCTCAAAACCAATGCTGACCTGACCTACTATGCGATCAAGAACCAGCTGATTAGTTAGCCTGGTTTTTGTCGGTCTATGTAGGACAAGGCCTGATATTGCAAAGCAAATGGAGTGATTAGAATACCAACAGGGGGCTAGATTGACGGAAATATCACCTATGCCATTAGTTGAAAATCAGGCGAAGCACCAATACTCCAAAATGCGGGTATTGCTTGTGGAAGATTCCATCCTGCTGCGCGAATCGATCATGGAATCACTGGAGGGGTGTTTCGGCCTGCAGTTTGATGGGGTTGCCACCAAGCAGGCTGAGGCCATCGCCCTACTGCAACAGCATCCATTTGACATGCTGATCGTGGATATCGAATTGGCAGAGGGCAATGGTTTCGAGGTACTCAAGGCGACACAGTTAGAAAGTTACCGATATGAGAGGCCGGTTTATATCATCCTGACCAATCATGCTTACCCGCAATATCGCCTGCTGGCGAAAAAACTCGACGTTGACTACTTCTTTGATAAATCCATGGATTTCGATCTGGCTATTGAAACAATAGAGGCTGAAGCCAGAAAATTCAGATCGCGCTAAAGCCAGGAACAAGGCGCGATATTATTTCGATGGCCTTGCTCCAAGGCTCGCTCGTATTATCTCTTGTTATTATTCTCCGGTCTTGAATCATCAATAATGTCATGGCCCCGATCTTGAGAACGGTCAGGTAATCCCTGTGTCGGCATTTCTGGCGGCACGATCACCCCATGATCATCATCGTGTGTCTTGGGCGGCATCTTTATGCTGTCCGAATCCGTAGTACATGGTGGTTTATTGCCAGCAACTGAATTATCACAAGGAGGCAAAGTGTTATCTATGGCTGGAGGCTCAGCCAGAGCACCGGCACTCATCATAATCATCGCAATCGATAAAATAAGTTTTTTCATGATTTCTACTCCTCAAAATGATTGGAATAAAGATTAAGAAAGCTTGATTCTATCGCTCATAATATTAAGCCGATGTAGGGGAAATACTGATTCACAGGTAGGAATTACCTCATTAAAACCCAAGAGTGAAAATTTAATATCAATATGATTTATAAAATAATATTTTATATTTTCACTGAATTTCCTTCCCTTTAAACAACTCCTACACGAGTATCAGACTTAACCTATGGAAACATATGCCTGAGAAATCATAATGGTCTTCATCTTCTATTTTGGAAGATAGGTTGCTAAAACCTGCGAATCGTTAGTGCAGTTTATTAAGACTTTAAGGAGATCAAAATGAAAGTATCTGTCATGTGGAAATTATTTCTTATCGGCGCTCTGACAGCCTGCCTGCAAATTCCTGCAGCTCTGGCTGGTGCCACTAACAGTGGTGACAATACCTCTGCTACCCCCGGCGATAACAGCAGCTCCATCAAAACCCCTGCCGATGCAGACTCGGATGCCAGAAAAGGAACATCAAACACCAAAAGCATGAAGACACCGAAAGATAGCCAAAGGAAAGCCCCTGGCAAACCTTCTGGGGACTCATACCCTTCGAATAGCCCTGATGGCTCAAGCGTACCGAACCCAACGGGCAACCCAACCAATTCAGGTTATCAATAACTGCATCACAGTTAAGAGCGATGCTTACCTATGAATATGGCTAGCCCTCGTTACCGAGGGCTAGCCATATCTACTCATTTCTTCAAGGGTGCAACTGGCGGTTCAACCGGACCATCACACCTTTCCGGTTCTTATGATGCATCTCATAAGTACGGATTTTTCGCATATCGCTTACCGACAGCGAATCTAGCCTGCTGATGATTTGTGGCATGGTCAGTTGTGGATAGTCTTTAATTGGTAATTTGCTATTTGTGGCATCGCCTTTTCCTCCAACTTTGGTTTCGCCTGACATGCTGCGTTGCTTGTTGACGATACGCGCGGCGACTTCTACTTCGCGACCTGGGTAACGATCATCTTTCTTGAACTGGCGTTCCAGCTTTTCAAATTCGTGCTGACGCTTTGGATTTGCTCCTCTAAGCATTTTTCTGCTCCTTGAAAGTATTGGGAGCCTTCAATTTATATTGCCGAAGATGTCGTTTGTATCGGGATAGTGCCGATATTGATGTCAGACAAATTAATCCCCAGAATCCGGCGAAGACTTAAATTTCTCCTACAAAAGAATCCGGCGCCGTCCTACATCGTGATGTAGGGAATTCTTTATATCATCTGCCTTGTCCTGTTATTTAAAAATAACTGATATCCCAGAATATGATCGCTGCGCTTTCCGGACATGCAAAGCACAGACTAGCCATATGAAAAACATCTTGTTGGTCGATGGACTCAACCTTAGCCGGAACATATTGCACGACCTGATCGATTCGGATCGTGAGATGCACGTGGTCGGTGAAGCTTGCCAGATAAGCGAAGCCATTGTGAAAATCCGCAAGGAAAAAGTCGATGTCATCGTGCTTGATAATTCACTACCGCAAAAAAACGGCCTGGAAACATTTTGTGATATCAAGCAGGCATCACCAAATGTTCCTGTACTTGTCGTAAGCGGTAGCGATGAAGAAAACGCTGCATTGCCCTTCATCCGGCTTGGTTGCCAAGGCTACCTGTCCAAAGATTCAGGTGCTGAACAAGTGCTACAGGCCATTAAGGCGATCGCTACCGGCCAGCAATACATGATTGCACACCTTAAAGAACGGGCAGCGCATTGCACATCTGCTGGCAAAGCCGCGCATGAGCGCCTGTCGGCGCGCGAAGCTCAGGTGTTCTTCAAACTAATCAAAGGACAATCTATTGGCTCCATAGCCAGGGAGCTTGCCATTACCAGCAGCTCGGTGAGTATATTTCGCGCCAAAATACTCAAAAAGATGCATCTCAAGTGCAATGCCGAGCTTGTACATTATGCCTTGCATAATCATCTGATCGCCTGAGTGCTAAGCGATTGTGAGCTTATTTAACAGAGAACTGCAGTTGCTGGATGGCGCTCCACGAGATCAGCGTGGTCACAAGCAATATGGCAAAACCCAATGCAGCAGTGCAAACAATCGCCACTGTCAGCATGGCTGAAGCCCCTCTTCGTTTCAAACCGAATACATTATTGACGCCAAAATATACAAGGATAATGGAGGCTATCGTAGCGACGCCATGCATGAAAATATTGAAGGTGATATTGGGTATCAGGTAAAACAGCGACACCAGCCAGAAGGGAGTAACAGACGTTGCAATGACAAGAAGGGAATCCCTGAAAGTTGGTTTGATATTCACCATCTCAGCCAGATTCCTGCTTATCAAGGCCATCATCAGGATGGCCACTATCTGCCCCGCGAACAATTCCAGACTGACGATCATGGCACGGTCGCCGGGCAATATATCCAAGAATAGTTTCGGATAGCTTCTAACTACCAGATAAAACACTACCGATGGGACCAACGACAACGGAACCACATACATCCACACCACCTGTTTCACGCTGGGCTTTTTTTCCATCGACTCCCATGCGTTGCTGGTGGTGTAGCGTATCAATCTGATTGGATTCATTCGAATTACCCGTCACTCATACATCATGGAATGACGGGAATTAAATCGCCATCAATGGCTAATGGCACCCGATATCCCTCAGATTCTGTTCAGCCTTATCCTTGGCTATACCGTAGTGCTCCTGCAGCTTGCCGATCAGGTATTCCTTGTTCCCTTCGGCACGTATGAGATCATCATCAGTGAGCTTGCCCCACTTCTGCTTGATCTTGCCTGATAATTGTTTCCAGTCGCCTTTGATTATGTCTTTATTCATCTTTGGGTTCCTTTTCATCATGATTGTCTGATCAACCTTCCAAGAAATTTGAAAGATTAGGCATCATTATGTTGGCACCTGTTAAACCCCCTCTATAAGTCAAATCTGATTCGTTTGTAGGAATTATTTAGGGACGATTGTGAATATAGTGATGGCGTGATCTTGGGAAGCTAGTGGTGGAAATCACCAGAGTAAGCACAGGCAAACTGCCTGCAATAGGCTACGACAAAGCGACTCGAACGCTACGAGGGAGATTTGGTAACGGCAGCGCGCTGGAATATGTAGGCGTGGGCGAGGGCATCTGGCTCGGCTTAAAAACTTCAGGCTCGCAATGGAGTTATTACCGGGATAATATCGAGGAAGAACTCACGGCGAGAAAAATCTCTGCCAAGCTATCCGGCACCCAAAGGAACCCCTTGGATGATCTATTCAAATAACCACATTGTCAGCAAAAGCCACTATTACTGCTTTAAGTAAAGCCAACCACATGCGCCAAACATATGATTTCAGCCTACCGGCAGCGTACACCGTAGTAAGGCTGCAGAATTTAAGCGCGGATGCGCAGACCAAACTACTGCCGCAAATCTTTGCACTGGCGAGAGAGCAATATCCTGAATGGCCAGCGGAGCATCTGCAAAACTGGTTGCAAGCCCTGAGTGATGGCAACGAGCATGGCACCAAGATGGCAGTCTCCGCAGTACTAGACCAGCAGGGCGATGTGGCAGGCACCAGCGCCTTGGAGCTTTATCGCAACGGCACCGCCATGATCAACTACAGCCTTGCCCGCAAAAGCGCAGGTCATCACTCTATCCCCAGCTATGCCGCCCTAATCTATGCCGGCACCAAAGACATGGCCGCTGGCATCAAAGAACTGCAAGCGCGTGGTGAAACCATCCACTTTGTCGGCAAAGAGCACCACCTGCAAAGCCTGCGGGCGATTGCCGGGTTTTATGCCGTTAATCAGGTCCCGATAGATGGCCCGACATCGTTACTAACTAGCGAGGTGAAATATTACGAAGTCGCCTATGGCGACCCAAAAGAAGCGGATGACCAAACCAAGATCAGCCATGCGTTTAAGCTGGCAGACCCCAAAACCGGGTATACCCAAGAGGAAGATGTGCACCTATGGCTGATTGGCGATTTCACCCCCACCAACCCTAACAAACCGCTGGCGGAATCACTGCGCGAGTTAGCCGAGACCTACACCAAAGAACACAGCATATTCAGAGAGAAAGATTACCGCCTAGACCCCGGCTATCAATCACTGCACCAGTTGGCAGATAATCTGCCTGCCACTGCGACCTATCAGCAAGCGGTGCAGGCCTCAGCATTAGGCGCTGCGCAGTATATGGGTTTGTGTTGAGACGCTGCCAGAAGGCTTGCCATTATTGGCTTTCAGGACAACTTGAGGATGCCCGCCAATATTGGGTTCCAGAGCAGGCTTGGGAGGCGCATGGATATTGGCTCGCAGGGCATGCGCTCTAATCCGGCCCGCTAATCAATGGAGCCTGACCCCTTTGATTCTCATCCATTGATTCAAAATTTTGTGACAGATGATTATGTGGCGAGATATATTGATGAATAATATAAAAATATAGCTAACTTCATAGATTCAATTCTTAAATTTATTAGATCTAGAGCACAAGGTCAAAACTATGATTCCTATCGATACCAACAATATTCAGCCTGAAAAGAAACTTTTTCATAACCAATGGATTGACGTCTATCCAACGGAATTACCGCTAGAACGAATTGAATACTGGAAAGAAAATAATCGGACGATATTTACATTTGAGCGTTTGACTCGAATAAAAGAAAAATCAATTGAAAACATATCAATAAATGAAATCGTAGAATTTATTGCAGAACAGGACATACACAAACTGCAGGTTCTTTCAGACTCAATCAAAAGAAATGGTGTACAAGTTCCGCTCGTTATAAGAGATGATGGGAAGTTACTTGACGGCAATCGTCGTTTTTTTGCATGTCATTTGCTCAAAATCAAGTGTGCTGAAACGGGAGAAAAAGAACCAGCATGGCTCTCCAAAATACCTGTTTTAGTTATCAAAAAAGATAATTTAACTTTTACAACAGAGTTAAAGATTCTTGCAGAAGCCAATTTTATTCCAGATTTAAAAGTTGCATGGCCGCTTGATGCTCAAGCTCGCGCAGTGGATGACTATTACAATCTGATACTTCAAGACAAAACTAAAGACCGAGATGCTGCGCTTTCAGAGGTAGTTAGTATTTTTGGTATATCAAGACAACGAGCTGTGGATTTACTAGATACATTAAAACTTTCCAAAACATTTATTGATGATAGTACTAATGAAGATGATCGAATAAGAAGGCGAGAAATTGTAGAAGATAAATTCGTGTATTTTTGGGAATTTCTTAATAAAGCGATGAAAGGGCGAGGTGCATTTAATAACCCTACTGAACTTTCAGAAGTAAAGAAAATGTTTTTCGACCTAATTGGAAAAGGTAGAGATACCCCTATCAAAAACGTCAAACAAGTTGAGCCACTTGTTCAAGCCAGAAGAGATGAGACTGCATGGAGCATGCTTGAAGAGTCAAAAGGTTCAAAACTTTCTATTGTTGTATCCATGATTAATGATAAAAAAGATGTAAGAAAAGCGGAGGATCAAATCAGAGTTTTCTATGCATGGCTAACTGATGTGAATGAGTTAAGTACGCAAGCAAAGGTGTATTTGAAAAAAGTAGCTGAACTAGCATTAGAAAAATCCCAAGGATAACTCATGTCTAACTACATTTATTGTCCTGGGGGACCCAATAGTCAAACTGGTACTGCTATTTCATTGAGATACCAGAACACTTCAATTCATAGTAGCGGCGAAAAAATCACCGATGTAGAAAGTCAGTTAGTAACAAACCCTGGGCCTTATGTAGTTCCTATATGGAATTCACACCAAGGTGAAATACCAGCGGCCACTTATGTTTGGAATTTAATTGAAGAATCCAAAGTGAAAATATCTGATCTTTGGGCAAAGCAAATTGAATTCTGGTTCGTTAGAAAAACTAATTCACAGCATGAAAACTCAAATTTAGTAGGCAGCGTTCCAGTTGCGGGCACGCAATGCTCAAATTTTTTTGTAATTAATAATTTTACCCTCCAACCCTATCCATTAACTACTGTGGCTTTTGATGGATATAGGAATGGGGATATTCTTAATGGGGTATTGGTTGCACCTGGCCAAGGTGAGAATGAGGATGGATATGAGGTTGTTAGTAAGGAGACAGCTAATCAGAATAACTTTACTTCTTTTGTAAAATTAGCCCCAACTATAGATGCGCAGATTCAGAGTGATATTTTTTTGACCGGTGTTGCAATGCGTCCTTTGAAGGTTTTCTTAGGGGAAGCTGAACAGTCATTTTTTGATAGTATTTTTAACTCGGCTGAAAAAATAGAGGATATACCTAAACTTATTTTTGTAATAAAGCGTACCGCAAAAGTTGGTTTACTCTTTGAGGGACAGAAGATTTATTCTGGTGACTTGTTAGATGCGGAAGAACTGGATGCTAGCGATATTGCAATTTACGAAGAAGCTGGAAAAATGACTCAACTCTATTCTTCTGAGTTAAAGGGCTTATTTGAGAGCACTTTTACCTCTTTGATTAGTGATGATTTCATACTTCATCTCGGTGTTAATTCATGTCTTTTTGCTTGCCCTATTCTAGGTCTATACACGCATGGTTATGAAGTAGAAACGGTCGAACCAGTTGTTCGATTTTATATTAATAAGTTTTTTGAATTAATAGATGCTGGTGTTCAATGCCGAGCAGATCAACTTGCTTTCTTTGAGCGGCATAAAGACAGTTGGAACGAAAAAAGGTCTGAGTTTATTGAATTTAAAATTATAAAATAAGGAGTGGAGAAATATTATTTATTAAGCAGCTTCACTCAGATACTCAAATAAATTTAATGTTGGTTTTTCTATATTTTTTAACCATTCCTTGCTTTGTTGTACCCATTCTTCAATATCTTCAGGAGTGCTGATCCCACTCATTCCTGGTGGATTTAATTGAGTGAGATTTCGATTTCTGAGTCGATTTAATAGAGATTTATTACTGCACACAACTAAACCCGAGGTTTCAACGTACTCATTTTTAAGCGCTGCTTTTAGAATTGTTTGACCAATCACTTTTCCTAGCCCAACTGGAACTGCATTTCCAATTTGTTTATATTGACTAGAAACTGGACCCTCGAAAATCCAATTATCTGGGAATTGCTGAATTCTTGCATACTCTCTGATGCTAAGAGGGCGATTCTTTTCGGGATGGGCAAAAAGAGTGGCTTTATTAATAGGTGACGTGGTCAATGCTGGACTGGGATTTTCCCAAGATAATCGACGAAGAAATCCAGTTCTCCCCCCCCAAGATCTATAAACCCCTTCTCCCACTGCTTCTGCCTGTAGTTTTTCAGGAAGGCTTCGCCAGTTAGATCCTGCAGATATTAATTCGATATACTTTGAAATATTTGGTGGGAAATTTATATGCCTTGGGTTTGGGTCGTTTATTTCTAAAAATGCATCTTTTAGAGTTGCCCAAGGTAATTCATTTACAGATGGTCTTTTTGCATGGGTAGCCTTAGGAAATTGTATTTTCAGACCATGTAAAGATCCAATAAATACAATTCTTTCTCTTTTCTGAGGTACTCCATAATCTACAGAGTTTAATAGATCAAAAGTTGTATATCCACCTAGCCCCATTATTTCACGAGTTACAATTGTAAAAGCTGATCCGAGTTGCTCTTCCCATGTAAGTATTGGAAAACCAGGGCCACGTTGATTTAGCGGCCGATGTTTAATTGCTGCGGAAAGTAAACCTTTAACATTCTCCATGACAAAGAATTGTGGTCGAGCTTCATTTACTATCCGCAGAAAATGTCTAAATAACGTTCCTCTATTATCAGTAAACGACTCACGTTTTCCTGCTGTGCTAAACGCCTGACATGAAGGACCGCCAACTATCAAAAAAGCTTCACCAACTTTCAGGCCGGCTGCATCTAAGATTTGTTTTGTAGTTAAGTCTTCAATTTTTGTCTGAAGTACGGGAATAGATGGTCTATTTTTTCGAATAGTTTCCGCTGCATACTTATCGCATTCGACAGCTACGCGTGTTTCGAATCCTGCTGCCTCAAGTCCAAGATCTAATCCCATGGCACCTGAGAAGAGTGAAATAACTGGTAACTTCATTTTATTCATCTCTAAGAGTGACCGCCTCGCGGATGGCAAATCTTATACCAAATATTTAAGCTGGTCCATCGAAATTTCGCTGTATCGAAAGTTTCTCAATCAATAAATTAGTTGTCTCGATTCCAGAGCTTCAAGCTGATTTTGTATGGAATGCAAAGTGCAAGGATACTTTCTTGCACTTTATAGAAGAGTCTGGAAACGCTAGGTGAGTAGAACAATAAAGGGGCCGAAGCCCCTTTATTATTTAACCGCACTTACTTTCACCGCAGTTCAAGCAAGTCAGGCAACCATCCATGATGATGCTGGCCTTGGTGTTGCACTTGGCGCAAAGCTGGGCACCGGGGGGGAAGCCTTCGTCGTTTTTCTCTTCATGGGCGTGTTTTTCCAGATACTCAGCCTTTTTCTCGGCGATCAGCTTCTTCTGGTGTTCATCTAAGCCTGGCTTTTTGAGCATGCCGATCTCTTGCAGGTGCTTCTCGACTACTTCACCGATCTCGGCCACCAGGCTAGGCACGAACTTGCCGCCTTTTTTGAAGTAACCACCGCTAGGCTCGAATACGCTCTTGAGCTCTTCTACCAGGAATGTGACATCGCCACCCTTGCGGAACACGGCTGACATGACGCGGGTGAGGGCGACAATCCACTGAAAGTGCTCCATGTTTTTGGAGTTGATGAAGATCTCGAACGGGCGGCGGTGCTCTTGCGGGGTGCCGTGGTTCATGATGACATCATTAATAGTGATGTAGAGCGCGTGCTCAGTAACCGGGGTTTTGATCTTGTAGGTGTTGCCTACGAGCATATCCGGGCGTGACAGCGGCTCGCCGATCTGGATGATCTCGGCTTGATGTTGCGCAGTTTGCGCAGCGGCGGCTTGGGCGGCAGCTGCGTCTTTTGCTTTATCTTCTTCTGTGACTACGTTGTAGCCAGTGATTTTCTTTTCGATCTTGATTGCCATGATTTTTTCTCCTTGTGAGAGTTATTCTCTCGGTTGCCCTTTATCGAGCACTAATTAATCACCACCGATTTGGATGGAATGAAAACGAAAGTTGCGATTTGAGTGCTAGGCGAAAAGTGGTTTTGAACCGGAGTGTACATAGCAGTACATGAGGATTTAAAACCAGTTTTCAATAACGCAATCATGAGCAGAATCGTTTTCATCATTCAAATCTAGAATTTGCCGTAGTAGCCTTCTTTGAGGGCATCGTAGAGGTTGGCGGCTGAGTGAATCTCGCCATCGTATTCGATCTCTTCGTTACCTTTAACTTCGACCACTGAGCCATCTTCAAGTGTGAACTTGTAGAGGGTATTTTCCAGATCTTTCTCTGTCACCAGCACGCCCTGGAAGGCTTCTGGGTTGAAGCGGAAAGTGGTGCAACCCTTGAGGCCTTTGTCGTAAGCATAAAGATAGATATTTTTGAAATCTTCAAAATCATAGTCGGTAGGGACGTTGATGGTTTTGGAGATCGAGCTATCGATCCACTTTTGTGATGCAGCCTGAATATCCACGTGGGCCTTGGCCTGAATGGTGGATGAATCCATGAAGTAATCTGGCAGCATTTCATCTGGTTTATCGGAGAACGGCATGGCCTTGGGGTTGATCAGCTCACGGTAAGCCAGCAGCTCGTATGAGAATACATCGACTTTCTCTTTCGATTTCTTGCCTTCGCGAATCACGTTACGTGCGTAGTGGTGGGCGAATGATGGCTCGATACCATTGCTGGCGTTGTTAGCCAGCGAGAGTGAGATAGTGCCAGTCGGTGCGATGGAGCTGTGGTGGGTGAAACGCACACCCTTATCGGCTATGCGCTTGCGCAGCTCTTCGGGGAACTGCTGCATATAGCGGCTGTAGTAGCCCATCAGCACTTTGCCTTTGACCTTGTCGCCCAGCTTGATGCCGTCTTTCGCCATCTCTGGACGCTTATCCAGCATATCAGCGGTGATCTCGAACTTTTCTTCCATGATAGGCGCTGCGCCCTTTTCTTCAGCCAGCTCTACGCCGATTTCCCAGCCTACTTGCGCCATGACCTTGGTGACTTCTTCAGTGAATTTCACTGAAGCTTCATCACCATATTTCATCTTGAGCATGGTGAGTGTAGAACCAAGACCCAGATAGCCCATGCCGTGGCGGCGCTTGCGGGCGATCTCGTCACGCTGCTGTTGCAATGGCAGGCCATTGATCTCGACCACGTTATCCAGCATGCGGGTGAAGGTGGCAACCACTTCGCTGTATTCTTTCCAGTCAAAATAGGCTTGATCGGTGAATGGGTTGCGTACGAATTTAGTCAAGTTAACTGAGCCCAGCAGGCAAGCGCCATAAGGTGGCAGTGGCTGTTCGCCGCATGGGTTGGTCGCGCGGATGTTTTCGCAGAACCAGTTGTTGTTCATCTCGTTGACGCGGTCGATCAGGATAAAGCCTGGCTCGGCGAAATCGTAGGTGGAAGACATGATGACATCCCACAGACGGCGTGCCTTGATGGATTTGTAGACACGGCATGCTGTCTTGCCATCGGTTTCGCGTGTCAGGTATTTACCCTTGACTGGCCATTCGCGCCAGACGACTTGCGCTTCGTCGGTGATATTGAGGTCATCGGCTGCTGCTTCTTTGGCGGTGACAGGGAAAGCCAGCTTCCACTCGGTATCGCCCTTGACGGCTTCCATGAACTCTTTAGTGATGAGGCATGAGAGGTTGAACTGACGCAGGCGGCCAGCTTCGCGCTTGGCTTTGATGAAATCGGTGATATCAGGATGCGAGATATCGAATGTGGCCATCTGCGCGCCACGACGGCCACCGGCTGAAGACACGGTGAAGCACATCTTGTCGTAGATATCCATGAATGACAGTGGGCCGCTGGTATAAGCGCCAGCGCCAGCCACAAATGCGCCCTTTGGACGCAGGGTGGAGAACTCGTAACCGATACCGCAACCTGCTTTGAGTGTGAGGCCAGCTTCGTGGACTTTTTCCAGAATGCCATCCATGCTGTCTTCAACAATGCCGGAAACCGTGCAATTGATGGTGCTGGTGGCTGGCTTGTGCTCTAGCGCGCCAGCATTGGAGGTAATGCGGCCAGCGGGGATAGCGCCACGGCGCAACGCCCATAGAAACTTTTCGTACCAGATACTGCGTTTTTCTTCTTCTTCAACATCAGCCAGCGCTTTGGCGACACGCTTATAGCTGTCATCCATATCCGCATCAATGTGCTTGCCCTGCTTGGTCTTCAAGCGGTACTTCTTATCCCATATATCCAGTGAGACTGATTGCATGGGGACCTCTTGTGACACTTGTTCTGCTGGGACGACCTTGAGCATGGGTATTCCTTCCTTGGTTAACCTTGATTTTTTATATTCTTTACCAGGACTAAACGGCCTGATTTTTTGTCTGGGGAGTTTTTGGAATAAAGTACCCAGACCACAATATATTGTGATTAGACGCAAAATTATTCCTTTTGCTAGTGCTGGTCAAGCATTTTTTTTGGTGCATCTGCAAGGTAATCGAGCCCCCTTTTGGAGCATGCCTGCGGGGCGTGGATTTGAGGCTGTGTGAGCCAGCACTAACCCACTTAAAAATAAACTTCTTGCATAAAAAATCATAATTAAGTATCTACAACGACGCATTGTTACCTTGCGATTCACTCGAAATCTGGTCGACATAACATAGTGTGTGCGAGAATCTAGCCATGCCCAGATTCTTATACTCCCTGCTGCTTTACTGCCTCTTGCCGTTTACCCCGCTCAAACTGTTATGGCGCGGCATCAAACAACCCGAATATCGCGAGCACTGGGCGGAACGCTACGGCTTCTATCAAGAACAAATTGATAAGCCTGTGATCTGGCTACATTGCGTTTCATTAGGTGAGACGCGCGCAGCGGTGCCGCTGATCAACGAACTGCTGAGCCACTACCCGCAGCATCAGATATTGCTGACACACGCCACCCCTACCGGGCGCGAAGCCGGTTTGCAGGCCTTTGGCGACAAAGTCATGCGCTGCTACCTGCCCTATGACGTGCCGTGTGCCGTTGGCCGCTTTCTGGGCCACTACAAGCCTGTGCTGGGGCTGCTGATGGAAACCGAGCTCTGGTTTAACCTGATCGCCGGATGCAAGCAGCGCGATATCCCGATACTGCTAGTCAACGCACGGCTCTCGCAAAAATCGGCCAGAGGCTATGCCAATGTCACCAGGCTGGTCGGCGAAGGTTTACGTAACCTGACGGCGATAGCAGCACAGACCGAGCAAGACGCCGAACGGCTACAAAATCTCGGCGCGCAGAATATTAGCGTGATAGGTAATATCAAGTTTGATGTACAGCCACCAGCAGACGCTGCAGAAAAAGGCGAGGCGCTGAGAACACTGCTAGGCAAAAATCGGCCTGTGTTCCTCGCTGCCAGCACCCGCGAAGGCGAGGAAGAAGCCATACTCAGCGCAGTGGCTGCGGCCAGAGTGCCTAACCTGCTCACTGTGATCGTGCCACGACACCCACAACGCTTTGATGAGGTGGGCATCATGCTGACCAAGCGTGGCGCTAAATTCGTACGTCGATCAAATCTGGCTGATCAATCAGTCGAGGGCAATACTGAGTTTGTGCTGGGTGATTCGATGGGGGAGATGTTTAGCTATTATGCCGCCTGTGACGTGGCTTTTATTGGTGGCAGCCTGCAACCACTCGGCGGACAGAACCTGATCGAAGCTAGCGCCATGAGCAAGCCCGTACTGATCGGCCCGCATACGTTTAATTTTGAACTGGCAACCGAGATGGCGATTGCCGCTGGCGCCGCCTGGCGCGTCCATAATACAGACGACTTGGCATCCGCGATCAAGCGACTATTAACTGACCCGGAAAAACGCAGCAACATGAGCTTGGCAGCATTGCACTTCAGCGCCAGTGCTGGCGGTGCCTGCCAGCGTATTGTTGGCTTGGTGGCGGAGCATATCAAGCCTGCCTGACTGTTATTGAGACAAGCCTCTTAATACAGAGTGAAATTGATCCATTAACTTTTCAATCTCCATAGCCGGAACTGGCCGACTGATGAGGTAGCCTTGGGCTTTTTTACATCTGTGCTTACGCAGAAACTCCAGTTGCTCTTCGGTTTCCACCCCTTCCGCAACGACGATGAGTTTCAAACTCCTGGCCAATGCCAGAATGGATTCAACAATAGCGACATCCACGTGGTCATCCGGCAATCCTCTGACAAAGCTTTTATCGATTTTGAGCGTGGTCACAGGGAATTGCTTCAGGTAGTTCATGGAGGAATGGCCGGTGCCAAAATCATCGACTGCGACACCAACACCGATTTCTCTGAGTGCAGTTAGTATCTGCACCGTCTTCGGCACATCTTCCATCAGGATAGACTCTGTCAGCTCAAACTTGATCGTGGCTGGATTACGAATCTGGTGATAATGAATCACTGAATGAATTTTGCTCACCATAGACACATCCTGGAACTGACGTCCCGAGAGATTGATATTGACGAACAGATGTGGGCTGTATTTACCTTGCCAGGTTTTGATTTGAGCAATCGATGTATTAATCACCCAATCGCCAATCGGAATGATCAGGCCGGTATTCTCAGCAATTGGGATAAACACATCCGGGCTGATCATGCCCAATTCAGGATGCTGCCAGCGCAGCAGAGCTTCAAACCCGATAATCAACCCTGAGTCTATACTGATAATGGGCTGGTAATAAAGCTCAAGCTCTTTATTTTTCAAAGCAACTTGCAGGTTGGAAATGAGCTTCTGCTGCTGGAATCTCGCTTCTTCTATTTCTTTTGAATAGAACTTGCAGGTATTTTTACCGTCGGATTTAGCCCAGTACATAGCGACATCAGCGTTCTTGATCAAGCTGGATTGATTGTAGTTACCTTGCAAATATTGAATGGCGCCCAGACTCACCCCAACGACAATCTCGTGGTCATCAATCAGGAAGGTCTGTGAAATAGTACGGATGATACGATGGCAAATCTTCTCTACATCCTCAACTGCCCGGATACCGCGCAAGGTAATGGCAAATTCATCCCCACCTATCCTGAACAGCGCATCCATTTTACTGAGGATGGAACGTAACCGTTCTCCACACTCCTTCAGCAAAACATCCCCGCCATGATGTCCCAAGGTATCGTTCACCATCTTGAAATTATCCAAATCCAGCATCAGTAGATAAAAGCCGTGTTCATCTACACATTCACGCATCAGGGTTTCTATGTGTTCGTTAAAGGCATGGCGGTTGGGTAACGTCGTCTGATTGTCGAAATAAGCCAGATGGTCGAGCTTCTTTTCTACTATTTTTCTATGCTCAAGCTCATCAACCAGCTTGCTATCTCTGGATTCAATGTTTTCCAGCATATTATTGATGCCCGCAGAGAGCGCTCCGATTTCATCATTGGACTCAAGCGCAGAACGTTTGGTGTAATTCTGGTTTTTGGTAATACTGCTGACCAAATGCTCCAGATAGGCAATCGGGTCGGTAATGTGTTTATTGAGTATTCTTGAAATCTGACGCGCCAATAGCATCGCCATCAGGATGGCAGCAATCAAGGCAAAACAGAACACTTTGACCCTGGAATTCATTTGGTTCAGGTTGGCATCCAGGTAAAGTGTTGCCACCTGCTGCTGGTTGACCATCACCTGGCGAGTGAGATGTATGGTGCTTCTTTTGGCAATTTCAGCGAAATTGGACAGCGTTCTCTGCGGCAGTGATTTCAGCTTCTGGGAGCGATATTCCGCAAATACCGTATTGTTGTTGAGCACGATATACGCCTGATCCACGCTTGAGTTGAGGCTGAATGATTGCAATGCTTCCAAAGCTGCGTATTTGTCTTCAAACGCTACTGCCGCGCCAACATTGCCATCGATCACCGCCAGTTGTGAATTCAGCTCGTTCAATAAATCGTTTTTAAAGCTCAGATACTGGTAAGACACCAGCATAATAAAGACCAGGAACAATGCTGCCCCCGTGACCAGGAAATGCATGGCATAGAGCTTGTTCTGGATGGCAATCTTGTCGAAATAGGATTTCAGCATGATCGGCTCAATATACTTTCGTCGCCAGCCGCAAAAGCTTGGAGCTCAAGACCAGATTTGAGCGTTTTGCTGCTTCGTTATTGATGGAGAAATAATACTTTTTATTTTCCATCTGAATATTCACGATCCCCGGTAACAAGGCATGATGCGTGGTATCGACCACGGTCAGTAACGACAACTCCGAGAGATAGTCGATGAACTTAGGTTCATAGATGCTGCGCGTATCTTCGAGATATAAGACCTGGCAATTTTCCAGCTCACTTTTGTCACGAATCACCTCTAAATGGACGGATTTTCCGTTAATTTTTTTGGATTCCAGAATTTCTGGATTGATGTTTTCCTGATCTTCGTAAAACACACACACTTTGAAAACTTCGCTCTTGGTTTCGGGCCAGGTAGTGAACACGGAAAAATTATAGACGAGTGCGGCTTTCATATCCCGATCGCTTACCGAGCTCGACATGACTTGAACTGGCAGTGATGCCAGCAACAGCCAGACCATGTTCAGCAGTCTTTTCATTGCGGGAAGTCGTACGTGAATTGCAGCCAGTAGATACGACCGTCCTGAGCAAAGCTGCGTGGCATATAGAAATCTGGCGAGGGTACAGAATAATGTTTATCAAACAGATTCTTGATACTGAAGGACAGCATGGAGTTTGGGATGAGGCTGCGACTATTGAGCGTGAGGTTAGTCACGACATAACCACCTAAAACATCACCCTGCTCTGTAGCACGTGCGCCTACATATTGGGTCTCTAGACCCGCTTGCAGATTCTGGTTAAACAAGCCTTGTGTGAAATTCAATTTCGCCAGATGTTTCGGAGAATTACCTATCCAGGTGCCCTCTTCATGCTTGGCCAATTGCCAGGCATAGCTGGCCCTGAGCCGGCTTGAAGTATTCCATTGTTTCTCGTACTCAAAATCAACACCATGCGTCTTGTGATTGGATTCATTGAAAAACTGCTCTATTCCCGGAGTTGATAATGAACCACCAGTCTCAATGACATTTTTAGTCGTGTAGTGATAGAGCGAGCTCATGATCTTGCTGGTTCTATCCGGCCTGTATTCAAACACTAGCTCAGAGGCTGCAACCCGTTCTTTCTGCAAATCAGGACTAGGAAAATGGGTGGCATAGTCGTTGTAATACTTTTCATAAGCATTCGGGCGCCTGAATGCTGTGGCAAAAGATGCCTTGATGTCGAATGACTCAGTTGGGGAATAAATAGCGGCCAGGCGCGGACTAATATTACTGGCGTTGTTACCACCATAATCAGCACGTGCACCAAAATTAAAGGCCAGTTGTTGATTCAGGCGATATTCATCCTGTAAATAGGTGCTCGCCATGTAACTGCTATGCTGAAGATGAGCAGTGGGTAAATAGAAATCCTGCTGGTAGTCATTGCGATATTCCAGACCATAAACAATCCGGTGCTGATCAAACCCGGTGTAGACAAACTTGGCCTCGCTTCCCCACCATCTACCCAGATCGTTCTCCAGATAGGGGACTCCACCATAGGTCGCTCTGCCCGTATAGGCATAATGTCCATAATATGTTCTCACCGAGGCTTTTAGCGTTTCGCTGAGATCGTCTTCATACTTCAGATTGATATAGGCATTGGTATCCTGCATATCTGAAGGTCTGACATTGAAATCCGCATTGTATGAAGCAGCCGGATCGTCTTTTTTTCTGGTGACATAGGCGGTTTCCAGCGACCATTGTTGAAAGCTACCCTTGAAAAACAGGCGTCGGTTATTTTCTTCATCCAGATTTTTGGCAACACCGAAGTTGGTACTTGGGCTATTAAATTCAGGGAAGAACAGGTTTTGACCCTGGCTCTTATACGTAGATGCGGAGAACAGCACATCAGCGCCATTATCAAAACGTTTGCCGTAAGTCGCCCGCTCCTTGTAGCTCTGATGCGAGCCGGCATCCACTGCCACTTGGGCGCTATTGAAATCGCCACCTTTTTTGGTAATGACATTGATGATGCCGTAGAACGCCCCATTACCGTAGCTGACCGAGCCAGGACCTGAGACATATTCCACGCGGTCGATCAGCTCGGTATCCAGAAGGCCATCGTTACCGAGATATGAAGAGTTGTATAAATTATCATTGGCCTGATGGCCATCGATCAGCAACATCACGCGTCCAGGGTAGTCGCCCGGACGACCAAATCCCCGGCCACTCATATAGGTATAGACATGGTCGCTGACGGTATTCAGCCCACGCATGCTATTGATGATTTCGGCCAGCGTTCTATAGCCATAGGCGCGTATATCTTTTGCGGTAACAATGCTGACAGCCGATGGTGCATCGCTGACTTGCTGGGCGATTTTGGAGGCAGTGACAACTTCTGTATTCAGTAAATCTTCAAGCGGGATTTCTGTCAAATCCGTCTCTGCCATGGCAGATGCGCTGATCAGGCTGACACAAACCAGCAAACAATATGTGACCCGACCCAACAATGAATATGGGGAAAGTCCGTGATGGATGAGCTCCTGGCCCTTAGAAGAGAACTGCATTTTGTGATCTTTCGTTGAGATCTACTATAGTTATCGGTAATTTATTCTGAATATATAGGCGCTTAGCCTCAGAACTTACCTGTTATTTTTAACCGAGTTGGAAATCTAGCAGAAAATGACCGCGATTGTCTGTAGATATTATGCAAAAAAATGTGATGCAAAAGAGGAATGGCGCAGAAATGAGCCACCCGGCGGGGCTTACACGAGTAGGAAACGTTAGCGAACCAGCTTGCTGATTTGCTTGAATGCATCACCTTCAGCTGAACCCAACCATTCAAAGACGATAGATTCAGTATTGCTGATGATGATACTTGCTTTGCGCAGACGCTCCAGAGCATTGGCTTTATTGGATGGATTACGCGAGATCACCGCATCTTCCGCGACAAACACCTGATGGCCTGATTGCTGCAAATCCAGCGCGGTTTGCAGCACACAGATGTGGGCCTCCATGCCGGCAAGAACTATCTGTGGCCTATCGCTGGTAAGTTTGCGGGTAAATGTGGGCTCTTTAGCACAGGAAAAAACGATTTTCTCCACACGCTGCTGAGCTGAAAGGTGAGCGCTCAAATCACCAAGCGTAGCCCCTAAGCCCTGAGGATATTGCTCAGTGTAAATCGTCGGTATTTCGAGTAATTTTGCGGCTTGCAGCAAGATGGCGCAATTCTTTGCGACTGCGGCCATCGCATCAGGAAGCATCACTCCAGCTAGACGTTCCTGCACATCCACCAGCACAAACTGGCTTTGGTCACGCAGGGTAGTCAAGCTGGGTTTCATTTGTTTAGTTGATAGGTGATGATTCGACTGCCGCGCGAACTAGACGACTATTAATATCGTTCAGATCAAGCTCGTTAAGTACACCAGCAGCCTGTTTCAGCTTGACGATACTGAGCAGATAGACATAACGGGATTGCAACAAGTCACGCTTGGCTGAAAAGTATTGTTGTTGCGCATTCAGCACATCAACACTGGTGCGCACGCCTACTTCATAAGCCAGATTGGTCGAATCCAACTGGCTCTGACTAGAGCTAAGCGCCTGCTCGTAGGCTTTGACCTGAGCAACGCCGCCAGTCAGATTCAGATAAGCCTGACGGGTATCCAGATCGGCTTTGCGTCTTGCTGTCTCTACATCGTCTTCAGCCTTGGTCTTATTGGCAACTGCTTCACGTATCTTGGAACTGGTAGCACCACCTTGATATAAGGGAATCTGCACCTGCACGCCAAAATTACTACTTTGAATATCAGTACCGAAACCATTAAAACTACCGCTGGCGCGTGTGTCGTTATAACTCGCCACCAGATCCATAGTCGGTAAATGGCCTGCCTGCTGTTTGGAAACTTCCTTGGTAGCAAGCTCAAGGTTCTGTTGCTGAATGATCAGCTCCAGATTGTTCTGCTCGGCGATTTCTACCCACTTTTCCATATCCGTTGGCTCGACGAGCGTGATTTTCAGATCCTGGCTGACTGTCGCCAGCTTCTGCGGAACTTCACCAGTGATTGATTGCATGGCACGCTTTTTAACTTCAAAATCGTTCAATGCTGCGATTTCCTGCGCCAGCGTTAAATCGTATTTAGCCTGTGCATCATTCACATCCGTAATCGTTGCAGTACCTGCATCAAAGTTAGCCTTGGCTTGTTCGAGTTGGCGATTAATCGCTGCTTTTTGCGCATTGATCAGATCGATTTTATCTTGGGATAGCAGCACATCGAAGTAGGCTTGTGCAGTGCGTGTCATTAAATCTTGTTGTGACAGAATCAGTTGTTTGTCAGCTTGTGTCACCTGAATTTTGGATTGTGCGTATTGCAGGAAACTTTGCATACGGAATACAGGCTGGTTGAGATTCACACCATAGCTAAAAGTCTCAAATGATTGTTGACCAGGACTGAATGGTGAGCGGCCACCTAGATAACCCACCTCAGCATCACTATGATTGGCGTTACTGTTGGCTGTGATCGTAGGTAGCAGCAAGGCCAAGCCCTGCCTTTGTTTTTCCTGTGCTGCTAGGTTGGAGCTGATGGCCGAAGCCAGTGCCGGATCTCGATTCAGTGCAATTTGGTAAATATCGATCAGATTCTGGTCTGCATATGCTGACTGCACAAAGGCAGGCAGCAAAGCAAGACTAATGGCTAATAATTTACGCATTTCGGTACTTTCAACCTCTAAAAAATTAGAACTGGAAACGTTGCGGTTGTGGTGTATTGATAAGAGTTGGCAAACATGTCTCAAACAGTACGTCACGCTTAAAACTGGCTTCACTGATTTTCTTGATCATCACGGCTTCCATCACAGGCGCTTCGCCCACCACAGCAAACAGACGGCCACCTACCGTTAATGTTTTCAAAACCTCATCGCTAGGTGCTACTGGCAGAGAGCCCGTAAACACAACAACATCATAAGGTCCATTGGCCGGCCAGCCACGCGCAGCATCACCAACGACCAGCGTGACATTTTGTATATTTTGCGCAGCCAGCCTGCTTGCTGCAGTCTGGCTGAATTCCGGGTTGATCTCGACGCTGACGACCTGCTTTGCCTGTTTGGCTAGCAGGGCGGTGAGATAGCCACTACCAGTGCCAATCTCGAGTACCTTATCGGTGCTTTTGATTTCCAGCGCTTGCAGAATGCGTGCTTCCATTTTGGGTGCCAGCATCAGCTGGCCTGAACCCAGCGGGATTTCAAGATCGGCGAATGCAAGCCCGCTATATTGAGACGGCACAAATGCCTCGCGTGGCACTTCCATCAACAAATCCAGCACCTTGGCATCGAGTACCTCCCAGGTGCGAATCTGCTGCTCGATCATGTTAAAACGCGCTTGTTCAATTGGCTGCAAACTCATTTGCTAAATCCTTTGTTGCTGATTAATCATTTCATTATAACTTATGTAAGATTAAGAACAGATTTCATCAAGATAGTTTAGGTACCTTCACGCGATACCAGGCTGCATAGAGCGCTGGCAAAGAAAGTACCGTGAGTAATGTCGCCACTGTCAGCCCGCCCATGATCGCTACCGCCATCGGGCCGAAAAAGGCGCTTCTGGTCAGCGGGATCATCGCCAGTATCGCAGCGGCAGCGGTCAACACAATAGGCCTGAAGCGGCGCACGGTTGATTCTACAATCGCCTCCCAGTCTGCTTTGCCTGCGGCTTTGTCTTGGGCGATCTGGTCGACCAATATCACCGAGTTACGCATGATCATGCCTGAGAGAGCGATGGTGCCGAGCATGGCGACAAAGCCAAATGGTTTATCGAAAATCAGCAGGAACAGAGCAACCCCGATAATCCCCATCGGCGCTGTGAGCACCACCAGAGATACTCTGGAAAAGCTTTGCAGCTGCAACATGAGGATGGTTAAAACAGCAATAATAAACAATGGCGCACCTGCCGCAACCGAGGCGCCGCCCTTGCCGGATTCTTCCACCGCACCGCCGGTATCAATATGGTAGCCGACTGGCAATTGCTCACGCACGGCTTTCAGTTTTTCCTCGACCATACCAGACACCACTGGTGCCTGCATGTGGCCGTACAGCGTTGCCCTTACAGTCATGGTCGGGATACGGTTACGCCGCCAGATCAGGCCTTCTTCAAAGGTGTATTCAATAGTCGCCACCTGCGAGATCGGCACACTGGTCTTGTTGGCAGTTTTGATCATCAGATCATTGATGCGTGAAATCTGCCGTCTTTCCCTGGGGTCGCCCCTTACGACGAGATCAATCTTCTCGTTGCCTTCACGGTACTCGGTAATATAAAGCTCGTGCAGCGCACTTTTAGTGAAATTGGCAATATCGGCTGAAGTAATGCCGAGGATACGCGCCTTGGATTGATCCACATTCAGATGGATGGCCTTGATCGGTTCTTCCCAGTCAGTCTGCACGTTGCTCAGATAAGGATTCTGCCGCATAACATCGGCCACTTTGTCCGCCTGCTCACGCAACTGATCAAAATTACTATCATCAAAACTAGGGCCGGATACGCGGAACTGCACGGGGAAACCAACTGGCGGACCATTTTCCAGACGGAACACCGAACCACGCAACTCAGGAAACTCATCCGCAAATACCTTGATCAGCTGGCCGCGCAGCACTTCACGAGATTTCAGGTCTTTTGCCAATACTACGAATTCTGCAAAGTTTTTGCGTGGTAGTTGCTGGTCTAGGGGTAAGTAAAAACGCGGGCTACCGCTGCCAATATAGGCGACATAGTTTTCAATCCCGGCCTGCTTATCCAGCCATTGCTCCATTTTCTTCACTGAATTATCAGTAGCCTCAAACGATGCACCTTCCGTCAGGCGCAGATCCACGATCAGCTCAGGACGGGTTGAATCTGGGAAAAACTGTTGCTGGACTTTGCTGAAACCAAACAGTGCCAGCGCAAACACCAGCAAAGTAATGCCAATAACCACCCAGTAGTGCTTCACGCATAAGGTGATAAAGCTCCTGAGTTTTCGATAGAGTTGTGAGTCATAGATATCAGCATGTGTATGCGCCAATTGTTCCTGAGGTTTCCGCCCCAGCAACTTGGCCAGCCATGAGTTTGAAGTCTGGTTCGCCTTAAAATCTGGCAACAGCTTGTAACCCAGATAAGGCACAAACACCACCGCCGCAAACCATGAAACCAGCAAGGCGATGACCGTGACCTGAAAGATTGATCGCGTATATTCACCCGTTGAGGACGCTGCCGTCGCAATAGGTAAAAAGCCTGCTGCCGTCACCAGCGTACCCGAGAGCATAGGCATGGCAGTGCTGGTATAAGCGAAAGATGCAGCCTTGCTACGCTCCCAGCCTTGCTCCATCTTTGAGGCCATCATCTCTACCGCAATGATCGCGTCGTCCACCAGCAAACCCAGCGCCAGCACCAGCGCACCGAGCGAGATTTTATGCAACCCGACATTGAACAGGTACATGAAAAGAAAAGTGATCGCCAGCACGATAGGGATCGTGACAGCCACCACTAGGCCAGTGCGCAAACCAAGTGAAAGCAAGCTGACACCGAGCACGATAATCACGGCTTCTGCTAGCGACCTGACGAACTCATGCACTGAGCGCTGTACTGCCTGTGGTTGTGATGTGACAGTATTCAGCTCAAGCCCGACAGGCAGTTGCTTAGTCACTCTCAGCAGAGTCGCATCCAGCCGCTCGCCCAGCGCAATAATGTCACCGCCCGCCGCCATGGAAACGCCAATAAACAAGGCTGGCTTACCCATATAACGCACGGTCTGTGTTGCTGGGTCCTGATAGCCTTTATAGATTTTTGCCACATCACCCAACCTCACATCGCGGTCTGCCGCCCTAAAATGCAGGTTTGCCACCTCATCGACATTTTCGAAGCGACCACTGACTTGCACACGTATGCTTTCGTCCGAGGTATTAAAGGTGCCCGCACTGATAACCGGGTTCTGCGCCTGTATGGTATTGATGAGTGTATTGGTATCGATGCCCAACGTTGCCAGTTTAGCGTTTGAAAGTTCGATGTAGAGTCGCTGCTTTTGCTCACCGAAAAAATCCACTTTTTCGACATCTGGCAAACGCAGGATTTCAGCACGTACCACTTCTGCCTGCCGCTTTAGCTCGGCTGGGGCATAGCCATCGCCACTTAGTGCATAGATGTTGCCGTAGACATCGCCGAACTCGTCATTAAAGCTTGGGCCTTCGACATTGGCAGGTAAAGTGCTGCGGATATCGCTGACTTTCTTACGCGCCTGATACCAGATATTGGCCATATCCTTGGCATCAGTCGAATCCTTCACGCGCAGGATAATCATCGATTCACCAGCACGACTGTAGCTGGAGACATAATCCAGCCGCGGCACTTCCTGCAGTTTCTTCTCCAGCTTATCCGTGACCTGCAAAGCTACCTCATTAGCACTTGCACCCGGCCAGCCAGTGCGTATGGTCATGGCCTTAAAGGTAAATGGCGGGTCTTCGGATTGCCCTAGCTTGGTATACGATGCTAGGCCAATGACTGTGAGTACGACCATGAAGTAGAGCACCAGATTCTGGTGGCGCAGTGCCCAATCTGAGAGATTAAAATTTTTCACTGGGGAAAGCTCGCTTCTACAGGACGCACAACCTGACCATTCAGCAGTTTCTGCGTGCCGGCGATAACCAGCTTATCGCCAAGCTGTAGGCCACTTGTCACCAACGCGCCATCCTCACGATAGCTGGCGACTGTTACCTGACGGGGCGCTGCTTTGTTAGCGCTACCAATCAGCCAGATGGTGTCTTTGCCGTTTATCTGCGTGAGTGCAGTACTCGGAATCAGGTAGGCATCACCCACTTCCTTCACCAGCCTGACACCGGCTGTCATGCCTAATCGCACTTCTGGATCTGGGTTTAGGATACTGACCTTGACCAGAAAAGTGCGGGTAGCGGCATCTGCAGCCGGGGCAATTTCACGGACTTTGGCCTGATAGGGTTTCTCACGCTTGGCCCAAAGTCGTATCTCGGCTACATCGTTTACCGCCAGATTAGTCATGCGCGATTCAGGTACCGGAATCTGCACTTCCAACTGACTGGGGTCGATGATACGGGCAACCACTTCGCCAGCGGCGACCACTTGGCCGGGTTCGGCGCGGATATCAGTCACCACGCCGTCTCGATCAGCCATCAGTGTAGTGTAGCTGGACTGATTGCCACTCACCGATGTCTGCGCTTTGGTCTGATTCAATCTGGCGAGTGATGACTTGTACTGCGCTTCGTAACTATCGAGCGAGGCAGCGGATACAAATTTCTGCGACTGCAATTGGCGCTGACGTTCGAGATTGGATTTGGCAAGTGCAAGCTGCGCTTCTGCTGCCGCCACATCAGAGGCTGTGGCATTGACGTTCAGCTGTGCATCTGTGCTATCCAGTCTGGCTAACACCTGGCCTTTTTTGACATGACTACCAATCTCGACTTGCCGCGAGATGATTTTGCCAGCAACACGAAAGCCCTGCGCAGACTCATAGCGTGCTTTGACTTCACCTATCAGTGTCATGCCCTGGCTGGCTCCCTCATTACCTATGGTCATCACCAATGCAGGCTTTGGTGGCGCTGCTGGCTCAGCGGGCTTATGGCAAGCTGCTAGTAGGAATGGAATCAATATCAGTATGGTGCGTTGCATGGTTACTCCTGTTTTAGCAAACCGTTGGTCAGCACGGTCTGCATCATACTCAAGCGGTCTGAAATATCGCGCCAATTCACCCAGATGTCGTTCGCCAGAGTGATTTGCAGCGAGCAAACACCGTGGATGCCAGCCCAGATAGTCTGTGCAATCAGCTCGGCATCCTTGAGCTCATCTCGAAACAAACCTCGATCAAACACCACCTGCACCACCTCCTTGAGTTGGGCATAGGCATCCTGTTCAGGATTATCCTTCTGTACTTCTGAGTTGTCTGGATCACAAGATGGGCGGGGCGTCATGAACATCATGCGGTAATGATTGGGGTGGCTAAGCGCAAATCTGGCATACCCTGCGCCCAGCGCCTGCATGCGCTGAACCGGGTCTTCTATCTGCATGATCAGCTTAAGTCCGGATGCCAACGCCAGAAAATCGGTATCGCAGATAGCGCGAATCAGCGCTTCCTTATCCTTGAAGTGCAAGTAGATTGAGGTCGGGGAATAATCGATACGTTTGGCGATCTCGCGCATGGTCACCGACTCGACGCCGCGCTCAACAAATAGCTCGCGTGCTGCATCAAGTATCAGTGTGCGCAATTGCAGTTTTTCAGCTTCAGTTTTGAGTTTTGGTGGCATAGATCTATTTCCATCTAATTTGATACGCCAGTATCTTTCAATATACTGCCAGCGATTCTTAGCAATACCTCGCGCGATGGCATGGTGCGACTACCTAATGTCAGCAGCTGGTTTTTCCATCCGGGTGTTACATTGAGCTTGCCTGCCATCATCGCCTTATAACCTGCTGCTGCAACCTCAAATGCATTCATCAATCCGTTTTTTGCATTGGCAGCGGTGGCCATACCTGCACGGCTGATAAAGCCGGTTTCTGTTACGCCAGGGCTCAGCAAAGTCACCTTGACACCACTGCCTCGTAACTCATAGTTCAGCGCCTCGGTAAAACTCATCACATAGGCTTTACTTGCAGCGTAGACAGCCATATTGGGGCCTGGCTGAAAGGCGGCAATCGACCCGACATTCATGATATGGCCTGTAGCTCGCTGCTTCATGTCCTGCAAAAACAAACCTGTCAGCTCAGTCAATGCAATGACATTGAGCTGCAACATATTGATATAGGATTGCATCAGAGTTTGGTCAAATTTTTTGTAATCGCCAAACCCTGCATTGTTGATGAGATATTGCACCTGCAGATTCTGTGTTTTGCATTGTTGGTAAAGCTTTTCTGGCTGCCCTGTCTGCGACAAGTCCATCGGCATCACTTCAATATTCACAGCATAAAGCGCAGCTAATTCAGCCTTTAGTTTTTCCAAAACATCAGCTCGGCGCGCAACCAATATTAGATGATGGCCTTTGCTTGCCATAAGCCTCGCCAATGCCATACCTATACCACTTGATGCTCCCGTTATCAGCGCATATTCCATGAATACCCCCTTTGAATTTCATCTCAATAAAATTACTTAACGTTGTTAAGTTAACGGTGTTAAGTAACCTTGTCAAGCAAATTTCTCAAAAGCCTAAGATTCAGTCCGAAGATTCAAGACTTCAGAAAAGCTGCATACACAAACAAATTTGATATTGACCATCTCAAGGGGGAGACACTTTTCGCCCCCCTTGAAACCAGTCTATATAGAAGGAAGATTACCTAAGATTGTATTGATTAAGCTTGTACCAGAAAGACCGCTCGCTGATTTCGAGCAAGCGCGCAGCTTTGGATTTATTACCGCCGGACTCCATTAAAGCGGCTTCTATCAGCTTTTTCTCCAGCGTTTCGACCGCTTTGGGCAGAGAGTAATCTGAAATAACCGCGTTGTTTAAGTCCGCACCTTGCGTGGAAACAGGTGCGATAAACTCACCCTGAATATCGACAGGCAAATGTTTGACGTCGACACCTGCGCCACCACAGACGATCGCTGCGCGTTCGAGTACATTTTCCAGCTCACGCACATTACCAGGCCATGCATAAGATTGCAGCGCACGTGTAGCCGCATCCGTCAGGCTTAGATTACGTTTTTTCAGGAAATGTGCTGCCAGTTCAGGAACGTCTTCCAGCCTATCGCGCAGGGGTGGCAAATCAATGCGGAAAACATTCAGTCGATAGTAAAGATCTTCTCGCAACTTGCCGTCTTTGATCGCTTGCAATGGGTCGCGATTGGTAGCCGCAACCACACGTATATCGACAGGCAAGGCGCGATTGCTACCCAGACGTTCGATCACACCTTCCTGCAAAGCGCGCAACAATTTAGCCTGCAAACTGATGGGCATTTCTGTCACTTCATCGAGGAACAATGTCCCGCCATCAGCCAGCTCGAACTTGCCCACCCGCTCCTTCACCGCGCCAGTGAAAGCCCCACGCTCATGACCAAACAGCTCAGATTCCAGCATCTCGGAAGGAATCGCGGCGCAGTTCACTGCGACAAACAGCGCTTCGTGTCTTGGCGACTGCTGGTGAATGGCGCGTGCCACCAGTTCCTTGCCCGTACCCGTCTCGCCAGCAATCAAGGTAGTCGCCTTTTCTGGCGCGACCTGCCGTATCATCTCCAGCACTCTTTGCATGGCTAGGCTATGGCCGATAAAACCGCCATCAGGCACTGCTGCTTCATCACGCAGGAACTGGTTTTCCATCTTCAGTCGAGTCAGAGACAACGCACGATTTATCGCAATCTCCAAGGTCTCAAGATCAAACGGCCGCAGGATGTAATCAGAAGCACCGAGCTTCATGGCCTCTACCGCTGTGGCGATTTCGCCTTGCGCGGTGACAATAATCACCGGCACTTCGATGTTCTCCTTACGCATGGCGGCCAGCAGTTGCAAGCCATCCATAATCGGCATATGCAAATCGCTGACAACCAGATCAATCGAGCCTTCGCGCAATTTGGACATGGCATCCTTGCCATCCAGCGCCAACACCGGGATAAAGCCCGCCTGACGCAAGCTGATCTCAAGCAATCGGCGCATGCTCGGTTCGTCATCTACCGCCAGGATACGTTTTAACTGACCCATTTTTCTCACTTTCCTATTCTGCTAAAGGCAACAGCACTCTAAATTCCGCGCCACCCATCTGGCTCTGGTGCACGCTAATTTCGCCATGATGTGCCAACACTATCTGCCTGACAACCGCCAAACCAAGACCAATACCACCAGCACGCTTGGTAAAGAATGGATCGAACACCTGCTTCCTGAAGTCAGGCGCGATGCCTGGCCCATTGTCGGCAACCAGCACCTGTACATATCCTGGCAATTGTTTCACTGTTAGCTCAATTTTGCCGTTTTCCGGCAGCACCTGAATCGCATTCAATAAGAGATTGAGAAACACCTGCGTCATCTGCTCGGCATCACAATCAACAAATATATTGTCCGCGTGGCATATCAGTTCAATGTTTTTCTTCTCAGCCTGTATGCGCAACATACTGGCACTCTGGTTGGCCAGTTCACCCAGATTATGCGGGCTAAAAACAGGCTGGTGCGGCTTGGCCGAATCGACCAGTGTCGTCACCAGTTTATTCAGGCGCTCGGTTTCACTGATGATGAATCCGCAGACTTCGCGTGCTTCAGGACTCAAATCGGGCTCTCTCAACAGTACTTGTGCGGATGAGCGCAAAATCCCCAATGGCGTACGCACTTCATGGCTCATCGCCGCCGCCATCTCGCCCACCACTGCAAGCTTTGCAGCGCGTGTCAGATTCTCCCTAGATTGCTCCAGATCGCGAATCATTTTGCCGAATGCTTGCGCCATGGCATCAATCTCGGCAGGCCCGCCAGCGGGCGGCAGTTCATGGCTGGGCGCCAGCATGAATCGGTTGGCAAATTCGCGCAATCTGGCGACTGGCTTGGTAATCGAGCGTGCGACTGGGATTGCCATCAAAGTCGCAAGAAATAGGCTACTGATCAGCAAGCCAATAAAAATGTAAGCCATGTTGCGTACTGGCGCCAAAGCTTCGCTACGGTAAAGTGAAATCTCCACTTGCCAGGCAAAGCCGGAAAAGCCCTGATAGCCTTCAGATTTCGCCCTGGCGCTAAATCGACTATAGGCCTGAATTTTTTGCCAGTTCTCTGTCGATTCAATCAACCGGGATTTTCCATCAAACAGCGCTGCTGCGCCGCGCCCGCTAATAGAGGCATTGAGTACCTGCCTGATCTGATTCCAGTCAAACACAGCAACCAGAGTACCCACATCACCAACTTCTATCGCATCCTGTATCGGTGTAGAAATAGCGAGCATTTCAGACTGGAGTGAACTCAGCCGTATGTCACTCTGCCCTAATCTGGTCGACAACCAGATATTCTCAATATCTGGCTTGCTGCCTAGCTTTCCCGGATCACTTGAGGCAATCACAAAACCATTCTTATCCAGCACATAAAGCTCTCTGTAGACCCCGTGATAGCTGATCTTTAAATCATTCAAAAACTTGGATAGCCTTTTATCGACATCGCCGACTTTGAGATCCTGCATCACTTCCAGTTTGCTCCATGAGGCAACATTCTGCAGGCGCTCAAACATCATGCGATCTATTTCACCTGCCGTCGCTTTTGCACGTGTTTCGATATCGCGTTTAATCTCGGTCTTGAGTACGCTTTTGGCCTCATAAAAGGACAGACTGGTGATCAACAGGCTTGGCAATAACCCGGCCAGGAGAAACGCTCCCAGTAATAAATAGCGAAGAGGAACAGCTTTTTTTTGCATGCTAATAGAGAGACGAATGAGATATTATGGTCATCAGTAAAGATCAGAAAATGAGGAAAACATGCGCGCCTTACAGCTATTTTTAGCTTTCAGTGTAGTCGCCAGCATCGCACTCTGCAAGCCAGCACTTGCTGAGCAGACAAGCGACAGCGCTGATGGATTCAAGCTCAGAGGCTATAGCAGTGCGGGGGTTGATCTGCACCCGGGAGGCAAGGCTGACGGGAGCCTGAATGAGGTCAGCCTGATGCTGAGCTGGGAGGGAGAAAGCCGCTTTCGTTTCTTCTCCGAGCTGGAGTTACAGCACCCCTTGGTCTGGAAAAGTGGTGAAGGTTTTTCCAAACAAAACTCCTATATCGATCTGCAGCGCCTGTATCTGGACTACAACCTTTCAGACAAACTAAATATTCGCGCAGGGCATTTCCTGACACCTGCCGGGCGCTGGAACCTGATCCATGCCGCCCCTCTGGTCTGGACTTCAACCAGACCGCTAGCGACTAGCAGATTATTTCCCCTATTTTTGAATGGCGCCATGTTTTATGGGGCTACCACAGTGAATGATGAAGCCTTTGAATACAGCATGTTCGCAGAAACGCTCAAAGACCAGGACCATGACGAATACGAAATCGAGTTTAATCACACCCGAGGTATGCGCTTCGTCATGACTGGGAAAACCAGCTACGGCCTGACACTAATGGAGTTTACTGAAACAGAAGGGCTGAACCGGCAGTTTCAGATGCTAGGCCTGGATTTTATGACCCAACGCGGCGGCTGGGAATTCAGCGGTGAAGCATTTCAGCGTTATTACACCAGCGGTGGTGACGGCGGTAATGGTGGCTACCTGCAGGCAGTCGCTCCCTTGGGCAATAACTGGTATGGCATCGGGCGGCTGGAAAGCTATAAACGACCTGCAGAGGGTTCATCTGAGCGCTGGTTGCTAGGCACAGCCTGGCGCTATGCGCCCAACCGTATCATCAAGATGGAATATGTCGGTGGTGACGAAGAACGTCCCGAATCACCCAAAGGCTTTCTGGCCTCTTTCGCGATTTTATTCTGATGCAGTTAATACGTTTATTACTCTTGATTGCGTGCAGCCTGGCACCGACTTTAGTCTGGGCTGGCGATAGCGAAGTGATCGCAGTGATCGTGCCACGAAATTTTAACCAGCACAGCATGAGCACCGCAGACGTATCGCTGATTTTCTGGCGCAAAAAGCTTTACTGGGCAGATGGTAAACATATCCATCCGGTCAATCTATCGACAGATCAAAGTCTGAGAAGACAATTCTCACAAGTGGTCATGGGTAGCCCGCCAGAAGCGCAGACCGAATACTGGAATGAAGTTTATTTCCATGGTACCGCACCGCCCATGGTAGTCGCATCACAGGAAGCCATGCTCAGATTCGTCGCAGAAACACCTGGGGCAATTGGCTACATTGACGCTTGCAAACTGGATAATCGTGTCAAAGCAATCTTGTGGGTGAATGAAGAAGGCACAGCGAGCCTGAATGCTCCATCCAATTTGAATTGCAATTAGGCATGGCGACACATGCCAGCACTGCATATTTCGGCTGAAAAATGCAGTTAAGCCTGCAATATTCGTATTATCTGGTTTCTCCTGCCAATCAGGCAGCCTGTTCTCTGTCACAGAAATTAATGTCATAACTATCTAATAAATAATAGTTTTATAATATTAAATTCGTAGTCATTACCAGAAATATGGGCACTATCTACCCCACAAAAAAAGCTGGCATATCAATTGCAGAATTATATGGCGAGTGATGGTGTCATAAGGACACTATCCAAAAGCAAGCTTAAGACAACCAGTCAGGATATTGTGATGCAATACGCAAACTCAACTCAGCAAAAGCCAATACCTTCATTGCCTTTACAAGTCAGGCAGCATGAAGCCGTCATCCGTTTGCTGGGACCGCAGAATATAGTGACTTCCGTTGCGGATGAACACGCTGCTGAAAGACCGGAGCTTGAAGCGTTTGTCAGACAGGCATTTGTCAGAAAATACGGCGCGAATATCAAGCGCTTCATGCCCTTGCTGATGAGCTTGCGTGATGACACCGGCAATTTGCTGGCTGTCTGCGGTATCCGCCATGCAACAGCGAGCCCGCTGTTTCTGGAACAGTATCTTGGGCATCCGATTGAAACCACCTTATCTGATCGCATTCATTATGAGGTAGCACGCTCTGCGATCGTAGAAGTGGGCAATCTTGCTGTGCTCGACCCAGCCTCAATCCGTAGCCTGCTCGCCAGCGTCAGCCTCTATCTGCACAAGACATGCTCAGAATGGGCAGTGTTTACAGGGGTTCCATCGCTAAGAAACTCCCTGCTCAAACTCAACATGCAGCCAGCACTTCTCGGCCATGCCAAGCTTGACCATCTACCAGAAGAAGAGCGTGCTGACTGGGGCAGCTACTACGAACAGAACCCGCTCGTCATGGCCATACAGCGCTAATCGGTTCGATGAACGCTGTCATCAATGCGATTCACCATTACGCCCAAACTCCGAACAAAATTGCGGTTCAGGGTAATAACGTCAGCCTGAGCTACAGCGAGCTGGCCTTGGCTATCGACCAAGCCAGTCAACAAATCAGTAGCGGGCATGTGCTCGGCATCGCCATGGATAATGACCCGGCATGGGCGGTGATCGACCTTGCAGCCATGGCACTCGAATTGCCTGTCGTACCACTACCAGGATTTTTCTCGCATGAGCAAATCCTGCATGCCATCAGTGATGCAGGCATAGACTGCATCGTGAGCGATCAAGCTATCAATACTGAACAGTTTCTGACTAAAGCCGGCATCACCATTGCAGCCAAAAATACTTACCCGGTTGCCGGAAAAATACTGACACAATTCAACCTACAAATTGAGCACAAGCACACATCAGCCAGCCATAGCCTACCTAAACATACACAAAAAGTAACCTATACCTCTGGCACCACAGGCCAGCCCAAAGGCGTGTGTCTGGATAGTGAGACTATGTTGCAAGTCGCAAACGCACTCAAAACTGCTACCCGAGGCTGTTCTGCAGATCGCCACTTGAGCATATTGCCGCTATCAACCTTACTGGAAAATATTGCGGGCCTTTACGTACCGCTACTCTCAGGTGCCATCTGCCATCTGCTACCCATGAGCGAGACTGGCCTCTCTGGCGGTAGTGGCCTCGATATACAGAAAATGATGCTGGCATTGCATATCAGCAAGGCCACGACAACCATACTCACGCCTGAACTACTGCGTGCCATGATCATGGCTATACAGGCTGGCATGCCAACACCGACTCAACTGCGCTTTATTGCGGTAGGTGGCGCTTCTGTTTCACCGCATCTGCTTGATCAGGCTGCATCAATGGGATTGGCTGTTTATGAAGGCTATGGCCTTTCTGAATGTGCTTCAGTGCTGGCCCTGAATACCCCAGAGCAGCAGCAAAAAGGCAGTGTAGGCAAACCCCTGCCACATGCTCAGATCAAGATTGCTGATGATGGCGAAATACTGGTGCAAGGTGCCACCATGGCTGGTTATACGGGAGAAGCACCAAGGGCTAAAAGTAACTGGCTGGCGACAGGTGATATTGGATACTTTGATGAAAACGGATTTCTCTACATCAGCGGTCGCAAGAAAAATGTGTTTATCACCTCATTTGGCAGGAATGTCTCGCCAGAGTGGGTGGAGCGCGAGCTTTGTATGGTACCTGCCATCTCTCAGGCAATCGTCTTTGGTGAAGCCCGCCCGTGGAACGTGGCGCTGATTGTTCCCGGCAAAGACAGCCAGGGAAATTTCGCACAGATAGAAGAGATTGATTCAGCGATTATGCAAATCAATGCCGGGTTACCAGATTACGCGCAAATCAGGCAGTGGCTATTTGCGGAAGCCCCATTTACTCGGCAGAACCAGCAACTGACCAGCAATGGTCGTCTGCGTAGAGAGGCCATCTGGCAACAATACGCACCAGCGATTAATAGAATATACGAGGAAGCAGAACATGCCGTTTTATGAAGAACTGATCGCAGCCACAGAAACCGAGCGACAGTCATTACTCAACCTGCCACTGATCAAAGCAGGCGCCGCTGGCAGGGTCAGTCTTGATGCTTATATCGACTTCCTTACCCAAGCCTACCATCACGTCAAACACACCACCCCATTGCTGATGTTTTGTGGCTCAAAATTGCCCGAGAAATACGAATGGCTACGCGAAGCAGTCGCTGAATACATCGAGGAAGAGCTTGGCCATCAGGAATGGATACTGAACGATATCAAGGCTTGCGGCGCCGATAGCGAAGCCGTGCGCCGTGGCAAGCCGGGACAGGCGACCGAGATCATGGTGGCTTATGCCTACGACATGATTAACCGCGTCAACCCAGTCGGCTTTTTTGGCATGGTGCTGGTACTGGAAGGCACCAGCATCACTTTAGCCAGCCAGGCTGGTGAGGCCATTGCCCAAAGTCTAGGCTTAGGCCCGCAAGCATTCAGCTACCTCACCTCGCACGGCGCATTGGATGTTGGCCACACTGCATTTTATGAAAAGCTGATGAACAAAATAGAGTCTGCTGAAGACCGCGCCGCCATCATCCACAGTGCGAAGAATTTTTACAAGCTGTACGGAGATATTTTCCGCGAACTTGAAACACGGATTGCTTAAGGAAAAACATGGAACTCAAAGGTAAAAAAGTATTGCTGACAGGCGCTACTGGAGGCATAGGCCGACATATAGCGCTGATGCTGGCCAAAAAAGGGGCTGAACTAGCGCTGGTTTGCTATAGCAGCGAAAAACTGAAAATACTCACCGCAGAGCTCGACCAGCTAGGTGCCAAAAGCATAGAGATTGTGGCCAATCTGGAACATCCACATGCGGCACAAGGGGTTGTCGATGCTGCCCTGCAGCGCATGGATAATATCGATATCCTGATCAACAACGCTGGCATCATGGATTTCATCCTGTTTGAAGATCAAAGCCCAGAACGTATCGCGCAAATGATACAAATCAATGTCACCACACCAATACAACTGACACGACTACTAATGCCACATCTAATCGCCAGGAATAGCGGCACCATCGTCAATATCGGCTCCATATTTGGCTCGATTGGATTTCCACATTATGCGACTTACTGTGCGAGCAAATTTGCAATGCGCGGTTTCTCTCAATCACTGCGTCGCGAATTGACCGAGAGCAATATTCAAGTCACCTATATTGCCCCACGTGCTGTGAAAACGCCGCTAAATGATGAGGCCACTACTCGCATGCTGCATGACGGCAAAATCAATATGGATGAGCCGGATTTTGTAGCAAGTGAAATCATCAAGGCAATTGAGCAGGAAAAAGACGAAAAATATATTGGTCAGCCGGAGTCTTTCTTTGCCTGGCTCAATAGCTTCGCACCGACACTCGTTAATTCTGGCCTTAAGCAGCAATCCAGCTTTGCAAGACCTTATGCTTCAAGACAAAAATAAGCACTATCAGGAGAATATATTCATGAAAATTATCAAGGCTATCGCAGCCATCCTCACTATCGCTGTAATCAGCATCAACAGTCAGCTCAGTCTTGCTGATGAGAAACTGGATGCATCCATCGCAGAACTCCAGCACGAATGGGCAAAAGCTAACTATCAGACCAGTAAAGATGATCAGGAAGTTGCATTTAAAATGCTCTCGGAAGCCGCAAATAGAGTCACTGCCAGCAACCCCAGCGCACCTGAAGCAATGATCTGGGAAGCCATCATTCTCAGCGGCTATGCCAAGGCAAAAGGTGGTATTGGCGCATTAAAGATTGCTGAAAGATCTCGCGACCTGCTGCTAGCCGCTGAAAAAATCAACCCGCAAGCGCTGCAAGGTTCCGCATATACCACACTAGGCTCACTGCATTACAAAGTGCCTGGCTGGCCGATTGGTTTTGGTGACAAGAAAAAAGCACGTGCCTATCTGGAAAAAGCCTTGCAGATTAACCCAACTGGTATAGACCCCAACTACTTCTACGCTGATTTCCTGAGCAATCAGGGTGAATATGCCAAGGCGATGGAATATTACAAAAAAGCATTGGATGCACCTGCACGTCCCGG